>ENA-ORDI01000034-ORDI01000034.1-marine-metagenome-genome-assembly--contig:-NODE-34-length-82661-cov-4.097816_pt1 | contig 82661 bp, 87 predicted proteins | sample MGYA00248628_ERZ508525 | MGnify/ENA primary metagenome ERZ508525 (study PRJEB26195, sample SAMN05422138) | marine metagenome | isolation source: East of Porto Seguro, South Atlantic Ocean | place: Atlantic... | reverse complement strand
CGATGATCCACAACTGGAAAAAGCAACTGGCCGAGAGCGCTCCGGAGCTGTTCAGTTCTGAACACTCAAAGCCCGACAAGGGTCACGAGGCGCTGGTAGCCAAGCTCTACCAGCAGATAGGCCAGTTGACGGTGGAGCGGGATTTTTTGTCGGACAGGTCCGTTCTATGAGTCGCACGCAGAGGCGAGCGATGATTGACCGAGACCTCCCTGAGGTGTCGGTGGTCAGGGCAGTGCGAGTTGCTGTCCATCAGCTGCTCATCAGTGTGATACCGCCCGGCTGATCGCCTCAGGGGTGTCGGGAGCCTGGGCGCGAGCAAAATAGAACATACCCAGGGGAAACACCAGCACGCCCATGATGTGCCAATACCATGTGAGGGCGAGCATGATGAACTTGATCTCGAAGATGCTTCCAATGTCTCTGGCGAACTTCAGCCATTCGGTGATTAACTGAGGCTGAAGCGCCGTGTCAGTCTGCGCTCTATCGCTGGTCTGCGTCGCCAATTGGTTCCTCCTCGTTAGTCAGGGCCAGATACACATCCTCCAGGCTGGTTCGGGCTACGCTGAACTGCCTGATTCCTTTAGCCTGCACCTGCTCCACAAGCTCCTGGTCGCTCTTGCCGTAAATCGTGTTGGTCTTGTTCTCGTTGCCATTGGTCGAGTAGGTGATTTTGAACTCGTAGCCGTGGGCGGCCTTAAGGTTAGAAACAGCGCCCAGAGCTAGCAGTCGGCCATTCTGAATTATGCCAACACCGCCGCAGGGGCTCTCCGCTGCTTCCATATAGTGGGACGTAAGCAGGATCGTGCTCCCCCGCTCTCGGTACTCTCTCAGCAGCGTCCAAAGATCTCGTCGCGACTGGGGATCGAGTCCCGTCGTCGGCTCGTCCATGATGATAAGCCGAGGATTCGCCAGCGCGGCCAAGCCGACCATGACTCGACGCTTCAGACCGCCCGACAGTTTCATGCCGACAACGTTGCGATGCTCCTCAAGCCTCAGGTCAGAGATCAACTCTTCGGCCCTTCGATTGGCGTCCTTGCTATTCAGGCCTCTTAGCTTTCCGAAAATCCGAAGAGTCTGTTTAACGCTCAAGCTCTCGTATAGCTCCGCCTCCTGGGGCAAAATGCCCATGACGTTCTTGGCGCGGGTCGGCTAAGCCACAACGTCGATTCCGAACACTCGGATACTGCCCGACGTTGGAATCAACTCGGTGGTGATCTGACGCACGAGGGTCATCTTGCCTGCGCCGTAGGGTGCAAGAAGCCCCAGAATCTCGCCTGGCCTGACGCTCAGAGAGATATCGGTGTTGGCTTTGATTCCGCCTTTATGCTGTTTATTGATATTCTCGACCACCAGAGGCTGGACCGCTTCCGGTGTGTCTTTCGTAGTTATTTCTATTGTGGCGTTTGGGTTCATGGCATCTCCAGTCCCCATTTCCTCACCTCCACTTGAGATTGACCATCGTTCTAACTATCACCATAGCCCGCCCAAACATGAGGCACACCGGGAGTCATGCCGATTATTCAGTCACCCTCTCGTCTCGTTCACGCTCGTACTTTGGCACTACTCGACGTATATCAGGACTCGTTGGTCTCCGGTATGAACATCGACCTCGAACTCCTGAAGGGCCTCCAGAAGACGTTCGATATCCTGGGCCTTCAGCCTGGACACGTCAATGTCGATTCCCTTCTCGCGTAGAGCCTGATTGATGCCTGATGCCGCCATCTCAGGCATTAGCGCGGCCAACTGCATGCCGGCGCGAAGCATCGCCATAGGCACTCGGATGTTCACCAGGTTTGGCGAGTCGTCGCCGTTTCCCTCGCTCTCGGGTTGGACCACGATGCGAATGTATCTCGGAGTCACTGACGGGTTTCGGGTTTCCGGTTCGGACCGCTGGCTGTCAGAGGATTCCTTATCTACCAGAAGCAGCAGTCTCTCGGCCTCATCAACGGTGATCTTGCCCTCGGACAGCATGTCCAGAACCTGCCTACGGTTTTCGTTCATATGTCATCCTAAATAATCGTCTAGTCCACTGAAATGGAACCGTTGGACGTTTGCAATGTCAAAGAGGCATCGCCGGCTCCGATTGTTCCTATCAGATCGTTCTTGCCGGATAGTCCATGTTGAACAAGAGGCTGTGAACATTGCGCTGACCCGTTGCTGGTCAATGCCTCCAACTTAAAGCTTGGCTCGCCCCTCAGTCGCACCTTAACACTGCCATTGGATGTCTTGTAACGGTTCACTCCAGCCGACTCGAATTCTCCGTCAAACTGCACGGAGCCATTGTCAGTCACGGCTGTGAATAACCCGGCGCTTTCTTGAATCGTGACCTTGCGTTTGGGTTCCACTCGAATAGTATTCCCATCCTGGCACAATCGATAATCAGTTCGGTCTGGATTTAGGATCTCAGTCCTCACTCGAACCGAACCTTCGGGGCCTCCGCCGCTAACTTCAACCCGACCGTTGAAGTTGTCCACTTCCAGTTGAGGTGGGCCGTCCACAGTAAATGTATCGTCATGGTTTTGACCTTCCCGAGGCTCAGTTTTTGGCGGGACGGTCACTATTACGCGCCCTGCCTGCCCCACTGCTGACGGCGGCCCGCTGGCGAAATCGTCTCGTCCACCCTCGGTTTGACCCAATGCGTCCAGCAGACGCTCGGCCTGATCAGAGTCTATTTTGCCTTCGGCCAGCAGATTCAGCACGCGCTTTCTGTCCGCGTTCATATTCGCAACTCTTGACGAAATTTGTTCAAATTAGCCTCTCCGACCTGAGGGTGAGAGTTTCTTGGCCCGTCAGACGGAATCGAGTTAATCGCAACTCGACGCGCCCATCGAAGCCTGCCCAACAGTGGCATGTTCCAATTGAGCCAAAACTTCGGTTTGGGCGGGCCTTGACTCTATTTCCACAAGCTCGAAGTTCTCAGCAATCCGGTTCAGACGGTTTTTGACCGTCGGATAACTTATGCCGAAGACGCGTTCCATGTCCTTGATAGAATCATGGCTCCTGACAAAAGCCATGATGAATACCTGGTCCTCCAGGCTGAGCTTCGCCAGTGTTGGAAGCTCGAAACTTCCTTCGATGGTGATCTCGTCATCGGGCAGTTTCACTCGTTCGACGGCGAAGACCACTCCATTGGTGATTCTTGTTAGCTCCTGCCAGTCTTTGACCATTGTGTATCCCCATCGCTTTTTCTGGGTCTAGTTCTGTTTGTTTCGTTTTTCAATCGGAAACATGAATATTATTAAGTTCTTGATATCTCGTTCTCGATTTTGACTACACGCCACTGAATTATCAATTGCTCAATGTTTCTTTGCATATTAATTAATATTATTAAGTTCTCTCAAACCTCAATCTTGAATCACTTCAATTTCGCGGGCCTCAATTTGCACGAAAACAACATGGAATGCAAGGTCGTCAACCATCCTCATCCTTTGCTACAATCTCTTGGGCAAATTTGCCTGAAGGCCTCAAATGTATGGAGGAATCCCGTGAACCTGCGAATACCCGGTCCCATACCCGTGCCGGACGATATATTGAAGGAGATGTCCGGTCCGATGATTAACCATCGCGGCACCGAGTATAAGGAACTCCTGGTCAACGCCACGGATCGGCTCAAACGGATATTCGAGACCCAGGGTGACGTTTGGATTCTCACCGCGTCTGGCACTGGCGCGATGGAAGCTGCCATAGTAAACACGCTGTCACCAGGCGACAAAGTGGTCAATGCCACGATCGGAGTGTTCGGGAACCGATTCACCGATATTGCCGCAATCTACGGCGCCGAAGTCATCACGCTGAGTTTCCCATTTGGAGAAGTCATCGACCTGGGCACCCTGCGTGACACGCTCAACAACGACCCTGAAATCAAGGCCGTGTTGGTGACCCACAACGAGACCTCCACAGGCGTAACGAACGACCTTCAGGCCGTGGCCGAGTTGGTTAAGGGCGAGTTCGATAAGCTGCTGATCGTGGACGGCATCAGCAGCGTCGCGTCCCTGCCCCTATCCACCGACGCATGGGGTTGCGACGTGGTGGCTACTGCCTCTCAAAAAGGCTGGATGGTGCCGCCCGGCCTCGCCTTCATAAGCATGAGCGAGAGGGCTTGGGAGGCCCACGCCGAGGCCACGATGCCCAGGTTCTACTTCGACGCCGCGATGTACAAACGCTACTACGAGATCGGCCAGCCGCCCTACACGCCGTCGGTGTCCACCATGTTCGCGCTGGACTTGGCGTTGGACAAACTGCTCAGCGAAGGCATGGGCAGCGTATTCGAACGACACGCCAGTATAGGACAGTTCACCAGGGACGGAGCAAAGAGCCTGGGGCTATCGATCTTCCCGAAAGACGAAAGCACAGCGTCGAACACGGTGACGGCCATTAGCATCCCGGAGGAAGTTGACGGCGCGAAGCTGCTATGCATGATGCGGACCGAGCACAATGTGGTCATGTCTGGAGGTCAGGCATCGCTGTCGGGCCAGATATTCCGCATCGGCCACATGGGTATGACCACAACCGAAGACATCCAGGAAGTTATCGACGCTCTGAAGATCGTCCTGCCCCAGGTGGGATTCAACGGGGCTGGCTGAAAGTAAAACCAATCAACAGTCGAAGTCGCTAATTTTCCACAGCTTGAAACAGAATTGGGCAGGTCGTTGACCTGCCCAATTCTGTTTTTTACATATCAATCGGTAGCGACCGACATCATGCTTACCCCGCCGGCGCCGGCTCCGCAGAAGGCGGTGTGCTCCAGATCTGTTCCAGAACGTCGGACTCCACTGTCTCGTTTTCTAAGAGGTATTTGGATAGCTGGGTCAGCTTCGCCATGTTTTCAGTTATGGCCTTTTGAGCGGACTCGTAGGCGCGATTGATGATGTCGTGTATCTCATCATCAATAGTCTCGGCGACGTCGTTGCTGTAGTCCCTTTGCTGGGAAATCTCCCGACCCAGGAACACCATCTGTTCGCGCTTGCCGAAAGTTCTCGGCCCAAGTTTCTCGCTCATGCCATATTGAGTCACCATAGATTGAGCGATGTTGGTCGCCTGCTCCAGGTCGTTGCCCGCTCCGGTGGTGACTTCGTTGAACACGACTTCTTCAGCAACGCGACCTCCCAGGGCGGCGGCCAGCATGTCCTCGAACTGGTGTTTGGTCCACATCTGGCGGTCTTCTTCGGGCAGGTATCGCGTGTGGCCTGCGGTTTGACCTCTCGCCACGATGGTCACTTTGAAAGGCTTGTCTGCATTGGGCAGAACGTGAGCGACGAGAGCATGGCCGGCCTCGTGACAGGCGGTCATCTCCTTTTCACGGTCACTGATGCGGCGGCTCTTGCGCTGAGGGCCTGCTATCACCCGATCCACAGACTCGTAGAATTCCGGCGGGCCGATCTCTTTCAGGTTCCTGCGAGCCGCCAGTATTGCCGACTCGTTGACCAGGTTCGCAAGGTCCGCGCCGCTGAATCCCCCGGTTTGACGGGCGATATTCTCCAGGTCCACATCGGCGGTCAGAGGCTTGCCCTTGGAGTGGACTTCCAGAATTTGCTTGCGCCCGGCGATGTCCGGGTTGTCCAGTGTCACCTTCCGGTCGAAACGGCCAGGTCTTAGCAAGGCCGGGTCCAGGATGTCTGGCCTGTTCGTCGCCGCCAGGACGATCACGTTGGTGCCGGACTCGAACCCGTCCATCTCCACCAGAATCTGGTTCAGCGTCTGTTCACGCTCGTCGTGGCCGCCGCCAAGTCCCGCTCCGCGATGCCGCCCGACGGCGTCGATCTCGTCCACAAACACTATGCATGGAGCGTTGCGCTTAGCCTGATCGAACAAGTCTCGAACTCGACTGGCCCCAACACCGACAAACATTTCAACGAACTCCGAGCCGGAGATGGAGAAGAAAGGAACACCCGCCTCTCCCGAAACGGCGCGAGCCATCAGGGTTTTGCCTGTGCCTGGGGGTCCGATCAGCAGCACGCCTTTGGGGATCTTGGCTCCCAGCGCCAGAAAACGCTCCGGGAACTTGAGGAACTCAACGACCTCCTGAAGCTCCTCTTTAGCCTCAGCGACTCCCGCAACGTCGTCGAAGCTGACCGTTGGGCTGTTGCCCATAGCCACCCTCGCCCGACTTTTGCCGAAACTGAAGGTCTGGTTCGAGCCACCCTGCGCCTGGCGCATCATGAACAACAGCACGGCGCCAAAGAAGATCAACGGAAGGAAGTTGAACAGAATGCCGATGATGCTGGAAAGGCCACTTGAGCCTTTCACAGAAATCTCCACGTTTGTGGTGGCGAGGTCAACGCCCGATCGTTCCAGAATATCAACGATGCTGGTACCTTCCCCTTGCTCCTTGCGAGAGGTGAGGGACTCGCCGCTGACAGTGAGAATGTCGAGATTGTCGCCTCGAACCTCAATCGCTGCCACGTCTCCACGAGCGGTCAGCGCCACGACTTCGTTTATGGAGATTTCCTGCGAACCTCCCAGCGGCTGGGAGAACAGGGTGAAGAATATCGCTATGACTGCGACTATTATCAGAAGGTATATGAGGCTATTACGCATCCAGCGAGAGCTCATGTCGTCTCCAGACGGTTTCTTATCCGCCGCAGGCGGACTGCGAACGACTTGACTTGTCAGGATTCCCTTCAACGCATGAGGAAAAGAATGAGAGGAAGACTGCGTATGAAAGGTCTTCTATTGATATGATGACTCTATCTCAGTGGTAGATGTCGCCCGTGTCATATTACACTACGTTATGGAAGCGGGCAAAGTTTCGCTTTTGACGCTGTATCCAGAGGTGAATATAATTAGCGCGAGCGCCGAGCGCATCAAAGGCATCCTTGAGGCCACCGCTGGCATCCCAGACTATAATCCAACCTCTCGATTTGAAATGGACACCTCCGGCTATCCTCAAACCGGCTTGGAGCATTCAAAACATGGCAGACAACGGAAACAGGTCGACAGCAACTGAATCTCCCCACGGAGTCACGAGGTTGGACGATGAGAATCTGCTGGCTATGTATCGACAGATGATCCTTTGCCGCACCCTGGACGAGCGTATCTGGATGCTGAACAGACAGGGGAAGGCGGCCATCGTCGCCTCAGCCCAGGGCCATGAGGCGGCGCAAATAGGCAGCGCGTGGGCGCTTCGCAAAGGAACTGATCAATTTTATATCTACTACCGAGACTTGGCGACGCTGTTGGTTCTCGGAATGACTCCGGCAGAAATCATGGCTGGCTTTCTGGCAAAAGAGGGCGAGCCCCTCAGCGGCGCGCGGCAGTTCCCCACTCACGGGGCCTATCCCGAATACGGGATCATCAACCTTTCCAACGTGGTCGCCACCCAAGTGCCCCAGGCTGTGGGCGCGGCGTTGGCGGCGCGGATGCAGGGCGAGGACGCCGTAGTCATCACCAACTTCGGCGACGGCGCCTCCAGCATGGGCGAGGTCCATGAGGCCATGAACTTCGCCTCCGTGCATAAGCTGCCCGTCATATTCTTCTGCGAGAACAACAAATACGCGATATCCGTCCCCCTCGCAAAACAGATGGCGGTGGAGAGCGTCGCCAGTCGCGCCCAGGGCTACGGCATGCCCGGCTTCGAGGTGGACGGATGCGACATTGTGGCCGTATTCGAGGCCACATCCGAGGCCGCCAACCGCGCCCGAAGGGGCGAAGGCCCCACCCTCATCGAGGCCAGTGTTGAACGGTACCTCCCCCACACCAGCGATGACGACGACACTAGATACCGTCCCTCTGAGGAGATCGAGGAGGCACGAAAACGCGACCCTGTGAAGATTCTCGCAGACCAACTACGACAAATAGGCGCGTTGTCCGAAGATCTGGACCAGGAAATCCACCAGGAAGCTCGACAGATAGTAGACGAAGCCACCGATGAGGTTGACTCGGCCCCCTACCCTGGCACGGAAGAATTTTTTAAGCATGTTTACGCGCCATAGAATCGAATTTTCGGCTTTTTGAATCGAGACGAAGTATCTGGTCGTCCTCCAGACAAACGCCATAACGCCTGCGACTAGATGCTTCAATCAATTCAGCATGGCAAACAGCCTTTCGAGTATTGATTGAGACGACAACAAATGATATGGGCTGATAGAACACCAAACCGACCAATCGCAGGAGGTGCGCCATAGCGGTCAAGACTGTGCTAGAAGCAGTGCGCGAGGCCATGCGTGAGGAAATGCAGCGTGACGAGCGCGTGTTCATCTTGGGCGAAGACGTCGGAGCGCGAGGCGGCGTGTTCCTGGCGACTGACGGTTTCCTGGAGGAGTTCGGCGAGGAGAGGGTCATCGACACTCCACTGGCCGAAGCGTCCATAGCGGCTGTCGCCATAGGCGCAGCGATCCACGGGATGCGTCCCATCGCGGAGATCGAGTTCGCCGACTTTATCTGGCCCACCATAAATCAGATCGTAGGCGAAGCCGCAAAAGTCCGCTACGGCACCAACGGCCAACTGCACGTTCCGATGGTCCTGCGCGCGCCACAAGGCGGAGGAGTCCGAGGAGCGCTCTATCACTCCCAGAGCGTCGAGGCGTTCTTCGCTCACACACCCGGACTCAAGGTCGTAAACCCGGCGACTCCATACGACGCCAAGGGCCTCCTCAAAAGCGCAATACGGGACGACGACCCTGTCATTTTTCTCGAACACAAACGCACCTACCGCCTGGTTCGTGGCGAGGTCCCGGACGAAGAATACACAATTCCGCTGTCAAGCGCCGACGTGAAGCTGGAGGGCGAAGACCTGAGTGTCATCACCTATGGGCTGATGGTCCACCACTGCCTGGAGGCAGCACAGACTCTAGCCGACGAAGGGGTCTCGGTCGAGGTTGTCGATCTTCGAACCCTGCGCCCATTGGACTCAGAAACGATTCTGGAATCTGTCCGAAAGACGGGCAAGGCCCTGATCGTCCACGAGGACAGCAAGGCAGGTGGCATTGGCGGCGAGGTCGCAAGCATCATCGGCGAAGAGGCTTTCGAATACCTGGACGGCCCGGTGACCCGTCTGGCAGGCCCAGAGGTTCCCGCCATGCCCTTCAGCCCTGCTATGGAGGCCATGTACATGCTGGACTCCGACAAAATAGCCGACGCAATGCGAAAGCTGGCAGCATATTGAATCCGCTGGATTTCACACATGCTATGAAATCCAATTGTCATGTTGAGTCGCGGCGAAGCGTCTGGTCGCCTCTAGATCGACTGTTGACTGCTGACAACGAGATTCTTCGTCTGCGGACTAAGAATGACAAATCTCCCTGGCTCTTGACGCCTGAACCCCTTTCCCAAAGAAACCTGCGAGAGGCCAGAACACAACGATGAAGATTGAACTGCCTCAAGTCGGAGAGTCGGTCACCGAGGGCGTGATCGGCAAGTGGCTTAAACAGATCGGCGACCGGGTTGAAAAATTTGACCCGCTGGTTGAAGTCGTCACCGATAAGGTGAATATGGAGATGCCGTCTCCGGTCTCAGGAACATTATCGTCGATAATCGCCCAGGAAGGCGAAACCGTCCCTATGGGCGGGCTTATCGCAGAGATAGAGGTCGAAGGCGAGGAACCGGCATCAGCGGTGCCTGCGCCAATCGCAGCGCCTCAGCCCCAAGCCGTGAACCGCACCGGTGAGTTGTTGAAAGATGTGGCTCCCGTTGGCCCCACTGGCGGAGTCCTGAACATGGAGACCGACACGCCTGTATCGTCTGGCCGCAAGCGATACTCCCCTGCCGTGCTGAGATTGGCCGGCGAACATAACGTCGACCTCTCTCACGTCAATGGCTCCGGAATGAACGGGCGGATCACCCGCAAGGACGTTCAGCAGGCGATCGACCAGGGGATCGCAACTACCGAACCTGCGACCGCAGCGCCCCAGACTGCGCCTGCGCCCGCTGTTCCAGGCGCCGACGAAGAGCGTATTCCGCTGACGCCCATCCGCCGCCTGATTGCTGAGAACATGGTCAAGAGCGCCACCTTAATTCCGCAGGCGTGGACGACGGTTGAGGTTGACGTGTCCGGACTCATCCAACGACGGCAGGCCGTGAGGGCTGAATTCCAGGAACGCGAAGGCATCAACATCACCTACCTGCCCTTCGTCATCAAGGCTTTGGCGGAGTCGCTAAAAGAGAACCCTCTGCTCAACTCATCGTGGGGCGATGACTCGATTATCCTGAAGAAGCGAATCAACATCGGCGTCGCGATGGCGACGTCCGAGGGCCTGATGGTGCCAGTAATTCGCGACGCCGATACCCTGAGCATCGCGGGGCTTGCCAAGCGAGTCCACGACCTCACAGACCGCGCCCGTCGAAGCCAACTCCGACTGGAGGACGTCCAAGGCGGCACCTTCACCGCCAACAACACAGGGGTGCTTGGCTCCGTGGAATCGAAGCCTCTGGTCAATTACCCCCAGGCCGCTATCATGACCACCGAGGCCATCGTCAAACGTCCGGTGGCAATAAACGACGCCATCGCCATCCGCTCAATGATGAACCTGTGCATGTCATTCGACCACCGAATCATGGACGGCGCCGAGGCCAGCGGCTTCATCAACGCCGTCAAAGCCCGCCTGGAAGCCATCGGCCCCGACACGGGCATTTATTAAGGCCCAGGCAATTGCCAGTTTGCGCTGTCGCCAACCTCGGTCTGATCCCTTACCAGCAGGGGTGGGACTTGCAACGCCGCATCCAGCAGGAAGTTGCTGGCGGGGAGCGTCCCGACACCTTGCTCCTGCTGGAGCATCCCCACGTGTACACGCTGGGCCGTCGAGGCCGTGACTCCGACATCCTGGTGGATGAGGCTCGTCTTGCGGAACTAGGGGCGGAGGTTCACCATATCGACAGGGGCGGCGAAGTGACGTACCACGGCCCAGGCCAGTTGGTAGGCTACCCGATCATCAACCTGCTGCGTCATGGCGGCGGCCCGCTAAAATATGTCCGAACGCTGGAGCGGACGCTGATTGCCACCCTCTCCGAGTTCGGCATCAAGGCCGAAAGCGAGGACAGGCCCACCGGTGTCTGGGTCGGAGAGGGGAAGATCGCGTCGATCGGAGTGAAAGTGAACCGTGGAGTCACGACCCACGGATTCGCCCTGAACGTCGATCCCGACCTGACCTACTTCGATCACATCATCGCCTGCGGCATGCCTGACGTTGCCACAACTTCAATGTCGCGGGAGTTGGGGCATCACGTTTCAGTGGATGATGCGATCGCGGCATGCATGCCTCATTTTGCAAGGATGTTCGGATTCGAACTCTCCCAGGTCGAGCCAACATCCGTCCAATCAACGCTTATTGACACTCCCCTGCCTGAATAGTACGCTTCAACCGCCACGCAACCGGGTGATGTTTCCATCGTTTATTCTCAATAAACTCGGTTGGCGCGACGTATCTTGACATCCAAAAACCGTGGAGGTTATTTCAATGACTTATGACGGAATGATCGCGGAGAGCATCCGTGTTAATGGACACAACGGAGACCAGATCGACGGGTATCTGGCTCGTCCTCTAGGGGCTGGCCCGTTTCCGGGCGTTGTGTTAATTCATCACATGCCCGGATGGGATGAAGCCACCAAGGAGATGGCTCGCAAGTTCGCGTACCACGGCTATGTCTGCATCTCCCCCAACCTGCACTATCGAGTCGGCCCAGGCAGCATCGACGACGTTGTGGCACGAGTCCGCACCGAGGGCGGAAATCCCGACGCTCAAATCGTCGGCGACGTTGCAGGTTCCATGACATATCTGGAGTCTCTACCCTATTACAGCGGCAAAGTTGGAACCATCGGATTCTGCTCAGGAGGCCGACAGGTTGTGATCGTGGCATCGAAGCTGAAATTCGACGCGGCAGTTGACTGCTGGGGTGGCCGAGTGGTCATGAATCCATCGGATATTAATGAGCGCATGCCAGTTGCCCCCATCGACATGACCAACGACCTGAGCGCGCCACTGCTGGGAATATTCGGTCTGGACGATATGTCCCCCTCGCCTGAGGAAGTCGACCAGCACGAAGCCGTGCTAAAAGCCGCAGGCAAAACCCACGAGTTCCACAGGTACGAGGGCGCAGGCCACAGCTTCTTCGCCGTCGACCGCCCATCCTACCGCTCAGAGCAGGCCACCGACGCGTGGCGCAAGGTGTTTGCATGGTACGACAAGCACCTCAGCTAGCCACAAATGGCTTCATAACAGGACTACTGTTTTACGTATCCGACGGGATTCTTCACATCCGCTCAGAATGACGAATCCTAACTCCTGAAAACCTGAAAGCTAAACCCGGAGGACACAAATGTGCACATACGTCACTGAAAAGGCAAAGATCAATGGCAGCGGCAAGGGCCAAAAAGGCTGGTTCCCGGTGACCGAGGCCAGGGTCTATTACGATCACCCCTTCTACCATCCGGCAGACCACACCCTGAACATTGACCTCATCAACCAGAGCATGGGCTTGGACGCCCGTGTGGCCGTGGAACTGACCGAAGATTCTGCGCGAGCGCTGGTCAAGGCAATCAACGCCGCACTGGAGACCGGAGAGTATCTCCACGCGGCTGACTGACTCTGAAATTGCTGATTGTGTAGGCGTCGAGGAGACCGCCAGGCTGAAAACTGATTGCTGATGGCTACTCTACGGGTAACGGTACTGCCGTATTCCCTTCAGAAGCCACCAGATCAACAGGACGACTACCACTCCGACGACGCCTCCCAATATAAGCGTGTTTCCGGCCCCTATCTGCTCGGACATGAACCCGACCTCGAAGGTTCCCAGGTTGTTGGCGCTCATGGCAGAAACTGAGTGGAAACTCACGGCGCGTCCGCGCATGTTGTCGGGAGTCGTCAACTGCACGGTTGTCTGTCGGGTCGTCATGCCGATGGCGTCCGACGCCCCCAATCCGACGAGGATCACGGTCGCCACCCACAGCGAGGTGTTGAATCCGAAGACGATCAGCAGCAGTGAATAGGCCAATGTCGCATAGACCACCAGCATGCCCTTGGCCCGATAGTTCGCCAGGAACAACACCGCGAACGTCCCTGCGACTCCGCCTAAGGAACTCGCCGCGTTCAGCACTCCCACAGCTCCAGCCCCAGCCTTGAAGAGCTTGTCAGCGATCAACGGCAGTATGATCCGATAGTAGCTGACTATCGTCACACCCACGTCCATGAGGTAAAGGCCAGGCAATATCGGGTGAGCCTTGACGAACAGGAATCCTTCCCACATCCGCCGGAGCATCGGAGCCTGATTTGCGCTGTCTTCGGCCACGCCCGAAGTCCTGATGAACAGCGGCAGTACTGCCGCGGGTAATGCCGACACCGCCGCGATGGCGAATGTCGTCGTGGCGCCGAATCTGGTGAAGGCGACAGCAAAGGCAAGAGGCGCGAGGATCGCGCCTACCTGGAAGGTCGCTGTGTTGGCCGTGACCGCGTGCAACAGGTGGGTTCTAGGCACAATGTTGGCTGTGATGGCTGAACGGGCCGGCTGTCCCAAGACGCTAGATATCCCCAGAATCGCCGTCACCGCGTAGATGTGCCAAGGCTTGAGGTTGCCCGTTGCCATCAGCAGGGTTAGGATAACCAGGAAAACAAAACTGAAGGATTGGGTAAAGGCGATCAGCTTCTTGCGGTCCAACTGGTCTGCCAACGCTCCTCCGAACAATATGCCCGGAAGCTGAACCGCCAACTGCACAACGCCCAGAAGACCCAGTTGAAGGCCTGAGCCGGTCTCTTCGTATAGCCAAACTCCGGCGACCAGCAGCCGCATCTGCATGGTGACCAGGGACGCAGCCGAGGAGAGCCAGAGGATGCGGTAGTCCCTGAAAGCGAACGCCGACCACGGCCTCAGTGGGGGCTGGGGTTGCGAGGAAGTTTGTTTGCTCGGTGGCAGGCCGTCGATTTGCTTTTCGCTGGGGTCGCCTACTGCCACGGAGCAGGGTTCTTCGGGAGAATGCGAATCAGGATATTGGAATCGATTTTCATATAATCGACGAAATTATACAACACAAATCCAGGACACAGCGAGAGGAATATGGCGCTAAGAACCAAATGGAAACCAGGCAAAGAAGAAGTGGTCGCCCAGAACGGAGCAGTGACCTCCATGCAACCCCAGTCTGCCGAGGCAGGACTCGCCATGCTCAAGGCTGGCGGCAACGCCGTTGACGCGGCTGTAGCTATGGGGTTCTGCAACGTCGTGCTGGAGCCGTACATGGCGACCATCGGCGGCATGGGTTACATGCTGGTTCATGTAGCCTCCGAGGGCAAAACCTACGCCATCGACTTCAACGGTCGCGCTCCCAGGAACGCAAACCCGGAGATGTACAACGTCACCGGCCCCGCGCCTGCGGGCGGCATCCACCTGTTCGATGTGGAGGGCGAGGCCAACCGTGAAGGCCCACTCTCGGTCACGGTTCCAGCCACATGCGCCGGCTTGTGCGAAGCGCATCAGAGGTTCGGCGTTCTGCCACTGGAGCAGGTTTTGGAACCTGCCATCCAGTTAGCGTCCGACGGGTTCGAGGCCAACTGGTACCTGACGCTGTACGCCGCAAACAGCATGGACGCTTTCAACCGAGACCCCTACCTCGCCAGCATGTGGCTCCCAAACGGACGCCCTCCCCGTAGTTCGCCCAAGCCGGGTCAAAAGGTCATCCAGCGGGATTTGGGAGACCTCCTCCGAAACATCGCGACTCAGGGGCGGGCAGCCATGTACGAGGGCGAGGTCGCCGACTCGATTGACAGCTTCATGCGCGACAACGGCGGCGTCCTCACGAAACAAGACCTGTCAGACTACCAGCCGATGGTCTCTGAACCTCTATCAGTTACTTACGCCGGCCACGAGGTCAAAGCCGTGCCCACTCCTAGCGGAGGGATCACGAACCTCCAAACGTTCCGAATTCTCGAAAGCCTGGGATTCAGTTCCATGAAGCACAATTCGGTCGAGTACTTCCACACCTTCATTCAGGCGGCTCGCCACACCTTCGCCGACCGATTCCGATACCTCGGAGATTGGGAGCATTCTGAAGTTCCGCTGGATGGGATGTTATCCGTAGAGTACGCTCGCGACATCGCGGGGCTGGTGACAGCGTCGGAGCGAGCCAACGTGGGCGTGGACTACGACGAGGAGCCGTGGGGCTATTACCTCGACCGCGAACTCCATGACCCCTGGAGACACCAGAGCCGTATGGCTCAGTCCCCAGTTCCCGTGCCAGCGATGGACCAGAACTACGAAGACACGACCCAGATCAACGTGGTGGACAAGGACCGCAACGCCGTCTCCTGCACCCACACCGGAGTATTCACGGCGGGGGCCAACCCGCCATCGACCGGGGTCTATCTGGTAGGCGGCATGGCCTGGTTCCTCCCCCAAGGAGGCTACGCAAACTCGGTGGCAGGCTGGAAACGTCCGTTGAACAACATGGCGCCAGTCATGGTGTTCAGAGGTGGCCGTCCGGTTCTTTGCCAGGGAGCGCCCGGAGCGCGCAAGATCATGAACCGTGGGGTGCAGGTGGTGTCCAATGTCGTCGCCTTTGGCATGTCGCCACAGGAGGCGCTGATCGCCCCAACTGTGGACGCCAGCGGGCGCGACACGCTGGTGGACTCCCGACTGCCCGACTCCACAATCCAGGGTCTGATTGATCTCGGACACCGCGTCCAGGTCGTTGAAGAGGAGCCGGGGATGGGCGGCAATTTCTCACGACCATCTGCCATCAAAATTGACTACCAACGCGGCGTCCTGTACGCAGGGGTGGATGTTTTCAGGCCAGCCATAGCGCTGGGCTACTGATGTCCTGAAACAAAAAAACGGGCAGGTCTCGCGGCCTGCCCGGAGATAACACCCAGAAGGGGTCAATCAGCCGGCTGGGCCATCGCCAGCGCGTCCTCGCGGGTCACTTCCTGATGATGAACGGCTTTGCCGTGTTCCAGAACCAGGGACACCAGCTCATAGTCGGTCTCCACTCGCAGGACTTCTCCGCATGGGCAGTTGACTACTTTCGCCATCGTTTCCTCCCTTTCCTACTTTGTTTTGTTGGTTGCGGATATAATATCAATCACTTCTTGCCAAAACCTTGGCGCTTTATGGGACACATCATGACCATGCGGATATACCTCTCCGGACGGGTGGCTATCGAGCTTGACGGTCAGGTGTTCATAGACCAGAACCAGTTCAGAGACCGATAAGGCAGGCTCCTGTTCGCCTATCTTTTTGCGGAACGCACCCATCCCGGTGTCCAGAAAAGAGCTGGCGTCCCTAATTTGGGGCGACACCCGCGCCAACTCTTGAGAGAACGCGCTCAGCGCACTGTTGAGCAGAACCAGTCGAGTATTGTCGGACGTCGCGGGTCAGGGTTACGAAGTCTCGATAACCCGACAGATGGGCCATTATCGCCTTCAACTGCCTGCTGGAACGTGGATAGACCTGGAGGCCGCTACTTCCGCAGTTGACCGCGCCGAGGTCGCGACAAGCGCAGGCAAGTGCAACACCGTCAATGGGCCTGCGATGGTGCGGTCTCCATCGCTCGCCGGCCTCGAATGCGACTACACGCTGGGCACCAGCAACGGTCGAATAACCGTAGAAAACGTGCGAGGCGCTTTCGACATCCGAACAAGCAACGGTAGCATCGAGTTTGATGGAGAATTGCTACTCGGCGGGGGCAACAGAGTCAGGACTTCCAACGGCTCGGTCAGCATAAATCTGCCTGGGCTTCCCAGCGTGAGCCTGGACGCATCGACGTCCAACGGTTCGGTAGTCAGCAGGATTCCGATGACCACAATATCATCTGAGAAAACTCACTTGAGAGCAACCGTGGGCAATGGCGACGTAGAATTAAGCGTCCAAACGTCAAACGGTTCCATCACCTTCAGATAGGTTTCATAACGCACCCTCAGAAAGGACTTTATTAACATGATTCACTTCAAAAGCTGCGAGCGATGCAAAGGCGACGTGGCACAGACCAGCGACTGGTACGGTGAATACCTCCAGTGCATGCAGTGCGGTTGGGCCAAGGATGTGCCCGGAGACCCGCTAGCCGGACTCAACCGGTCAGTAATCGAGCCTACGCGGGAAGCCCGTGCTGGCTAACCGCAAAGCCAGCTAGAACACACCTTCTATCTCGCTTCCCTTTTTATGAGGCGCCCTCCGTTAATTGCGGAGGGCGCCTTTTTGTTTGTGACGAGACCCCGAGGTTCCAGGGACAGGCAAACCTTTACGCCCCTCCCCGGTGGACGTTATACTCCCAGGTACGAAGATACCCTCGCCCGCGTCTTCGCCGGCGACAGATGGAGGCCCCCAATCGACGAGGTTCGCCTGCGCGCCGCCCTGGAAGATTTCAAACGGGACGGCATAAGCATAGATGATCTGATGTCGCAGCTTCGCGACATGCCGTACGAAGACCTTGATTTCGCCAAGGTGGACCATCATCGTGCCATCCGAAAAGGGTTCCCTGAAGTGGTGTTCGGACAGGGCAAGACACCCCAGCAAATCGCGTCCATTTCGGCGGCGCTGCTGGAGAGTTCAAACACGCTCCTGGTGACCAGAGCCAGCCCGGCGGCGTTCGACGCCGTGAAGGCCGGCCCCGGCTCCGACGCGCATTACGACGAATTGGCCCGCACCATCGCGGTGGACCGACGAACGGATCATGTTCCGACGCCCGGAGTCGCGGTGCTTTGCGCGGGAACAGCTGACCTGCCAGTCGCCAACGAGGCGGCTGTCACAGCCGAGCTAATGGGGTGCGGCGTAGAGCGTATAAATGACGTTGGCGTGGCCGGGCTTCATCGACTCCTGGGCTACCTGCCCATCTTACGAAAATCGAAGGCACTGGTTGTCGTCGCAGGCATGGAGGGCGCGCTGCCTTCGGTGGTCGGAGGTCTGGTGAACACTCCAATCGTCGCGGTGCCGACCAGCGTTGGCTACGGCGCCAGCTTCGACGGCCTTGCGGCGCTGCTGGCAATGCTCAACTCCTGCGCTCCGGGCGTCGGGGTCGTCAACATCGACAACGGTTTCGGAGCCGGATATCTGGCCGCCACAATCAATATGGGAGCCAGCCACGACTGAGGGCATCTGTAGTTCGAGGAGGAATCGGTTTTGGCGATTGTCGAACGACGCATATTCTACGGCAAGGTAGGCAAAGGACATCTGCTGATTGCCCAGATGAGAGAGTTGGACGGCCTGTTCCAACAATTCAGAATACCATTCAAGACCCGGCTGATGTCCGACTTCAACAGCGGAAGCACCGACCGCATAATTTTCGAGACCGAGTACGATAATCCAGGCGATTTGGAAGCCGCAGAGGCCGAAGGATTCTCAAACCCGGAGGCTGAACAAGCGTTTTCACAATGGTCGGCAAAACTGAACGACCTCATCCTCTACGCTGAGGTCGAACACTGGTAAACACAGGACTGAGCCTACCCGTCCTCATCCACTAACAATCTCACAGTAAAGGTTCCTCATGTCCGATTCATGGCCCATACCCTGCGCCGTCGCGATCCCCCAGGCCTTCCCCGATGGCGAGGTTGATCTTGATCTTGTCCGAAGGTTCGCCCTCCGTGCGGAGGAGTTGGGCTACCACAGCCTGTGGGTGGCCGAGCAGATTTTAGGGCAGACCCCGACGCCTGAGCCTGTCTCTTATCTATCCTACTTGGCCGCGTTGACAAACCGTATTCGTCTGGGTTCGGCAGTGATAATCGCCACAACGCGCAATCCGGTCATGCTGGCGAAGCAATTGGGAACTCTGGACGTCCTGAGCGAGGGCAGGCTGATCGTCGGAACCGCTCTGGGAGGACGCCCCAATACTTACCCACTACTGGGGGCGCCCCAGGATCGCAGAGCGCGGCACTTCGCGGAGTCCATAGGCGTGATGAAGGCACTATGGACACAGGAAGAGGCATCGTTTAGCGGCCAGTTCTGGAATTTCGAGGGACTGTCCATGACTCCCAGGCCTGTGCAGAAACCTCATCCGCCACTATGGTTCGGCGGACGACACCCGACAGGGCTTCAACGCGCAGCCAGGCTGGCCGACGGCTGGATGGGCGCTGGCTCGACAACTTCAGATCAGTTCGTGGAGCATGTGCAAATTCTTAAGCAAGCCCTCAATGACAGAGGGCGCGACGCCGAAGCCTTCCCAATATCCAAACGAGTCTATGTGGCAATCGACGACGATGCAGACCGTGCCGAGCGTCGGTTACGCGAGTGGTTCGGCGCGTGGTACGGCAACGCCGAGATGGGGTCTCGAATGTCCGTATGGGGAAGCGTTCAGCAGGTGGTCGACGGCCTCATGAAGATCGTCGAAGGCGAAGCGGGCATGCTGATGCTCAATCCCGTGTTCGACTACATGGAGCAGCTAGACCAACTTGCCGACGAGGTGATTCCGAGACTTGGGTAGTTATTAGGTCGTCAGGTAATCAGGAAGCGTCATTCTAAGAGGGGCCTCGAAGAATCTGGTTATCAGGCAAACAAGCGTTGAATCATGGGCGACCAGATGCTTCACCGCCGTTCAGCATGGGAAGTATTTTTGCATCCTGGCAACCTGATTCCTATCCACCTTAAAAAGCGTCCGGCTCCGACGCGATGCGTTCCATATCGGCGCGGGTGTAGGAACCTAGAGAACGAAAGTTTAGCTCCGTGTAGTTCTTCGCCCAGCGGACGGGATTTTGAGTGCGCTCTCATATCGGGCGACCTGAGCTTGTAACTCGGCCTGGCATGCCTCGCCGGTAGGCGCGGCGTCTGTGCGTCGCTTTATTATATCCGCTAACTCTTCTTGAAGAACCTGCTTTGTCAGCGCGAAGTCGTGGGCATGTCCGGTGTTGGAGTCTTTGGCCTTGTGCAGGATGCGTTGGGCGGTCTGGGCAACCGAGATTCGGCCCGTCGCCACGTCTTCCATTACCGGCGGAAAGAAAAGCAAAAAGTAGTCCGCTCTGACAATCGGATAGGCAACTAGCGGGAGGGCCGGTCGCAAATTGTGACTGGCCCGTCCTTTCTATATGATTGAACAAACAGGACTCTTTGCCTCGCACGCAAGGAAATCCAGACTGAAGGAGAAAGACATGGCATTGTTGCTGGATAGAAACACAATTCAAAGTCTCCTAGACATGGACAAAATGATCGAGATACTGGAGCAGGCGTTCGCCGAGTTAGCGTCTGGAAGCGCGGTCATGCCTCCTCGGACGGCGGTCGTCGATGCCGAGGTCAATGGCTGGTACGCCTTCATGCCCGCCCAACTCAAGAGCATGGGAGCGTTGGGCGTGAAAGCGGTCACCGTTTACAAGGACAATGCGTCCAAGCACAACCTGCCCGTGACACTGGCGACCATCATCATGCTGGATGGCGAAACCGGACAGGCAACCGCTGTCATGGATGGCGGATACATCACCGCTATGCGCACCGGTGCTGTTTCCGGCCTCGCCACCAAACATCTGGCGCGCTCCGATTCCAAAATCGCAGGAGTTCTTGGAACTGGAGTCCAGGCCAAAGCCCAGCTGTGGGGGATGGCCGTTGCCGCGAGCCTTGACCGACTGCGAGTATTTTCTATGGACCCGGTGGACGTGCAGAAAGCCTTCGCCGATGAGGTCGCCGAACTCACCGGACTTCCCGTTGACCTGGCCTCCAGCACCCAGGAGCTTGTGGAGAGCGTTGACATACTTTCAACTGCCACGACCGCAATCACCCCCATCATCGACGGTGACTGGGTGAGGCCTGGAACTCATATCAACGGCATCGGCTCCCACGCCCCTGGAGTCAGGGAATTGGACACCAAGACGGTCGTGAAGTCCAAGCTGGTGTGCGACCAGAAAGAAGCTTGTCTGGCCGAGGCCGGGGACATTCAGATTCCCATCGAGGAGGGCGCCTTGAACCCGGACGACATCTACGGAGACCTGGGCGACGTGGTGGCCGGGAACATCCCTGGCAGGGAGAACAAAGGTGAGATAACGCTGTTCAAGAGCGTTGGCCTGTCTGTTCAAGACATCTCAGCGGCCTACTACGTCTACCAGCAAGCCCTGGAGCAGGGAGCGGGCACGGATTTCAGCTTCTCGTAACTGAAAACCATCAGCTTTCAGCACTCAGCAATCAGACCTGCCATTCTGAACCGCAGTGAAAAAACTGGTCATTGGTAGAACGACGTTTCTCCGAGCAACACAAGTCTGATACCTGAACAAAAACTCCCCAAGACCTCTGGAGGCCTTGGGTGTTCTGATGCACTGTTGCTCCTTCCCAGAGGTCATCTTTTGCCTCTGTTAGGAACTCGCCCTACCGACAAACAGTCTCCATTAATTCCAGGTCCGAAAGTATTCCATTTTCGCTGAAGTTCTACAGAGATACAGATTCGCCCGATTTCAGAATTTGGGACGAAACGTAACCTTCCGGGAATGGATCAGTGAACACTTCCAGTTGCATCGATTGCAAGTCCGCTATCCAGATTTCCACGATTCCAGCGTTAGCGTAAATCGGGAGCTTCATGTTGCGGTCATGCTGCAGGGTCGTGTCAGACACTTCGACGAGCAACAAAACATCACTCGAACTGGGACGATCTGAGACGTAAAAATCGTCGCGTCTGACCAGAAGCATCAAGCCTGGCTCAACTGTGGAATAATCATTTATGTGGACGGGATTTTGGACCCGAGTTATCGCCTGTTAGCGTGTCAGAAGTGTGAGCAAGTCAACAAGTCTATCGACGCAGGACGCGTGTCTATTACCGAGGGGCTCCATCTCGATTATCTCTCCTTGAATGAGTTCGACTCGGGCATTATCCTTCAGAATACCGGCGTTCGCAGTCGCGTAGTATTCGTCCACCGTGAATCGATGGTGCGTCACGTGCTGTATCTGAGTAGTCATCTCATCCTTCCAAGAACGTCGGAACCGCCATTCGAGGCAGTATGGTCAATTACACCATTGACTATTCCTCACATTGACGACGCTCAACCCGTGTGCTAACTTTGCGGCAAATTTGACACGCAAAAGGAGCGGGGCATGGCGCAAACCAGAGATGCCGCAATTGTCGGTATTCACGAGTATCCATCGAGAGTAGTTGGACCTGGGGTCAGCGCACTCCAGATCAAGGCCGCATCGGCGGCCAAAGCGCTGGAGGACGCAGGTCTTTCATGGTCCGATGTTGACGCCGTTTATGACACTGGCAGTCACCAGAACATCGGCGGCCTGGGCATATCAGAATACCTGGGAATCAAGCCCAAGATCATCGACAGCACGTCCGTCGGCGGAACGTCCTACGAGTTCCACGCCAACCACGCCGCCGCGATGATTGCGGCAGGCAAGTGCAACGTCGCGCTGTTGACCTACGGTTCCACAGCCCACTCGGACCGCCGAGCCATCGGCACCGGCGGATATGCCAGCAGCGGCCCGAACAACCCCCACAACAACATGGAAGCCCCCTGGGGCATGACGCTAATCAGCAACTACGGCATGGTTAAGGCCCGTCACATGCACCAGTACGGCACCACCAACGAGCAGTTCGCGGCAATTTCGATAGCCACGCGTAAACACGCCATGCGTAATCCTGAAGCGGTCAAGGCCATGACCGAACTGGAATTCGTGGGCATCCAAGAGTTGACCGTCGAGGACGTCGTTGACTCCCGCATGGTCGCGTGGCCTCTGCGCCTGCTGGAGTGCTGCATGATCTCCGACGGCGGCGGAGCCGTGGTGATTGCGTCGAAAGAGGTGGCGCGCAACACCGCAAAGAAGCCTGTCTGGATCATCGGGACCGGCGAGGCCACCAAGTATCGCGAGAATGGCGGAGACATAACGGTCAGCGCAGGCGGACAATCCGGACCTCGCGCCTTTGCCGACGCCGGAGTTTCGCCCTCAGAGATCGACTCGCTGATGGTCTACGACTCCTTCAGCATCACCGTGATGTGCCTGATCGAGGACCTGGGCTTCTGCGCCAAGGGCGAGGGCGGAGACTATGTCACTCAGGGCCATCTGGTCTTCGACGACCCAGCCGGCCCCGCGCTGAACACCGACGGCGGAGGGCTGTCCTCCAACCATCCGGGCGAGCGGGGAATCTTCCTACTGTTGGAAGCCACCCGCCAGCTTCGAAGCGAGTCCACATCCCAGATCGCCGACCCCAAACTAGGATTGGCCGTGGGCAACGGCGGACAGCTAGGCTCTCGCCACGCCACCGGTGTCACGATTCTGGCGGCTGACTAATCGACTTAGAAACATACGCGGGCGAGTTCCAAACCCGCCCCATCCAGCTAAGATTCAGGAAAGAAAATATGACCACAGAAAAACCACTACGACCACAACCTCAGTTCCCGGAGCCGGACACCGAGCCGTTTTGGGAAGCGACCAAAGACCACGAACTCAAATATCAGACCTGCGACAAGTGCGGCGAGGTGATCTTCTATCCCCGCGCCCACTGCAACGCCTGCGGCTCCCTCGACACCACTTGGAATGTATCCAAGGGCGAGGGCGAAGTCTACACTTTCAGCGTCATTATGCAGAGCCGCCATCCGGCTTTCAAGGACATAGGCCCTTACGCTCTCGCTTATGTCGATCTGGACGAAGGCTTCCGCATCATGACAAACGTCGTGGGCGTAGATAATCCCATCGACGATATCAAGTGCGGCATGCGGGTCAAGCTCACTTGGGAGGACCAGGGCGAGGGCAACATCGCGATTCCGGTGTTCGAGCCTGCGTAGTGAGCTGTCAGCTTGGTTGCTGGGCCAGCGACGATGTGTTGATAACAGCGGCCATTGACTGAATTCATCCAAAAATCTGATAGCTGTTGGCTGACGACTGGCAGCTAAGGAGCGCCTCCGATGGACTTTCGATTCACAGCAGAGCAGGACGAGTGGCGGGAAGAGGTTCGCGCCATCATAGAATCCCTCATCACGCCTGAGCTTGAGGAGGAGATGCAGAACAACAGCGACCTCGGCCCCGGCCCGGCAGGAAAGGCGTTCATGCGCGCGCTGGGAGAAAAAGGTCTGCTGGGCATCCCTTGGGAGGAAAAGCACGGCGGGCTCGGCCGCCCTCTGATGGATCAGTACATATTCTCCGAGGAGATCGGCAGAATCGGCGGCCTGTACACCAACAGCACGGCAGTCAATATGGTGGGGCCGACCATCACCCGTGTGGGAACCGATGAACAGCAAGACGAGTGGATTCCCAAGATGCTCAGCGGCGAGGTTGAATGCGCTTTGGGCTATACTGAGCCTGGAGCCGGCACCGACCTCGCCGGCCTTGAGACTCGCGCCGTCGAGGATGGAGACGAGTTCGTCATCAACGGACAGAAGATGTTCACCAGCGCGGCTCATTTTTCGTCCCACATCTGGCTCTTGGCCCGCACCGACCCCGACGCGCCCAAACATCGCGGCCTATCAGTGTTCCTGGTGCCGATGGACTCTCCCGGCATCACCGTTCGCCCGCTGTGGCGCATGGACGACGGACGCACCAACGAAGTGTTCTTTGACAACGTCCGCATCCCCCGCGCGAACCAGATCGGCGAGCCAAACCGGGGATGGTACCACGTCGCGATGGCGCTGGACTTTGAACGTGTGAGCCTCGGAGGCCGGTACGCCGGACTCCTGAAACGGCTCAATGCCCTGGTGAAATACGCTAACGAGACCACCGCGAACGGCGCTCCGCTGTCTCAGGACCCTTATGTCCGAGGTCAGTTCGCCGATCTGGGCATCAAACTGGAAGTGGTTCGGATGTTCTCCTACCGCACTGCCTGGATGATCGATCAGGGCCAGGTGCCTAACTATGAAAGCTCGGCCCAGAAAATCATCGCCACAGACCTGATTCAAGAGATTGCCGACTTCGGCGTCGAGCTTCTCGGGATGCACGGACAGCTAACCAAAGACTCGCCTCACAACCGTCTGGACGGAGAGCTTGAACAAGCGTACCGTAGCGGCATTTTCCTGCGCTTCGGAGGCGGGGCAAACGAGGTGCAGCGAGACATCATCGCCCGTCGCGGTCTCGGCATGCCTCGCTAGACTTAGGAGTTTCTTACAATGGCAGGCACATTCGATAACCAAGTCACACTCATAACAGGCGCTTCATCCGGCATCGGCAGGGCCACCGCGTTGCACTTAGCGGCGAATGGAGCCAAGGTGATGGTCGCAGACAGTAATGTCGAAGGCGGCGAGGAAACCGTCACCGCCATCAAAGAGGCTGGCGGTGAAGCGTCATTCGTCCATGTTGATGTCACTCAAGAATCAGAAGTGGAGGCAATGGTCGCCCGAACAGTTGAGACATATGGACGGCTGGACTGCGCCTTTAACAACGCCGGAATAGCCTCCGGTAGAGGAGCGGCTTCCACCAGTGGCCGCCGTCTTACCCACGAATTCTCTGAAGAGGACTTTGACCTAATTATCAATGTAAACCTCAAGGGCGTATGGCTGTCGATGAAGCACGAAATTCCTCAAATGCTTGAACAAGGCAAAGGGGCGATAGTCAATACCGCTTCAGTGGCGGGGTTGATTGGACTGGTCAACGCTTCGTCCTACGTAGCCAGCAAGCACGGAGTTGTGGGCCTGACCAAGACAGCGGCGCTCGAATACGCTCAGCAGGGTATCCGGGTCAACTGCGTCTGCCCCGGATACATCGAAACCCCGATGACCGCAGCAGGACTGGCCGACCCTGTGAGGTCTGCCAGCATGATCTCCCGAGAGCCGATGGGGCGCGTCGGGACTCCTCAAGAAGTCGCCGAAACCGTGGCATGGCTTTCGTCCGACGCAGCGTCATTCGTCACGGGCCACACGATGGTAGTGGACGGTGGATACTTCGCCCAATAGTCGAAAGCACATCTGCATAGAATCAAGGGAATAGCAAAATGGATCTGGCCCTGACCGAAGCCCAGGAGATGCTCAAAAATTCAGCCCGCGAGTTTCTGGAGCGCGAGTGTCCGCCATCTCTGGTTCGCGCGATGGAGGACGACGAGCGCGGCTATCCCACCCACCTGTGGGAGCAGATGGCCGGCCTCGGCTGGATGGGCCTGGCCTTTCCACAGGAGCACGGCGGCGAGGGCGGCTCTCTGACCGACCTGGCCGTCCTACTTGAGGAAATGGGACGCGCCATGCTTCCTGGCCCCTTCTTCGGCACAGTGGTCAACGTTGGCCTGACGATCCTCGACGCCGGCTCTGACTTCCAGATACAACAGTACATCCCTCGTCTGGCCTCTGGCGCCCTCATCGGGACCGCTGCCATGCTGGAAGAAAACGCTCAGTACAGCCAGGACGGCATAAATATGTCGGGAGAACTGTCAGGGGACAGCCTTCAGTTTTCAGGAAGCAAATTATTTGTTGAGTCCGCGAATACTGCTGACCTGATGCTGGTACCGGTGCGGACGAGTGGCTCTGGCGAACACGGCGTCACAATCGCCCTGATTCCTGGAACGGCTTCTGGCGTGTCAATGTCGGCGCTTGAGAGCATCGCTAGAGACAGGCAGTACGAGGTTTCCTTCAACAGTGTGAGTGTCCCAACAGAAGAAATTCTTGGCGGGGTAGGCGAAGGCTGGCCCGTCCTCAAGCGGTCTCTGGACAGGGCAACCGCCCTGCACTGCGCCGTGAGCGTCGGAGGAGCGCAGAAGGTCTTGGAGATGACCGTCGAGTACACCAAACAGAGGGTACAGTTCGGGCGGCCTATCGCCAGTTTCCAGTCAGTCCAACACGACTGCGCTGACATGGTGAACGCCATCGACTCTGCCCGTCTCGCCACCTACCAGGCAATAGCCCGCCTGGAGGATGGATTATCGGCAGACCGCGAAATCGCGATGGCTAAAGTTCTCGCCAACCACGCCTACAAATGGACGACCCTGACCGCCCAGCAGTTGCACGGAGGTATCGCCTTCATGGAGGAGTACGATCTCCAGATGTGGACTCGCCGAGCCAAGGTCGCCGAGTTAAAGTTCGGAACCTCCGGCCCCCATCGAGAGGTGTTCGCGCAGTCGATGGGGTTGGTGTAGGAATCGGCGACCGGCACAATCTGCATCCACCGGTATGATCTCGGGGTCAGTCCTCAATGGTTACAGTGCCCTCTATGCCGTCGACCGTGACGAGGATGCCGTCCTTTATCACACTGGTGCCGTTTCGAGTAGCGGCCACGCACGGAATCCCGTACTCCCGCGACACAATTGATGCGTGGGACAGCACGCTTCCAGTGTCGGTGACAAAGGCTACCGCTTTGGTGAACAAGATCGTCCACGGTGGCGCGGTCATCATGCAAACCAAAATCTCTCCCTGCTGAAAATTCGCTGCTTCAGACAGGTCTAATATCACCCCGGCTCGTACTTTCACTACGCCACGGCTCGCGCCGATACCTTACTACACTTTGTCTGATGCAACGTCGCCTTCTAGCTTGGGCTGAGTCGGTTCGGCCACCTGCCCAATGAATTCTGGGGGAGTTTTCGTGCTCCAAAACTCCTATTTTTGACGCCGCTGTTCGACGAGGATTTTTGCGGAATTGTAGGCATGTGCCAGATACTGGTCAATCTCCTCTGGTTCTAGAAAGAAGACGTTATCGGCCTATCCTATAGCATCCGCGTCCACCAGCCTCTGGCCCCTGCGCAGAATCGCCACACGCAGGCTGCCATAAGACAGTAGTTGCCAGAATGCCCGATTTTCCCGGAGGTCACCCAACGCTTAGCAGCCGCCAGCTCCTCGCGAAACCGGGCATGCTTTTCGCCATCCGAACCGAGTTTGGTCTCAACGTCGACAGCTAGCTTGTCTGCCCCGTTAGCCACATTTTGTTGGACTTCCTACGGGGCGGGCACATCATTCATGACAGCGTGTTTTATGAATCCCAGCGGCGCTTCAGGTTGCTCACGGAACGTTGGCAGGGCGCATTCCCATCGCGACGTTCGCAGGCCATAATATTTCAGATATTCTTCGAACGCTGCCAAAAACTTTGTCCCACTATCGGAATTTGATCTGGCGCTAACCTCCGATAACAACCAAGCGGCGACGTAGAACGGCTTCAAAGGCGTGGGCCAATGGTTGGTGTCCCAAGACCACCGATAGTCTCGTTGTTCCGGTTCGTTCCATTCCACGGGAAATTCGGTTCCATCGGCGCATTTGTAAACAGTCGTTAGGGGTGACGTCACGATCTTCTCCGCTTCTGGGTTGCAGCCTATGGACGATGTTCACCGGGCTAACTTCAATACGGAAATAACTAGATGGGTTTAATTGCTTGCGAAAACGCTACGTTCTGGGACGGCCCAACCGTATATCCCGTTATTCGTGCTGTCAATCGCCCAAATACTCACATGATTCTTGGCAATCAGCGCCAATTGGACTGAACGTTGGTGAAGATTTGATGTTGTCGCTGCGCGCTGTCTGCGATGTCGACAGCCGATTCATCAGCGTTTCTGAATCACCTGCTCGCTGAAGTCAGCAATTAACTCTGACGCCGCCTGTCGGGTGACTGCCGCCATCGCCACATTGTTGACTCCAACAGCCTCCAGTTCGTCCAGCTTCTTATTGATCTGTTCCCCTGTGCCAGTCAGCGTGGAAGCCATCACCTCCGAAGACACGAACTGCTCCTCGCCTTCTTTCAGATATACGTAATGGCCTTCGTGGACATCCAGGTATCGCCGGTCGTCGGGTGTTGGCGGAGACTTTCTGTCGCCATACTCCCGAATGTACTGGTCGTACATCCCCGCCAAATCGGGATTGGCCATGCCCAGATTTGACCCCGGCCCGTACGCACCCTCCCACATCGCATGGACGCCCGGAATCAGCGCTGGCCCCACGTTTCTGATCACACGCTCGCTCTCGAAAGTCTCCCCGTCGCGAAGAACACACGCCGGAGTCAGCACCGTAACATAAGGCTTCGTTCCGTACCCGCCAGCATGGTCGAAACTGTTTCCAGCCGCCGTGGCGCTCTCATTGATCCTTGGCAGCCCTTGAGGAACGCCCGTCGCGCTTCTGGAGGTTGTTATCCAGCCATCGGAAATCTCGCCGACGATTTTTTGGCCCCGAGGGCCGTTGGCGGCGAGCATCACAGGTATCGGGTCTTCGATATTGAAAAACTCATCCCGGCCCGAGTTGGACTTCGAGTGAATCAGGCGTATCCATCGTTCGCGCTGCCCTTCACGGAACAGAACATCCTCTCCCGCCAGCAACCCTTTGACCTGCGCTGCGTACTCTGCGAACTGATTCATCGTCAGGGCGGGAAGCCCCATTGTGTTGCGTCCCGTGTAGCCGGTGCCGAGTCCGACAATCACGCGACCGGGAGCAATTTTGTTGATTGTCGCAGCCGCCGCTGCCGTGACAGGTGCCAATCTGTTGCTCGGAATGCCGACAAGAGTTCCCAGCTTGATAGTTGATGTGTTCTGAGCCGCCAGCGCCATCGTCGCCCAGACATCAGAGTAGATCAACTGAGAGTCAGCGAACCAGGCGTGAGTAAACCCGGCTTCTTCAGCAGCTTTCACCTCGTGCCAGGCGTCTATGTAACATGGGATGAGAATACCGTAGTCCATTTTCATATCCTCCCAATTAGAAAAGATTTCAACTTGGCGAGTAGTTTTTTGCAATTGTGGTTATGGACTCAAGATCGTCTATTTCAACCACTGGATAACCTATACTCTGTGCTTGTTCTCTGAGGTCGATTCGACGGGTTCCATCCATAAAAAGTCCGGTGTCTGCCAGAACGAATGGCATATCAATCGCCGCGGCCGCTCCGAGGTCGTGGCCGGAATCGCCAACATACATGGATCGGCCGATCTCGACGCCAAGTAGTTCGGTGGCCCTCTCCAGTATCTCCGGGTCTGGTTTGGGTTTCGTGACATCGTCCACAGTCAAGACTCTGGCGAAATATGCGTCAATTCGTTTGCGCGACAGAACCCGCCTGGCCGTGGCCCCGGCCCCCATCGTGGCTATCCCAAGCTGAAACCCGTCCTGTTTCAGTTGAGCAAGGAGTTTATCAACCCCTGGCAAAAGCGCCACATCGCTCGAATACTCTGTTTGCAGCGAATTCTTGGCCTCGACAGCCTCGTCAATATGCTGGTTCGCCTTCCCTTCACCAAGTTCTCTGACCAAGAAGTACGACATTATGTTTCTCGATCCTCCACCAAACCTCTCCCGCACCTCCTGATCTGACACGCTGATGTCGAACCGGGCCAACGCTTCCTGAGTCGCCCTCAACACCGCAGGCTGGCTATCAACCAGCGTCCCATCGAGATCGAATATTACCGCGTCGATTTGTCTGTTCATTTACTCCTCCTACCGTTGTCCGGCAACTGGTACCGTGAACTATATTGTCGTCCCTGAACGCAGTCAATGTCTCCTCAGCGAATGTTCGCGCATTTCAGCTTGACCGGACCTTGATTCGGGATTATACTGATTTCATAACCCCTCTCCAGGGGGTAAGGGTTTGAAATAGCAGAAAGTGAAATTCATGGCCACAACCGAGACAACTCACGAACATCACCAGCTTCCCGACGCAAAGAAGGATGCGCTGAAGCGGCTCAACTACATCGACGGACACCTTAACGGCATCCGAAAGATGGTCGAAGAAGACAAGTATTGCGTCGATATCCTCAAACAGACGTTCGCAGTCCGACGCGCCATTCAGAAACTGGAATCGAAGCTCCTGGAAGGCCACCTGCACTCCTGCGTAATCGACGGAGTGAAGGACGGAAGAGAAGATCAGGTGCTGGACGAGCTTATGGAGCTTTTCTCCCTGGCGGATAAAAGGTAAATCATGACTACACAGACACCCACTGAAAAGATGACACTACCCATTAAGGGTATGTACTGCGCCGCCTGCATAATTCATGTCTCGCATGCTCTGGAGGACGTTGAGGGCGTGGAGACGGCCAACGTCAATCTCGCCACCGAGAAGGCCACCATGACATTGGAGCATGCAGTCGATTTAGGACACCTGACTTACGCTCTGGAGGATGCGGGATATGGCATCACTACCCAGGCGGTCACTCTGGGTCTGGGTGGGGTCGCGTCCGCCGAAAGCGCAAAGCAGATTGAGACCGCAATTCATAGCTTCGAAGGCGTCACATCTATCGAAGTCGATCTATCAAACGAGCAGGCCACCATCGAGTATATCCCTGGTATCACCGGAATATCCGACTTCCGGCACGCCATTCAAGACGCCGGATTCAGCGTGCTGGCGGTCATTAGTGACGATGACGAAGCCTCAACGCCCAAAGATGTTAAGGTCCTGCGCAACAAATTCATCTTCAGCCTGGTCATTGCCTCAGCGATCATGACTTTCATGGCGGCTCCGAGATTGATGAACTGGCTGCCCTTCGACATGAACTACCTGCTATTGGCCCTGGCACTGCCCGTCCAGGTCTGGGCGGGCAAACAGTTCTACACCAGCGCGTGGGGAGCGGCCAAACACTACACGTCCAACATGAACACGCTGATAGCCGTGGGCACATCCGTTGCATTCCTATACAGCGTGGTGGTCACGCTAATTGGTGACGCTTCGTTCTTCGACGGACGGGCCACCGACACCTATTTTGACACCTCTACAGCCATAATCGGCCTCGTGCTTCTCGGGAAATTCCTGGAGGCGAGGGCCAAGAGCCGAGCGTCTAACGCTATCAAGGCTCTGATGGGACTACAGCCCAAGACGGCGCGGGTGGTTCGTGACGGCGAACACGTTGACATATCCATCGACGACCTGACAGTCGGCGAGATGATTCTTGTCCGACCCGGAGAGCGCATCCCAGTGGACGGCGTTCTTGCGGAAGGCGTCTCTTCTGTGGACGAGTCTATGCTCACCGGCGAGAGCGCTCCCGTGGACAAAGAACCTGGAGGCGAAGTTTACGGCGCCACGATCAACGGCAATGGCGGCTTCACCTTCCGCGCAACGAAGGTCGGACGCGACACAATGCTGTCCAACATCATCCGGCTCGTGGAGGAGGCCCAGGGTTCCAAGGCACCCATCCAGCGTATGGCAGACCTGATCTCGGCATACTTCGTTCCTGCGGTCATCGGCACAGCAACGCTGGTCTTCCTGGGGTGGCTGATCTTTGGCCCTGAACCCAGCTATGTGACCGCGATTCTCACCGCCGTTGCGGTGCTGATAATCGCCTGCCCGTGCGCTATGGGCCTCGCGACTCCGACAGCCATCATGGTCGGCACAGGCAAGGGGGCCGAATTCGGCATCCTGATACGAAGCGCCGAAGCTCTGGAACGCGCCCACAAAGTCGAGGTCGTGGTTCTGGACAAGACAGGAACCCTCACAAGAGGAACGCCCACGGTCACGGACATCATAGCCCCAGATTTCGGAGACGACGAGCTTCTGAGACTAGCGGCATCTGCCGAGCAGGGTTCGGAACACTCGTTGGCATCGGCCATCGTGTCCGCCGCCCAGGAACGAAATCTGAACCTGGAACCCGTCACCGAGTTCACCGCTCTGCCCGGCGCAGGCATCAAAGCGCAGGTCAACGGCTCCAGCCTGACCCTCGGCAACCTAGCGCTTATGACTCAAGAGAATTTCCACCTCAACGGCATGGAGGTTCGCGCCTCTGAGCTTTCGGCTCAAGGCAAGACGCCTATGTTCATCGCCATCGACGGCGAGGTCCAAGGCATCATCGCGGTAGCCGACACCATCAAACCCGAAGCGGTGGACGCAGTGCTCGGCCTCCGGTCTCAGGGAACCGAGGTCGTTATGCTCACAGGCGATAACCGTCGCACAGCCGAGGCCATCGCAAAAGAAATCGGCATCGACAGGGTGGTCGCCGAGGTCATGCCTGCTGACAAGGCCGATCAGGTCATCATGATTCAGAACGAAGGCAAGACCGTGGCGATGGTCGGCGACGGCATCAACGACGCCCCTGCGCTGGCCCAGGCCGATATCGGAATCGCCATCGGCACAGGGACCGACGTCGCCATCGAGGCGGCAGACGTAACCCTGGTGAGCGGCGATCTTCGGGGAGTCTCCACTGCCATTGCCCTAAGCCGAACCACCATGCGAGTCATCAAGCAGAACCTGTTCTGGGCCTTCGCCTACAACATCGCTCTGATACCCGTGGCCGCAGGATTGCTATACCTGATCTGGGGAGACGGCGGAGCGCCATCGGCCCTGGAGCCGGTGTTTGGCGATTCGGGTTTTCTGAATCCAATCCTGGCGGCAGCGGCGATGGCCGTAAGCTCGGTCACCGTTGTGTCGAACTCACTGAGACTAAAACGATTCAAACCCAAGACGAATTAATCAAATGACCTACTGAATCAGGCACTAAGAACAACACATCTGGAGGAAACAATGAGACTGCCACTATTCGGAAAGAGCGGATCAAGCACAGCAAAGGACCCAGTCTGCGACATGGATGTCGACATGCGAAAGCCCAACGGCGGAACGCACGAGCACAATGGCGAGACCTACTACTTCTGCGGCCCAGGCTGCAATCGGGCCTTTCAGAAGGAGCCAGAAGCATACCTGTCAGGCGACAAGAAGATCGAGATGTAGGCTCGGTGTCACGCCGAGTTAAATAAACAGGGCGCTGGATTTCAGCGCCCTGTTTATTTATTGTCGTTATATGGCAATCGGCAACATGACATCCAGAATTAATTTTGTGTAAAATGCACCCTCCATGTCCAACAACACTCCAACAAACGCAACCCACATCCCTGGAGACCTCAGACGGGTGATCATAGTCGGCTCATCCGGCTCTGGCAAGACGACTTTAGCCCGAGGGATATCCCAGGCGCTGGGCTCTCCTCACATCGAGTTGGACGCCATCCGCCACGGCCCAAACTGGACTGAAACGCCCGACGACATTTTCCGGGAAAAGGTAGGCGACGCTACGCAAGAAGACATTTGGGTGGTGGATGGCAACTACTCTATCGCCAGAGATGTTCTTTGGCCCAAAGCAACGACGTTGATATACCTTGATTACTCCGTTGGCGTTATTATGCGTCGGCTCATCGCCAGGACACTGCGCAGGAACATCAAGCGCGAAGTGTTGTGGAACGGCAACAAGGAAAACATCCTCGATAACTTCAAGATATTCTCCAACGAATCCGTGATTGCCTACTCGCTAAAGAATCACTGGAGACGCCGTCGGGATTTCACCCGGTTGTTCGAACATCCAGATTACGCCCACGTCCAGAAGCTTCGGTTCCGCACTCCCAGAGCCACCGAGGAATGGTTGAAGGGTTTGGCTTCCCAGAATGGACACCGATAGTCAGCCGTCCTTCGTGGTCACAACGCCCCCCGGAGTCATGGACTCCACGCCCACGCTAGACTCGAAGGCGACCGCACGAACCGACGCCGTCACCTCCTCGCCCGGCTGAAGGTGCAACGCGGTGCCATTGTCGATGGCCGCCTGAAGGCCCTCGTTGGTGTAGCTGGTGAACGGCTCAAGCCCGATGTTGTACGTCCGACCATACCAGGGATGTCCGTACCCTCCTCCCAACGATTGCCAGTACCACAGGAATTTATACACATCCGTTGGGAATGTGACGCCAAACCCGACTCCCAGCTTCTGGTTGGTGATGGCGTACCAGCCTTCGGGCATGTCGGTGATGTACGACTGGTCATAGGAGCGGTAGTCCTTGTTTGGGACTTTGCTCAGGTCCACAGAAGAGCCGTCCTTCGCCTCCACCATCGGCCATTGGCCCTCGAATCCGGCCTTGAGCTTGTTGTTGGGGTGGAAATCCTCGTGGTGGTTCATCACCTTGCCGCCAGGGAGGTCGATAACGCAGTCGTCACTCAGGAACGGCGCGCCCAGAGCGATGTGCTCGCCCCATACGCAGTGGACAGGCTCCTCGCCCTCGTTGGTCAGCTTCTGGTCGATCTCCAGAACGCCAGAGCCTGACGACAGGGACAGCGTTTTCTCGAAGAAGAAGGGCGTCCTGTACGTCCGCACCCAGAACTTGATGCTCACCCGTTCGGGCGTGTCCTCCAGAATGGCGTGATCCCAGGGCATCGTGTTGACTTCGGCATGCAGGCCCATGTCCGCGCCGCCGTACACGGACGGAAATCCGCCTCCGGGCAGAACAGTCTGCCACCCGCCTTCATAAACGTCCAGCCACACATTGGTCGGTGACCCTGTAGTGGGAATGAACTTCGACGGGTCCCGAACGCCCCACGGCGAACGCCACAAGAAATCAGTATCCGTGGGCTTGTGGACTAACTGGTAAATGTCCGCGCCCTTGTCTATCAACACAACGACCCGCAGAATCTTATTCTCGATAATCGCCGTCTTGAGGCCCCTATACGCCCAGGCGTCAGAGATCCGGCATCCGTGGGTGCGTTCTAGTTGGTAGTGCATGGTGTTCCTCGGCGCGTCAGGGATCAGGTTTTCAGGAGCTTTGTCATTCTGAACGAACGTGAAGAATCTCGTCGTTATTAGAACAAGGGTTGTAATGCCAGCGACCAGGTGCTTCGACTCCGCTCAACATGACAGTGTTTGCTCTTGATCGACTTTACGTCTTCAGAGACGCTTGCACGGCCCGTCTTTCTGCCCTTGTTAATCGTTTAGGTCGATACAATCGGTTCAGAGCGATCGGCACGGCCACAAGCAATGCCGCCTGCACAACAATCGACCCGACAATCAGAATTGTGGCGTCGAAAAAAAACCCTTGAGGAAACATGGCTATCAGGGCATCTCGACTGGGGTTCAACTGCCAGAAGTCGTTAGTGAAGCTGATCTCGTGGAACAGGAGGAACATGCGGTCGAATCCTCCCGCCAGAGAGCCTATCCCGACCAGCAGGCCCAGACCCAGCGTGGCCGCCCCGCTCAGCAGAACGGTCCTGCCTAGCCGTGCTAGAAACTCTCGCCTCCAGATATAGAACCCCACAAGCACGAACCCCAGCAAATACGCCCCGGCAATCTCGGAGAGCCGATACACCCCACGCACGAGTCGTTTCACATCGAACATATGAATGACCTCGGTTTCATTGAATATGTTCGGGTACCGGGTGCCTCGAATGGTGATGTCCATGCTCAGGAACTCTTCGCCGTTGTTGAAATAGTCTCGAATCTGCCGTCCGCCAGAGATGTATTCGTCCCGGTCGACGTCCAGATAGCGCCTGATCTGGCGCTCGTAATTATCGAACGCGTAACTGTACAGCGCCGGAGCGTTTATGACCCAACGAACGTTAACTGCAATGAGAAACAGCGGCACGAACAGCACGAAGAGCGCAGCGGCCAGAACCTTGCCGATTTGGGTGATTTTATTATCTGTGAACATGCGGTAGCATCTTAGGGTCGGCCTGTGTGCCTGTCAAATTGGCGCGAGGCAAGGTATCAAGTATCAGGATTTCAGGTGTCAGGACAAAATATGAACAAACAAGATATTTTCGCAGAGACTTACGGTGGTGTCCGTCAACTGGTAGAACGACTGATAGGCCCAGATGGATGTCCCTGGGACAAGGAGCAGACTCCCGCCACTCTCAAGCACCTGTTCCTTGAGGAGTGCTACGAGCTCGTTGAGGCCATAGACGAGGACGACACAGACAAGATGATCGAGGAGCTTGGCGACGTGTTCTTCCACCTGGCGTTCCAGATTCAGATAGCGGCGAAGGCGAAACGCTTCACCCATGAGGACGTTTTCGCCAACTTGCTGGGCAAGCTGGTGCGACGGCATCCTCACGTTTTCGGCGGCACGCAGATGGACGACCCCTCCGAGGCAGTGCCGAAGTGGGACGCCATAAAGCGCAAGGAACTGGAAGGCTCGGACCGATCAATCCTCGATGGAGTGCCCAAGGCGATGCCTGCGCTGTCCTACGCTCAGGCGGTGCAGGGCCGAGCGGCGCGGATGGGTTTCGATTGGGACGACTTCCAGGGCGTCGTCGACAAGATCGCAGAAGAGGTGCGAGAGTTGGGCGAAGCCGAGTCCCCAGAGGCAAAGGAGCGCGAGATGGGCGACCTTCTGTTCTCGATGGCCAACGCGGCCCGCTGGATGGGCGCAGAATCCGAAAACGCCCTGCGAGGAACCAACACCCGATTCTACAAGCGCTTCACCACCATGGAACGCCTGAGCCGAGAGCGCGGCCTGAGGTTCGAGGACCTGCCCTTGGATCAGAAAGAAGCGCTGTGGGAGGAAGCGAAGGCCCTGGAGGAGTCCGTATAGACCGATATGATCCCCGTTTACGCGCCAAAATTTAGAAGGGCGCCGCTTTCAGCCGTAATGGCTTTGGCGATTTTCGCCGTGCCAACAACCGGCGTGTTCGCCCAAACGCGAGCAAGCACAACCATCACCCTCAATCCCAGCAAAGACAATACGTTGATTGAAAACGGCTCCGGCTCGTTGAGCAATGGCGCGGGACAGAATATTTATGTGGGGAGAATCAATCGATCCTCAGGGTCAATACGAAGAGCCGTTTTGGCTTTTGATATCTCGAGTGTGCCATCAGGTGCGACAGTCGAAAGCGTGTCACTCAGTCTGAACATGTCGAGGAGCCGCTCGGGCGGTCAGACCATCAACGTCCACAAGCTCACGGCAGATTGGGGTGAAGGAAGTTCGGCGTCATTTGGAGGAAGCGGCGCGTCCTCAGCCTCAAACGACGCGACATGGGTCCACCGGTTTTTCAGCTCGACGTCGTGGTCATCTGCGCCGATGGTCACCGACGTGCAGGCCTGGGTGGATGCATCCGAAACCAATTTCGGATGGTTATTGAAAGGCAACGAGTCGTCTCAACAAACGGTGAAAAAGTTCGACTCCGGGGAAAATTCAGTCTCATCCAACCGCCCCGTGTTGAGCATCACCTATTCGGTGCCGGACCCGACCCCTACTCCGTCACCTACACCAACTCCCACACGGACTCCTACGCCAACGCCGATGCCACCGCCGTCTACCGACTTCAACGCCCATACCGGCGCCGGTGCCTGGTGCGGGATCATGGAGTTTAATTTTGATTGCGGGATTGTTGGCGGCTGCCGGCCTCTGGCAAGCGCACGCACAGCGAAGGAGCTACGAACGTTCGCGATAGCTCAGGCGTACTCGGCGATGTGGCCGAATAGGTTCTCCAACTTGAGTCGGGATTCAACGGGTAGGTACGGACGCTCCAATGCCGCGACGTTGCGCTCCATGTGGTCTATGTTGGACGTGCCGGAAATCACTGACCCGATAGCTGGGTGTTCCGCGGCGAATTTATAGGCCGCGCTGATAACCGAGTCCACATCGCCGGTTGCCAGCCATCCCAGAGGGTCGGCATCAGGAAGGGCGTCCGAAGGGACGAGACCGCGAGCTTTCCAATCGGCGATGGTCTCTGCCAACAGCTTCGGGTTCGGAAGTTTGAAGCGCACCGCTGCCATGTTCAATATGCCGACGTTGTGCTCCATCGCCAGGGGCAGAACCTTCTTTGAAGCGTACTGATTCAGGATTCCGAACTTCAACATTATCACGTCCCAGAGGTCCGGTGTGCGCCCCAACGCCGTTAGCGCGCCTTCATGAGCCGGGTCAACGACGTATCGAAGGCTGAAACCTCCGAATTTCACCTTGCCTTCGTCCTTCAGACGCTGAAGGACAGGGACGTACCGATCCACGACAAGATCATGATGCTCGGGCATCATGCCGTGGAACAGCAAGACCTCTACGTGATCTGTTCTCAGCCTCTGCAGACTGCGTTCAACCGAACGGGCCAGTGCTTCGGGGTCCGAGTTGAAATCATCAACGCCGGGAGCGTAAGCCCATTTCGTGACGAGATTATAAGAGTCCCGTGGCACACCCTTCAGCGCCCTTCCGAGAATCTTCTCGCTGTCCTTGTATCGCTCGTGAGTGTCGATCAGATTGATGCCCATATCAAGGCATCGGCGCACCAAGGCCGTTTGATTATTCTGCTCCAGTCCCTTGTTTTGTCCGAACATGCTGGGGCCGCCTGTGCCCAGGCTCAAAAGCGATACGTTGAGTTCTGTTTTTCCCAACGTCCGATAATGCATTATTTTTTTCAATCCAAATCAAAAATTGCGGCATGCTGAACCAAACCGAAGAATCCGGTTGCTGCCATGACAATCGTTGTATACTCGCGACCAGATTCTTCGTCTGTGGGCTCAGAATGGCGTTGGCCTATAAGCTGACTGTTGAAGGCTGAGCTTACAACCGAAATCGGCTCTGGAAAATTCGTTGCTCCACTTGATCGGCGACTGCCTGAACCAACGATTCGGCAGCCGAACCAAACAGCATCTGACGCAAAGTCCGCTTCGGCCTCAGGTACACAGGAACAGGCGGGGCGCCCGAAAGCTCTGCCGCGATGTCTATGGCTCGGTGCAGGTCTCCCAGTTCGTCCACAAGTCCAAGCTCACGAGCGCGTTCAGCTAGGTAAACCTCGCCAGTGGCCAGGTCTCGCACCGCGCTCTCTTCCAGGCCGCGGGCCTCTGAGACGATTGTCACGAAGTCGCTGAAGATGTCGTCGATTAGGGACTGCATCTTCTCCTGCTCTTCGGGCGTCGCCTCACGCCAGAGAGCGCCCATGTCCTTGTACGCTCCAGTCTTGTTAACGTTCACCTTGATTCCGGCCCGTTCCAGCAGGTCCTCCAGAACCGGACGCACCGAAATTACGCCGATGGAGCCAATTATCGCGCCTGGCGAGGCGACGATACGCTGAGCGCCGCAGGCGATCATATACGACCCTGACGCTCCGGTGCCTCGAATTGCCGCGATCACAGGTTTGCGCTCGGCCAGACGTTTGACGCTGCGGTAGATGTAGTCCGAGGCCGACGATCCGCCGCCCGGGGAGTCCACATCCAACACCACCGCCTTGATCCGATGGTCGTCCCGCGCCGTGTTCAGCAATCGGTCCATCTCAGGGGACTTCACCGCCCCGCCGATGGCCCCAAAAATCTCAATCACAGCGATGCGTTTTTGCATCTTGTTCATCAGCGCTATTGACAATTTACTGCCTCCGCCCTTTCTTTGACGCGGTCTATTACACCCTATGTCCGCTGGGAGTCCGCATTCGTGGGTTCCAAGCCGGGTACAGAATGCGCCACGGCAATACGCCGCAACGCTCCGCCCACTCATCATACAGCTTGGCAAGCTCCTGAGCCTTGGGTTTGTTCGAGTTTGCCAGGTTATGAAGCTCAGTGCGGTCGTCGTCGATATTGTAAAGTTCCCACTCGCCGCCTACCGGAGCCACCAGCTTCCACTCGCCGATTCTGACGGCCCGACTGCCTTCGTGCTCCCAGAATATGGGTTTCTCCCTGCTCCAGGCGGGATTCGCCAGAACCGACAGAACGCTCTCGCCTTCCAGGGGCGTCGTGTCATGGTCATTCATCTGGGTTGGATAAGTAGCCGATGCCGCGTCCATGCAGGTGGCGGCGATGTCGATGATGTGGATAGGTTCGTGCACCACGCCCGATTCTTGAATTCTGGCAGGCCACGACATGATGAAAGGCGTTGAGATGCCGCCCTCGTGAGTCCAGCGCTTGAAACGTCGGAAAGGGGTGTTGCTGGCGTTGGCCCAGGGCAGATCGTAACTCATGAATGTGTCGGCGGGACCGGGCCGTATGCTGGGACTGTTGCCCATACGAATCGGACGGCCATCAGGAGTCGGCGTGCCGTATTGAGCGGGTGTCGGTCGGTCGGAATCTTCGGCCAGGAACTCGGCGCACCCTCCGTTGTCTGACAGGAACATAACCAACGTGTTGTCAGCTATGCCAAGCTCCTTCAGCTTGGACAGAACCCTGCCGATGCCCTGATCCATGATGTCGATTTGGGCGGCGTACGCCGCCATACGCAGAGCCTCCCAGTCCTTCTCGCGGGCGTCGCTCCAAGCTGGGGCTGATTCGTCCCGGGGCGAAATCTCCCACTTGGAGTCGACAATCCCCCGGCCTTTCATCTCCTCATGGCGTCCCGTTCGCAGCGAATCCCACCCGTCCTTGTAAACGCCCTGATATCGGGCTATATCCTCCTCCAATGCGTGGAGCGGCCAATGAGGAGACGTGTACGCGATGTGAATAAAGAAGGGATTATCACCCTGCGCGGCGTCTTCGATCATATCAACAGCGTTGTCACTGATAGCGTCGGTGAAATAGAAGCCATCAGTGTCAATGGGTATTAACTGGTCATCGCGCATAAGGGTCAGAGGATGGTAGAAGCTCCCGGCGCCGGTGATGATGCCGAAGAAACGGTCAAATCCCCTCTGCGTTGGTATCGGGTGACTGGCATCGCCCGGCGTCCAGCTTGCCGGGTCCAACAGGTTGTAGGTTCCGCCAACGTGCCATTTTCCTGACATCATTGTGGCGTAGCCGTTGGCCTTCAGCCCTTCGGCGATGGTTACGCTGCTTTCGTTCAGGTAGCCTTGATAAGCAGGCCATCCGAGGTCAGCAACCATGTGACCCACGCCCGCTTGCTGAGGGTTGACTCCGGTGAGCAGAGCGGCGCGGGAGGGACAGCATCGGGCAGAATTGTACATTTGAGTGAACTGCAGGCCGCCCTCAGCAAGGCTGTCCACATTGGGGGTGCGTATCTCGGAGCCGTAGCATCCGATATCTGAAAATCCCATATCATCAGCAAGAATCAACACAATGTTCGGGCGGTTTACAGACGACTGTTGCATGTAATTGCCTCGCGTTATTTGTCCGCTAAAGATATACGGCAAAAGCGAGTTTATGGACACTTCTAAGAGGTGTCAAGAAATACACGAATAAAAACACGCATTGCGTGTCAAGTTTCCCTATGGTAATGTTTAATAGAAGTTGTACCCAGACGCCCAGGAAAAACTGACTACTCATGGACCCTTGGTGACCGGCCGGCAACTATATAAATTAGCGGACCCCAGGAGGTCACCATTGGTTTTTCAAGATCGAACCCTAACGTGCGTGGAATGCAACACGGATTTCACGTTTAGCGCTGACGACCAGCGTTATCACGAGGAGCGAGGCTTCACAAACGAGCCTCGACGTTGCCCAAGTTGCCGAGCTTCTCGCCGCTCCCAGCGACAGGGCGGCGGCGGAGGCGGAGGCGGAGGCGGAGGATTCTCCAACTACGCCCCTCGCGAGATGCACCCCACAGTTTGCGCCGAGTGCGGCAAGGACACTGAGGTGCCCTTCCGACCTCGCGGAGATCGCCCGGTTTACTGCGATGACTGCTTCCGCCGACGCAGGGCCAGCAGCTCCTTCTAGTTCTGGGCCGTAGCGCCTCTAATTAGGAATTGATATGGGAGGGTTTTGAACCCTCCCATATTTTTTTGCCCTGTTTATCGTGGCCACAACGGGCCATGCTGAGTCAACGCGAAGGATCTGGTCGTAAGAGGAGCAACTGTTGTGCTGCACGCGATCAGATTCTTCGACGGCGACTTCAGAATGACATTACGCTGACGGCTGAAAACTGATTGCTGACGCCATGACACCTGACCACCTTCTAACCCGAATACAACTCCGTGTCCGGGTTCCAGTCTTTCCAAGCAAACCAGAACGACAGGTGTGACAGGGCGCGATCCAGAGTCTGGCCCTTTAGCTCTCCCTCGATGGCTGTGCCATTGAATGCCATCCACCTGGAGCTGGTCTCTTCGTCCACAAGAACCGTAAGGATTCCATTGGGTTCGCCTTCTAACCGGAATGTCAACGGATTGCCGTCGACCTCCCTGTCATAAACCAGCGCTGTGCCGCTGGAGTCGTCGAAGTACACTAATGTATGAGACTCGCCCACGGTGTCGTTGACCACCGGATTGTCGCTCAAAGCCCCAAAGGGATAGGCTTTTGTGTTGCCTGCAATGTCGACGCCCACCACCATCGCCTTGCGCTCCAACCTGTCGTCGCTGAAAGTTTCGCCTATAACTCCGGCCCGACCATCCTGGTAGTAGTCTCTGTAGCTGTCGCGACTATAACGACCTCGCTTATCCAGCACGAGTGTGTCTGGATGAAGCTCTTTCCACGTACCCCATGTGGTTTGAATGACGGGAATTACCTCCAACTCAGTGCCCGCCAACTCTCCGCGAACGCCCTTGCGTAGGAACTGGCTCCATAGGGTGTCTGTCTGATGATCGTACATCACTAGCGCGTTCATAATCAGTTTGCCGCTGACGCCAAAGGTGTGCTCTTTTCCGTTGATGGTGCGGCTATACACGATAGCCGAAAAGCAGAGCGGTCACCATGTTACAGCGAGCGGCACGCCTCCAACAACATCGTTCACAATCTCATGGGAGCTGAGCATCGGTATCGAGTATGCCTTCGATTCTCCATTGATGGATAGCCCAAGCACCAATTCGTCGGGGGTCATCTCAGTGTCGGCTACTCCGACGTCGACAAATTCGGGATCCAAAATCGCGGGGATCGCGTCGAAGCCCAGCAGTGTAATCAGCTTCAGATTCCCTCCCACGCTGGTTGGTGGATTCCCATCGCTCGACGGTTGCAATCGCGAGCCTTGAATAGGAGACGCGGGAACGGTTATCGTCTCACTGCTGCTGGATAACGAAGTGAGCCTCCCGGTAACCCCGTTTCTAAAGCCCGGCACGAAAACCAACAACAAGACGAAGCCCGCCGTCGTCAACAACACAATTCTACCGATCGACATCTCCGCACCCCACCCCGCTAGACTTGAATTTTTATCTAAGTATTCTGCTCACAAATGCCCATGACCGCACAACAGCCAGCGCCCCCACAGGGAGTCTAACACCTTGTGACATGTGATTTGACGGGAGACGATTCGAGGCTAGAACAGCGTTCGTTCGGCCCTGCCCCAACGGCTCTGGTGAGCCTGCACAAGTTCCTCGAACTGACAGCTAAATTCTGGCGATTGGATTGTGTCAGTGGTCATGATAAGGGCGTCCTCACGATTATCAATGTAGTAGCCCTTCCGGACGCCGCGCTCCGTGAATCCGAATTTTTTGTAGAGATTCTGAGCGACAAAGTTGGAGACTCGCACCTCCAGCGTCACGACACGGGACTCCAATTGTGTCGCCTGTTCAATGGCGGCGATGAGCATCAGCTCTCCGATCCCAAAACCTCGAAATTCATTGCGAACTCCTATGGCAACGATATGAGCTTCGTCCACCATGTACCAGATGCCGACAAATCCGGCGACAAATTCCTGCCCAGGCTGCCATGCCGAATTTCGGCGTCGCAGGATGTTGCTGACCAGTCGGTTGAACAACGGTGTCGACCCAGAAGACTCTGAAGGCGCAGGCGCGGAGTTCGTCTTGCCTTCGTCCTTCCGGTTCGCGACCAGGTATCGGGCGATCTTGTTCCTCAGTTCGCGCCTGAAGGCAGTGGGAGGAAACAGCGCGGGGAACGCGTCTTGCTCGACCTCAGCAGACTGCGCCATATCACGCTCGCCCATAGGGCGGACTGCGTATGACATGGTATCCGGGTTCGGGGATTGTCTGCTTACACTCAATGGAACCGCCTCGGGTGTGTCCGACAATTTTAGCACACCGTTTCGAGACACAATCGGACGTAAATCTACCCGCCTAGCTTTCGCAGGTGCGGGTGCATGAAATATCGAGCCGCCTTCAAGGTATTCAGGAGCAGCATGGCGATGGTCATGGGGCCGACTCCACCCGGAACGGGAGTAATGGCCGCAGCCTTCTCTGAGACCGCATCGTAATCAACATCGCCCACCAAGCGGTAGCCGCGTTTGCGCTCTGGCGCTTCGATCTGGTTTATGCCCACGTCGATCACCACAACCCCGTCCTTGACCATATCAGCCGTGATGAATCGAGGCTGGCCGATGGCGGCAATAAGAATGTCGGCTTGCCGGGTAATACCCGCCAGGTTCTTTGTGCGCGTGTGGCACACAGTCACGGTAGCGTTGGAGCCAGCCGAGCGTTGCATCAGCAAGTTCGCCACAGGCTTGCCCACTATGTTGCTACGCCCGCAGACAACCACATGCTTGCCTTCGGGGTCGAATCCAGAACGGAGAAGCATCTGCTGGATGCCCTCTGGAGTCGCGGGTATGAATCGGGGCAATCCGGCCATCAACAAACCCATGTTGAAGGGATGAAGGCCGTCAACGTCCTTATTGGGGTTAATCGACTCGATAACTGCGTCCTCGTCAATGTGGTCAGGCAAAGGCAGTTGCACCAGGATTGCGTGGATTCGAGCGTCGCCATTGAGGCGGCGCACAACGCTGAGGACCTCGTCTTGAGTAGTGGAATCCGGAAGCACAATCGACTCGGAGACCATGCCAGCCTCGGTGGCGGCTCTGTCCTTGTTACGAACATAGACCTTCGATGCTGGATCGTCACCAACCAGCACCACGGCCAGCCCTGGAACGATTCCGTGCTTGTCTCGCATCTCGGCCACTCCCTCGGCGGCCTCGGCTCTGATCTCCTTCGCCATCTCTGTGCCATTCATCACCTTGGCTGACAAATCCCACCTCTCATGTTATTTCTGGATTCATGATGCCACAGTATCAAGCGCTTCTCCAGAGGCAAGTGCGACGCAATCTTGTAAGTCCAAATGCGTCTCGTGCTTCCAATGCCGACTGCACCAATAATATAATGTCGGCGTTCTTGCGTTCAATTCAATCCCAATCTTGGGAGATTACTATGCTGGTAGCAGGCGTGGACATAATCGAGATCGCGCGAGTCAAGCGTGTGGCCGAGGAGTACGGGGAACGGTTCTTCCGTCGGATATACACTGAGGGAGAGTTGGCGTACTCGCGGGGTCGCGCTCCTCAGCTTGCCAGCAGGTTCGCCGCCAAAGAGGCGACTATGAAGGCTCTCGGCACCGGAGTCCGAGGCATCCCGTGGAAGGACATTGAGGTGATACGCGGACGCGGGCAGGCTCCCAGAATCGAGCTCCATCGGAAGGCTCTTGCCCGCGCAGAACGGCTGGGACTCACCGACCTGGCCCTATCTCTCTCCCACTCACGAGAATTTGCGGTGGCATCGGTGGTGGGCGAGAGCGAAAAGGGCAACATTTTACCGAGAGGGAATTAAACCATGTTATACGTCTCGATACTGACATCCGACAGGTCGCAAGACCCAGAGCTTTGGGCCACGATCTGGCAGGGAACCGCTCCACCCTCCATCAACTTGATCGGCGCCTATAATATGGGCAACGACAAGCGGGTGTTCATTTGGGAAGGCGAGGCCTTGGCCGATATCCAGTTTATGGATAGGTTCAACGAGGTCGGCGTGCTTGAGACATCTCCCGCATTCGACCGAACATCAGGCTGGCAGGCCGCCTTCTCTAAGGACATCGACGCCTTTCGAGAGGGCAGGCGGCGAGCAGGCAGAGAACAACAGGAAGCCGCCGTGGACCTGCGAACACGAGGCATGAACGCTCCCAACCGTCACGCAGCCCGCGCGGCGGCTCGCGCCTGGACCGAAGAACAGGAAATCAAGTAACATCAACGGACTTCGGAGGCAATTATGCGAATAGGGATATTCTTTGGAACTATGGGATCTTCGTCAACTCTGGACGGCCTAATCCAGCAGATCGTCGACGTGGAGGATGATGGCTTCGACAGCTTCTGGACCGCCAACGTCTCCCGCACCGACGCCCTGACAGTGGTGGCCCTGGGAGGCCAGCGCACCAGCCGTATCGAGATGGGCACTGCGGTGGTCCCAACCTTCCCCCGTCACCCCACGGCGATGGCTCAGCAGGCCCTTACCACAAACGCGGCCACAAATGGCCGCTTGATACTGGGAATCGGCCTGTCCCACCAGCCGAATGTTGAGAATCGATGGGGACTGAAGTTTGAAACCCCGGGCCAGCATATGGAAGAGTATATGACCATATTGCGCTCGATGGTGGACACCGGCAAGGTAGATTTCGACGGATCATTATTCAACGTCCACGCAGAGGTGGACAGGGTTTCGACTGACCCGATGACGGTCTGCATCGCGGCGCTGGCCCCTCGGATGCTCCGAATCGCCGGAGAGATGGCCCAGGGAACCATCACCTGGATGGTCGGCCCCACGACTCTAGACACTCACATCGTCCCACGCATCACAAAGGCAGCCGAAAGCGCCGGACGCGAAGCCCCCAGAGTGTGTGTCGGCCTGCCAATTTGCGTGACCGACGACCGCAGCGCAGCCTTCGAGCGGGCAGGCGAATTCTTCCAAAACTACGGCAACCTCCCAAGCTATCGCCGGATGCTAGACATTGAGGGTGTCGAAAGCCCGGCAGAAGTCGCCATAATCGGCAACGAATCCGAGGTCGAAGCCCAGCTTCGCGCCCTATCCGACGCCGGAGCCACCGACTACCTGGCATCCATATTCCCAGAAGGCGACGACTCGGCAGCATCGTTCGACCGAACCCGCGCTCTGCTGAAGGGTCTTGTTGGAAAGCTGTGATGATTGGATTGACAGTTCACCGGCTCCGCCGTACTCTTTGAGAATGAACTATCAACATATCATCACCATGGAGCCTGGCAAACGTGGCGGCAAACCTTGCATCAGAGGGCTACGCATTACTGTTTACGATGTGCTAGATTACCTTGCTTCGGATATGTGTGAAGACGAGATTCTCAGAGATTCTGCTGATTTGACCCACGAGGATATCCGGGCATGCCTTGCATTCGCGGCTGATCGTGAGCGCAGATTCGTATCGATTCCGCCAGGATGAGGTTGCTGCTGGACCAGAACCTGTCGCCACGGCTCAATGAATTGTTGGCCGGCTTGTTTACGGGGTCCATGCACGTGAAAGATGTGGGGCTAGATTCAGCGACCGATGATTCCATGTGGGCCTACGGTGCCTAGCATGGATTCGCAATTGTGTCAAAAGATTCTGACTTTCGCCAGCATAGTTTTAATTATGGCCATCCTCCGATGGTGATCTGGGTTCGGCTCGGCAATTGCTCGACTGCCGAAATTGAGGCGGTTCTTCGCAGACTACACGATGACATAGTTTCATTCGAGCAAGATGAACGGGGGTCGTTTCTCGCAGTATCTTAGTTGTATGCTCTACAGGTTCATTCCACTTCATGCCGCATGAAAATCGTCACCATTGAACAAATGCGCGCCATTGAGGACCGATCCGAGGAGGCCGGAGTTTCCAAGGACACCCTGATGGAGAACGCGGGGCTAGCTGTGGCTCGGAGTGTCAGGTATCACTACGGCCCTCTGACAGGCGTTCATATTCTTGTGCTGTTGGGTTCTGGCAACAACGGGGGCGATGGCCTGGTTGCCGCTCGACACCTCGACACCTGGGGAGCGCGGGTGGATGTCTATATATGTCGAGACCGGCGCGCCCCTGACCCCAAGCTGGATGTCGTCCGAGAGCAAGGCATCACTGTCACTTGCGCCTCTGATGATCAAGATTTATCCAATCTCCAAAACTTGCTATCCCGCGCTCACGTCATCATGGACTCCATACTTGGCACTGGACAGTCAAGGCCCATCGAGGGAGTGGTCAAGGACATCCTGCAAGCCCTGACAAAAGAGCAGACTCACCGCCGGCATCCGAAAATCGTCGCATTGGACGTGCCCACCGGACTCAACGCCGACACCGGAGCCGTTGACCCATCCACCCCTCATGCTGACCTCACCATATCCTTCGGATACTCCAAACGAGGACACTATGCCTACCCCGGCGCGGAGTATCTTGGAGAGTTGGAGGTCGTTAATATCGGCCTTCCATCGGGGCTGGATGATGGCGTCGAAATCGAACTGCTTGCCGAGGTATGGGCCAGAACCCGCTTGCCGACCCGGCCTGCCAACTCCCATAAAGGGACTTTTGGCCGGACGATGGTGGTCGCCGGTTCTCGAAACTACCTCGGAGCGGCATATCTAGCCGCGACATCCGCAACCCGGGTTGGGTCTGGACTGGTTACGCTTGCCATCCCTGAGAGCCTTACAACCGCTGTGGCGGCGAAGGCCATTGAGCCTACGTTTCTGCCTCTGCCGGAATCGGCGCCCGGAATCGTGTCTCCCGACGCGGTGGATTTGGTTTTCGAGAGCCTGCCCGCCTATAATAGTCTGTTGGTCGGATGCGGAATGGGCCAGGAGGAAGACACAAAACGTTTCATTGAGAGATTGCTGTTGTCTGGTCGCACCCTGCCGCCCACGGTGGTTGACGCTGACGGACTTAACACTCTATCCCAGGTTGACGATTGGTGGACAAGATTAGCTGACAACGCGATACTCACACCCCATCCAGGAGAGATGGGGCGGTTGACCGGAAACTCTTCGCGAAACCAGGATCGAATAACCGCCGCGACGTCGGCGGCGTCTCGATGGAACAAAACTGTGATTCTCAAGGGAGCATGCACAGTGATCGCCTTCCCCGACGGACGAGCGATGGTCAGCCCGCTCTCCAATCCTGGGTTGGCTACCGCGGGCACAGGCGACGTGCTGGCCGGAGCTATCGCAGGGCTGGTCTCTCAGGGTCTGTCACTAGCAGACGCATCTGCGTTGGGCGTCTACCTCCACGGCCTCGCTGGTGAGCGAGTGCGGGACGAGTTCGGAGACACAGGCATGGTCGCCAGCGACCTTCTCCCGACCCTACCCACCGTGATCCGAGACCTGCGATAATTGTCTCGGCCTGACGTCTGGCCACCAAAAACCTGAAACCCATCCCAAAGGTTCCTATGGCCCACCTGACCGGACAAGAACGAGCGCGATACGTCAAGCGAATGTTCGCCCGCATTTCCCGACGATACGACCTTCTGAATACCGTCATGACTGGAGGGCGTCACTACGCCTGGCGAAAGAGGGCGACCCGCATGGCCGTCGAAGGCCTGCGCGGGCCTGCTCTGGACATCGCGACAGGCACGGGGGACTTCGCGTTTGATCTGGCAAGAAGGCCCGAGGTCACGGGCGTCGTGGGCTTGGACTTCACGAGGGATATGCTGACGTTAGCCAACGGCAAAGCGACTCGGCAAAAGTTGTCTAACCTGACAACATTCGCCGCGGGCGACGCCCACGCTCTGCCTTTCACGGACGACCAGTTCATCTGCGCGACGGTCGGGTTCGGAATCCGAAATTTTATAGATTTGCCCACCGCGCTCCGAGAGATGGTTCGCGTCGTTCGCTCTGGAGGCCGCGTGGTGTCTCTAGAGATCGTGCGTATGGAGGGTCGTGGCCTGATGCCCAAGCTCCTGCCGTTGCACTTCCGATATGTAACGCCCTGGCTCGGCTCGCTGATCGCCAGAGACCGCGAAGCCTACACCTATCTGCCGAAGTCGGTGGAGAATTTCCTTTCGGCCACAGAACTTGACCAGGCGATGCGGGATTCAGGACTCCAAAACATCAGGCACAAGAAGCTAGGCTTGGGCACGGTTGCCATTCACATCGGAGAAAAGCCCTGAGAGATTTCGGTGTTGTGATAGATGCGATGACAGGATACAGTAGCGACTATCCTGAGAACATTTTGACATCGCGAGTAGAACCACATGACCGAACCGACCCACTCCCTCAGCATCGACATCGGCGGAACCTTCACCGACTTCACCCTTTTGAACATCGAGTCCGGCGAGTTGAACGTTCACAAGGTTCTCACCGACCCTGAGAACCCCACGACGGCTCTCATGCGTGGAGTCGCCGAACTCCTTGAAACAGTCGGAATCGCGGCGTCCGCCCTTCAGGTAGTGGTCCACAGCACCACTCTTGCCACTAACGCCATAATCGAGCGCAAGGGCGCAAAGATCGCCCTGCTCACCACCGAAGGATTCCGCGACGTTTTGGAAATGAGGCGAGAGCAGATATACGACATGCACGACCTGCACGCTCGCTATCCAGACCCCATTGTTCCTCGAAGTCTGAGGGCCGAGATATCCGAGCGCACTGACCGGGACGGCAACGTGTTCCAGGCTCCGAACGCCGAGCAGTCCGCCACCATCGTGGAAGACCTGTTGAACCAGGGCGTCGAAGCGGTGGCAATCTCCCTTCTCCACTCCTACAAGAATCCTGAGAACGAGCAGGCTCTGAAGGAACAGATTTCCAATCGCCATCCCGACCTTCCCCTGTCACTGTCCTCCGAGGTCGCGCCGGTCATCAACGAGTACGAGCGCACTTCGACCACCGTCGCCGACGCATACATCAAACCGTCGGTGTCGCGGTACATCCAGAGCGTTGAACAGGAGCTTGCTCAGGAGGGCTACGAGGGTCGCCTTCTAGTCATGCACTCAGCAGGCGGAGTCATGGACGCCAACGCCGCGATGGAGCGCCCCGTCCGAATGTTGGAGTCCGGCCCCGCAGCAGGAGCCCTGGCCGCCGGGTTTTACAGCGAGCTGTTGGGCGAGCCTGACCTGATCTCGCTGGACATGGGTGGCACGACAGCCAAAACCTGCGTGATCGAGGGCGGAAAACCTGCTCAGTCCAACAGCATCGAAGTCGCTCGCGTTCACCGATTCAAAATCGGAAGCGGCCTGCCCATCCTGATTCCGGTGTTGGACCTCATCGAGATCGGCTCCGGGGGAGGGAGCATCGCGTCGCTGGACAATCTGGGCCTGCTGAGAGTCGGTCCTCTGAGCGCAGGGGCCAGTCCCGGCCCGGCCTGCTACGGTCTGGGCGGAACCCAGCCAACCGTGACCGACGCCAACCTGATGCTTGGATATCTCAACCCTGAATACTTCCTCGGCGGACGGATGACGCTCGACATCGACGCCGCAACCTCGGCGATGTCGTCCCTCGGTTCCGATATGGGCATGGATCCTATCGAGGCCGCGTGGGGCATCTATAACGTCGTGACTGAGAGCATGGCGGCGGCGGCCCGAATCCACATCATCGGGCGCAACAAAGACCCTCGAAACTACGCGATCGTCGCCTTCGGAGGAGCAGGGCCAGCCCACGCCTGCGAAGTGGCCCGAATCCTGGGGGCAACGCGAGTCGTTATTCCGTTGGGCGCAGGCGTGACATCGGCTCTCGGATGCCTGGCAGCGCCACTGTCCTTCGAGAGCGTCCGATCTTTGCCCGGCCTGCTGGAAACCACCGATTGGGAATCCGTAAACGGATTATACGCCGAGATGGAGTCCTGGGGTCGCGATATGCTCGCCAACTCCGGCGTCCCAGAAGATCAGATGAGGCTGACGCGCACCGCCGACATGCGGCTGGTGGGCCAGATACACGAGATCAACGTGCCAATTCCTGACGACACTCTGGCCCAGACCAGCGCCGAAGGCATCGAGTCCGACTTTCACCAGATATATCAACAGCTATACAGCCGCCGCAACCTGAGCATCCCCATCGAGGTGCAGAACTGGCGATTGCTAGTCTCTGGGCCTCAGCCCATCTTGAACCTTCAGGAGCAGATCGTCGAGCCGAACGCCGATGCCCGCGTTGCTCTCAACGGCTCCCGTCCCGCCTACTTCGCCAACGCCAACGGATTCGTCGAATGCCCGGTGTACCATCGTTACAAGCTGCCCGCTGGCGCTGAAATCTCCGGCCCTGCCATCATCGAGGAGGAAGAGTCCACCACCATCATCCGCCCAGGCGACAGCGCATCTGTTGACCGCTGGCTTAACTTGCTGATACGAGTGAACCCATAAGCCTGTCAACATCGAACAACTGATAAAAGGAACGTCAAGTGACCAACACAACACAGTTCGACCCCGTATCGCTGGAAATCATGTGGAGCAGGATGCTCAATGTGGCCGAGGAGATGTGGTCCACCATCCTGAGGACAGCAGTGTCCACCATCATCGCGTCGGCCAACGACTTCGGATGCGAGGTTCTGGACGCTGAGGGCCGCTCTCTTGCCCACGCGTACCGCTCCATGCCCGTCTTCAACATGACCATGCCCAATGTCGCGAAAGAGATTCTCAAAAAGTATCCCATTGAGACCATGCACCCCGGCGATGTCTATATGACCAACGACCCGTGGATGTGCGCCGGACACCTGCCGGACATCGCCATCGTGTCGCCGGTGTTTCACCAAGGTCGGTTCGTCGGGTTCGTCGGCAACATCGCCAACACGTCGGACATCGGAGGATCGCTGGACGCCAAGCGTGTCACCGACTCCTACGAAGAGGGCATATTCTTCCCGCTGTGCAAGCTCTACGACAAAGGCGAGCCTGTAGAACTGGCCTTCGATATGTTCAGATGGAACGTCCGAGGCCCGGACATGGTGTTGACCGACATCGAGGCCCAGGTCGCCGCCAACCAGGTTGGGGCCAGGCGGATTCAGGATTTTCTCGACGAGTACCAGCTAGAGGATTTGTCAGCATTGTCCGAAGCCATCCGTGGACGCTCGGAGACGGCCATGCGCCGCGCCATCACAGAGCTTCCCGACGGCGTGTACACCAACGAGGTGTTCACCGACGGGATGGGAGACCCTCTGCGTATCGCCGTGCGAATCGAGATTAGCGGAGACGAAATCTCGGTGGACTTCGACGGCTCCGCTCCTCAGATAGACCGGGGCGGCCTCAACTGCACATTCATTTACTCACGAGGCCACACCTACTATCCGCTGGCCTGCCTGTTGACTCCCGACGTGCCGGTGAACGAGGGTTGTTTCGAGCCTATATCCGTAAGAGCTCCCGAAGGCACTATCATCAATGCCACCTTCCCCATATCGGTCGGGTCACGAACCAACACCGGATGGTACATCCACGGCTGCATATTCGGCGCTCTAGCAAAAGCGTTGCCTGACGGCATCCAGTCGGGCAACGGGCTGATGTCGTCTATACGCACATACGGGACCGAGGCCGATGGCCGGATATTCAACGCCCACCTGTTCGTCGGTGGAGGCAGGGGCGCGACCAGCCAGGGCGACGGCATGGGGCAGAACATGTTCCCATCCAGCGCATCCAACGTGCCGGTAGAGGTGTTCGAGCTAAACAGCCCGACATTGATCGTCGCTAAGGAATTGATAACCGACTCGGCGGGGGCGGGCCGTCATCGAGGCGCTCCAGCGCAGCGAGTCATCGTGGGCAAACTTCCGTCGCATCCAGACCCGCTAAACATCTACTTCCACCCCAACCGTCTATCCTTCGCTCCTCTGGGGATATTCGACGGCCATCCCGGGACTAAAACCGAGGTCATCCACAACGGAGATGTCCTGAGCGACGACCCGTCCAGCATGACCAACGGATATGTGACTCTCGAAAACTCGGACGACCGCCTGATCCTGGAGTTCCCCAGCGGGGCTGGAGTCGGAGACCCGACGGGACGCCCTTCGGAGTTAGTCGACAGGGATGTGAAGAACGGCCTTGTTTCAGAGGAGAGCGCAAAGTCGAAATACGGTCACGACGATTGATGGACAACGCGATGCTGATGGCTGATGGCTGAAACCTCGTCCGCTTGACACTCCGTCCGGCATCGCCATACCCTTAAAACATCCCTAATGAACAACATCACACCGGAGAATACGAAAAATGACCATCAACGTTGACCCTGGCCTCCAATCCGTTTTGGATAACACCAACGTCATCGTGGCCTCAGAGGGCGGGAATCTAGAGTTGATTGATCTGAAAGCTGGCAAGCTGACCGTCAAGTACAACCCCGGCGTGAACGAGGAATGCCCCGAGTGTGTCCCTGACCACGATCTGGTAAGGATGATGATGCAGACCTCAGTCAGCACGTACGCGCCCTACGTCCGTGAGGTCGAGGTTCTGTAGGCCAAATATCTACGTCAATCCAAGACCGCAGTAGAAGAATCTCGCACTCCAGCACAAATTGTTGCAATTCAGCGACCAGATACTTCGCCCCGCTCATCATGGCGAATACTGGCCCACTGAACTCCCCTTGTTTTTGAACGCAGTTTAGTCGCTGGGCAATTTTCGGGTTCTTCTTAATTCTTCCATCAGTCCATCGTACTCCGACCTGTCCACTGGCAGCGAGACCTTCTCGCCTCGGCATCCTGACAAGGTGATTGCTGCGACAAGTTCCTGGGAGCGCGCGCCGTCCTCTCCTGTGATCGCTGGCTCTCTGCCCTCCAGAATAGCGAGAGCGAAATCGTCTATGGCCGGGGCGTGACCTCCGCCGACTACCTCAAATTTGAAGGTTTCAGCCTCGGATTCTGGGGCGATGAATTTTATCGTTTTGTCGGTCTCTAAAAATTCCTGCACAGGAGTTTTCAGGCGATGGAGGGTCACATTCCAGTCGTCCATAATCAGCGCGCCATTCTCTCCGAAGATTTCGATGCGCTGTTGATTCGGGGCCTGCACAGTGTCGCAGTGGAGGGTTCCCAGAACGCCGCCCTCGTACTCTAAAATCGCGCTAGCATAATCCTCGACCTCAACAGTGTGCTTTAGAGTTCGGACGACACCAAAAACGGACTGAGGCATGCCCGCCAGCCACTGGAACATATCGATAGCGTGGATGCCCTGGTTTATCAACGCTCCGCCGCCCTCGTCCTGCCATGTGCCGCGCCAGTCCAGGCGGTCGTAGTAGTCCTGAGTTCTGAACATCGCGCTGGTCATCGTCGCTCGGTATATCTTGCCAATCGCGCCCTGATCGATAAGTTCTCGCATCTTGATGGCTTCGGGCCGGAAACGGTTGTTGAACAATACACCCAGCGTCGCGCCTGAGCGTCGAGCCGCCTCCACCATATCGTCGGCCTCGGAGGGAGTGACTGACATGGGTTTTTCGGCCAGAACGTGCTTTCCAGCTTCAACGGCCTGGATTGTGATGTCCCGATGGGACGGATGGGGCGTTGCGATGACGATTGCGTCCACTTCGGAGTCGGATAAAACGTCAACCAGAGTCGGGTACGCTTTGACCCCAAGCTCTGAGGCCTGCTGAACAAGCGGCTCTTGCTGTCGGGCATTCACGCCCACCAAACGACAGCTCGATAGCTGTGCTATGGCTTCGATATGCGTCTTGCCGATGACGCCTGTGGAGCCGACAATCGCAAGGCCGACCTGTTCCATAATTCACTCCTGAAATAGGTCTTCAGGATTCACGTGTTCAGGTGTCAGGATCCTGTGAAGCTCCCCCGATACCTGAACACCCGACATCTGACCCCTCGACTACATCACATCCAGATACTTCAACCCAGACCCGGTGTTCAAAAGCAAGATATTTTCATCAGGGGACAGATCTCCGGCCACCAGCAGTTTGTTCAAAGCCACGGCTGTTGCGGCGCCTTCTGGGCAGATGAACATGCCCTCCAACGATGCGACGAGGCTCATGTAGTATTTCATCTCATCGTCGGTGACCGTCAACGCTCCGCCGCCGCTCTCACGGATCGCTCCAAGAATCAGGTAGTCTCCAATGGCTCCTGGAACCCTTATCCCCGCCGCCATAGTCTGGGCATTCTCCCAGGGCTCGGCGAACTCGGCTCCTTCACGGAAGGCTCGAACTATGGGAGCGCAACCCTCTGCTTGCACCGCGTACATCTTTGGGCGTTTGGGGCCTATCCAGCCCATCTCCTCCATTTCGGCGAAGGCCTTCCACATCCCGACGATGCCCGTTCCACCGCCGGTCGGGTATATGATCGCGTCTGGAAGTTCCCAGTCTGACTGCTCGGCGATTTCGTAACCCATCGTCTTCTTGCCCTCGACGCGGTATGGCTCCTGGAGGGTCGAAACGTCGAACAGCCCCTCTTCGGCGGCCCGTTTCCGAGACAAAACTCCAGCATCGCTTATGAGGCCGTCGATCAGGGTCAAATCTCCTCCGCTGATGGAAACTTCGATCTGGTTGGCTTCCGGGGCGTCCTTCGGCATAAACACGTGGGCTTCCATTCCGCCCTTAGCGGCATAAGCGGCCATAGCTCCGGCGGCGTTTCCGGCGGACGGCATGGTCAGCTTGGTGATTCCCAATTCTTTAGCTTTGGATACCGCCGCAGACAACCCACGGGCCTTAAAGGACGCTGTGGGGTTGAGGCCTTCATCCTTAATATACACCGCGCTTGCGCCAATTTTATCGCCAAGACGCTCGGCCTTGAAGATAGGAGTGAAGCCCTCGCCAAGCGTGATGACGTTGGCTTCGTCGAGCACGGGCATCACCTCGAAGTACCGCCACATATTAGCCGGACGGTTCTTGAGTTCGTCGGGGTTCAGGGCGTCCCTGGCTCCTGCAAGATCGTAGCGAGGATATAAGACTTTACTGCACTCGGCGCAAAGCCGGATGACCTCGTCAGCCGGGTAGGTGGCGTGGCAGTAGGTGCATTCCAAATGTGTAAGATAGCTCTTCATGATCCCTCCTGTGATAGCGCAGTCATGTTAGCACATTGACCAAGCTGAATTGGGAACGAATTTGATCAGACGGTCGGCCAATAATTGGGCACCCGTTGCGCCTGATCCTCACCTGACCACGGGGGGATGGTCGTGATTATGAAGCAGAGGTTCTCATCGCCCGTGTTCCGAAATTAGAAGTGGGTCCCGACCTCTATGGACAGGCTCAGACCAGGTTCGGCATCCACCACGCTCTCGTCATCATCGTTCTTCCTCCACACCTGACCCACTCCTGATATGAAATGCCACACCTCGTCAACTGTCCGGTGAGCAACGGCGAGCGAAGTTTTCCCAGGCTGTAATGTGCAATGAACCATGCTGCCTCTGGAGGTCGCGACCAACTCTCGGATTTCCGAGCCGTCGGGCGCGGTGACCAGATTTGCGTCGGCGAGTCGAGTTGTCTGCATCCTTGTTCCTTGAGAAGGTGGTCAGGTGTCAGGTTATCAGGGACTGGGTGAGGATACGTTCGGTGGATAGCTGGGCCGTAGAGAGGGGAAGGGGAGGTTGCTGAGATAATCCCTGACAACCTAACGACCTGATTCCTTAAAAACCTGATCCCTACGGGTACTTCTCCAGCCACCAGCGAGCGATGTCTGTGCGCCGAGCGAACCATACTCCGGGCAGGCTGCAAGCATATTCTAAGAAATTTTTGAGCGCGACTGCCCGCGCAGGACGTCCAGCAATACGGCAATGCAAACCCACGGACATCATCTTGGGATTGGTCGCTCCCTCAGAATGCAACAACTCCAGCGTGTTGCGCGCTGTGTCGTAAAAATCTTTCGGATTCACCATGCCGCCGCGCCAGAACTTGGTGTCATTGACCTCCAGCGAGTACGGAACCACCAGCCACTTCTTCCCATGCACCTGAGTGTAGTACGGCAGGTCGTCGGCGTAGGAGTTGGAGTCGTATAGAAATCCGCCCTCCTCGACCACCAACTCTCGCGTGTTCAGGCTGGGCCCGTATCGAGTGTACCAGCCCAAAGGCCGCTCTCCGGTGGTGCGAGTGATGGACTCGACAGCCTTACGTATAGCTTCACGCTCGGTGTCTCGGTCCATTTTGTAATACTCTTCCCAGCGGTATCCGTGGCCGAACACCTCGTGGCCTCGACGAACGATCTCTGGGCCAACCTGCGGGTTGCGTTCCAAGGCCAGGGCGCAGCAGAAGAAGGTCGCTGGAACCCGATACTGGCCCAGGATGTCCATGATCCGCCAAACGCCCACACGACTACCGTACTCGAAAAAGGACTCGTTAGCCAGGTCTCGCTCATCAAGCGGCAGTGGCGACGGGACCTCGCTGTTGGTCTCGCGGTGGGGGTCGCCGTCCAGCAGGGAATACTCTGAGCCTTCCTCATAGTTCACCACCACCGATACAGCAACTCGCGCGCCGTCGGGCCATTCGATCTTCGGAGGTTTGGGACCGTATCCGATGAAATCACGTTCGTTCAATTTTCTTGTGCTCCTAACTTGGTCTTGTGGCGGTAATGATTATCAGGTCTTCGGTGCCTTCGTCCTCGCCCATTGAGGGGCTGATGATCACATCCTCGAATCCTGCGTCTACGAGAAGTTGCCTGTAACAATCATCATCATATGCGTTGATGGTCTGCCCGTAACGCGAGACCTCGCCTGTGGCCGCGTCGATTATGTAGTATCGCTGCATCGCCGCGCAGGCGTTCTCGTCCCAAAAACTCTCCTTCAGTGACAAGTGTGGCTTCAGAGAGAATAATCCATAATCCGCCGAGCACCAAACGGCAGTTCCTTGCTCCATCGCTCTCACGGCATGGAAGGTATGCGGTTCCAAACGCAACGTGCCTCCTCGGACCAACGCATGGCAAGCCCTGGCCAGCATATCTACGATTTCCTCGTGCCTGAATACGTTGAACTCTCCGAACAGTTGCATCACCAGATGATGGCCCGTGCCATATTCAGCATTCCGGATATCTTCGTGGAGGTACTGGCTGGACAGATTTCGGGCCGCCGCCCGCTCGCGAGCGTGCCTTATGGACGACGGCGAGAAGTCGATGCCGACACACTGGTGTCAAAGACGCGCAAGCCTGTTGGTGTAAAGTCCAGGCCTGCAGCCAAGATCGAGTATTCTGCTCGACTCGTTGCCAAGCAGGGCGTCATGAATCCAGGACACGTGCGCCTCGATTCACTCGGAGCGTCGGCTTGCGGCGTCGTGATCCTGGGCCAGATGCTCCTCCAGCATACGATGGCTGAAATCCGGGTCGTGCCACGGAATTTTTTCGTCCTCTGACCAGGGCGCCGGGCTTTGATTCCGGCGAATGATGTTCAGCAGATCCATGTGTTCTCCTTGAGCCATGCCATTATAATCGTTGCGCCGCAGTTGTCAGCCATCAGCATTCAGCTTTTGGTCAAGTTCAGGAGTGAGTATATTGGAGTATAGAAGTCTGGGCGGTGCCCGGGTCCCGATCATAGGTATGGGGACTTTCAGCAGTTTTGATGTGTCGTCGGAAACAGATATTGAATCAAGGTACAAGATAATAGCCAATTGCGTCGAGACCGGCGTCACTTTCATCGACTCGTCTCCCATTTACGGACGCTCCGAACAGGTCATCGGCAGGACAACTATGGGTCAGCAAGCGAATCTCCAATTTGCCACAAAGGTATGGACTCACGGCAGGCGACAGGGTGAGGCTCAGATCGAACAGTCTTTCGAGCTTATGAAAGCCGACCACATCGACGTGTTCCAGATACATAACCTGCTGGACTGGCAAACCCATCTGGAAACGCTTGAACGACTTAAGGACGAGGGTCGTACCAGCGTGATCGGCATCACTCACTACACGACCAGCGCATTTCCTGAGATGATGCGAATCATGCGATCAAGGCGTATTGACTCTGTGCAGGTCCCATACAACGTCGGCGATCTGGCATGCACTGAAGAAATGCTGCCTCTGGCTGAAGAGTTGGGAATCGGAGTCATAGTGATGGAACCGTTGGGTCAGGGTCGATTCCTTCGCCAACTGCGAAGACAGCCGAGCGTAGAGCCGTTAAAGGAGGTAGGACTCAGCAAGTGGGCGCAGGCGGTGTTAGCGTGGGTGGTGTCGGACCGGCGGGTGAGTGTCGCGATTCCTGCGACATCACGCCCGGAGCGAATTATCGAAAACGCACAGGCTGGTAACGCGGGCCATCTGCCACAGGACGTTCGAGACTATATCCGAGAGTAGACGATGAGGTGTCTGTGAGCCTAGCCGCTCTAGACCTCGTCGTCGTCGAGGTCGTCGCCCTCTTGCTCTTGCTCAAGCCTCTCCCCCATCTCGGTAAGGAAACGCTCGACGTCAGGGGCGAACTGTGACTGGGTGTCGTCGTCGTCCGGTTGCTCTTCATCGGATTCACTGGCGTTCGCCAGCACCCGATCGTAGTACGCCTCAAGCTGACTGATCAACCCACTGACCTCGGAGTTGTCCGTGACAGCCTTGTTGATGTCGCGATACTGCTGTTCGCCTCTGGAGGTGTCGGCCAGAGACTTCGGCAGGTCGTACATGGCGCAAAGGATCTGCATGATCCGGGCGGCGCCCATGTGGTCCTCGTCAAGCTGAACGTACTGAGGCAGGTGGGCCATAAGGCTGGTGGTGTCCACCTCTTTCTCGATCATGCGCTCGGTGACCAGATTCACGATGCTGGTCGGGCCCTGGTATGTGCTGCGCCGCTGGGAAACGAGGCCTTTAGCCTTCGCCTCTTGCTCGTCCGTGAGAGTGCCTGTGACCATTAGTGGGCGGGTGTGGGGCACCGAATCGTACATTCCTCCGATTCGGCAGTATTCTGTGACGTCGAAATGAGTCAGCAGTTCGGCAATCGAATCGCAGTAGGTCTCGCCCAATGCGTGAGGCTCACGAATGTGCAGGAACAGATAGTCCCTGTCGGTGGTCTCATCATGGGCGTGATGGACGATGCTGTTGGGCGTGGTGAACACGCGCTGGCCGTTGACCATCCGCATACGCGGCCTGTAACGGGTGAAATCGAAAAAGTTGCCCGGGATCGCGAGCCTGCCCAGTTCCTTGGCCTGCATGTGACGTTCCAACTTGGTCAACGTCAGCGTTCCGACTCTGCCGACGTCGATCCACGGGCGGAGCATCGCGATTGCGACGGTGTTCCGCATCTCAGGGGCGTCGTCCTTGACTTCAAATTCGCCGATCTTCATTGCACTATCGTGCCATCTACAACAGGAATGTGCAACCCCTCTTGCCGATGCAGACATTATTTCCTGTTGACTCGACACCACCACAGATATACGATTCGTCTGGCGCGAAGACGAGTTTGGAATACTCCCGCGCCAATTGAGGACATATAAGCAGATGACACAAGAGGAGACCAGATGCGAAAGCATGCGCTTGATGGCGTAAGGGTTGTGGATTTTTCATGGATAGTGGCAGGACCGACGACCACGCGGATGCTGGCCGATTTCGGGGCCGAAGTAATCCGAATCGAGTACGCCCAGACCCTCGATTACACGCGAAACATCCCGTCGGTAGGGATGGGAAACAGCCCCAACGTCAGCGGGACATTCAATAACCTTAATCGCAACAAGCTGGGCGTCACTCTGAACGTGATGCACCCGGACGGCATGGAGCTTTTGCGTGAACTGATCTCGGTGTCCGACATCGTGGTCGAGAATTTCAGCTCCGGCGTGTTGTCACGCTGGGGGCTAGACTACGAGGAGCAACGCAAGATTCGACCGGACGTTATCTACCTGAGCCTGTCGGGTTTCGGTCACAGCGGGCCGGACCAGCACTTCACGACCTGGGGCCCTACGGCTCAGGCTCTGTCCGGTCTCACATACATGTCCGGCCTTCCGGGGGAAGATCCCGCAGGCTGGGGGTTTTCCTACATGGATCACACCGCAGGCTACTACGGAGCGATGGCCTGCATGATGGCCCTCCACCACCGGAACAAGACCGGCGAAGGCCAATGGCTGGACCTGTCCCAGGTGGAATCCGGCATCCCACTGACTGGCACTGCCATTTTGGAAAAGACGGTCAACGGTCGGCAATATCGACAGAAAGGCAACCCTCCCGGCAATCGGTCTCCCAACCCTGCGGTGGCGCCCCACAACACCTATCGATGCAAGGGAGACGATCGATGGTGTGTCATCTCCATATTCGACGACCAACAGTGGGCTGCGTTCGTCGATGCGTTAGGGACGCCCGATTGGGCCACCGCGACCAGGTTCGCAACCAATGAAAACCGCGTCCAGCATCAGGACGATCTGGACACGCTCATCGAAACATGGACAACCGAGCGCACGCCTCACGAGGCTATGCACACGCTGCAGGCGGCAGGAATTGCGGCAGGCGCGGTCCAGACTCCGAAGGAGAAAGTTGACGAGGACCCGCAGCTTCGACACCGAGACTTCATACGCGAGACCGAACACGCCGAAATGGGCAACACGCGGTTCGAAGGACAACCTATGAACCTGTCCAAGTCCCCCTGGGAACTCCGGCTCCCGTCGCCTCTATTAGGCGAACACGCAGACTACGTATATCACCAGCTTCTGGGAACGCCCGACGAGGAGATAGCGCGGATGGCTGAGGAAGCGGTTTTCTGATCTTGGCACGGTCGACGATCGGCGCGCTCGCAAGAATCTTACGAGGTAAATCACCGTGGTAAAAGTCAACTATCAGGGCAGAGATGTCGAAGGAATCGACGTGTCATTCAAGGTGGACCGCGAAGAGTGGAATGACTATCAACTGGCCGACGGCACCGAGCTTCGCATGCGTCTCATCGTGACCGACATCGTCATGATTCCCGGAGAATGGGATAACGACGGCAACCCGGTGTACGTCGCCAAGTCCCAGAATATCATGGTGGCGAAATGCCCCGACCACCTCAAGCGGCCCACTGCTTGAATATTTTGCATTCATCGTTGCTATGAACCCAGGCGCGTTGTTAATCAGATCATCAACGCTAAACCATCAGAGGAATCAAGAATGAACGACGATCAACGCGCCCTGTCAGATATCACCATGCTGGACCTTTGCGACGAGAAGGGCCAGTTGGTGGGCAAGCTGATGGGCGATATGGGAGCGCGGGTAATAAAGATCGAACCGCCATCAGGAGCCAGAGCGCGAAGCATCGGCCCCTTTCTTAATGACGAAGATGACCCTGAGTATAGCCTGTACTTCTGGGCGAACAACACCTCTAAGGAGAGCATCACACTGAACCTGGAGTCTGAAGGCGGTCAGAGCATTTTCAGGCAACTGGCGTCCAAAGCGAACGTTGTGCTGGAGAGCTTCGATCCTGGTTACCTTTCATCCCTGGGGCTGGACTACGCCAGCCTCAGCGCCGACAATCCCGAACTCATCATGACGTCGCTAACCGGGTTCGGGCAGGACGGCCCGTATCGAGACTACAAGACCTCTGACATCGTGGCTCTGGCGATGGGCGGCGTGATGCACAGTTGTGGCTACGACGACGTGCCTGGCTCGCCCCCTATCCGCCCCAGTGGAGGCCACGGATACATGATCGGCGCTCACTATGCGCTGATGGGCACTCTGATGGCCTTGAACTGGCGCGACATGACCGGCGAAGGCCAATACGTCGATGCCTCTATCCACGAAGCATGTTCATGCACAACCGAAGCCGCCATGCCCCAGTATATGTACAACGGCGATGTGGTCCATCGTCAGACGGGCAGGCATCACGGAGTCGCTTCCACTCCCAAAACGCTGTGCGCCACCAGCGACGGTAAATTCGTCAACGTGTTCGCGGTGTTCACCAGCCTTCACGCCTGGCGCACTCTCGTTACCTGGATGGATTCGGAAGACATGGCTGAGGACCTGACAGACGAGAAATACCTGGACATGGCCGCCATGCGGACCCGCAGCGGCCCTGAAGTGTCTCACGCCTACGACGTTCTGCGCCGGTTCATTGCGTCTCACCCCGCGGATTACATCTACCGAGGCTCCCAGGAGCGCAAGTTCCCGTGGGGAGTCGTTCGCTCGCCCGACGAAACGCTGGACGACCCTCATCTCTGGGAACGGGGGTTTTTCGAGGAGGTCGAGCATCCAGAGATAGGTCAGAGCTTCGTATATCCCGGTCGGCCTTATGTGTTCAGCAAGACACCGTGGCAGACCCGACGCGCGCCACTATTAGGCGAGCACAACAAGAAGGTGTACAGTCAGGACCTGGGCATCAGCGCCACTGAGTTGGAAGGCCTTGTGTCATCCGGCGTCATATAAGCCAGAACGACCAAACAGCGCGAGCGTAACACTGCCTAAGAAACAAGATATCCGGGTCGCTCAACATCGCGTTCTCACGGAATCCAATCCAGTTTACTAACACGCTCGGTAAGTTCGGAATCCGCAGTCTATTCGAGGCTGATGTGAAACCCGGCCAGGGTGCTTCGTCGTCGTGAACGAGCGACTTCTTTCCAGAAAAACCTGTATGTGTCAACCGATTATCTATGAGTTGAGCTGTGAGCCACTGGATTTTTCAAGGTAATCCTGACCGGTATGATGTAGATACTTACATCCGTGAGAACACCGAAATCAACTGGTTAGTGAGCCAGAAGCACTTGGCTCCCGATATGCAGCCTGGAGACGAAGTATTTATCTGGAGGGCTGCAGGGCGTAACGGCGGAATCGCAGGTGTCGTTGCTCACGGTGTGCCAACTAGCGCGCCACAACGGTAGTTAGACAACGAAAAGATCACTTGTGGGTAAAAGATGCGCCTGGCCCATACGAATTGTACGTATCAATCTCGCTGAGCAAGAAGTGCCTCAGTGCCAGGGAAGTTGTTCAGCGCAAATGGCTTCTAGAAGATCCTGTTGCATCCAATTTGAACATCTTGTAAATGGATTCGTTAACAAATTACCGCATTGCTGTGTATGAAGCCCAACGACTTTCCGAGTTGGTGCGGCAAACAGGTAGAGACTGGAGTAGAGAAGAAAGCATCGCAGGCCTTTGGGCCTTCTCAGAGACGCGAGAATCCCAGGTTTCCTAACTCTCCGGATCTCCAGTCGCGAACGTCGCTTTGCGAATCGGGCGTTCGGTCACGGGTGTCTATAACAAAGTCATGAATTTCAGGGCCATTGATCCAACCGATCTACGAAAAGGACTTGCCGCAGTCAGCAACGTCGACAAACTAGTCTGGAGTGAGTTCTTCGAGGGGGAGGCTTCTCGGCAACAGCAGAGGTGCAGCCATCGCCGATTATGATAATGACGGCAACCTGGACATCTTTGTGGCGAACTTCGGCGCCACGCCCAACTGGCTTTTTCATAGCAACGGGACTGATAATAACTTCCTGGTCGTCAAACCTGTTGGGACCATCAGCAATCGAAACGCTATTGGAGCCAAAGTGACCGCAGTGGCAACGATCGGCGGCGAAGAGGTGACTCAGGTCCGCGAGATCACCACCGCTTCCAGCCGCCACGCTCAGGACAGTCTTTCAGCGGATTTTGGGCTTGGAGACGCCACCAGCGTGGACATAACAGTCGAGTTCCCCAGCGGAATAGTTGTTGAACTTAAACTGGTGGAGCCAAATCAAACCTTCGAAATTCTGGAGGCTGCTCCTAGCCTTCCCAACACCGGCGGAATCGTCCCTCCGTGGCAGACACTTCTTATGGTCAGCGCGGTCTTCTTCATCGCAGGCGTTCTGTTCCTCGTCTTTTGGAGGATAAGCAACCCGAGGTCTGTCCGTCCCTGACTCTCCGAACGCCGAATCACGATATATCGGTGCCAACAGGCGCATCCGAACCGAAGGAGCAACTTCATGCACAATACTACAGACCAAACGGACGCCGAAGGAGCGGGTCATCTCGCGGACTGGTATCAGCGTGTTCCAAAAGTCGAACTGCACTTCCACTTGGAGGGTTCAATCCCTCTGGACGCGCTCTGGGAGCTTATCCGAAAGTACGACGGCGACCCAGATGTCCCCGATATGGAGTCCTTGAAAGACCGATTCCGGTTCAGAGATTTTTCACATTTTCTAGAAACCTGGACCTGGAAGAACGGCTTTTTGCAAGAGTACGACGACTTCGCGTTCTTCTCCGAAGCGGTGGCCCGTAGTCTGGAGGGCCAGAACATTCAATACGTCGAGGCGTTCTTGTCCACATCACGGTTCCTGTCGATAGGGCTGGAGACAGGCCGACTTATCGAAGCGGTGCGTCAAGGCCTGAACCGCGTGTCCGACGTAGAGGTCGCGCTAGTACCTGACCTCGTGCGGGACCTTGGGGCCGAAAACGCCGCCACCGTGCTGTCCGAGCTGTCCGAGGTTCAATCGCTGGGCGTCGTCGGCATCGGAATCGGCGGCTCGGAACATCTGTACCCGCCAGAGATATTTCGAGAGGTGTATTCGACCGCAAGAGAGATGGGATTCCACACGACCGCCCACGCGGGAGAAGCGGCTGGGGCAGACAGCATCTGGGGAGCCATACGAACGCTGGAAGTCGAGCGCATCGGCCACGGAACCCGCGCCTTAGAGGACGAATCCTTGCTCGAATATCTGGCCGAAAGCCGCCTTCCCATCGAGATGTGCCCTCTGTCCAACGTCGCCACTCGTGTCGTTGAATCCATAGAACAACATCCCGTTCGAGACTATTTTGACCGAGGGCTGATGGTCACGATAAACACCGACGACCCGGTGATGTTCGGCAACTCGATGGTGCAGGAGTTCCAGGCTTTGGAGACCAACTTCGGCTTCACTCCCGATGAGATTCGCGTTCTCATTCTCAACGGCATTGAAGCCTCATTCCTGCCACCGGAACGCAAGCTGGCGATGGCAAACTCTTTCACTTCGGACCCGGCGTGGAGTGAAAAAACTCAACTCTGAAACGAAAAGAGTTACGACGAGGCGACATTTTTTCATTTAGGCATCCCAGCCAACCGGATACAGTGAGCTTACATATTAATTGGGACGATACGGTCAGACACAGGAGGAGTCAGCCGGTGCAGATAAAAGACCTCAAAACCTACGTTGTAGCCAATCCGCCTCCCCATCATGGGGGGCCGTATTTCGTGTTTCTTAAGCTGACGACCGACACCGGAATCGAGGGTTTTGGAGAGGTCTATGGAGTGCCTTTCGGCCCTCACAGAGTTACAGAGCTTATCCATGACACCTTTGAACAGTGCGTCTACGAGCATAACCCCTTCCAGATCGAGCGCATGTGGAGAATCATCTACTCCAGGGGATACGCCCAGCACCCGGACCTGACGACCCAGGGAGTGCTGAGCGGCATCGAGATCGCCTGCTGGGACATCATCGGCAAGGCCGTGGATCAGCCAATCTACAATCTGCTGGGAGGGCAGGTTCACGAGAAACTGCGCTCCTACACATACCTTTACCCGCCCCCTGTTGATGAGAACGACCCGGACACGTTAGCCGTCGGCAACATATTCGGAGACCCGGAACGCGCGCCCAAACGCGCAGCCCAGTACGTTGAGATGGGATTCACCGGTGTCAAATACGACCCCGTGATGCCGATGTCTGCCTTCGACCCTCGCCAGCTATCCCTGGAGGCATTGTCTAACGCCGAGCTTGTCACCAAGAACATGCGCGAGGCCGTGGGGGACAAATGCGACCTGCTGATCGGCACGCACGGGCAGATGACCACATCCAGCGCCATCCGACTGGCGCGACGCCTTGAGCAGTACGACCCCCTATGGTTCGAGGAACCTGTGCCTCCAGAGAACACAAAGGAGATGGCCCGGGTTGCCCACTCCACCACAATCCCCGTCGCAACAGGTGAACGGCTGTCCACCAAGTACGAATTCGCCGAATTGCTGGAAAATCAGGGCGCAGACATTCTCCAACCTGCGCTGGCAAGGGTCGGAGGAATCCTGGAAGCCAAGAAGATCGCTGGAATGGCCGAGGCCCACTATGCGCAGATAGCCCCGCATCTCTACTGCGGCCCGCTGGAGGCAGCGGCCAACATCCAGATAGCAACGTGCAGCCCTAACTTCCTCATTCAAGAGAGCATCGAGAAATTCGACGGCTTCTACTCCGAAATCCTAAAAGAACCGATCCAGTGGGAGGACGGCTACATCATCCCGTCCACTAAACCGGGCCTGGGGATAGAACTGGACGAAGAAGTCGCTGCTGCGAATCCTTACGAAGGAGCGGTGTTTCCGCCTATGCGAGAGTAAAGTCACCAATTCAGAATGGGCCAACTTGAAGCAACCGTTTCATGCTGGCCCATTCCTGGCTATGGCAAGCTATTCTGGAGTTGAAGTTGTGCCAATTAGCGTCATTTCATAGGTTCGCCGCCCGACCATCCGAACGAAGCCCAGATAACGGCCTTCGTCCTCTCTCAACTGCCGAATTTCAGACTCTGCCCAATCGTCACGCCTGCCGTGTCTCAGGCATAACTCGTGCCAGCGGACCCATGATTGCCAACCGTTAGACAGCGCCTTGCAGTGTTCGACATCCATCTCTGGATAGCGGTTCCAGTGTCGTTCCCACCAGTCCACGGAGTTCATCCAGTGCCAGTCGTCTCCTGGATGCTCTGGGGACGGCAACGGAATTTCGACTGGATATGCAGGCGACACAATTCCAATCTGCCCTCCCCGCTTCAGATGCCGGAGGATGTGAAACTCCAGGTAGCCAAAGTCGGTGCCGTAGTAATGGTAGCTGTCCAGGCTGACGATGGCGTCGAAGAAGTCGTGAGCGAAGGGCAACGAGCGCGCCTCAACGTAGATCGGATAGACCTAACCATCCAGACCAGCCCCTCGAATCCGCTCCCAATTCTCGGTGGGTTTGACCCAGAGATCTGCAGCCCAGACTTCAACTCGGAACTCTTTGGCGAGGAATATGGAACTGATGGCCTTGCCGCACCCCATGTCCAGGACGCGCATGCCAGGCTCCAGCGTCATCACACCGGTCAACGCCTCCGTCAGCCAAATGACGTTCGGCCCCATCGAGTTCTGGACCATCCAGTCGATGTCGTATTTCTGGGAACGCGGATACAGCGAATTATTCATGCTGCTCCTCTTGGTATCTGCCACCTGAAAACCTGATACCTGAGGACCTCGTCATCCCTCCGGCGGCCACTTCGTGCCGCCGATGGCCGGGCGGTTGACGGCATCTCGTGTCACGCCGTCGCCCACAACGCGACGAAACTCGGAGACGATCACCTTGCTCCACTCTCCGGCGCGGGCGACTCGGTAAGGAGTCCGACGGCTTCGGCGGGCGCGGTCCGGGTTCTCGACGTTCTCAGCGGCCATTTCCTGGTCGATGTTGCCGTCCATTGCGTCGATGTCAGGAACCAGAGCGCTGGCCGTCTCGATGAATCGGGCTACCTCGTTCATTTCGGAATCATAAACTGCGAACACTGGAACGGTGCCCGCTCGGTTCTCCGGCAAGTAGCTGTTGGTAAGCTCTAGCTCGTCGTCTCGATTGAATATCTTGATGTTGAATTTTCCGCACTTCTCTGCCAGGTTCAGGATTGAAGGCGTGGTGCTCATAGCGTCGCCGCACCAATCGGCGGTGAACACCGCGAGGTTCATACGCTCCGGCAGGTGGGAGAAGAAGGCCAGCACTTGCTCTGGAATCTCAGCATTGTCGTAGATGTCCTGGAAGGGCTGTTTGTTTATCTTGATCTGGTCAATGTACTCGGAGGTGGACATGCCTTCGGAGAATTTCTGTTCGGTGAGTGTCATATCTTGCGTCCTCTCTAGTATCTGATTGATGGATCATTTTCGAGGCGTACAGCCTCGTCAGCCGATGGTTCAACCAATCTCGCCATCGAAACCCTCCACCACCCGTCCGTCGGGATAAACGATAATGGGGACTGACTCGCCAAAATCGAGAGCCTCTTCCAGAGTGTCCTGGCTCTGGTCCACCCTACGTTCGTCGTACTCGATGCCCAGCTTGCCCCACTCTGCCCTCAGAGCGTCGCAGGCGGGACACACCGTCAGCGTATATACAATTGGCACATCTGCCATAACCGCCTCCCTACCTTGAATTGCGTAATTTTACATTGTTCTAACGGTGGTGAAAACCGGCAGTGGCGTCAGCAAATAAACCAATCATGTCGATTTCTGTTGCATAACAAAAGGGCCGACCCTAGGAAAGGAATGTCGGCACATGATGACTCGGCGTCAGGAACAGCCCGAGGAGGATGCGACAGTCTGGTCCGTGCGCCATAATCCATATAGCTATCGGATGCTAAGCGACGTTGGCGATCTCGGCGTCGTGAAGGATTTGACGGGTCTGCTGAATCATATCCGGTGTTACCGAGACGGACGTGATGCCCCACCCGACGAGCTTTCGTGTAAGCTCTGGGTACACCGAAGGGCCCTGTCCGCAGATGGACACGGTGGCGCCTCTCGCGGCGCAGGTTTTGACTACATGCTCAATGGCCTGAAGCACGGCGGGGTCGCGTCCGTTTAACATCTCGGCAAGCTGTTCGTTGTCCCTGTCCACGCCCAGAACCAACTGCGTCAGGTCGTTGCTCCCGATGGACACTCCGTCGATGCCCGTGTCCAGGAACCTGTCCAATAAAAGGAAATTCGTGGGCAGTTCAGCCATCATCCACAGCTTGAAGTCGGGGCCTCGCTCCAGTCCCTGTTCTCGGAGCAGAGATATTACGCCTTCCACCTCGGACACAGTTCGCACGAATGGGACCATTGCGCCCACGTTGGAGTATTTTGCGCGAACTCGCTTGAGGGCTTCGACCTCCAGAGCGAATCTGGTTCGGCGATGTAGCGGGCGCAGCCGCGATAACCGATCATGGGGTTCTCCTCGAAAGGCTCGTAAGATTCCCCGCCTTTGAGGTTGCGGTACTCATTGGTCTTGAAGTCCGAGAACCGGTAAACCACAGGCCGAGGTTGGAATGCCGTGGCGAACCGTTCCAACTCGTGAGCCAGATGGCGGATGTACTCCTCGCCTCGACCCGACTCCAGCATGGAGCGGGGATGCTCGCCCAGGTGGGCAATCATAAATTCGACCCGTAGCAGCCCCACGCCATCGACGCACATTGCCGCCACCCTTTGAATTGGAATCTCGATTACCTGTGGAACGAGTTTCGTCTGATGGTCGCCCCCATACACCTCTCCGGCCCCGCTGTCCACCGTTGCCACCGGGATGCCTCGCAGCTGGTTGTGCCGTCGATTGTGTCCACAATACAGGGCAGGCCCATCTCACGGCTTACAATGGCAGCGTGGCACGTCCTGCCGCCCCGGTCATTGACGATAGCCGCCGCCCGCTTCATCGCGGGCACGAAATCGGGAGTCGTTATCTCGGTGACGAGTATGTCGCCTTTCAGCACCTGGTCGACCTGCGCAGCGTCATTGATTATCCGAACTGTTCCGGCCACAATGCCGGGGCTGGCAGAGGCTCTGGAGACCAAGGCGTTCAGCGTTTCCAACCCTTCGTTGGACGAAGCATCTGGGGCCTGGGTGGTAGTTATGGGGCGCGACTGAAGGATGTTGAGCCTGTCGCCTACGACCGCCCATTCGACGTCCTGGGGTCGGCCATAATGATTCTCCAGACGCAATCCCATCTCTGCCAGAGCAATGGCCTGCTTGTCACTGAGTTTTTGCATATTCTGGCGACTTTTGGGAATGAGGATTTCCCGGGAGCCGGAACGATTGCCGTTCCGAGTCAGCAGCCGCGGCTGAGTGACCAATCCTCGACGGACGATTTTTAGATCTTGCCTACTCACCGAATAGGCATCGGGTGAGAGGTTCCCCGACACCAGGGGTTCGCCCAGTCCCAGAATCGCCTCAATCAGGATTTCGTCGCTGTTGCCGGCAGGGTCCACCGTGAACATGACTCCTGAGACGTCGGCAGGAACCAACTACTGAACAACGACGGCGATGTCAACCTCAGAGTGGTCGATGCCCTGTTCTTCTCGATCGAAGATGGCCCGCGCCTCGAAGACCGATGCCCAGCAATCCCTCACTGCCCGAATAAGCTCAACGGCTCCTTCGACGTTCAGGTAAGTGTCCTGCTGTCCGGCAAACGATGCGTTATCCATGTCCTCAGCGGTCGCGGACGAGCGCACGGCGACCAGGCCTTTCTCAAGGCTGGTGTACTTTTGGAGAATATCCGATGCCAGATCTGGTGAAATGTTCTTGGAGACGATGCGCTGCCGGATGTCGGACGCCGCGCTCGCGAGTTCGACGGAGTCCTGGATATCGACGCCCGTAAGCGCCTCACGCGCCATCTCATCCAGGTCATGCTCAATCATGAACGCTCGATACGCCGAGGTCGCCACCACGAACCCGTCGGGCACGGGAATCCCGGCGTTAATCATCTCACCAAGATTGGCTGCTTTGCCGCCTGCCCAGGCGATGTCCCTCTTTAGCGCCACGCTCAGCGGCATGCAGGTCTCAACTGCCTGGGCGTTGGAAGCTTCTATTATCATTCCCTCTCCTTAGCGGCTAAGTCATCGTCTCAGTGGGATATTCGCTTCTGGATCGAGTCAATTCAGCGATGCGGGAACTCGCCCTGCATAGCGAAAGGCGGACGACATTGACAGCCGCACGCCCCATATCGCGAATGCTAACAGGGCATCCGAGCGTTGGTGATGCACGTTTGACAAAGTAACGCCGTACATGCGATTCTTGTGCATGTTCGTGGATTAATGCACATACACGCACCAAAGGGGTAAGGACTGATGCAAGGCCCCAGAAATCGCAATCAACGTTCCATCAGCGACCTGGTGGACGTTTCCGTGCGTCACTACGAACTTGGCGAGCCGATTGAGGAGTTGGCGGCAGACCGGGGCGTGGATCAGTCCACAATCCGCCGATGGCTCAGCCGCGCCCGAAGCGAAGGCATCATCAGGACTCTGGTCGTGCCTCCCCTGACAGACGACGACAGCACTACCCTCCGACACGAGATGCGATACCGCTTCGAGTTGGAGGACGTGGTTATCGTTCGCGGCAGAGCCGACGTTCTGGACACCACCGAGGAGACCGCCACCAAGGAGGCTCTGGTCCTAGCTATCGCTCAGGCGGCGGCCTGGTATCTGGAGGACCACCTGACGAACCGGGATATTCTTCTGATGCCCTGGGGCCGAATGGCAAACTACATTACCCGGCAAATCAAGGCGCCGCATCCGCTCCCAGACCTAACCGTTGTTCCGATGGAGGGCGTCATGGGCGTGGAGTATGATCCCTTCGAGGCAAACATCCTGGCTTCATCCATCGCGTCCAAGTTCGGGGGTCGGTCTCTACTGCTCCCCGCGCCTGCCGTCGTGGACAGCCGAATTTCCGAAACCATCGAGGCGCTGCCACTGGTCCAGCGAGTTACCGAGCAGTACCAGCGCGCAACGATGGCGATTGTCCCGCTGGCATCACCGGACCCTGAAAACTCGACGGTGGTGCGGGCCAATCTCATGAGCGTCGAAGCCGTCAAAGACCTTGTGACGCGGGGCGCTGTGGGAGAGATCGCGTCCCACTGGTGGTTCGACCGTGCGGGCGGTGTGGTAGAGCAGAGCGATGTCCACGCCATCGGCCTGGGTCTGGATGGCCTGTATCGGATGGTAGAAAGAAGGGCGAAAACCATCGCCGTGGTGGGCGCAAGCCGAGAGCGGATTCTGCCGTTGAAAGTCGCCCTCAGCAGCGGACTAGTCAACGTCCTGATCACCGACCATATCACCGCTGAGCTCTTGCTGTCAGAGGAGTAGATGACACAGGCGTATCTGTGTGCAGGTTACGCTTTGCGACAGCGAACCATGAACGTCAGAGGCGTCGGTCGGGAATGAGCGACAGGGCCAGTGACGGCGTCAACATCTTGAGGTTCGCCCGTGCGCTCCAGCACCAAACCAGCGTCAGTAATTGCGTTCAAGTAGGCGCTCATCGTCCGGTGGTACGCTTCGACCTTCGCCCTAACGCTCTTCGGGTTTGACGTGTTCGAGACCCAGAAACTTTCTTTGAAATAATTCCGAACCTCTCGCACGGCAACTCCATTGTCGTCCACTACGTCGCTCGATTCTGGAGAGTAGAAGCAGGGATGGGTGACACACATCACGAACCAGCCCTCAGGTCTCAATACTCTCGCCACGCTGGCCAATGTCGCCTGGGCATCTGGTATGTCCATCAGCGCCCAGAGGCATACAACGCCGTCGAACGGCCCGTCCGGGAATTTACTCATGTGGCGCGTTGTCCTGAATATACGTTGCGCCCAGGGGAGATTCACTCTCATAAAGTCGGGCGATCTCAAGCAACTTCTCGGATATATCCACACCCGTGGCCTTTGCTCCGCGCTCCGTCAGCAAACGGGCCATTACCCCCTGACCGCACGCCAGATCACACACCGACTCACCTGAGACATTTCCTATCAGATCAAGCAGAGACTGTTCGTTCTGGATTGGGCCCCACTCTCCCGAACGCATGCTGTCATACCAATCCGCGATTTCGTCCCAGGCTGCGGTAGTCATGATCGCGCCTCTCTCGGACTACTGACTGAGTTGGATCGACACCCTAGCACAGTTACCAGCGCTGCGACAACCTCGTGCGCCAATGTCCAGTAGGGATTGGCATCCGTCTGATTGACAGCCCGACATTTGGACGCGAGAATTGACCTCATCATCATTCGGCAAACAATATAGTCAGGAGGCCGCCTTGGGTTTCATCGACGTACACACCCACATCACATCCGAAGCTTACACATCGCTCCTCACCGAGCACGGATCGCACATCTACAATCTTCGTCCCGACTCTGAAGGTCGCACCGTCGTCATGCGCGGCAACATTCGATTCATGACCTTCACCGAGCCGATGTTCGACCCGGAGATGAGGTTCGCGCCGATGGACGAAGTGGGCGTCGATATGCAACTGCTTTCGTACACCTGCCCAAACACCTACTGGGCCGGGCCGGACATCGTGGAGCATCTGACGCGCACCATGAACGACCATCTAGCGTCGGTCTGCAACCAGTGGCCCGACAGGTATCGTGGCCTCGCCAGCGTGCCGCTCCAGAACGTCGAGCTTGCCATCAGCGAGATGGAGCGGGCCGTTGACGATTTGGACATGGTCGGGTTGATAATCCTCGCCAACGTCAACGAGAAGCCGCTGGACTCGCCAGAGTTCGAGCCTTTCTGGGCGGCGCTGAACGAGCGCAAACTGCCAGTGTTGCTCCACCCAACTGTGCCTCCTGGAATCGATTCTATGGGCATGGATCAGTATGGACTGGTCCCTTCGATAGGCTTCATGATTGACACGACGCTGGCGGTGTCCCGAATGGTGTTCGCCGGTGTGTTCGAACGATACCCGGACTGGCCCATGATCGTCTCCCACGCCGGAGCGACCATCCCCTACATCGCCGCCCGACTGGACCAATGCTACCGCAACATCCCCGACGCCCGTGAACACATCGACAGGCCGCCAACTGAGTACCTGAAAAATCTCTACTACGACACCGTGACCTACGACGACCAGGCCCTCCAACTGGCCATAAATCTGGCTGGCCCGGAGCGAGTGCTTTACGGCTCCGACTACCCCCACAACATCGGAGACATGCAAGGCTGCGCTGACCGCGTGGATAGCCTGTCCATCGCCGAGTCGGACCGTGAGCTAATCAGGTCTGGCAACGCCCGCCGCATCTTTCGATTACAATAATTTCCAATGGCAATGCTAAATTCAACGGAGTTACCCAGCATGAAGTATCTGACAATAGAACAGCTCGATTCTCTGAGAGAAATCGACACCCCCACAGTGGCGAATGCGGTCGAAACACATGAAAGCCGTCTCAACACCGAAGGTTTCATGGGTTGGAACATCAGATGCCAGTTTCCTGATCTCGGAGTTATGGTCGGGCAGGCAGTAACAGCCACCTTGAACACAACAACAACCGGCAAGGTGAAAAGCAGATCGGTGTGGCACGACTGCTTGCAGGCCATAAATGAAATGCCTGTGCCTGCCGTCATCGTCGCAAAGGACATAGGGCCACGACCGTTTCACGGCTGTCATTTCGGTGACGGAATGGCTAATGTGGCGAAAAGAGTCGGCTCCATTGGTTTGGTCACTGATGGCGGAGTCAGAGACGTCGAAACCGTCCACGGAATGGGATTTCAGATGTTCGCGGTGGGCACGGTTCCTGCTCACGGCAACTTTGGGCTGGACGAAACGCAGGTCCCTGTGGAAGTTGGCGGCGTGCTGGTAAATCCGGGAGACGTGGTTCATGCCGACGAGAACGGCGTGGTTGTCTTCCCTCCTGAGCTTGCCGACTACGTGATATCGGAGGCCCAAAAGGTGACTGAGAGAGAAGCTGCCCAATTCAACTGGGTGCTGAGTGACGAATTTAGCCTGGAGGAATTGATCAAAAGAGGGTAGGATTTTGCCAATCCACCTAAGTCATACCCGCTGAAACGTGGGCCAGCGAGAAGTTGTTCGCGCAACGATATTGACACCCTACACTACCCGCTATAAACTCGTTTAGTCATAAAGAATGCGCCGGAATGTCCGCGCAAATGAGCCACGGACGAATCTGACGCCAATAACGCCAGGAGGTAAATATGGCTGGTGAAGGAAAGTTTGAGATCGAGATCATCTACTGCGTGCCTTGACAGTATCACGGTACGGCGGTCTGGATGGCCTCCGAGTTTTTTGCTGAAGGCGGCAAGGATGTCGCGATTAAAATCACCCCAGGCGTAGCCGGTATTATGCAGGTTTATGTGGACGGGGACAAGATTTTTGACAAGAAAGAAGAAGACGGCCAGATGCCCACCCTTCCTCGTGTCAAAGAGATGCGAGCCATCATTCGAGATAGGCTCGGCGCGTTGGTAGCTGCCGACGACTAGGTCTTTCTTCAGCACAGTCTGAAAAATTAGCCCTGGATCGATATTCGACCCAGGGCTTTTTGTATGGTTTTGTATTATCATGAGGCCGAATTCATATTTGCGAGTCACAAAGGTCGGCAAAAAGCGGGCCACATCACAGGAGGGTATCAAGTATGGCAGCACAGGTCGGATCAGGCGATTACAAATTCGAGAGGGTGCCGTCGTGGCCCAATATGCCCAAGTACTGGGAGATGGGGCTGGCCTCCGACGGCGCGGTCAACTCCAAGAACGAGGTTCACATATTCAGCCGGGGACTGCACCCCGTGACAATATGGGACACCGATGGCAACTTCATCTCCTCTTGGGGCGAAGGAACGTTCTCGGCCAACCCTCACGGCATCTACATCGCGCCTAATGACAACGTTTGGCTGGTGGATCGGGACTACCACATCGCCACCGAGTACTCGCCCGCAGGCAAGGAATTACGCACGCTGGGCGAAAAGCTGGCCCCGTCGCCTTCCTTTCAGGGCATGCCGTTCAACATGCCATCAGGGATCGCAGTGGCCCCCAACGGTGAGCTGTTCGCCTCCGACGGTTACGGCGGCCACAGGGTACACAAGTTCAGCCCCGACGGCGAGCTTTTGCACTCCTGGGGCATGGAAGGATCTGGAGAGGGGACGTTCAAGCTCCTGCACAACATCTGGGTAGACAGCAGAAGCCGGGTTTTCATCGCCGACCGCGAGAACGACCTGATTCAGATCTTCGACGCCGACGGCAATTTCCTAGAGCAATGGGACGATGTTGTGCGGCCCGGCAGCATGGTTATGCTGAACGACATCGTTTACGTTATCGAGTCTGGCTCTCAGGGCGGGATCAGTATTTTCGACCTGGACCACAACCTGCTCTCAAGCTGGCGCAGCAACGAACCTCAGGAAGGAAGCATCATCGGCGGTCACGGCATCTGCGTTGACCTCGATGGCAACATCTACGTCACAGAGATTGGCAACGGCGCGCGGGTGACCAAGTTCCAGAAGGTGTAGGCGGAGGTTGTCAGGTTCTGTCGCCTGGTGACTCGGCATGACAGGGTAACGGTAGGGGCAGGGTTGAAACCCGCCTCTACGACGCCAACGTCAGACCGACGCCCGTTCCACCTTCACAGCCCGGCCAGTGCGTGCTGACTCGATGATGGACCGTTTGGCAAGCATTTGGCTCCTCCTGAATCCTCTCTCTCGTTCTCAACGGCATAGTGTCAGTCGCGTAATCTCTGGCATCGTGATCGCCCTCACCCTCGGGCCACCGGCCAGCGAGTCGTTACTGTTCACGACGCACTAACATTTCTACCGTATAAGTGCGTCGACAGGAATGTCCCGTTAGGTATGTCCAGGTATCGGTTTTGGGTAGGTTAGGCTGGGGGAGATGCCCCTACTCGAACGGTGGGATGTGGGCATCATAGAAGTCCCTCGAAGCACACATCGCGTCTATTGCCCCGTCCCGCGGAGTCCGTTACATTGATAACATGCGTCCCTGCGTGCTCAGAGTAGCGCTGGCGACTGGGCGACAGTTGTTAAATCGATTGCCAAAGTGTTATCCTTTGCCCGCTATTTAACACTAGGGCGGTGGCTACTTAGGAGGAATTTGTGGAAGTAAACGCTTGGCCCAATTGTCTAAAATGCACCGAGGGCAACCTGTTGCCGCTCTCAGATTTCGGAAGCCAGGGAGCGCCTATACATTACAAAGCCTGGGTGTGCAGCAATCCGGATTGTGACTTCAACATCAAGATCAGGAACGGCGACGTCTATCGCGACGAGCCGATCCACGATGGGACATCCCACAATCCGCGCATGAGATAGCGGTTTCCGTAGAAATATCCAGTCAGAGAAAAATCCCCCCAAGTGCGGGGATTTTTTTCGTTCCCGATTTTTTTGAGTCTTCAAAAACAGGTAGTTCATCTAATTAGATTAAGGATTTGGAATCCTGATACCTGAGCGCCTGATACTTGGTCTTAAAGCGAATGCTATACTGAATTGCCGGGTCGAGCGTCGGCGCCGGACGAAATCAAATCTGAGGTGGCGGGGATGACGCAGGCTGAGGAATTGAACTCGACAAACCCTCCAAAACGCAGGCGATGGGCAACCCTCGCCCTGGGAATTGGTATGATCGTGATTGGCGCGGTGGTTCTGGTCGCGGTTGGAGGTTACTACGGATTCGGCCTGTACGGTGCCTCCAAGCTCGACGAACTGAACGTCGTCATAGATGGGCCAGTGTCGCTGCCGGAACTTCCCGCCCAGGCAACCGAGACCACCGAGATTCACGGCGCGCTGATGCCGGACGGCAGTTTCAAGCCCATAAACACCGTGGCCACCAGCCCTGAAGCCTTCTTCGCATCAGGCGGCGTGGCAGTCAATCCCGAGACTGTTCAGGCTCCAATCACACGCGTGGCCCAAGTCGTTCCTGTGCGGACCGTCTATCCAGAGCCTGTGAGCAAGCCCGCCGAGGCCAGCCAAACCATCCATGTCTCCACTGAACCGGTGGCCGAACTCGCGGCCGTCGAGGTCGTCGCTCCCAACGCCGAGGCGCTGGTGTCCAACTACAACTCCATCTACCCTGGCTTCCAGATTCACCCCAAGTACTGGGGCGACCCACTATGGGCTGGAACCGACCCGTACACATACGGAGTGGTCAGCCGCCCAGCCGGATTCGCCGCGCTGTCAACCACCGATGGTCTGGCGCGAGGGCAAGGAGCGCAGGCGCGGACAATCAGAATCCCATCCATAGGCGTGGAATCGACGATCAAAGACCTCGAAGTAATCAACCTGGGGGACAGTAGCTCCTACGAGACTCCAGACAACCTGGTGGGGCGCATTCCAACCACCGCTCAGGCCGGAGAAACCGGCAACGCCTGGTTCTTCGGCCATCTGGAAAGCCCCATCAAAGGTGAGGGCAACGTTTTTCAGAACCTGCCCCAGATTCCGGGCATGCTCAAAAACGGCGACCCGGTTTACGTCAGCATCGTCACCGACGACGGAGAGTACCTCTACCAAATCACCGAGACCGAAGTCGTCCACCAAGACGACCTGCAACTCACCGAGACCGACGACTCCACGATCACGCTGGTCGCCTGCGTGCCTCGGCTGGTCTACGACCATCGCATCCTGGTTACTGGCAAGCTGGTAGGCGTGAAGCGGGGGTAGGCGAGAGGAATCAGGGGATCAGGTTTTCAGGTACCATTCTGAGCATGAGCGAGGAATCCGGTCGTCTGCGAACGCTTTCTCCTTCACACAGCCCCACCGCGTCCTCCTCAACAAAACCTTAGACACTCTTCAATGGTTTTGTTCCTTTGTCACTGCTGGTATCATGTCGCCGTCACCTCACACAAGCGAAGCGCTGACACACTACAGACGGACGACCATTGCACAATACCAATGACGGAGGATCAACCGTGTACCTTATCCGAAGAATCTACAAGACCAAACCCGGCGAGGCCGCCAAAGTGGCGCGTCTGGTCAAGAGGCAGGGAGAGATTTACCGCGACGCAGGCCAACGCAGCGAGATCACCGTCTCGTACAACGGGGCCACCCTCCCCGCAGAGCAAAACGTCGTGGTCCTCCAGTGGACAGCAGATGTCATCGACTCCCCATCCCGCCCCGATAACAAACTGCCCGCTGAAGCCCTGGAAGTCGGCGCCGAGGTCCGCCCCCTGATCGAAAGCCAACGCATCGAGTTCATGGAGCTTTTGATTTAAAAACGTTCTTCAAGAGCCCATACAGGTGACGAATCAGGTAATCAACCCCACGAAAATCTCCGCGACGGCGATGGCTGACTCCCAGCCGTGGCCCTCGTCTTCGTAGCTCCACCAGGCGGACAGGACGGCCTGGGATAGGCCCCATCCGAGGATGCGCTCTCGGTCGAAGCCAAGCTCCTCCGTCAGTTGGGCTATTCGACGGGCGGTGACGCGCTCTGGGTTGGAGCCGTCCAGGAGTTGGGGCATTGGGTTTCGGAGGAGCGCCCCTACCTCGTATTCTCGCTCGGCCACCAAGCCTTGGGGGTCGATGGCGAGCCAGGGTTCGCGTTCGTCGTTCTGGCCGCTTGGTCTACCCTCGTTGCTCAGGATATTTTCGTGGTGCAGGTCTCCGTGGATGAGGAATGAGCCTCCCATCGAAGCCAGGAGTTCGGAAAATAGACTCTCCGCCCTGTCTACCAGCCCAGAGGGAAAGGGGCCTGAACCGCCATCGAAGGTCTTCCTCAGTCTCCCGAAGCCTAGTCCCCATCGCTCCGCAGTGGGGAACGGGTGGTTGACAGGCGCGGGTTTCCAGAGATTTCGCATCACTCCGACAGCTATGGATGTCGCCTGCTCGTCATCCTCGACGCTCAGCAGAGTGTCGCCCGGTTCCAAACGTTCGATGAGCATTGCTCCCAGGTCTGTGTCAGAGTCCAGAAGACGAGCGATGCCGTCCCCGTCGAAGATTCTCAGCGCCTCGATTTCGCTCTCGATCTCTGGATCTGGGACGCCCAGCTTAAGGACTGCTGGAGTCCCATCCTGTCGACGGGCTGGCGCGACATAGTTGTAGGAGAGAACCTCGAAAGGCGGCATCACGGTCAGCGACCACCGTCGGGCACACAGAGATAGAATCTCCGGCAGGCGAGTCAGCCATTCGCGGCCCGTCTCCCCGTGAACTTCGACCATCCTTTGCTCGAAGCCCTCATCCACCCTGAACTCCGGCGGTGGCCAGGGTGTCCCGCATCACGGAGATGAACCGCTCGGTTGGAGTCGACAAGCGTTTGCCGCGCAGGGTAATGATGCCTCCCTGCTCGACGGGAAGCAGGTGTCCCAGCCCCACAACGCCAAGTTCGTCCTGGTCCTCAGGGTCGATGGCAAGCCGAGGGCCGATAGACACTCCCATGCCCAGGGCAACGTACCGCTTTATCATGTCCATGCTGTCCAGTTCGACGATTATCTCGTAGTTGACTCCTCGACGCTTCAATTCTAACTCCAGGATGTCGCGAGTGTGGGTTCCTGAACGCATCAGGATAAGGGGCCATTCCGCGACCTGAGCCAGGGACTCAACAGGCTCGACGGACAGGGGATGATCACGAGGGGTTATCAGCACGCGCTCATAGACGAACAGTCCCTCAAAGTCGAACTGCTCATCGCGGTCGTAATGCTGGACGATCCCGACGTCTGCCTCGCCGTCAGAAACGATCTCCTGGACTTCATGCCGAGTGGCCGAACTTATTCGCAGGTGGATATGTGGATGGCGAGCAAGGAAGACCCGGACGACTCTCAGCAAGGTGTGGGGGATGAGGTCAGGCGTGGCAGCCACTACGACCGGGCCGCGCTCCTCGGCCTCGGAAGCTGTGTCTGCCAGGGCGTCGATTCCCTCGACCAGCGGCGTTGCCAGATCGGCCAGCGTTTTCCCGGACAGGGTCAGCTGGATCGGACGTTTCACGCGGTCGAATAGTACCGTCCCAAGCTCGGATTCCAATTTTTTGATGTGTGTCGTGACTGTCGGCTGTCCGATTTCTAAGATGTCTGCGGCACGCGAAATGCTTCGAACCCTCGCAGCAGTGCAAAAACTTCTGAGTTCCCGTAGTTCCATTGCGCCTCTCATCAGTATTCTGTTTCAGAATACTGTATATCTTATAGTATCTGTTTACAAGATGCTATGTTCGGATTATAGTGAATACATAGAACATAACATTCCTAACACAGATATTAAAGCGTGCTGGGAGAAGGAAAGGGAATATGCTTCACAAAGTTATCGGCATCATCAAGCGCGCCAACAGGCCCAACGGCTTCCAGGCATACATGAACAACGTCCAGAGGGACCTGCCGGGCGCAGGTCCGACCTATGACGAGGCCCGCAAGGACTATCAGAGCATCAGCCGTCAGGCGTAAGAAAGCAGGAACAACAATATGCTTCACAAAGTAATCGGAATCATCCAGCGGGTAAACCATCCCTCAATCATTGAGGCGTACTACAACAACCTCCAACGAGACAGGGCGATGAGTGGCCCGACGTACGATGAGGCCCGGCAGGACTTCAAGGCATACGAGCGAACTCGCAATCAGCGGTACGGCCACCTGGGCTAAATCCGGCTTGTCTGCCAAAAACTGATAATCCTCCCTATATAAAACGCGGCGCCCTTTCCTCAAGGGCGC
>ENA-ORDI01000033-ORDI01000033.1-marine-metagenome-genome-assembly--contig:-NODE-33-length-83397-cov-8.667895_pt1 | contig 83397 bp, 75 predicted proteins | sample MGYA00248628_ERZ508525 | MGnify/ENA primary metagenome ERZ508525 (study PRJEB26195, sample SAMN05422138) | marine metagenome | isolation source: East of Porto Seguro, South Atlantic Ocean | place: Atlantic... | reverse complement strand
GTCCCCGGTGGTGCCCTATTAGGGTTTATCCGTGGAAAAGTTGCCGAAGGTAAAGCAGTGGAATATGTGATTGGCGAGGGAAATTGGACGATTGTTACCCCATAATCTCGTTTTGAATTAAAATTGGTAAAATTAGTCTTTATTTTCAGTATACTTAGTTTAATTCCCGATGGGCACGACACTGTTCAATTGGCGGGCATTCCATTTAAAGTCATTCAAAATGGTGATTCCAATCATCGATATATTTGGGTTCATGGCGACGAACAGACGGCAAAGATGGCTTTAGAAAATCACATGAAAACACATGAAGGCACTGCATTTCTTGTAACGGGGATTTTGCGTGAAGCTGAATTTTATGGCGGCATTATTGATCCCAACCGGATTTTTTCATCCGAAGGGGCCAAAGCCAATATTCAAAAATATAATCGAAAATGGTCCCGGGCAAAAAAAGCCGAAATACTTGAAATGATTAATCGAGATCGGGATTCTTTTTTAGAAAAAATTCTACCCCAAAACGGCGGATTGTTAATCGCCCTCCATAATAATTATCAGGGTTACAATGTGAAAACTGAAATTCCATTGAGTAATGAAATTTCCATTAAGAAAGACCAAAATCCTCGAGACTTTTTCATCTGCACCAACCGCGCCGATTATGAGGTCTTAGCTAAGTCACCCTTCAATGTGGTCCTCCAGGAAACCATGCCAAAAAAGGATGATGGTTCACTCTCCTGGGCGGCCATGCGCCATGGGGTGCGTTATGTGAATATCGAAACACGGCTGGGGTGGCTCAGTCAACAGAAAAAGATGTTGGCGTATTTGGAAGATCATCTCCCTTGAATTTTGATTGGGCCTACTTCGCCACATTTATCGTTGGCCTTTTATTCCTCTATTGGTTAGTCTTTCTCATTGCAGTTTGGCTGAAAGGTTATTTCACCGATAAGAAGTCCAATGAAAAGATAAGTCAGAAGGTGGCGGAAGAAATGGCAAAAAAAATTAAAGAAGATGCTGAGATGCACCGAAAAGGCAGAAAGGAGGGCGAAGAATAAACTGTTCGGCCATCTTACATATAATAATCAGAATTATTCACTAGAAATTGAACGTACAAGAGAAGAGCTATTAAAACTTCAGAGCGAAATGAGCGATACCGTTTCAGTCAAGAATTTTCCCTAATTACAAAAAATAAAAGTGGATTACTAATGAGAAAAACTGTGCAATATTTTTTACTTTTAACGGTGATTACAATTTTTCTTCCTGCTCAGGGAGATGAATTCGATTCAAAATACTATAATGAAACCATTTATCACCAACAAGGATTTCTAGGGCCAAAATATATGATGGGCGGAAATTCATATTTGTTGGTTTCAATAGGCGAAGAATTGAATCGCTACCCCGATTCAGCAGAATTATATAGTAAAAATAAATTTATGCGCTTGTTGAGTTTAGGAATGATTATTGCCGGAGTCGGGAGTTGAGTGCGAATGGTTAAGGATTGAATGAACTCTCATGACATGATTAGAGCGTCGTTGGAACGGCTTGCGGAACGGAGTGTCGCCTGTTGGGGCGACATTGATGGCGTGTTGGATGAGCTGGCCGCGGCCAGTCCGGATCCGGCGTTGCCTGATTTTTCGAGCGGTGTGGCGTTTGTTACCTTTGATTATGGGATTGATGGGGTCTCTATTGAAATCGCAAAGTATGCGAGCTGTCTTGAGCGGCTACTTTCCAGCGCGGGTGAGACGGTTCCAGTACATCTGGTTGCCGGTGAATTTACGGATCGGGCTGATCAGGTTCTGGATGCGGCTTGGGTGCGGCATGAGTGGCCGAATGCGAACGGCTGGGCGAAGTGGGACGGGGGCGAATGGTTTGCCCGGATGTTTTATGAAGATATGCCGTCGGGCAGCGAGGCGTCGCGTGAGATCGCGGCTGTTATCTGGCAACAGGGCTTAGCTCTGGCCCATCGACTGTGTGAGGTCATCATGAATTCGGGCGTTGAGCTTCTGGTGCCGGTGAATGTGAATTCGAATCCGGGCAATATGGCGACGGCGTTGGCGATGGTGATCGGCAGCGAGTTGTCAGGTGTGTGTGTGCTGAATTCCAACCACGACTTTTATTGGGAAGGTGGGAGTGTGGCTGGCGAGGGCGGTGTCCGGGACCACTTTTTTCGTAATCACGCCAACTCCGATTTTTTCGACGTTCTGACGCGTGTGTTCCCCTGGAATGGCGGTCGCTGGTTGCAGATGAATATTAACGCGCGACAGTCCGATACTCTTGAAGCGGAATACGGGTTTGATCGCTGTCGCTTGGGAGAAGTGGGGACCGCGATTTCGGACGCGTTTTTCCGGTCGGTCAGCGTAGACGAACGCCGCGAGAAGCGCCGGGCGATGGGCTGCATTCTTGCACAGGGGGAGCGGCAGTCGAAGACGGTCAGTATCGATGAGTTCATTGGGAGTATGGGGGAGTGGATGGGGCATCAGGTGCCGCGGCTGTTGGGGCGTGTTGCGGGAACCGAGTTGGATTTTGGCCATGATGGGCTTGTGTATCTGCTGCAACCGACTCGGGTAGTCGATCGGAAGCGCATCGATCGCGATTGTGTTTTGATTCAGGCGCTGTTTACTCATGCTGACTTCGTGCGGCGTTTTGAGGAGTCTCCCGAGCGGCGACTGTTGTTGCATGTGTCGGGACCGGTTCCGATTGAGCATCAATCGGTGTTGCTGGATGTGGTTGAAGCGTTTCGGGAGTTGATTGAGTCGCTTCCCGAGTCTTTCGCGGATCGGGTGTTTCTTGCTTTTTCAGTGGGGACTGAGGAGCATGCGGCCATGGCGGATCTCGGACTCAAGCGCGTGTATATACATGATATCTACAAGTTGGCCGATCTGGTGGTGTTTCCGAGTGAGACCGAGGGGCGTGGGCTGCCGATTGTGGAGTCGTGTGCGAGTGATGTACCGATTGTCTGTAGTCGTTATGAACCTGAGATCGTTTTCGCCGGAGTGATTGGTGAGCACCTCCCGGAGGAGCAGCAGATCAAGTACTCCTTTTTCCCGCCTGGGAGTTTCCCAGAGGACCTGTTGGAGGAACTCACGCTTCTCCTTTTTGAACCGGAGGCCTGTCAGGCGCGTTTTACCCATAATAGAGGGGCCGTGAAGAGTCGCTATGGGACGACCGCTTTAGAGGGTACGTTTAGACGCTTGCTGGATCAGTTGCTGGTGGACTGGCCGGCCGGTGTAGAGAAGAAAGCACGGGAGTAGGAAGATGCGAGTTTGTTTCCTTGAAGACACGATGTTGCACGGGGGCACCCAGATCTGGGTGACTGAGGCTGCGCTGAAGTTTATGGAGATGGGGGTCGATGTCACGATCCTGTCGCCCGAGTCAGGATTTGTGGCCAAGACCCTGGCTGAGTCCGGTGCACGCATTGTCACCTACGGGTATGATGCAGTGGTGGACCAGTCGGATGCGCAGAAGGCGATCTGGCGCGGGGCGTTTGAGGATAGCGATGTGGTGGTGTGCACGGTGCATCCGCCGCGCGATGGCTTTCATTGTTCGGTGTTTGCCGGTGCGGTGATCAAAGAGGCGGGACTAAACACGGTTCTGATACCGAAGACGGGTACAATTGTGCCGGACTATCTGCGCGAGTACTATTGTCCGGTCGAGGGGATCCGCAATCGGGTTATCGCGATCACCAATTTCACGCGCGAGTATCTTGTGAGTGACTACCAGATTCCGGAGTCCGTCGCGGATCTGGTGTATCAGGGTACTGAGGTTGCGCGCTTTACGCCGGACCCGGCACGTAAGGCGGACGCTCGCGAGCGCTATCCGGTGCCAGAGGGCGCGGGTCCGATTCTCGGGAATGTGGGCTCGTTCGAGGAACGCAAGGGGCAGGGAGTGTTATTGGATGCCGTCGCGGCTTGTCGGGATCGTTTGCCTGGGATTCACCTGATTCTGGTCGGTGACGGACCGGACGAGGCGATGCTCAAGGAGCGGGTGGAGTCGATGGGCTTGCAGGACTGCGTGACCTTCTTTCCGTTCACCCGTGAGCCTGTGTATGTGTTCGAGGCAATTGATATTCTGGTGCTGTCGAGCCTGTACAAGGAGGGCTTGCCGAATGTGTTATTGGAGGCGATGTCGATGCATTTGCCGGTCGTCTCGAGTCGGATGGCGGGTGTGCCAGAGGTTGTGTTTGATGGCGAGACAGGCTATATGGTGGAGCCGGGTGACGTTCAGCAGTTGGCAGACGGGATTGTGCGTTGTTGGACGGATCAGGATCAGTATGCACGGATGGCCGCGAATGCCCGGAAGCTGATGGAAGATAAATTTGATAAAAAGGTGCAGTTTGGTGCCTTTGTAGAGTACTTTGACCGCGTGTTGGCTGACTACGAGTCGGCGTGAGCAGAGGATCCGGGGGGAACGATAATAAACGAGCAAGGTAAATGTCCGCTGACACAGAAGCAGCTGATTGATAAATTTTTTATGGAGGCGCGCTCGCAGGTATTGGATGTGGCAGCGTTTTTGGATCGCTTGGATCGGGCACGCGAGGGCGAGGGTGTGCCGGATGACTTTCGCTATCACGACCTTCGAGCCGACGCGTGCGGGGGAGTATGGGATTCAGCATTACAGCTGGTTGTGCCTGAATCCGAAGGAGGGCGAAGACCCGGTCTTGACGCGTGAGGTGTTGGAGATCATTCCGCGTTATTTAGGTTGTGAGAGTGTGTTGGGTATTGGTGAACAAAATGATGATATGGGCGCAATTAGTTTTATGGGAATAATAGTTCTAAGCACCATCGCAACCACAGAATCCATTAATAAACTCAATGAAGCAGTGTGGGTGTGTAATGGGAACCATTCAAAAAACAAGTCCCATTTTATCTATAAGTATACCGTTGTGTATCGGTTTAAAATGAAGTTACTTTCCTTAAGTAAATAAAATAAAACACATTATCCTTGAGGAGGAATGTTATGAGAAAAACATCAATTTTATTTGTTCTATTATTTAATGGATTATTGGGTCAGCATTATCAAGTTGATTTTCAACCTGATGAATTCAAACAAAGGTGGACAGGTGTTCTTAATCAAATTGGGGACGATGCGGTGGCGGTGGTCCAAGGTTTTCCACTCTCCAATGGATTTATTATGCCACGACAGACAAATGCATTCTATTATTTGAGCGGTATTGAAACACCCCATTCCTATATCTTATTAGATGGGAGAAATAAAAAAGTCACCTTGTATATGCCACCAAAAAATGAACGTTTAGAACGTAGCGAGGGAAGGATTCTTAATGCGGAAGATATCAAACTGATTAAAAAACTTGTTGGGGTAGATGCAGTACTTTCTACAGACTCCATGCAAGAAAATTTCCCCCCTGATCTTAAACGAACCACAGCAATTTATACTATGTTTACGCCAGCGGAAGGGCAGGGTCAGAGCCGGTATGAACTAGAAGTAGCCAATGCATCAATTTCGGCAGACCCTTGGGATAGCAGAATTAGTCGTGAGGGCCGCTTTGTACAACTACTCCGAACACGAAATCGCCATAACAAAGTAAAAGATTTGACCCCGATTATTGATAATCTAAGAAGTGTAAAAAGTGCAAATGAGATTGCTTTAATAAGACGGGCATCGCAATTGGCAGGTTTGGGTATGATTGAAGCGATCAAAAGTACTGAGCCAGGTGTTTGGGAATATCAATTGGATGGTGTGGCTCGTTATGTTTACTTAATCAACGGTGCACGTCTTGAGGCTTACAGATCGATCACTGCTTCAGGCACAAAAAATATTAGCAATGGACATTATTATCGGAATGACAGTCAATTGAAAAGTGGCGACATGGTTCTAATGGACTATGCACCAGATTTCCGATACTATGTAAGTGATATTGGAAGAATGTGGCCAGTCAATGGAAAATATGAGCCATGGCAACGTGAATTACTTCAAATTATTTTAGAATATCGTAATGTCGTACTAGATATTATTCGTCCAGGAATTAATACAGATCAGATTTTGGAAGAAGCTAAACAGAAAATGAAGCCGATTATGAAGCACTATAAATTCTCAAAGAAAATTTATAAAAAAGCAGCTGAAAAAATGGTTCAATCGGGAGGCGGGGTCCTCTCCCATCCAGTAGGTTTGGCTGTGCATGATGATGGCCCTTATCGTTATGGTCCGTTAAAAGTTGGACATGTATTTTCAGTGGACCCGCAAATGTGGGTACCAGAAGAGAATTTGTATCTTCGATATGAAGATACAATTGTAGTTACAAAAGATGGCAATGAGAATTTCACTGACTTTCTACCTTCAGTATTGGATGATTTAGAAGCATTGGTTCGTAAAAAAGGTATTCTACAAGCTTTTCCAGAAAACAACATGAAATGGTAAGGCAAAACAACTTATAGATTCGCTATTGAATGCAATTTATGGGTCACATTATTATTGGTTATCTGATAGTAAAGGGTTGATTGCAAAAATAATTATAGATCATCGCGGTGACCCACCGAAAGCCTCTACAGTTCCCGAAGGTCCAGTAGTCCAAGAAAATCTGGGAAACGAGTACCAATCAAGAATTAATTTTTAATTTTCCTTCTGTAAATACCTTCTCATTTAAATCATCATTCAGGTAACCCATCATAACCGAATGACCTGAAATTGCCGTCGGGTGTGTATCATCATTCATAGCAGTTAAATGGATGGGTGTCTTATTCATTGAAATAAATGCCGTATTCACATTGCAGACATAAAGAGAAGGGGGAGATGTTTCTTCAAGCAAATCCCATTCGAATTGAATGCGAAAATCGCCTTCATCAATCCCCAATTTCATATCAGGGTTTTCTGAAGTAAGTGGCGCTCCCGTGTAGAGAGGAAGCATGGCCTGGAGAATGACCCACACCATGGAGTCGGGTTCAATACTGATGTGGTAAGTTTGGTTTTCAAATAGGTCAATGGCGTGCTGAATGCCATTGGCATTCACTAGCAGGTTATAGTGGCTGAGTTTGATGCCTTTACCTTCATTCCAGAATACCATGGCTTCATGTTGAAGAAGTGGTTTGAATGTGGGATTATGTTTTTCAGGGTATGCCTTTATTTTTTCAAAATAATCTGTTTCAGCGGTGATAGTCTTCGTCGGTGAAGTTGCTTTTTCTGCACTATCCAAATCACCATCGCCAGTCAACACCAAAGAGGCGCCCAGGGCCCAAATGCCAAATGCAAAAACTTCACATTGGGGAAAGGGCAGTTGGTCCATAAGAACACGATCTTTGGGTTTAACCCCTTCCGATACGAGCCAATTGGCAGTTTGCTGGGCCAATCGATAGACTTTATCGGATGTGAGGCCCAAATCGGCGTACACCATCTTTTCGCCGTACTTCACATTCTGTCCGTCCACCAATGATCTTAGATTAGGGTACGGAACCATGTATTCAATTGGTTCCACATTGCCCAGGCATTGGGCTTGATAGATGCGTTTTTTGATGTCAGTCATTTAAATTAGGATGTCATTATGAGTGCAGCGAAGCAATCCACCATATTAAAATATCTTTCAATGGGATTGCTTCTTCATTCCACAAAATGCGGAATTCCTCGCAATAACATTTTATTTATCAGGTTTTATCTGGCGGACAACCGTAAACGTATCATGTACATGTATATAATTATTTCCAGCCAGGCGGCCCACGGGGTTCAATGCTTCAAGGTCAATGCGTCCATCTCTATAGACATCATCATCCACATGGAACATGACAATATTGCCGATGACTGCAAAACCGCCTCCCGGTTCTGCTTCCCCCACGGGAACAATGGTCTGGAGCCTGCACTCAAAACTGACCTTCGATTCCTTCACACAGGGCGGTGCCACTTTCACTGAATCAACCGGTGTGAGTCCCGAAACCTCAAATTCATTCACTTCTTTTTCGAAGTCTGTTGCACAGGCCACCATCTGTTCAACAAATTCTTCTGAAACAATATTCACCACGAACTCATTAGTATCACGAATATTATTCAGCGTATCCTTGGTGAGACCATCATATCCTCTCCGGGCCGGAGCAAACATTATCGTTGGCGGGTTGGAACAAACGCCGTTGAAATAGGAAAAAGGCGCCAAATTCAGGATTCCATCCTTTGATTTGGTGGATACAAAAGCAATCGGCCGTGGCACGATAGAGCCTATCATCAATTTATGATTATCGGCAAAAGATTGCTTATTCGGATCAATGATCATGATTCATCCAGCCACGATAAAGGATATTCTGGATCGTCAATGCTTCCGGCCGCTTTGGTCATTTTCAGGGGCTTGAAAGTATCCACCATAACGGCGATCTCATTCGCTTCTTTGGCACCCAGGGATGCTTCGATTTTCCCCGATTGAGGCCCATGAGGCAGACCAGCTGGGTGGTAAGTAATAGAGCCTTTTTCCATTCCCTTTCGGCTCATAAAATCACCAGCGACGTAATAGAGAATTTCGTCCGAATCTACATTACTGTGGGCATAGGGCGCCGGCACCGCTTCCGGATGATAGTCAAACAGGCGCGGGACAAAATTGCAAATCACCAATCCCGGCGCCTGGAAGACTTGATGAACCGGCGGTGGTTGATGGACCTTGCCCGTGATGGGCATAAAATCATTTACATTGAATACCCATGGAAAATAATAGCCGTCCCACCCAACCACATCAAAAGGATGATGTTTGTATTCATAAGACTGAAGCCCCTGGGCCAATCGGACCTTTACTTCAATGGGACCATCAGGTTGAGGGTCTCCCAAAACAGGCGTTTTGATATCCCGTTCGCTGTAAGGCGAATGTTCTAATAATTGTCCCAGTTTATTCCGATAACGGTTTGGTGTTTCAATCGGTCCAGCCGTTTCGGTGATAAATAATTCCAAGGGCTCAATTACATCCAACTGCCAGATTACCCCGCGAGGAATGATTGCGTAATCGCCGTAAGCCAGATTCAATGAACCGAAATTGGTTTTGAGTGTCCCTTTTCCCCCGTGGACAAAAAGGCATTCGTCATGGTGACCGTTTCGATAAAGATAGTCCATGGAATCGACAGCGTTGGCTTTAGATAGGATCACATCCGTGTTGAAAAATAATGGGATTCGGGATGAGATTGAATCGCCCAAGGATTTCAGTTTGCGGGTTTGGATATGATGGTGGCGGTGTTCCTGTTCCCATGCTTCCATCTCGACCGGTACAATATCACCTACTTTTTTAACAACTGTTGGCGGGTGGATATGATATACATTGGAATAGATGTGGCTGAACCCTTCGCGGCTGATGAGTTCTTCCCAATAAAGATTACCATCATCATCCCGGAATTGGATGTGCCGTTTGTTTGGAAGTTGTCCTCGTGATTGGTAAAATGGCATTTGTGTTTATCCGTGGCTTAGTTAGATGATTGTATTCTCCAGAACGCCGAGTCGTTCAACTTCCAATGTAACCACATCACCTTTTTCAATCCAACCACCGGTATTTTCCGGGCGGAGTTCCAAAATGCAGCCGGTGCCCACCGTTCCGGAACCGATATATTCACCTGGAACCAATTTTGTATTCATACTGGCCCGTTCAATCATTTCACCAAAAGAGTGATAAAGGTCGTTCGTATTCCCGTCCGAAATTTTCTTACCGTTCACATGACACGTCATGCGTAAGTGGAGTTTCCCATCGTCGCCCCAGGCATCTTCCAGTTCATCGGGGGTTACCATATAAGGACCGAAACTGGAAGCAAAATCCTTACCCTTTGCCGGGCCGAGACTCATGGGCATTTCTTCCCGCTGAAGGTTGCGGGAAGACCAGTCATTCAAAATAGTATAACCGGCAATCACCTTATCCGCATCTTCAGCTTTAATGTCGGATCCACCGTTGCCGATGATGACGGCAAATTCCAATTCGAAATCAAGTTCAGTTGTTTTGGCCGGATAAGGTATCTCAGCACCATGACCATAACCGCAATTGGGATTGGAAAAATAGAAAATGGCTATTTTAAACCAATCAGGATTCATATCCAATCCACGGAGTTTACGGGCGGCGCGGACGTGTTGCTCAAAGGCATAAAAATCCCGGAAAGCGGGTGGATCAGGAATGGGAGGTAAAATGAATAAATTCGCTTCAGCCTGGGACAAGGCATCGAGATCCCCATTGGAAACTGCATTTTCCAGCTTCTTCAAAAGTGAAAAGTTTTTATCCCAGTCTGCAAGTGCTTCTTTCAATGAACCGGGGATTGAAAGAAATACATCATTCCCCAGGTTTTCATTGGCCCATGCCGCTGCGCGCGTGACATCTACAATTTGTTTTTCAACTTTGAATCCGAATCTCGGATTTGAATTATTCTTTTCTTCGTATGTTACAAATTTCATATTTCATTTCTTCTATTTGATGGATTAAAGGTTGCCACGAAGTTCCTGTTCCCGTTCGATGGATTCAAACAGGGCCCTGAAATTTCCCTTGCCAAAACTGTTGGATCCCTTGCGCTGGATGATTTCATAAAAAAGGGTTGGGCGGTCCTGGATCGGTTTGGTGAAGATCTGGAGAATGTATCCATTTTCGTCGGAATCTACTAAAATACCTAATTCAGATAGGATATTGATATCTTCTTCAAAATCACCAACCCTTTCTATGAGTGTATCATAATAGGTTTGGGGTGTGGGTAAAAATTCCACGCCATTTGATTTTAGTTTTTTAACTGTTTTGATAATATCTCGTGACGACATGGCAATATGCTGAATCCCTGCTCCCTCATAAAATTCCACAAATTCCTGGATCTGGGATTTTTTTAAACCATCTGCCGGTTCATTAATGGGCATTTTGATCTTTTCATTTTCATTGGCCATTACAATGGAACGGAGTGAAGTATAATCAGTGGAAACATCTTTATCATCCACGGACCAGAATCGATGCCAGCCAAAAATCTTTTCATAAAAATCACAAACGGGCTGCATGGCGCCATCGGGCTGGTTGCCCACCACATGATCAATATGGACGATGCCAACAGGATCCGCAACCATATCTACATCCATGACTTGATAACCGGGCAAAAAGACACCCTTATAATTATTGCGCTCCACAAATGTATGGGTAGTGTCGCCATAAGTTTTAATGGTGGCTACAATCGCTTCTCCTTGTTCATCTTTGATTAACTTCGGTTCACTGACACTTTCAGCCCCCCGTTCAGTGGTCTCCTTCCATGCATTTTCTGCATGATCTACTGCAAATGAAACATCTTTTACACCGTCGCCATGTTTGTCGATATGATGGCCCATTTCTGTGCCGGGAACCAAGGGAGAACTGAGTACGAAGCGTACCTGGTTTTGTTTCATGACATAACTGACCTTTTCACGACTGCCTGTTTCAAGGCCCTGATAAGCAATGGGCTGGAAGCCGAGACAACTGCGGTAATAATGTGCTGCCTGTTTTGCGTTACTCACATAGAGTTCACAATGGTCAAATGCATTAATTTTATAACTGTTCATCATCACCTCAGTTTGATAAGATGGATTTTAAAGCATCAATAAATCGCCCATTTTCATCAGCGGTTCCAATGGATATCCGGATGCAGTTGGGCCAGCCGAAAGCCTTCAAATTTCTTACAATGATACCTTTTTTTAATAGGGATTGGGTAATATCTAATGCCTGCGCATTCGTTTCCCAGATAGACGTGATAAAATTAGCCACTGATGGCACTGTTTCAATTCCCAGAGAAGTCAATTCTTTTTGTAAAAATGTGTATCCAGTCTCGTTAATGGTCAATGTTTTTTCCAGAAATGCTGAATCATCCATGGCTGCGGATCCGGCGGTGTGGGCGATAAGTGATGGGGAAAAGGGTTCTTTCACCTTCATTAAATTTCGAATAAGTTCATCATGAGCGAAGCCGTACCCGATTCGTAAGCCCGCCAAGCCATAGGCTTTAGAAAAGGTACGCAGTGTAATGATATTGTCGTAGCGATAAGTCATGGAGTCGGGATAGTCATTTCTTGACTGGGCAAATTCGTAATAAGCTTCATCCAATATAATAAGCACGCGCTCAGGGATGTGGACATAAAATTCTTCAAATTCTTTCCGTGTGATGTAGGTTCCCATGGGGTTGTCGGGATTGGCGATATATATAATTTTGGTATAATCCGTGACTTTTTCCGCCATGGCTTCTAAATCATAACGATAATTTTTCATGGGAACCCAATGGACTTTTCTACCCGATGCATTTGCTAATACGCGGAATCCGATAAATGAATTGGCAGCGGAGACAATTTCATCATCACTGAGCAAAAAGGTACGCATAATGGTGGACATAATCCCTTCACTGCCGCCCCCCAGAATCACATTATCCATATTTATATTGTAGCGCTTGGCGAGTTTTGTCCGCAAATCATACCCGGAAACATCAGGGTAGCGATGAAGGCCTGATAAAGTTTTAGCCATGGCTTCAATAGCTTTGGGTGATGGTCCGAGAGAATTTTCGTTAGACGCCAGTTTATCCACATGATTCAGACCCAATTCACGCTGGACTTCTTTTATGGCTTTGCCGGGCACGTAATTTGCTAAATTTTGAATGTAGGATGGAACGAGGGGCATTAAATGGGCAATCGCGTCTGGTTTTTAAACGTTGAAAGGACAACGGATGTTTTTAAATGCTGTACATTGGGCAGGGCCGAAAGGCCATGGAGGATTAATGTGTCATAATGGGGGATATCTTTTGTGGCGATTTTGAGAAGGAAATCACCTTCGCCGGTAATATGGTGGCATTCTAACACTTCATCCATACCGGAGATGGATTTAAAAAAATCTTCCACGGGCGTTTCGCCATGGCGGGTAAGCGTAACTTCCACAAATGTAAAGCAGGTAAAGCCAGCCAAGCCCGCATTCAATAAAGTGACATAGCTATCGATTAACCCACTGGATTCCAGTTTTTTTACCCGTTCTAATGTACTGGAAGCTGATAGATGCACCCGTTTTGCCAATTCAGCATTGGTAATCCGGGCATTGGATTGAAGTTCATTCAGGATGTCTTTGTCAGTATGGTCTAATTGCATAAGATTATTCGTATAACTATAATAAATACAGAAGAAAATATCGTAAATAATTATAATAACAAAATATAATCCTGCAATCAGATAATGAATAAGAAGATTGTTTTTTATCCTCTAATTTCTGCCTTATGAAATCCGGATATATTATTTGAAAATCGAAGGGCCATTGGTTTCGGGAAAATTCGTTGACCGACCGAATCGTTTCATCACTATGGTAGCGGTTGACGGTCAAATTGTTCGTTCCCATCTACCGGATCCGGGCCGATTAAAAGAATTGCTCATTCCCGGCACTGAACTTCTTTTACGGCCAGCGCCAAAAGGCTCGGAGCGGAAAACAAAATTTTCCACTGTTATGGTTCGTCATGAAGGCCAATTGATATCTTTGGTTTCGGCATTACCAAATCGATTTGTATTGGAATCACTTCAGAATGGCAGCTTGCCCATGTTTAATGATTACCAATTAATCCGGCCGGAAATAACCCATGGGAACCATCGGTTTGATTTTTTGTTACAGGATAAAAATGAAACCCCATTCTATTTGGAAGTAAAATCAGTTACATTTGTCGAAGAGGGGCTGGCGAAGTTCCCTGATGCAGTTACGGAGCGGGGTACTCGCCACGCCAATGCATTAGCCGATTTAGTACAAAAAGGTAAGGGTGCCGGAATTTTGTTTGTCTGTCAGCGTCCGGACGCCAATCGGTTTGAACCCATGTGGGATAGGGATCCGAAATTTGCCCAGGCACTTTATGATGCACAAAAGGCAGGGGTTCGCGTGTGGTGTATTACCACAAATATTTCAGAAACTCAAATGACATATCAAATAGAAATACCAGTAAATTTAGTGCCACCTGAATAAAATATTAATTGATTTGACTCGACCAATAATTATAAAAAAACTCATGATCTTCATTGCGCTATGGATGGTTGCGTTGATGTTCTATACCTGTGCGGCGGTAGCGCCCCCGGACGGTGGCCCAAAAGATGAAACGCCGCCCCAATTTATTTCCGCCATGCCAGAAGCGGGCAGTCTTCATTTTAAAGGAGGAAAAGTATCCATAAAGTTTTCTGAATATATTAGTGAAAAATCAATTAAAAATGCCGTTAAAATTTCTCCCCGTCTTGATTTTCCAGCGGTAATTAAATATGCCGATGATGAACTCATCATCAACTTTCCGGAAGGTTTATTGCCGGACCAAACTTATGTGATCACCATCAATCGAAATTTAAAGGATGAACGTAGTGTGGCCTTGGATCAATCCATTCAAATCGCATTTAGCACTGGGGAAATCATTGATGAGGGTATCATTTCTGGACGGGTATATGGGGAAGATGGCTATGGGGTTCATTTATGGAAGTTGGAAAAAGAATTTGAAGATTCCATATTTTTTACGGAACCGCTGTATGTGTCTGAGGCAGATGATGATGGATTTTTCAATTTCAAGTATTTAGCCCCGGGTGACTATGTAATGCTGGGAATCGAACGAAGTGCTGCCGGAGCTATACTTGTTCCTCAAAGGATGGCCTATGGCGTCAGTTCCAAAAAAGTGTACTCATTGGCAAAAAACCAGAGAATTGAAGGGATTTACCTCAGACCAAAACGAGAGGATCCGCCATTAAAAATGACCCATGGAGAATGGTTGGGTAAACGATGGGGATGGATGTACTTTAACCAGGAATTAAATGATATAACCTTCCAGGGGTTAAATATACTTGATTCAAAAGAAGGAGTCCATTCTCTTGATTTTTATCAGGATGAACAAGACAAGAAGCGGTTTCTACTCATTGCGTCCGATACGCTTAATGTAGGGAAAGCCATATTAAATATAGAATCAGTTGTATCCGGGAAAGACTCCCTTCTCACCCATGCAAAAATCAATTTTCGCGTTCCGGGTAAAATGGACACAACCCATGTAAAACAAACCCAGCCGGAAAGTACGGTTACCATTCGGTTGGAAAAAGATGGAGGGCCTACCATTCCCATTGTATTTTCGAAACCCATTATGGCCATTACTGATAGCGCATTCTTTTTGGTCGCCGATACGGATACGGTTGTGATGGAAGTCGATTGGATGAATCCCACAGAAATTGACTTTCTCCCACCAATGGGTTGGCAGGAAAAGACTAAGTACCAATTGATGGTATTTGCGGATAAATTGACACCGATTGAAGGAAAATCTCTCAAAGATTCTATCACTTATATTCGGTTTAATTCAGAGAAGAAATTAGGGTATGGTGGTTTGAGTGGGCTGATTGAAAATGAGGGAATCAAACCTTTGATTGAACTTAGTACGTTGAAAAAAGAGCCCGAAATTTTTCATTCTTCCGTAGATTCTAATCTTCAATTTCACTTTAAAAACATACCGGAAGGTCCATATCGTTTGATGATTATTTTTGACCGAGATCAGAATGGGGAGTTCTCCTATGGGTCCGTTTTGCCCTTCCAGCCTAGTGAATGGTTTTATATACACCCGGATACTTTTGATATACGTACCAATTGGGATATTGATGTGGGTCTGGTCCAGGAAGAAAGGCAATAAAGCCAGATGTATTGTGTCATAATGGCGGGAGGGCGCGGCACGCGGTTTTGGCCATCCAGCCGTAGAGAAAACCCAAAACAGCTATTGAATATTCTGGGTGATACATCCATGCTTCAAATGACGGTTGATCGTCTGAAAAAGATAAAAAATGTTGAAGATATCTTCATTGTAACGGGAGAAGATTTGGCGCCTAAAATTCGAAAATTGATTTCGGGAATCAAACCAAAAAATATCATTGTGGAACCCAGCGGAAAAAATACAGCACCGGCCATCGGCCTGGCTGCGCTCCATATTAAAAATATACGACAAGATGCAGTTATGGGCGTCTTTCCAGCAGATCACCTTATTGTAGGCCACCAAAAATTTGCAAGAGCCGTTCGGTCTGCTATTCAACTGGCGACTAAGAATGGATCATTAGTAACCATTGGAATCAATCCTACTTTTCCTTCAACTGCATATGGGTATATCCAATATGATCCGAACAGTCCGGAAGATCATTTGAATGGTTACAGCGTTAAAACTTTTGCGGAAAAACCTCACAAAAAATTAGCAATTCGATTTTTAAAAAGTGGTGATTTTTTATGGAATGGCGGCATGTTTATCTGGAAAACATCTACATTTTTTGAACAAATTGAAATACATATGCCGGACCTAAGTGATCAGTTAAGAAAAATTGAAAAACGGATCATCCAAAAGCAAGATTTTACCCGTTTGTGGAATAATATTGATCCCGAGTCTGTTGATTATGGTCTCATGGAAAATTCCAATGAAATTTATGTGGTGAAAGCAGAATTTGAATGGAGTGATATTGGTTCCTGGGAAGCAGTATATGACGTATCTCCAAAGTCCAAAGATAAAAATGTAATTCGGGGCGAGGGTGTGGTGATTGATGGACACAATAATTTAATTCAATCGAATGGCCATTTTACGGCGGTTATCGGTGCAGATAATTTAGTGGTAGTGAATACGAAAGATGCGACCCTGGTCGTCCCGAGGGATAAAGTGGAGGATGTAAAAGCGCTGGTTCATTATCTTGAAAAAAATAAACGAAACGATCTTTTGTAATCCATGGCAAAGATGAAAGCAGAAAAAATGTTGACCCTTTTTGAAGAGTTGGCAGAGAAAATGCGGATAAATATTGTCCAGGGAAAGGGAGATTTTCAGGGTGGGTTATGTTCAGTAAATGAAGAAACCTACATTGTGCTCAATAAAATAAAACCGATTGATCAGCGACTAAATATACTGGCGAAAGAATTCGGGAAATTGAATACGAATAATATATTTGTCCAGCCCATCCTCCGAGCTTATATGGAAGATATCCAACAGGATATTTTCTAATTACTTAATTCTAAAAGTCCTTGAAATAAATCCTCAGTCGTCAGTACACTTCAGGCCTCCATCCTTTGTCCGAGGTAGAGAAACATAAAAATTAACTAGATAATATTGAAGGATATTTAATATGAAAGAATACGCAGCAAAAGATATTCGCAACTTTGCCATTGTTGGACATGGTGCTTCAGGGAAAACAATCCTTTCTGAATCCATGCTTTCCAATGGAGGTGAAATCAATCGTATTGGATCCATCGAAGGGGGCTCTACCATATCAGATTATCACCATGATGAGCACGATCGGCAAATCTCTATTCATTCTTCGCCGCTTCATTTAGAATGGATGAACACAAAATTTAATATGATTGATACACCGGGCTATCTCGATTTTATTGGTGAATCAATATCATCATTGGCCGTTGTTGATTTAGCAGTGGTGGTGGTTCATGCGGTGAATGGAATCGAAGTCGGGACTGAACAGGTTTGGAATTACGCCAACGATTATGGCTTGCCTAAAATGATTGTAGTGAATGGATTGGATCGGGAACATACAAAGTTTGACGAGATTCTCCAGCAGGCCAAAGATCACTTTGGCGGCAATGTATTTCCCATGCAGCTCCCAGTAAATTCGGGCCCCGGATTTAATCAAATTATTGATGTATTGCGTAGTGAACTCATAACATACAAGACCGATGGAAGCGGTCAATATACAGAAGCGGATTTACCGGAAGAGTGGAATGACCGGGTGCAAGAATTACATCAGGAGTTGATTGAGTATGTAGCGGAGTCCGATGATTCATTATTGGAAAAATTCTTTGAACAGGGGAATTTATCTGAGGAGGAAATGCGTTACGGATTACATCAGGCTATTCAGAATCAAGTATTTATCCCCTTATTTTGTACGGCGGCAACGCAAAATATCGGCGTAGCCCGCGTTATGGATTTCATAGCAAAGTATGGATCTTCTCCTGTGGATCGGGCGAAGATAAAAGGAGAAGATGCAAACTCAGGAGAAGCGGTAGATATTGCTTTAGATGGAAGTAACCCTGTGGTACATGTATTTAAAACGATAAGCGAAGCTCATGTTGGTGAGCTTTCTTTTTTCCGAGTCTATTCAGGTGCGATTACAACAGGCATGGATTTGTATAATACATCCCGCGGTAGGTCGGAGCGGTTTGGACAAATGTTTTTAATGAATGGAAAAACCAGAACAAGTGTTTCCAATCTATATGCCGGGGATATCGGTTCAGTAGTTAAACTGAAGGATACCCATACGGGCAATACCTTAACGGGTCAGAATAATAAGGTAAAAATTTCATCGGTTACATTACCGAATTCGAATATTCATCTTGGGATTCGATCGAAAGCGAAAGGGGATGAAGAAAAAATTGCCACCGGATTAGCTACCATACACGAAGAAGATGCCACTTTTATGTACAATGTGGATTCTGAATTGCGGCAAATCGTGTTATCCGGTCAGGGTGAATTGCATCTTCAAGTGTCCATTGATCGCCTAAAGCGCCGTTTTAATGTGGATGTAGAATCATTCAGACCCCGAATCCCCTATCGGGAAACTATCCGGGCAAATGGTTCATCAAAGTATAGACATAAAAAGCAAAGTGGCGGTGCAGGGCAATTTGCAGAAGTTTGGATGAGGATTGAGCCTAAATCCCGTGGTGAAGGAGTTGAATTCACCCAATCTTTGGCGGGACAAAGTGTGGATCGCGTTTTTGTCCCCTCCGTTGAAAAGGGCGTCAATGCTGCATGCATGGATGGGGTTTTGGCAGGTTACCGTGTGGTGGATTTAAAAGTTGATTTTTACGACGGAAAACAACATCCAGTTGATTCTAAAGATATTGCTTTTCAAATGGCAGGGAAACAAGCGTTTAGAGAAGCCTTTATGGGGGCCAATCCTTGTTTGCTTGAACCGGTACTCAATGTGGAAATTAAAATTCCTGAACATTATATGGGTGATGTAATGGGAGATATTTCCAGCCGTCGTGGAAAAATTATGGGGATGGATTCTGAGGGTGCATTTCAGCAGATTAAAGCACAAGTGCCGCAATCGGAGATGTATCATTATTCCACAACATTAAGATCACTCACTGGCGGCCGCGGTATTCATTCGGAAGCATTAAGCCATTATGAAGAAGTACCCAGAGATATGGAAGCGAAAGTAACCGCAAGCGCGAAAGCAGCTCAGGAAGAAGATTGAGTTACAACTCACTAATCAACAAACCATGAATAAACTCTGGGCTCCGTGGCGGATGGAATATATTCGTGCGAAAAAAGACAAAGATGAGGGTTGTGTTTTTTGTATCAAATGTGGGTCGGAAAATGATCGAGATAATTTGGTTCTTCATCGGGGTAAGAACGCTTTTGTCCTCATGAATCTTTATCCATATAATAATGGGCATATCATGGTTTGTCCCTACGACCATGTGGAAACAACGGAATCGTTAAGTAATGAATGCATGAGCGAAATCATGGCACTGGCTGATATTGCAATGGCAATATTTAGAAGAACGATGCAGGCCCAAGGATTTAATTTCGGTGCAAATATTGGTGTTTCTGGCGGTGCGGGGATTGCGGATCATATCCATTTTCATGTGGTGCCCAGATGGGTGGGAGATACTAATTTTATGCCCGTCGTTGGCCATACAAAAGTCATAGTTGATGGACTGTTTGAAACATACGATAAACTCAAACCTGAATTTGATAAACGGAAATAAATAAATGAACTTTACGCATACCTGGCTGCCCTTTATCTATCTTTATGGACTCGGAGGGATTCTTTTTGTATTTGGTATTATTATAACCATTAAATCCGGTTCTTTTGATTTAAGCCGCAAGGCTCATAAAAAATGGATGTGGGTTCTTCTTTTTGGTTTTGTTTGGTATCTCATGATGCATGCATTAATGACATGGGCAGCATTAGATATTATTTCTGCGTATACAGTACCCATTGTTTTACTTGGAATGGTGGTGGTTTTTATCATTGTAATGTTGAAGCTAAGAAAGATTAGGGAAGTATAATGCAGACATTCCATAGTATTGGAACCACGACGGATTGGATTGTCATGGTGGTCTATTTTATCGCCATCATGCTTTTCGGCAGTTATTTCGGCCGATATACGAAGAATACATCCGATTTCTTTTTTGGTGGACGAAGATTTTCCTGGTGGTTAATTACCATGTCGATCGTAGCGACCGGTGTCGGGAGCCATAGTTTCGTTAAGTATTCTGCGAAGGGGTTTGAGCATGGTATCTCTTCTTCAATGACCTATTTGAATGATTGGTTTTTCATTCCGTTTTTTATGTTCGGATGGCTTCCCATTATCGTTTATTCCAAGATTAAATCCATTCCTGAATATTTCGAAAAACGGTTTAGTCCCTCAGCCCGATTTCTTGCAACCATTCTCTTGCTGCTTTACATGATTGGATATATTGGGATTGGATTTCTGACGCTGGGGAAAGCAGTCATTCCCATGTTGCCGGAAGCGTTCACCGTTTTAGGTATGACATTGCCTATCACACTCATGGGTGCCATAATCGTCATTGCGGTTATTACGGGCGTTTACATTACTTTTGGCGGACAGACCGCTGTGATATTCACGGATCTGCTCCAGGGATTTATACTTCTGTTTGCCGGATTCCTTTTATTCTTTTTCGGCATTACATATCTGGGTGGGTTTGATATGTTCTGGAATCTATTGCCCACAGAATGGAAACTGCCGTTGGCAGATTTTAATCAGCCGGCAAACTTTAATTTTGTCGGTATTTTTTGGCAGGACGCCATTGCGGGATCCATTGGTTTTTTGTTTATGAACCAGGGATTAATCATGCGTTTTATGGCATGTAAAAATGTGAATGAAGGCCGGAAGGCCGCCGCAGTGAATATCTTGTTTGTTTTACCCATATCAGCCATTGTTGTGGGGAACGCAGGCTGGATCGGGAAAGCCATCTCCGTGGTCAGCCCTGATATAATCAGTCCGTCTGTATCACCGGATCAAATTTTTGTTGTTGTTGCTAATATCATTGCAAGCCCCGGCATGTTTGGATTCATTATGGCCGCTTTGACAGCCGCGTTAATGAGTACAGTAGATACCTTAATTAATGCAACGGCAGCCATTTTCATCAATGATGTCTATAGACCGATCCAGCAGTTTTTTAAGAGAAATGTTATGTCAGACATTGAAAGAGACAGAAAAGAATTGCTGGCTGCCCGTTATGCATCCATTGGTGTAACAGCCCTGGGCGTTTTGGCAGTGCTTGCCTTTAAAAACTTCCCTACAGTGTATGAAGCACATGGCTATTTCCATTCCACATTGACACCGCCGCTTGTGGTAGGGATTTTCTTAGGTGTATTCTGGAAACGATTTACGCCTGCAGCGGTAATTACGACATTTGTTGGTGGTGTGGCACTCATGATTTTGGGTGCAAGATATCCCGGAATCTTGATTGCTCCCTTTGACCATGGCATTGAAATGAATCCGGATCATCCCTATTCTTACATCCGTGCGTTGTATAATATACTGGTGTGCTCGGGTGCTGCAGTGGTTGTTACATTAACGACTCAGTGGCAAAGAAAATTAATTACAGCAATCCGGGAAAAGCAAAACCAGAAAATGATAATGAATATGATGGTTGCGATCACAGTGATGGTTTTTGCAGTAGTCTTGTTTAATGTTTCAGTGTTATCCGTTCAGGTATTAGCTACCATTGCCGTATTGATTTTGGTACCATTGACAGTGACTTATTATGTTAAATATGATGAAAATATTAATACAAACGGGTTAACGGCCTCCTCCATTGATGTTGCACGTTATTTATTTAAAGGCGGTAATCCCAATGATCAGGAAGGTGAAAAGGTTTTTGTCCATTTGAAACAGGTGGACGGTGATGATACAGTTATTCATTTTTCAACTAAAGATATGGCTATGATGAAAGCAGCAGTTGGTGACCTTGTTTATATTTCGGATAAACGAAAATGGATGGGTGGATTAAAATCCATTCATTCTGTATTTGGTGCACCCCATGATGAGGATGGAACAGTTTACATTACGCCAGACCAAATTAAACATGGTTTATTCGTTGAAGGAAAAATACTTGAAGCAGAAAAAGAAATGTAGAGGTTGATGCTGGGAGGAAAATAGTATAAATTCGCGCCGATTTTTGAATCAGTTTTGATTTAAAATCCACGATCCGGAGTAGCTCAGTTGGTAGAGCGAGTGGCTGTTAACCACCAGGTCGGGGGTTCGAGTCCCTCCTCCGGAGCAAAAATGCTCTCGGGCCATCAGGTCCGGGAGCATTTTTATTTTATGGGTAAAAATGAGTCTCTGTCCCGCAGAATGCGGGATTTTTTTTATATCAAAGTTTAGAGGGACGAGAAGTCTATCCTGATAGCGAAGCGTATTGGGAAGTCATTTTCCCAGTCACACTGGAGAACAAAGCATCCTCAAATTCATCATTTGAGTTATAGCATTTTCCCATGACTGAATTCCATAATTTTTCATCTTCCATACAAAAGTAAAAAAAGACGTTATCATGCCAAGGTGTGAATGCATTCCAAACAGTGCTGAAAATTTTCTCTTTGATTTCCATGGAATAAGAAAATTTACCCGCAGCATTTACCATGGGTATTTGCAATACTTTGCTTGGGATCCCCAGTGAACGAAGACTCTTAATGGCCGGTTTTATAAAGGTCAATGTCCCCAGAGAAATCATTCCAATTTCGTTTGAAGAAAATGTAGATAAAATTGTTTGCACGACTTCAGTATAATCTTTTTCAAAACCCTCATAATACACAATGGGATGAAAGTGAAATCCAACAATGACCCCCTTATTTGATAATTGCCTGGCAGCATTTAATCGCTGATCGAGCGATGCAGTAAAATGTTCTTCATTATTAATAATGGTTTGGGGATTGATAGACCAACACACCATAATATTTGGCGGAAGAGCTACGGATAAGAAATAATCTATATTTTTGCTTTTTGTTTTGAATTCCAGAATAATATTTGGGTTTTTTCGGGCAAAATCTAATTGTGCATCTAATACGCCATTTCGATTTCCCATGGCTAAAGAGTCTGACGATTGTCCCGATCCAATATGATAATTTTTATTCGGGTCCAGTTTAATGTTGTCCAGTTTCTCCGATAGGTTTGCTTCAATTCCGATTGCACCATCTTCATAAAAAGTTTGGATACTGCAATAGCTGCAGCCAAGCCCACATCCTTGAATAGCATCGATGGTTTTTAAATTGCAGCAGACCGTCTTTTCTGAAGCAACCGGACATAGTCCAAATATGTCGTGATCTTCTGTATGATTTTTTACTTTTCGGACAATACTTTTTACCTTAGGTGCATTATTTTCGTATGTGGATGGATTTTCTTTTAAAGATACCCAATCTTGTTTGATTTTGCCTAAAATTGCTTTTTTCTTGCTGCCATTTTTTGATAAAAATAATGGTTCAATTTGATTCCATTTCTCTTCAATTGATGGTTCATTCCACATATGATAATCGACAGCTATTTCTGTCAATTGATTTAATTCCTGAAAGGTTAGACCATATGATTCTCCGGTGTTTTGAATGAAAACTTGAAGGGGTTGATCCAAGGATTGGAACAGCTTATTTTTACTGAATTCAGTAAATTTGGCAGAATAATTTTTAGGAATCATATGTGTATTTTAATGCAGTCTAACAGGGTGGAAGTTTACTGGATTTATATCATGTGTCTGGCATGTAATTATAAGGATGATCTTTTTTGTTTTTTCCATCGTGGGAAAAAATAATATTTCCACTTATGTGTTTTGGTAGATTGTAGCATTTCGCAAAGTGGGGCTTTTTCCTTATGGTCTATATCGGTTATGAAATAAATTAGTCGCTTAAAATCATGAGATATTTCATCAAACATTATATCGGTACTTGCCTATTTCTTTTTCTTTCCTTTTGTGTTGCTCAAGATCCCCCGGGAATTGATTGGAAGCAAATACAGACCGAGCATTATCAAATAATTTTTCCAATCGAGTTGGGTTCAGAGGCCAATCGGGTGGCCAATACCATGGAACATGTGCATCAAAGTATTGGGACGTCACTGGAAGGCAATCATAGAAAAATCCCCATATTACTCAGCAATAGAGGCGCCATCCCTAATGGGTTTGTGGGGCAAGGGCCCTGGATGTCTGAATGGTTCAACATCCCCCTCATGATGAAGGGAATGGGATCCACCGAATGGTATCGGGACCTAGCGGTTCATGAGGGAAGACACATTATTCAGAACAATTATTTGAACCAAGGTGTAAGCCGTTTTGTTGGATCTGTGTTTGGCGAATCTACCCAATCTCTTTATACGGGGTTGCTCATCCCATCCTGGTTTTGGGAGGGAGATGCTGTGGGAATAGAAACGGCCCTTACCCAAGCTGGACGTGGACGGTCTTCTCAATTCAACCGAACATCCCGGGCGCTCATTTTAGAAGGGAAAAAATTTAATTACCACCAAGCTTTATATCAATCGTATAAACAAGACTATCCCGGTCACTATGAATTGGGGTATTTATTAACCCATCATGTCAATCGCCAATTTGGAGAAAAGGCCTGGCCAAATATTTTGAGTAAGACCATGCGGTGGCCGTTTACATTAAATCCTTTTTTCCCTCTGTCCAGAGCGATAAAAAAAACAACAGGGTTATCCACTGCTCAACTTCATAACGATACATTTTATGATTTAAAGGAATATTGGTCAGGGCAATCGGAACATGTTATAGAAAGTGCTGCAGACGCGATCAGCCCAAAACCAAAAGTCAAAACGAATTATCTTTTTCCCGCAATGAACCAAGCCGGTGAAATCATCGCACTTAAAACGGGTCTTGGGCATGTTCCAACCATTGTAATATTGTCGAATGGGAAAGAGACTACCTTAACAAAAATTTCTTCAGTCGTGCCGTTCTTTGGATATCACTCAAATGGGGATTATGCTGTTTGGTCGTCATATGATCCGGATAAACGCTGGACAAAATTAAGCTGGGCCAATATCCGAGTTTTTGATATTGAAACAGGAGCCTTACGAAAAATCACGTCTAATATGCGGCTATATAATCCGAACATTTCATCAGATGGAAACCGGATAGCGGCTGTTTCATTTTCTGAAAATCGACATTCTTTATTGGTGATATTAAATGCAAAAACCGGTGAAATTATCGACCGTATGGAAGCACCCAATGGGGGATTTATTATGTCCCCATCTTGGTCGGCAGATGATGCGGAAATTGTATTTACCTCCCAAAAGTTTAAGGGGAGAGGTATTTATATTTATCAGCCGGACAAAAGAGAATTTGAACAAATAAAACAGGAGAGTTGGATGCCGGTATATAAACCGGTAATAAATGGGGATTATATCATATATGAATCTCAAATTGATGGTGTGGAAAATCTGGTTGCCATTCATCGAAAGGATAAACGGGAGTTTCAAGTTACTTCCAGAAAATTTGGTGCGTCCAATTTATCTTCCACGCCAGATGGCAGATTATTATTTAATGATTATTTATCAACAGGTGATGCCATTGCAATCATGGTATTTAAACCGAATGTATGGAAGGAAATATCTGCAAATCGTTCGCATCCAATTCAAGGACTGGAATCTTCATCTGAATTAAAACCCATTTATGATGAACCGATACCGGATAAAGCCTTTGATGTGTTAGATTATAAACCATCGGCGCGCCTTTTCAATTTTCACAGCAGATATATTTTTGACGGTGACTTTAATCCATCATTGGGAATTCAGTCAAATAATATTCTCGGAACCCTATCATTCGGTGGCGAAATTTCCTATAATACCAATGAGAAAACCACCCATACAAAAACGAGGGGAACTTATTCTGGATTTTACCCCATGATTAATTTTGAAATTAGTTTGGGGAAGCGCAATGTAGGATATGGTCCATTTCATCAAAAAGTGGATCATAGTAATGATACATTAATTTATAATGTTAATGAAAAATGGAATGAATCAACCGTTGATTTTGGGATGTCCATTCCCTTGATTAATGCATTAAATGGTATTCGCACAAAATACGCCTTTGCAAAAATCGGGACTAAATATATTCGCAGATCCAATACCACTCATCATTTTGATTTTCTTTCGATCCCCCCAAATGTTCGAGTGACTAATGAAAGAAAACGCCCTGATAGAGATGGAAATATCATTCCTGTTTATATTGAATCAGCAATGTATTCTATTGATGAAAAATCGCCCCGGGATTTGGGGAGTCCAGGATGGCAGTTGTATGGTTATGTCGGCGGCATGCCTTTTGGTGGCATGTGGAAAGGTCAGCAATTATCATTTCGGATACACCATGGAATGAAAGGTTTGGGCCAGCATCATTTTATTTCTTCTTTATTTCAGTGGGAGACAAACGATGGAAATTACGCTTTTCCATCAAAGATTGGATTCCCGAAGGGATATAATTGGCATGCATTCAATCAAGGTTGGCGCATAAAGATGAAATATGAATTACCCTTATTTTACCCGGATTGGACCCTGCCATTGAGTATTTCTTATCTCAAACGAATTACGGGAAGCATCTTTGTTGATCAAGTCACCATGGACCAATATGGTCCCATGCTATCGGTCGGTGCGGGCGTTACATTTGAATCGGGTGGATTTTTTGATATCAGGATGCCTATCCCATTGACGATCAATTTCTATTTTCATCCAAATAGCGGGGAAACAGGGATTCAATTGGATTTTGAATAATTGGTGATTATGATGTATGTTTTACCGTGGTTAAACCAATAATATTTAACTCCTTTACGATGAGGTATGTATGAATAACCGAGGATCAGACAGAAGACAGGTAGAACGCCGGAATGGTGGAGAAAGACGGGAGAAAAGTATGCCCGTTGAAAGTGACCACAGGTCTGGGGAAGATCGGCGGGATGCAGATCGAAGAATAGGGATCGATCGAAGAGGCAGTTAACGCATAGTAAATATCAAATTTATTATTTTTAAAATGGTAAAATTCAATATTCGTATCATTTCCATAATTCTTGCGGTTTGGATGGGCATTTTTAACCAGATAACCACTATCCATGTGGGTCATGGGCATGACCTCATTCCTTTGAAAGATAGCCTTTGTGCTATTGACTGTGAAGAAGAATCTCACCATTCTGTCGGGGAAGCCTGTGAATGGTTTATGGCCAAACGCCTCACCAACAATGATGGTATTATTTCTACCGTAGACCAAATCCCAATTGAATTCGAAACAATTCATTGGACACCTCAATATTTCCTCTCAACTGCATCCCAGAATTTTGTCCATTGGGATCGCGGTCCCCCTGTCGTTTAGTTTTAGCACTTAATGACATATCCCCGGTTCGTCGGGGATTCCCATAAAACACAACATAGAGGAAGTATTTCATGTTACAAAAATTAGTTGGGGGACTCATATTCTCAGGAATTTTATTTAGCCAGACGACGGCCAATCCACAATTTAGTGTTATAGGCGATTTGGTCATGGACCAAATAAATGATTCTCCCAAACTATCCAGTTCCGGAGTGGAAATAGCGATCCAGGGAAATGTAAATCCATTCGCCCGGGCTGATGTCTACCTTCATAAACATAATGATGAATCACCCATAGAGTTAGAAGAAGCGGTATTGACTATCGAAAGAGGGCTCCCCCTTGGGTTGGGTCTAAGGCTTGGGAAGTTTCGTCCGGATTTAGGCAGAATAAATAAGGTCCATGCCCACCTATTTCCATTTATTGAAGCACCCACAGGCATGAAAAAAGTATTGGGGGAGGAATTCTGGGCGCCGACAGGAGTGGAAGCCAATATTTTACTTCCCTTGCCTTGGTATAGCAATGTGTCTGTTGGGTATTTTGATTCAGGCATTAGAGGGGATATTCATGAGGGTGAAGGGGAATCTCATGATTTGGAACAGAATCATGATCATAATCACGGGGAGGAAAAACAGGATTTTGCTTTATCAGGACGATGGTCACATTTTTTTGATTTGAACGATATAAATCATATTGAAATTGGAACGAGCGGATATTTAGGCGATAAAAATATTCTCATAGGCGCTGATCTGAAATATAAGTGGCGTCCGAATAAATATAAGTCACTCACATTAGAAGTTGAAATATTTCAATACGCATGCTGGGATGATGGGCCAGAAGATTTATATCAAAATAATTGTACTGGCACTTATTATGGCATGGTGAATTATCAATTCAATAAATCCTATAATATTGGTGTTATTGGTGAAGTATGGGTACACCAAGAAGAAGATGAGATAAGTCCAGCACTTTTTATTGGATACAGTCCGGTTGAAGAATCAGCTGTATTTCGATTAAAGATTGGACAAGTAAACCATTTTTATCTACCTGGGGAAGACAAAATAAAACAAGATCTAATCGTAACAGCCCAACTCATTTGGTCTTTGGGTCCCCATAAACCCCATCGGTATTAAGTTATGAAAAAACAGATTATACTATTCACATTATTGTCATTTTGTTTTGGTAAAGTTCGCGTCGTGACGTCAACCACAGACTTGGCCGATATTGTAAAAACAATTGGTGGTGACCGGGTAACCGTCACCAGTATTGCCCGTGGAAATCAGGACCCTCATTATGTAGAGATTCTACCCTCCTATATGTTTAAGGTGAAAAAAGCGGATATTTATTTCATGGTAGGGATGGAACTGGATTTGTGGGCGAAATCTATCATTAATGGTTCTCGCAATCGGCATATTGATGTAGTGGATTGTTCTATTGAAATTGAAAAAATGGAAATCCCTACAGGCACCGTGGATGCCAGGATGGGGGATATCCATCGATTTGGAAATCCTCATTATTGGCTGGACCCAAAAAATGGCAAACGCATTGCAAAACTCATTGCTGAAAAATTGACAAATGCAGAGCCAAAAAGTTCTGATTTATTTAGACAAAATCTGGATGCTTTTAATCTTCAATTGGACAAGGCTATTTTAGATTGGGAAAAACGATTTGTAAATCTCCAAGGGAAAAAACTCATTTATTATCATAACTCATGGCCCTATTTTTCAAATTTTTTTGGTTTGGAAACAGTTGAATTCTTAGAACCAAAACCGGGGATTACTCCTTCGCCAGCCAAATTAAATCACATTATTCAGCGCATTAAATCGGATGATATAATGGTGATTGCGTCTGAGTCATATTTCAGTGACAGAGTGCCCAAATTTATTGCATCAAAAACAGGTGTAAAAACAGTGAAATTGGCTCAATCAGTAGGGGCAATGGAAGGGGCAGATTCTTATATTCATTTATTCGAAACCAATTTAAAGATTCTTTCTCAAGCATTCGGAGTTGAACATGATTGATCTCATACTTTGGCCTTTGGTTGCGGCTTTTGTAATTACAGGAATTCACGTGTATTTGGGGCTCCACGTGGTGAGGCGAGGGGTCATTTTTGTTGATTTGGCTTTGGCGCAAGTGGCAGCATTGGGATCGGCCATCGGTATTATTATTGGATTAGAGCATGATGGATATTCGAATTATATATTGGCGGTCTCATTTACAATTATGGGGGCAGCTTTTTTTGCCTATGTACGATCCAGTAAACAAAGAATCCCCCAAGAAGCCATCATTGGAATTACCTATGTTGTATGTACAGCAGCCATGATATTGCTCTTTAGTAAATCAGCAGAAGGATCCGAGCATTTAAACCATTTATTGGTAGGATCTATTTTATTTGTTACACCGGTCAAAATTGGCTACACAGCATTACTTTATATTCTGATTGGAATCATTCATTGGAAATATCGAGACCAATTTTTTAAAACATCTCAATCCCATTATCAAAGGAGTGACTTAGATAAATCTACCCGATTTTGGGATTTTTTGTTTTATGTCACTTTTGGTTTTGTCGTCACCAGTTCCGTGAAAATAGCCGGTGTGCTATTGGTATTTTCATTTTTGATTATACCGACAGTTGCTGCATTGTTATTTAAGGAATCGATTCGGAGCCGTCTAATATTTGGTTGGATATTTAGTATGGTGGGTAGCTTTCTCGGTATGTTTGTTTCAATTGCGTTTGATGTACCCACAGGCGCTTCTATCGTCGTCACTTTCGGGTTAATGCTTGTAATTTTGGGTTTTTATTTTTCATTTAAAGAATGAAAAAGTACCAGGTTGAATGGCTTGGTGATGGTGCGTTAAATTGGATTACTTATTCTAAATAAATTTAGAAATGAATCAACGCCAAGTAAAAAAAATCATTGAAGGTATAAAAACCACTGATGGGGCCGGTGTAAATCTCACCCGAATTATTGGTGGCCCGGAATTTAATATGTTGGATCCCTTTCTGTTGTTAGATGAATTCGGATCCGATAATCCAGATGATTATATTGCCGGTTTTCCGCCTCATCCCCACCGTGGATTTGAAACCATTACCTATATGCTGAATGGAAAGTGGCAGCATAAAGATTCTGGGGGAAATGAAGGGTTGCTGGGCGACGGGTCTGTCCAGTGGATGACCGCGGGCAGCGGAATCATTCATAGCGAAATGCCGATCCAAACCGATGGCCTTGCCCGCGGTTTTCAACTTTGGCTTAATTTGCCGAAATCAAAAAAAATGATTGCACCTGCTTACCAGGATATTGAATCGGAACAGATACCCATTGTTAAAGAAAAAGCAGGAACGGTGAAAGTTATTTCTGGAAATTACTGGAGAACTATTGGCCCGGGGAAAGCACATACACCCGTTTTAATCCTGGATATTCGATTATTAGAAAATAGTGAAATAACCATCCCCGTTGTTGATGGATGGAATGCTTTTGGATTTGTTTACGAAGGTGACGTTTTTTCTGGAAAGCAATTGTCAAAAGGACAATTGGGTATATATGAAAAAGAAGGAGGAATCAATTATAAAACAAGTGACAATAAAGCAGGTATATTTCTGGCGGCAGGAGAACCGTTGAACGAACCGGTGGCCCGGGGTGGACCTTTTGTCATGAACACACGGGGTGAGGTATTGCAGGCATTTTCTGATTATGAAGAAGGAAAGTTTGAATGAAAAAACGATGTGAATGGGGAAATCAAAGTGTGTTGTATCAACAATATCACGATGAGGAATGGGGCGTACCAATCCACGATGATCAAATGCTTTTTGAATTTTTAATGCTCGAAGGTGCCCAGGCTGGACTCAGTTGGGAGACCATTTTGAAAAAGAGAGAGGGTTACAGGGAAGCATTTGACCAATTTGATTCGAAGAAAATTTCTAAATACACTGCATTTAAAATTGAAGCATTACTTCAAAATTCAAACATCGTTCGTAATAAACTCAAAGTGAATTCAATCGTATTGAATGCAAGATTATTTCTGGAAGTCCAAAAAGAATTTGGTAGTTTTGATAAGTATATCTGGCAATTCACCGATGGAAAAACGATTCAGAATAGGTATAGAAAAATGGCTGATCTTCCAGCAAATACAGCGGAATCAGATGCCATGAGTCAAGCCCTCAAAAAACGCGGTTTTAAATTTATTGGTACCACTATTTGCTATGCGTTTATGCAAGCGGTGGGTATGGTAAATGATCATACGACTGATTGTTTCCGTTACAAGGAATGTGCGGTGTGAAAGCACACTATCTGGGCCATGTTGTATTTTATGTGAAAGATTTGGAGAAATCTCTGGCTTTTTACCGGGATTTGCTTGGGTTTGAACAAGTGGGAGAATTCTCCCGTCCCTTCACGGCTGTGGCCCTTTCTGCTGGCCGAACCCACCACGAAGTATTATTGATCCAAGTAGGGGATGCGCCGGGGCCGTCCAAAGGTCACCGGATTGGTCTCTATCATATTGGCATAAAAGTGGGTGATGCTTTGGATGAACTTCGTGCTGTACGGGATGAGTTAATTGAAGCGGGTATAAATATTTCCGGATTGAGTGATCATACAGTAAGCCAAAGCATTTATCTTGAAGACCCTGATGGAAACGAAGTGGAACTCTATGTGGATGATCCGAATGTGGATTGGAAGAATGATCCTTCCCTCGTCATGTCGCCGATCAAACAATTGAATCTGTAGTAAATGTTAACCCCTCAGAAATTCCCCTCTCCAGAGGGACGTGTAAAAGGGGATATTTTGTGATACCCAACACAACCATCACTCGAAAGTGAAACTAAAATAGGTGTAAATTCGTATACACGGACAAAAAGGAAAATTGTCATGAGAAAATTATTAACCCTATCATTAGTCATTGGTGCAGTTACACTGTTTGCTGGACAAACTAAACAAGAATCACATAAGGAATTTGTCATGGATAAAGTTGAAAAAAGCGATCAGGAATGGGAAACTTGTCTCACACCGGAAGAATATCAAATCCTGAGAGAAAAGGGAACAGAACTTGCCTTTACGGGGGAATATTATAAGCATAAAGAAAAAGGGACTTATGTATGTGCCGCATGTGGGAATGACTTATTCAGCTCGGATACCAAATATGACTCCGGTTCCGGTTGGCCCGCGTTTTTTGATGCATTGGATAAAACCAAGGTCAATTCAAAATCGGATATCAGTTATGGCATGGTTCGGACTGAGATTACCTGTGCCAAATGTGATTCACATTTGGGTCACGTTTTTGAAGATGGTCCAAAACCAACAGGATTACGGTATTGTGTGAACTCCGTGGCGTTGGATTTTTCACCCAAAAAATAAGCCATATTTTTTACCAATTGATTAAGGGCCGATTCGTCGGCCTTTTTTTTTAACTTTTTTGGGTCATTACCGTCTAATATGTTAAATTATTTCATAATCAGGAAAAGGATTTTTATGAAGTTGCGCATCACTCATTCCATACTTTTTATTTTATTTATCTCAATTGGCATATCCCAAGGCCGAATGGGAGACAGCCGCCCTGAACCCATCGATTGGACAAAAACGTTAGATTTATCTGAGGAACAAGCCAAGAAAATGACCGAGATTAATCAAGGGTTCCGGAATGAGATTATGGGCATGAGAGAAACAGCATCAGGTGATCCCATGGCAATGATGGCAAACATGCAGGAAAAACAAAAGCAAAGAGATAAAGCTGTCAAAAAAGTTCTCTCCAAAAAACAATTTAAAAAGTACAAAAAAAACTTAAAGTCCCAACAAAAAGAAAGAAGAAAACGGATGGGTGGAAAAAATAAAGGGCAGGGCCGCCGAGGTGGCCAAAAGGGCCGGAGAAGGAATTAATGAAAAAAATTATTTTTGGACTGCTTTTCATTTCGATTATTCTGGGTCAAAATAAAACGCAGGATATTTCAGGTACCATTCTGGATATGGATAATTTAGAACCATTGCCTTATGCCAATGTTGTTGTCATAGGGATTGATCGAGGTATCACCTCTAATTCTGACGGGCAATTTGTCCTGGTTGATATACCAGCGGAACCCTGTTCTCTTATTATTTCTTATATTGGATATCGTACAGTAAAGATTGGATATGACAATTCTGGCCCAAAACAATCATTGGATATTCGCCTAAAGATGGAAGCATTGGATTTTCAATCCGTAGATGTGATCGCAGATGAATACCAAGTGATGAAAAGTGCCGATGAAGTGAGTAAAGTGACCATTTCTCCCCGACAATTAGCGCTGCTTCCCAACATGGGTGAAGTGGATATTTTTCGCTCATTGCAACTTCTACCAGGAATAAGCAGCACCGGCGATGGTTCTTCAGGATTAAACGTCCGTGGCGGGGGCTCTAACCAGAATATGGTCTTGTTGGATGGAATGAATATTTATCATGTGGATCATTTCTTCGGTATGTTCAGTGCCTTCAACGCTGATGCGATTAAGGATGTGCAAGTGTATAAGGGCGGATTTCCATCCAAATACGGCGGACGTCTATCCAGTGTTATTGATATGACAGGTAAAAATGGCGATCTGACCAGACGGCAATTTGGATTGGGTGCCAACCTCATGTCCACACAATTATTGTACGAAACACCGATTATATGGGGAGGCAGTTGGCTCTTTTCATATCGACGTTCCTATTCCGATTTTATGTCTAGCCCTTTTTTTGATAAAATGTATGAATTTGTGACGGGCGATGATGAGGGTCCCGCTAATAACCGCCGCAGGGTTAACCGGCAAGATCCTGATGATGAAACGGCATTTCAGCAGCAAATATTTCCCACATTTTATTTTTACGATCTCCATAATAAAGTAACATTTACGCCAGGTAATAGGGACGTAATTAGCCTCAGTATGTATGGGGGTAGGGATTTTTTAAATGAATCCCGTGAGACTTCCGGTATTCGCGGAAGACCCGGTCTCGGCGGCGGCGGCGGCGGGAATCAGCAAGATATTACTCTCATGGATGAAAACAATACCGATTGGGGAAATCTGGGCGTGAGTCTTCGGTGGAATCATAGATGGATGGACCGTTTTTCCAGTCAGGCTTTGGTGAGTTCTTCTCAATTTAAAAGTAATTATGACCGCAATGCATATCTTCAAGGAGGCGGAAATTTTAATTTCAGAATTGGGGAAGGTAATGGCGCCATGGATCAATCCTTTCGGATTGATAATGTGTATCATGCCAGTGCAAAGCATATTCTGGAATTTGGGATGGAATTCACTAATCTGGGGACCCACTATAATATTGCTATTTATGATACAGTTCAGATCCTCAATCTGGAATCCAATACCATATTAGCCAGTTTATATTTGGAAGACCGATGGAAGGTTATGCCATCCTTAACCTTTGGAATGGGGGTTCGGACCACCACTCAAATGGGATTGGATAGTCTATTTGTACTGGATATGTCTGCTGATTCTATATTCATTTCGCCTCGATTGTTTTTTTCCTGGAATGTGACAGATCACTTTACGCTGAAAGGGGCTTGGGGTAATTATTTTCAATTCATCAATAATATAGTTTTAGAAGATGTGCTCCAGGGGAATTCGAATTTCTGGCTTGTGTCCGATGATAACATTCCAGCGGGATCGGCAGAACACCAAATTCTGGGTTTTAAATATGAAACTCGGAAATACCTGTTTGAAGTGGAAGGATATCGAAAATACTTAGATGGGTTGGTGGAATATACGCGCAGGTTTCAGGAATTGGCTGATTACGGGAATTATTTCTTTTTTGGAGATGGATATGCAGAAGGGGTGGAATTCCTCGCTCAGAAAAAATCCGGCGCTTTTAATGGATGGCTCAGTTACACCTATGCCAATGTGAAATATGATTTTGGTGCGTTGGCGCCTGAACCTTATCCTGCCAGCCATGATAAAACACACGAAGCTAAAATCGTCGGAATGTATAAATGGGGTCCATGGAATTTTGCATCCACATTTGTATATGCCACTGGCACACCTTACACTACTCCCCAAAGCAGATATTATTTACCGCTGTTGAACGGGGATGAATTCACTTATATCCATGTGAGTGATAAAAACGAATTTCGCTTGCCCGATTACCACCGAATGGATCTGAGCGTATTTCGTCAAATGCAAACCCCGGATTTTAAATGGGACGTGGGTTTGTCCGTTTTCAATATTTATAATAGAAAAAATGTAAATTATCGTGAATATGATTTGAATGTTGTTCCGGTTGTGGTGTCAGATGTCATGCTATTGCCCATGACAATAACATTGTTTTTTAAAGTGACATTGAAGTAGGGAGATTCGATGAATAACAAATTATTTTTCTCAGCGCTTTTTAGTATCACCTTTTTAACACTCAGTTGCGAAGATGACCTTTTGCCGGTGCCCGAAGCCGACTTGATCGTCGTCAGGGGATACCTCTATGCAGGCCAGCCGGTGACGGATGTGGTCCTGGTCTCAACACTGGCATTGGACGACGAAAGTGAAACTGCTATCCCAATCGATTCCGCAGTGGTGGTTCTTAAACGGGGTGCAGAAGAATTTGTTTTGTTCCCTGTCCATTCTTATGATACAACTGAAACGGATACAACATTCAGTATCACCTACACGTACCCTGATAGCAACCTTGTGGTGGCCGAAGGTGACACCTTTATCCTGGATATTAATTATGGCGAGCAACACCTCACATCTGAGGCAATCGTTCCCACAAAACCAGATAGTTTTTTGTCTAATATCGATACAATGTATGTGCCATCTTTTGATAGGAACAGGGATTATATTCGATGGATTTTTGCTGATTCAAATATAATCCGCCTCAATTGGGACAATCCAGAAGACCATTTTCATTATCTTTTAATGAATAATGTGGAGGAAGATCCGGAACCGTTAGAAAAAACATTACCTCCCCGGTGGCGGCGTTTTATTTCGGAACCTTTCATTGATACATCTTACGCCATGCTGGCAAGCACAATCACCCATTTTGGGAGACATGACATTGTGCTTTTTCACGTCCAGACGGATTATGTACTGCTTTATCAATCCAGTGGCCAAAATTCACGGGATTTGAATGAGCCTTACAATAATATTAATGGCGGGTTGGGCATGTTCACGGCCTTTAACAGTGATACAGTTTCCATCGTTTTACTGCCCCAAAAGTAAGGGAACCTTAAGTCAATAAATAAGTCAGACCGCTGGCTTTGTTTTGTGCCATGGCCAATGTACGTTCCTCTGGATTCGCATAGTTCAAATCCCAATCTTTGAGTTTGGGCGCCATGATTCGATGGTATATCCAAGGTGTAAACAATACCAAATAAACGCAGGATAAATATCCCAAAGGCATTTCTGGTGCGTTAGGATGGGCCTTCAATTCCCAATATTCCAGTTGGGTATTTTCGTGGTGCGATGAGTGACGGGTTAAATTGTACAGGAAAAAACTGCTGATTCGCCGATTGGTATTCCAGGAATGTTTTGGAAGAATGGGTGCACCCTCTTCCCGGATTAACCCGTAATGCTCCATATAGTTGACGCCTTCCAACATGATTTTTCCACCCATGGCCATGAAGAGAAACATGATGACGCCTCCCCAGCCACCGATAAAAAAAGCACCGGTGGTTAAGATCCCAGATCGAATGTATCCAATAATCATTCGATTAGAAATTGAAGCGGGACTTTGACCTTTTTTTCTGAGACGGTTATTTTCAATAATCCATGCATTCCGGTGACTGAGAATTGTGGATCGAAGGATAAAATGGTATGGGTTTTGGCCGCGCTTTGCGGTGGCAGGATCAATGGATGTGGCCACATATTTATGGTGACCGTAAACATGTTCGATGGCAAAGGCACAGTCCCAGGTGAGTGCCAATAGCCAGTTTCCGAGAAACATATCCAATCGATTTCGTTTTCGATGGGTAAGTTCATGCCCCACATTTGTTCCCGCTGATGCCATTATTAACCCCATTATAATAATATAGCCCATGAGGTGAGGAATCGTGGTCGCTTCACGAACCGCCATCAATGATGTGCCCCAATCTGGCAGGGGTAAGTCTCCAGCCATCCAGACTGAAATAATTACCGCAGTCAATAATAGAGGCAGGTTGATATAGAGTAAAAAATTGAGTGTGTTGGTGGACGTATAGCTTGGCTGGGAATTATCATCCCCTAAGAATAGATCTCCGAACATGATAATGAATAAAAAAATGACATAATAGATCCACATCCAGTATTGTCCCTGAAGGGCAAAAAATATACCCAAGGCAACCAGGAGTGGCGTGGCAGTATAACGGAGGTAATTCGTCATGGTTTGACTCCCCGTAGTTTACCCATAGTTTGGAGAATATCCAAATTGGTGTCAGGGCATAATCTTCTCTGCTTTTCACCAGAGTTGATACTTGACCTAACCGAATTTCCTTGGTGCCAGATAAAACGATTGAAAGAAAGAATCATTATATTGTTAATGGGGTTAAAGCATTAAATTCATGTCTTTAAACCGCAACCAAAAGGAATATCATCATATGGAATTGTTATTTAGTTTAATTGGAACCAGTCTGTCTGCTGTAGGATTTTATGCCGTTCATTACATGATAAAGATTGCTGAAAAAAACGAAACGTAAACTATAGATTTAAAAGAATCGAAAAGCCCTGTCCTGATTTATCGGGATGGGGCTTTTTTTATTCATAAAAAAATGTAAAATTCGCATATGGTTGAAAAAACAAAATTATGGTATTCACAGGGAATAAACCTTTTTCAAGGAATGGATGAAAAATGATTGGGAAACTATTTGCCCTATCATCCATATTTATTATTCTTTCTTGTGCGGGGGAGAATGAAGATGTGAAAGCTTCATTCGAAGTGGATGGTATGGATGTCCGTAATGGTTTCCTATGACTGGGATGACCCACCAATGTGGGCAAGGCCCTGGATGGGCTGAAGGGTGTTTCGAAACATACATTTGACAGTGAAACTTGGATATTCACAGTGACTTATAATAATGGAAAACTCAAGCGTGAAGAAATCATGCAAGTGGTTGAAGCGGCGGAAGAAGGATTTAAAGTTAAAAATTGGAAACGGGTACAACCTGAATAGTGAAATTGAATTGAAAGATATTAAAATTTATACTGCCAATTGGTGCCCATACTGTATTGCGGCAAAACGGTTTTTTGATAGGAAAGGGTGGCAATACGAAGAAATCAATATTGAGGAAAAGGGTTGGAATCGTGCAAAACTTTTAGAGGTTGGAAAATCCATGACCGTTCCTCAAATCGTGATTGATGGAGAAGCCATTGGTGGGTATGATGAACTTATGCGGACATATGGCTAAATCATAATACCAGATTGTTTTCCAAGATATTATTTGATACCCGCCCCGTGCATTGATTACAATTGAGCGCGGACTGCACGGGAGCTGATCCAGACCGACTTCTTAACCTTGTCTCCAATCCTGAACGCAGCGTACTACTTGATCAGATGGGTAAACGGTGTGATACGTTGAAGAACGAATACAGGAACAAGAAGTGAATACAGGAAAATGGGAAAACAGGTATCCATTGTGATCCTTTTAAGTGTTCTTTTATGTACAGCGGCTGAAAAAGACGATTCGGATAATGGTAAAAAGATGATGGGTAAACATAAAAAAATCATGAAGAAAGGAAGGAAATAATTTTTCATTATCGTTGTTAAAACCCCCTGACTTATCTATTGGAATCAATAGGTAAAATCAGGGGGTTTTTATTTTGGTATCATCCTATACTTTAGTTTAACCTTTCCCTTCTTATTAAAGATTAAAATAAATAATAGCCAGGAATCACTCATGAGCAATGCCGCACCCCGTTTTTCATCTCGATTTACATTTCTAATTAGTGCCCTTGGCATTGCAATTGGTACAGGCAACATCTGGCGTTTCCCACGGATTGTGGCCACAAACGGCGGTGAAAATGGTGCTGGTTCATTTTTGGTGGCGTGGATTATGTTTCTTTTTTTATGGAGCATTCCACTTATTATTGCTGAATATGTTTTGGGCCGACAATCTCGTAAAGGAACCGTAGGTGCCTTCGCCCATTTTATGGGGAAGCCGTTTGCCTTCTTAGGTGGATTCGTCGGATTTGTTTCCACCGCCATTGCCTTTTATTACTCCGTTGTTGTGGGTTGGAACATCTACTATTTCGGCAGTATGACATTCAACGCCCTTCCCAATACGACCGAAACATCCTGGGCAATTTGGAATAATTTTCAAAATGGGTCATTCCCTATTTTGTTTCATGCCATTGCCATGAGTGTGGGCGGTTTTGCCATTTATAGAGGTGTCTCCTCTATCGAAAAAGTGAATCGCATCTTAATTCCAACTTTATTAGTCATTGTTCTTTTGTCAGTGATTCGCGCCCTCATGCTTCCCGGATCTATGGCTGGGATATCCTATTTATTTACACCAGATTGGGCCCAACTGAAAGAACCCCGTATTTGGCTGGAAGCCTTAACTCAAAATGCCTGGGATACAGGTGCGGGATGGGGGTTGTTCCTCACCTATGCCATTTATGTCAAAAAGCGGTATGGGGTCATTAAAAATGCCTTCACCGTTGCCATTGGGAATAACCTGGTTTCACTCATGGCTGCCATTATGATTTTCAGTACGGTTTTTTCAATATTAGGGAATGAAATGGGAATGGCAAAACCGGAAATTCTGGATGTAATGAAATCATCCGGTCCCGCCGCCACAGGATTGACCTTTATTTGGATGCCCCAGCTATTTGCGAAAATGCCTCTGGGTAAACCATTGGCCATCCTCTTTTTTCTTGGATTGAGTTTTGCCGGGTTCTCTTCGTTGATTTCCATGTTAGAATTGGCGGTTCGGAATCTCATCGACTTTGGGGTTAAACGGGCCACCGCCGTTGGTTGGATTGTTGGCGTTTGCTTTTTGATGGGAATTCCATCGGCACAGAATTTGAATATTTTGAGTAACCAGGATTTTGTCTGGGGTGTGGCACTTATGCTGTCGGGCATTTTTGTGGCTACTGCTGTCATTAAATATGGATTATCTAAAATAATTCAGGAAGTGAGTGCCGAAAGTGAGAATGATTGGCCATTCCCATTTTGGTGGTCTGGTGTGATTAATTATATTGTTCCCGCATTGGGTGTCATTTTACTCAGTTGGTGGATGTGGCTTTCAGCCACTGTTTATGCCCCCAATGATTGGTACGATCCTACATCCTTATACAGTGTCGCAACATGTGTGGTGCAATGGGGTGTTGCCCTATTGATTTTATTTATCATTAACCGATGGATGAATAATCGACTGGAGAATCCATTAAATTAACGGTGTAGCGAGGCATGCCTCGCTACTACAAAATTAATATCCCCTGTAGAGATGCCCCGGTTTTTTGCTTTCTATCTTTAGAATTTCAAAAAACCCTCCTAACTTCCCATTCCATTAAATGAAATTAACCGGAGGTTAAATTGAAATTTTCTCAACGTTTGGTTATCTTGGGGTTGGTCCTTTTATTTTTAATTCCTCAGTTTGGCATTGGACAGACCAATAAAAAAGCCGTTCAAAAGTCCATAGATAAACGGGCCAAAAAATATGAGCAAATTGCCAAGTCCATTTGGAATTTTGCGGAAGTAGGATACCAGGAAGAGAAGAGTTCCGGGCTTCTCAAGAAAACGTTATCCGATGAAGGATTCAGTATTAAATCCGGTGTTGCTAAAATTCCTACGGCGTTTGTGGCGGAATATGGATCGGGTCAACCCGTAATCGGTATTCTGGCAGAATTTGACGCACTACCGGGAATTTCCCAAGAAGTGGCCACGCAAAGGCAACCAATTGAAAACCAAGGCGCCGGCCATGCCTGCGGTCATCATTTATTTGGGACAGCATCCACAGCGGCGGCCATTGCAGTAAAAGATTATTTAAAGAAAACCGGACAGAAAGGGACTATCCGACTTTACGGCACACCGGCCGAAGAAGGAGGTTCAGGAAAAGTTTATATGGTCCGCGCCGGATTGTTTGATGATGTGGACGTCGTCCTCCACTGGCATGCGGGCGATCGCAATACGGCAAGTCCATCCACTTCTATGGCCAACCGTTCAGCCAAATTTAGATTTCACGGCTATTCTGCCCATGCTGCTGGCGCCCCGGAAAAAGGACGCTCATCTTTAGATGCAGTGGAAGCCATGAATCATATGGTGAACCTCATGCGTGAACATATTCCCGACGGTTCACGAATCCATTATGTGATTACCCGCGGCGGTAATGCCCCCAACGTCGTCCCCGATTATGCAGAAGTTTTTTATTACGTCCGAGATTTTAATGTGGATATTCTTGAAGGATTATGGACGAGGGTTATCAAAACAGCAGAAGGCGCCGCATTGGGGACAGGCACTCGACTGGAATATGAGATCATCCATGGGAACCGTCCCGTATTGGCCAATGATGTGGCTCAAAAAATTATGTATGAAAATTTAGTAGAGATCGGTGGAGTGACATATACAAAAAAGGAAAGAGAATTTGCTGTGCAGATTTACAAAACTCTTCGGTCACCGGACAAAGAGATATCCTCCGCGGCAGAAGTTCAGCCCTATAAGTTCACCAGGGGTAAAGGTTCTACCGATGTAGGAGATGTGAGTTGGATGGTACCTACAGCAGGATTGCGAACCGCCACTTGGGTGCCCGGTACATCGGCCCATACGTGGCAGGCAGTTGCGGCTGGTGGGATGAGTATCGGTGTGAAAGGTATGATGAATGCTGCCAAAACAATTGCCGGCACTGCCGTTGATTTATTCAATAATCCAGAAGCGGTGAAAAATGCCCAAAAAGAATTAATTGAGAGAAGAGGGCCTACATTTAATTATCACTCTCTATTGGGAGATCGGGAACCACCATTGGATTATCGAAAATAAAATTGAAGTAATAGTGCAATTGACGAAAATCCCCCAAATTTTATTTGTTTTTTCAATATCAAAAAGATCAATTTTGATGGGTCGAAATTTGGGATGTTTCCCATGATGCGCTGCGCCGATTTCAGCATTATTACATGTCCATTGGGCTCTTTTTTCATCAATATCTCCTATAACCCATTCAAATTGCCGATCTTCACGGGCTGCAAATTCCAAAATATGTTTTCCTACATCCCCAACACCAATTAATAATATTTTCTCTATCATTCATTCTCCTGGTTTTCTTATGATTGGATGCAAACTTTAGATATAATTTAAGACGCTATTTTTAATTAATGATTGTAGATCCATGGTGCCGAAGATTTATAAGAACTCTTTTTATCTATATTGAAATCAGTTAAGTAATTGTATTAGTCTCAATTGTTAATTTTCAACTTACGACTGATAAAATAATCATGATGTTTTCATATCAATTCATAATAGGCGGCATTGTTTTTGCCATTGGCATAATTTTCGCATACCGTCAGGGATACCTAAGCATAAAGGAAAATGGTTTACGAAACCTTCTTTTCGTAATGATTCCATTGTTTTTTTATTTTGTACTCCAGGGATATTTGCAATTTGGAGATTTTTCAACAGGTCCACCCGTTCCTTTCTATGGTGATCCAGATAGGAGTCCAACCCTTGGGGCACCTATTGATTATGGCATTATGGTATTTTACTTTTTACTCATATTGATTATTGGTACTTATTTCGGAAGGCGGCAAAAAACGGTTAAAGATTTTTTCTTTGGTGGCCAGCGATTTTCTTGGTGGCTCATTACATTTAGTTTGATTGCAACAACGGTGGGTTCCTATAGTTTTGTGAAATACAGTCGTGTGGCTTATACCTATGGATTTGGAAGCAGTCAAACCTATTTGAATGATTGGATTTGGCTCCCCCTTTTACTTTTTGGATGGTTGCCCATTTTATACTTTTCTCGAATTACATCCATCCCAGAATATTTTGAACGACGATTCGATCGATCCATTCGTAAATGGGTCACAGCTTTTATATTGATTTACCTCATTGGATATGTGGGGGTGAACCTCTTTACCATGGGGAAGGTTTTGAATATTCTCCTAGGATGGCCCATATTTACGGCAGCCATTTTGGTGGCGTCCATTTCGGCCATTTATGTGACCGCTGGGGGACAAACCAGTGTCATTATGACTGATTTATTTCAAGGGCTCATGTTATTGGGAACAGGCATAATGATTCTATTTCTGGGTATTAATTATCTGGGAGGGTTGGAGGACTTTTGGCAGCATTTGCCGAGAGCACATAAGTTACCGTTTCCCAATTTTAATGAAGATCCTTCCTTCCCAAGTGTAGGAATATTTTGGCAGGATGGGATTGCCAATACCGCTATGTTCTATTTTTTGAATCAAGGTATCATTATGCGGTTTTTATCCACGAAATCCCTTCAGGATGGGCGAAAGGCCATTTTTACAGTCATCTTGGTGCTGATGCCCATTGCGGCCTGTGTGGTTGCCTCCGGCGGTTGGGTGGCAAAAGCCATGGTTCATGCTGGCATTCTTCCCGGCGATCTTCAAGCCGATGAAGCATTCTTTATTGCATCTGATTTTTTGAGTCGTCCTGGCGTATTCGGTTTGATTTTGGCCACCATGACCGCCGCACTCATGTCCACAGTGGATACATTGATTACAGCCGTTGCTGCAATTGTGGTGAATGATGTGTATCGCCCCATGAACCCCAAAGCCAATGAAAAACAACTACTGAAAATGGCCAGGGTTAGTTCAGTATCTGTCACAATATTGGGAATATTGCTGGTTCCGGTTTTTATGTCTTTTAAAACGATTTATGCTGCTCACGGCGCTTTTACTGCCGCGGTGACACCGCCATTGGTGATTACATTACTCTTTAGTGTTTTTTGGAAACGATTTACCCGAAAGGCAGCGCTTTTCACTTTGGTGGGTGGCATGAGTGCCATTGTCTTTTCTCTATTTGTGCCCGAGGTGATTATTCCCTTTGCCCATGGCGTTCCCATGGTGGACGTAGGCGATGGCATTTTTGATGGCATGAAGCAATTTAAATTTATGAGAGCATTCTATGGAATTTCAGTAAGTGCGGCCATTGGAATTGGAGTCACCTTTTTAAGCACACCGGAACCAGAGAGTCGCCAAAAAGGACTGGTCTGGGGCACAATTAAAGATGCTATTATTCAGTATAAGGGCTCTCCCGGAGAAGAAAATGCCAGTAAAAAATCCACGGCCATACCTCAAGTCATGGATCGTCATCCAGTCACAACAGGAACAGGGAATCTTCCATTGGTAGATATATCGAACGCTTTGGCGAGAGAATTGGAAGGGATAGAAGGTGACCTCCTATATATCAGCGATAAAAGAAAATGGCTGGGAGGGCTATATTCCACCCATGCAGTCGTGGGAGGAATATTTAAACATTCGGATAATTTGATTCAGCTGGATAGAGAAACAAGCCAATTGGTTATAACAAAAAACCGAAACAATGAAATCTTGATTATTGAAAAACTGTATTAAATATTTAAATTGAAAGCATAAATGGGGAAAGAGTTGGAGAAAATAATGTCAAAAATGAATAGAAGAGATTTTATTAAAACCACTGCTTTAGTCGGTGCTGCTGCTGGCATAATGCCAACAGCATTATTCGGGGCATCATCAAGCAAACTTCAAGTTGGAATTATTGGTACGGGGTTTAGGGGTCAAGGCATGACACGATTATTGCTTAACCGTCCCGATGTAGATATACCTGTCATTTGTGATATTGATGACCGCATGATTGATCGTGTACTAAAAGTATTTGAAAAGTCGGGAAGACCCGCTCCCAAAATTTATAAAGATGGTCCGGAAGATTTTCGAAATATGGTAGCGAATGAAGATTTGGATGGCGTTTATATTGCGACACCCTGGGAATGGCACCATCCCATGGCCATGGCGGCCATGGAAAATGATATTCATGTAGGAACAGAAGTTCCTGCTGCGTTAACGGTGAATCAATGCTGGGATTTGGTGAATACATCGGAAAAAACCGGCAAGCTCTGTATGATTATGGAAAATGTAAATTACCGCCGGGACATAATGGCCGTACTCAATATGGTGCGCCAGGGATTATTTGGTGAATTGATTCATTGCCAAGGTGGATATCAGCACGACTTGCGACATGTGAAATTTAATGATGGTGAAGGTGGTTATGGTGGTGGCGTAGAGTTCGGCGATAAAGCCTTTTCTGAAGCGGCGTGGCGAACACAGCATTCTGTCGATCGTAATGCAGACCTATATCCTACCCATGGTTTAGGACCGGTCAGTCCCATGCTGGATATTAACAGGGGAAATCGAATGGTTCACCTTACGTCCACAGCATCCCAATCCCGGGGACTTCATAAATACATTGTGGATAATGGGGGAGAAGATCATCCCAATGCAAAAGTAGATTTCAAATTGGGTGACGTAGTGACGACGGTAATCAAGTGTGCCAATGGCCAAACAATTATGTTGAGTCATGATACGAATTCTCCACGTCCTTATTCTCTTAATTTTCGGGTACAAGGCACCCAAGGGCTTTGGATGAAGGATAATAATTCTATCTACATTGAAGGGATGAGTCCTGAATCTCATCGTTGGGAATCGGATGAAGCATATTTAGAAAAATATGATCATCCACTTTGGAAGCGGTTTGAAGATCAAGCCACTGGTGCCGGCCATGGGGGTATGGACTTTTTTGTCGTACGGGCGTTCGTTGAAGCCTGCAAAGGCGATCAAGCACCGGTAATCGATGTTTATGATGCGGTGAGTTTGAGTGTCATCGTGCCGCTGTCGGAGAAATCAATTAAAATGAATAGTACTTCGGTGAAGATTCCAGATTTCACCCGTGGTAAGTGGAAAATAAATCAGCCTATCTTTGGGCTGGACGATCGGTATTAAATAAAATTAAATAGAAAAAGAATATGACATTATCTTCATTAGATTGGACAATCATCGGTGTCTATTTCGCCCTTTCACTCATCGTTGGCCTATGGGTATCCCGGCAGGCCGGAAAGGATACCAAATCCTTCTTTTTAGCCGGGAGGAATATGCCCTGGTGGCTTTTGGGTGTCAGTATGGTGGCGACGACTTTTTCAACCGATACACCCAATTTAGTGACAGACCTTGTTCGTCAGAATGGAGTCTCAGGGAACTGGGGCTGGTGGGCATTTCTGTTAACAGGAATGTTGACCGTTTTCGTCTATGCAAACCTTTGGCGGCGTTCAGGGGTACTGACGGATATAGAATTTTATGAACTTCGATATAGCGGAAAACCAGCCGCATTTTTGAGAGGGTTCCGCGCCCTTTATCTGGGATTGGTCTTTAATGTATTGGTTATGGGTGCGGTGAGTTTGGCCGCCGTAAAATTTGGTGAAATTGTGTTGGGGTTGCCCGGGTGGGTAACGTTGACCATTGCCTGTTCCATTACATTGGCCTATTCCACATTAGGCGGACTAAAGGCAGTCATAATTACAGATTTTGTTCAATTCGCCTTGGCCATGATTGGTTCGATTTGGGGTATGTTTTATATTTTAGGATTACCGGAAATTGGTGGACTTTCTAATTTGATTTCTCATACAAATGTTGTGGATAAACTTTCCCTCATTCCTGATTTATCTAATCCCAACGCATGGGTTCCCGTATTGTTAGTGCCTTTGGCCGTCCAATGGTGGGCCAGTTATTATCCGGGAGCGGAACCTGGCGGCGGCGGTTATATTGCCCAGCGTATGTTTTCTGCTAAAGATGAAAAAAATGCGGTAGGTGCCACTTTTTTCTTTAATGTAGCCCATTATGCCTTGCGGCCCTGGCCCTGGATTTTAATCGCCCTTGCATCGCTTGTTGTATTCCCTGAATTATCGGATATTCAAAAAGCATTTCCCAATCTGCCGGCAGATAAATTGGGTCATGATGTGGCCTATCCTGCCATGCTGACGCTATTACCCTCTGGATTGCTCGGCCTCGTAGCCGCTTCACTTATTGCCGCGTTCATGAGTACCATGTCCACACAATTGAATCTCGGGGCCAGTTATTTAGTGAATGACTTTTACCATCGATTCATACGTCCGGATGCAACGGAAAAACAGTTGGTTAGAGCGGGTCGACTATTTACAGTCGTTTCTATTGTTCTTGGGGGCGGACTGGGATTATTGCTCACCAGTGCAGGTCAGGCATTTACGCTACTACTCATGATTGGTGCCGGCACGGGCATGATTTATATCCTTCGCTGGTTCTGGTGGCGGATCAATGCATATACAGAAATTGTGGCCATGATTAGCTCCATCATTATTGCAGGGTATTTCAATTTTGGGAATTCGGCACTTGAGGATTGGCAGAAGATTGTAATTGGTGCATTGCTCACCACGATTGTTTGGATCGTAGCAACGTATTTTACGCCCCCGGATGATGAAGAAACGTTACGGGGTTTTGTAAAAAAAGTAAATCCCGGTGGTCCCGGTTGGGCAAAATATTCAGATGGCGTTTCCACGGAACCCTGGCCGGTGCCCAATGGTATTCTTTCCATGGTGTTGGGCTGTACCGCAGTGTATGGATTTTTATTGGGTGTAGGGCAATTGATTTATGGCCATACGGATAGTGGATTAATGATTTGCGGATTGGGTATAGTTGCATCCATTGGATTATTTAAAGTTTGGAAATGATTGCCAGAGAGCCGCAGATAGCACAGAGTCTTTTATTAATTTTTCTCTGTGTTCTCTGTGGCTAACTAAATGCAAGTAAGTACTCCCGGGCGTATTTGTCTTTTTGGTGAGCATCAGGATTATCTTGGACTTCCTGTCATTGCCATGGCGATTTCCCTTAGGGGAAAGATAAAAGGAGAAAAGAGGGAAGATAAAGAGATTATTTTCCATAAACCGGATTTGGGTGAGACGGAATCTTTTTCTTTAAATGACCTGAGTTATACCAAACCACGGGACTATTTCAAAAGCGGTATCAAAGTTTGTCAAAATGAACGTCTCACTTTTTCGTCAGGATTCGAATGTGAAATCACCAGTGAAATCCCCATTCGCGCCGGGACCAGTAGCTCGTCTGCCATCATGGTGAGCTGGATTCATTTTTTGTCTCGAATGGCCGATGAACCAGCCAATTGGGATCAACAAAAGATTGGTAAATTGGCTTATAAAGCAGAAGTGACTGAATTCAATGAACCGGGGGGAATGATGGACCAATATTCTGTTGCCGTGGGGAATATCATCTATTTGGAATCGGAACCAACCCTGTCTATTCAAACATTGAATCCGAATTTGGGCGCCTTTGTTTTGGGGGATTCCTGTGAGCCCAAAGATACCATGGGCATTTTAAGTCGTTGTCGGGATTCTCGAATTAAACTCATTCAAAAATTAAAGCACAAAAACCTAGATTCAACAATTCACGCATTGAATGATCAAGCTGAATTTTCAGATTTGAAAGAAGATGAAATTGAACTCGTTAAAGGTACCCTTAGAAACAGGGACTTGCTCTATGAGGGATTAGCGGAATTGGAGAAAGATGAGCCAAACAATGAATTAATTGGGTCACTTTTTACGGAACACCATGCGGTATTACGTGATGTGTTAAAAGTAAGTACACCTAAGATTGAATCCATGTTAGATGCGGCTTTAGATGCAGGAGCATTGGGTGGTAAGATCAATGGTTCCGGTGGTGGTGGGTGTATGTTTGCCTATGCACCCAACAATTCAGAAGCAATTGCTGAAGCTATTGAAAAAGTGGGTGGAAAATCCTATATCGTGCGAGCGGACGAGGGGACAATTATAAATTAAAGGTGTTCTTTTAAGTCTTTATTTTCGCCTTCTCCTTTTTCTCCGGCCATCACTTCCTTTACGTTTTCCTCTTTTTCTATTAAAAGACCTATCTTTTGAATGGGCTCTTCTTTCGGGCTTTTCCTGTGAAATCTCAAGCGCGATGGGTCTACCTTCAAATTCCTTACCCTGAATGCCTCTCATCAATTGAGCTTCTTTGGCCTTTTCTATTTCAAAAAAGGAAAATGTTTTTTTGATGTCAATTTGACCGATTTCAGCATTGGACGATCCTAAACTTTCATTAATCAACCCAATCAGTCGACCGGGATTCAATTTGCTTACATAACCCACATTGATGTAAAAATTTGTAAATGGCCCGGTTGCGCTTTGTCCCTTAGCCCTTTTACCTCTTTTACCACTTCTGCTATCCCCATGTTTGCCTGAGATATTGATATCCCTGGCATTCTTATAGTAGGATAAGTATCGATTGAATTCGGTGGATACGAAATGTTGGATCAACTCTTCCCGATCCAGGGATGAGAGTTTTTCATAAATTTCCGGCAAAAAAAGGCCGATCTGTTTAACATCTACTTCCACTTTTTTAATTTTATCAATAAGGGTATAGAGGCGTGTTTGACAAATATCGATTCCATTGGGAACTAATTCCTTTGAAAAGGATATGCCTGAAATTCGTTCAATCTCTTTAAGCCTTCTAATCTCTCGCGTATGAATAATAGCAATAGAAACACCGCTTTTCCCGGCACGTCCCGTTCGACCGCTTCGATGGGTATAAATTTCAGAATCATCTGGTAAATTATAATTGATAATATGGGTGAGGTCGTTCACATCCAATCCCCGGGCGGCCACATCTGTGGCGACTAAAATTTGCAACTGACGTTTCCGGAATTTCCCCATGACTTCGTCCCGTTGTCCTTGGGATAATTCACCATGAATCGCATCGGCGTTATATCCATCATGCATGAGTTTATTAGCAACTTCTTTGGTTTCACGGCGCGTACGGCAAAAAACAATACCGTAAATAGTTGGATTAATATCCGCAATGCGTTTGAGTACTTCATATCGATCTTTGGCCTGAACCATATAGTAAATATGCTCCACATTTTCAGCGCCTAAATTCGCTTTCCCTGCAGAAACTTCTAAAGGATCACTCATATATTTTTTCGTAATTGAAATAATATTTTTAGACATAGTCGCGGAAAATAGAAGTGTCTGTTTCTCTTGGGGAGTCGTGGCCAGAATGTCTTCAAGATCTTCTTTAAATCCCATGGTAAGCATTTCATCTGCTTCATCCAGTACGACCCGAGAAACGTTATTGAGTTTCAGCTTTTTTCGTTTAATAAGGTCTTTGGTTCGCCCTGGCGTACCAATAACAATCTGGGCGCCTTTTTTCAGGGATTTTATTTGAGGCTGAATACTGGCCCCACCATAAACAGCTAAAATGTTGATTCCCTTCATATATTTTGAATAATCGCCTAGATCTTTAGCAATTTGAACGCAAAGTTCTCGTGTGGGACAAAGGACCAATGTTTGGGTTGATTTATCATCAATATTGGTCAAATGGATAGAGGGTAAACCAAACGCTGCTGTTTTCCCCGTTCCAGTTTGGGCTGATGCGATTAGATCTTGATCTGTCGATAGTAAATGGGGTATGGTTTTCGACTGAATGGGTGTAGGATTTTCAAATCCCAATTCAGATATGGCTTGAAGAATTTCAGGGTAAAGCCCGAAATGTGTAAAAGAATTCATTGTGTGGGTATTTCTATTAAAAGTGGAAAGAAGAATATGAACGGATAAATTTACCCTATATATATGCCCATACCTAAACCCTACGCGCGGAATTAAATGATTGTAAAATAATCAAATATTTCTATTAATTTTTCTTTCCTATGAATAAAATCGAATCATCCTCTTCCATTTTTTCATAAGCTTCTAATAATAATATTTCAAAGTGAGGGGAGAAAAATTCATCCAGATCTTCTTCTAAATGGTGGTTAAAAAGGGCGTTCTTCATTTCGTAGCATTTTTCACCTTTCCAGAATGAATGACAAACAATGCCGCCATCTTGATGTATTCATTTACCGTTTGTTTCGTAAGATATTAATGATCAGTCATATAATTTTATTTTTCATAGGAACTATGATACTGTAAACTAATACGATTTTATTGAACTTATAATTTCAATTTGAAAGGTAATTCATGAATAACATAACGCTTTTGGTTATGGCAGCGGGGATGGGGTCCCGGTATGGGGGCTTAAAACAATTGGATGCGGTAGGGCCCAACGGCGAAACCATTATTGATTATTCTGTTTATGATGCTATTCAAGCTGGTTTTAATAAAGTGGTTTTTATTATTCGAAAAGACTTTGAAGCCCAATTCAAATCCCAAATCACCGAAAAATATGCAGGTCAGATCCAAGTCGAATTTGCATTTCAGGAATTGAATGCACTACCCAATAGATTTCAATGCCCCGAGGGTAGAGAAAAGCCTTGGGGGACTGGCCATGCCATTTTAAGTGCAACCGATTTAATTCAAGAGCCATTTGTTGTAATCAATGGGGACGATTATTATGGCGGAGAATCTTTCAAAGTGGTGGCGAATTATTATAATAATAGTACAGACAATTTCAGTATGGTCGCTTTTCAACTGGATAAAACATTGTCCATTTTCGGTGGTGTTACCCGTGGGTTATGTACAGTTGAGAATGGTTCACTATCTATGGTGGTTGAAACGGAAAATCTACAAAAAACAGAAAATGAAGTTACTTCTGATCGTAAAATTAATTTAGATGGGAGCGAACCGGTCTCTATGAATATGTGGGGATTTACACCGGTTTTATTTGATTATCTTAATGAAATGATTATTGAATTCTTGGAAAAAGAAGGGAATGAAATGAAAAGCGAATTTCTCATTCCATCGGTCATCAATAATCTCATTCAAAGTGGTCGGGAACCGGTTCATGTATTGAGAAGTTCCTCTTCATGGTTTGGTGTGACCTATAAAGAGGATAAACCCTATGTCATGGGTGAAATCCTAAAATTGGTTGATCGGGGTATTTATCCCCATAAATTATTTTAAGAAGTTTCCTTAAAATAAATGAGTGAAACCATGAATATTTCGGTTGTGATTCCTACATATAATCGAAAGCACACTTTGCCGCGTGCTATTGCTTCCGTTCTAAATCAAACCCTCCAACCAACAGAAATAATCATGGTAGATGATGGCTCCACCGATGGGACGGCAGATTGGATCCAAGAGACTTACCCAAGAATCAACCCAATCAGCCAATCAAATAAAGGAGTTAGCGCGGCACGAAATATTGGAATAAAATCTGCAAAATGCGATTGGATTGCCTTACTGGATTCTGATGATGAATGGCTTCCGGAAAAGTTAGAAAAACAGGTGGAGGCGCTGAACCAAAACCCCGGAATTAAACTTTGTCATACGGAAGAAATATGGATTCGAAATGGTGTGAGGGTGAATCAAAAGAAAAAGCATCAAAAATACGGTGGCCACATTTTTGAGAAATGTCTGGATATGTGCCGAATTTCTCCATCATCGGCCATATTCCATCAATCTGTATTGGATGATGTGGGCTATTTCGATGAAGCATTTTCTGTCTGTGAAGATTATGATCTTTGGTTGCGCATTACGGCCGAATATCCCGTCCTGTTTTTGGATGAACCACTTATAAAAAAATATGGTGGGCATAGGGATCAACTTTCAATAGTTCCGGATGGAATCGAAACCTATCGAATCCAGGTACTGGAAAAATTAATTCAACAAAAATTTACTTTTTCTCAAAAGAAATCCATGGAAAAAATGCTTATTCGAAAATTGAAAATCTATGCTAATGGTGCTCAAAAAAGAGGGAGAGAACAAGTGTTTAATCAAACCATGAAAAGGATTGATGAATTATCCGCCCCATGTTGATTATATTTGGTGGGACTTTTTGATTCACCTGAGGGGGAATCCCATAAAAAATAAGGAGTTATTATGATACGTTTCTTGCGACTATCCATCATTTTTTACATTATATCCGTTTTTCTAACCGCTCAGGATAAACCAAAATCAATTCTCCCCGGGCCGGATCGATCAGAAGGAGAGGGACCCTTTAAAAGATTGGTCATTCGCGGCGCCACTGTCATAGATGGCTCCGGCGCACCGCCCATGGGTCCTGTAGATATTGTCATTGAAGGAAATATAATTACGTCGGTTCGCGGCGTGGGATATCCCGGTGTTCCTATTAATGAAAAACGCCGTCCCAAACCCGGTGATTATGAAATTGACGCTCACGGCGCCTATGTGATGCCTGGATTCGTAGATATGCATACCCATGCAGGTGATCCGCAAAAAGCACCCGATACAGAATACGTATATAAACTATGGTTGGCACATGGCGTAACGACTGTACGTGGTGTTGGATTGGGATCTCTTGAATTCAGTCTAAGTGAGAAAGAGCGTTCGGCCAAAAATGAAATTACAGCCCCCAGAATTTGGGCCTATCAACGTCCGGGACAGGGGAAGGACTGGAAAGGCGGTTCCATCAATGATCCCGCGACAGCACGAAAGTGGGTGAAATACGCGGCTAAAAAAGGTGTGGATGGACTTAAACTCGGCGCCTATGAACCAAGGATCATGGCTGCCCTCATCGATGAGGCGACCAAGAATAATTTGGGCACTACAGCCCATTTAGCCCAGACTGGTGTGGCCCGGATGAATACCATAGATGCAGCCCGTTTGGGCCTCGGCACCCAAACCCATTACTATGGCCTGTTTGAATCCATGTATGAAAATAATGACGTTCAGCCTTGGCCCGTGGATATGAATTACAGTAACGAACAGCACCGGTTCGGACAGGTGGCTCGCCAATGGAGTCTGGTAAAACCCAATGGCGAAAAATGGGAAGCTTTAAAGAAAGAGCTGATCGAGTTGGATTTGACTTTGGATCCCACCATGACTATCTATGCCGCAGGGCGAAATGTAATGTATGCAAGAAATGCAGATTGGCATGACATTTATACCCTGCCGTCACAATGGGATTATTACACTCCCAGCAGACGTGCACATGGATCATACTGGTTTAACTGGACTACACATGATGAGATCGCCTGGAAAAAATTCTACCAAGTGTGGATGCAATTCTTGAATGAATACAAAAATGCCGGCGGCCGAGTAACTACCGGTTCAGATAGCGGATACATTTATAAACTTTATGGATTCGGTTATATTGAGGAATTAGAACTCCTGCAGGAGGCCGGGTTTCATCCGCTGGAAGTGGTGAGAGCAGCGACCCTCCATGGTGCGGAAACACTCCATAAACCCTTGGGGACGCCCGTAAACTTTGGCATGGTAAAATCGGGGATGCTGGCGGATCTCGTCATTGTGGATGAAAATCCATTGGCGAACTTTAAAGTGCTCTATGGTACCGGAGCCGTCAAGATCAACGAAGATAATGAAGTGGTTCGAGTTGGCGGTGTAAAATACACCATAAAGGACGGCATTGTATATGACGCGAAACAGCTTTTGAAAGACGTAGAGAATATGGTGAAGAAGGCCAAGCGTCGTGATGGAGATTTGGAAAAATATTAACTGGAAGAAATTAATGAAACGACTGATCATTGGGGTAATTACCCTCAGTATTGCTTTTGCACAAACCCCGGAATATCTGAATAACAAGATAGACCAAATGGCGGATCAACTGGAGCGACAAGTGATTGAATGGCGGCGGGATTTTCACGAAAATCCAGAATTGTCTAATCGGGAATTCCGTACGGCAGAAAAAGTGGCGAACCATTTGCGATCCTTAGGAATAGACGTCCAAACTGGGGTGGCCCATACGGGGGTGGTTGGACTATTGAAAGGTGGAAAGCCCGGAAAAGTAGTGGCATTACGTGCTGATATGGATGGCCTACCCGTAAAAGAAAAAGTGGACCTCCCATTCGCTTCCAAAGCGAAAGGTGTTTATCAGGGGAATGAAGTAGATGTGATGCATGCCTGCGGTCATGATAATCATATTGCGGGACTCATGGGTGCGGCGGAGATCCTCGCCAGTATGAAAGAGGATCTCCCGGGGACGGTTAAATTCATTTTCCAACCGGCAGAAGAGGGAGCGCCACTCGGTGAAAAGGGCGGTGCGCCCTATATGGTGGAAGAAGGGGTAATGAACAATCCCAAAGTGGATGCTATTTTCGGCCTCCACGCCTGGCCTGGATTATTGGGTACAGCCCAATATCGCTCAGGACCCATGATGGCTGCAGCCGAGCGGATGCGGATAACCGTCACCGGTGTGCAAACCCATGGTGCGGTCCCTTGGGGTGGGGTGGATCCTATTGTGGTTTCTTCCCAAATTGTGAATGCACTCCAAACAATTGTGGCACGAGAAGTGGATATTACAAAAGTCCCTGCCATAGTTACGATTGGATCCATTCATGGCGGTGTGCGGAACAATATTATTCCGGAAGAAGTGGTAATGGAAGGAACGATTCGAACATTTAATGAAGATGTACGCCAACAGATTCATGCCAGTATTCGGAATAAAGTAGAAATGATCGCTGCTGCATCCGGGGCAGAAGCTAAGTTGGAAATATTCAGTGGCATTGCCAAAGTGACCTACAACGATCCGAGTTTAACAGAACAAATGCTACCCTCATTGCGCCGCGTGTATGGCGATGAAAATGTGATCGAAAGACCATACGTCACCGGTGCAGAGGATTTTCCATTTTTCACCGATCATGCCCCGGGACTATATTTCTTTAATGGTGTGGCAGTGGACCCATCTACAGCATCGTCAAACCATTCCCCTTATTTTGCTGCAGATGAACGGAATTTAAAATTTGGTATGAAATCTCTCGCCCAGTTGGCGGTGGATTATTTATATTTGAATCAATAATTCTGTTGTAGAGACGTCCCGTAAGGCGTCTCTACAATGATCATTTTAATTAAAATTTCCCCCTAATTTCTATCATGTATGAAAAAATTAAAGAGAATAGTGCCTATATTTATTTAGGTATAATTATCATTGGTTATTTGCGCGGTTTTGGTGAATAGACCACTCATCATGGATGGTGCTATGGGGACAGAGCTCATGGCTCGAGGGTTGGATTTGCCTTTACCTTTATGGTCCGCCGAAGCTAATTTAACCGACCCGAAAATTGTACGTGGCGTCCATGCCGATTATATATTTGCCGGGGCAGATATCACCACCACCAATACATTTCGAACAACGACATGGTCGTACCGAAAGGCAGATTATTCTCCCAAACGGGCAGCTGAACGGGCAAAGTTCAGTTTAATGAAAGCGGTGGAGCTGGCTCAATCTGTTAAACCCAACATTGTTGCTGGATCGCTCACATCCATTGAAGATTGTTATGAGCCGGAGACTTTTCCCGGAATTGGAGCGGCGGCAGATACCTATGGTGAAACAGTGGAGTGGTTTAAAGAAGCGGGGGTGGATGTGATTTTATTCGAAACCATGGGGCATTTAGACGAAATAACGGTGGCGCTTGAATCTGTAGATAACTCAAACATTGATGTTTGGTTAAGCCTCATTATCAAAGATAAAAACCATTTATTATCGGGTCATGATATTGCTGATGTATATGCATTAGCAAAAAATAAAAATGTGGATCGTCTCTTGCTGAATTGTAATACCGTGGACAAAACGGATCATATTCTTGAGTCATTTATTACTAATTGGGGCATGGAATGGGGCGTTTATCCGAATATGGGTTTAACCGAACCAGAACCTGATGGTGCCATGGATGTAAAGGTAGATGAAAATCACTTTAAGAAAACAATGTCCAAATATTTAGAATTAGATCCAAGGATTATCGGCACTTGCTGTGGATCAACGCCAAAGCATACCAAACTCTTGGCTAAATTGGTTCAGCACAAATAATTACACACCTTTAACCCAAAAAAGAAGTGTAGTTTTCGCCCCGAATTTTTTAATAAAAACCACCTATTATGGCATCGTTAAGAGATATTAAAATCGAAGGAAAACTCACTCCAGAAGCATTGGATATAAGCCAATGCCTTCGAGCAGATAAATGGATTGATCATGATCATCCGGACATTATCAAAAAAGCAAAAGAACTCACAGATGATATTGAGGATGATTGGGAAAAGGTCATTGCAATTTTTGAATTCATTCGAGATAAAATTGTTTACAATTTTGCACCTGTTATCGAAAATGCAACAGACTGGAAAGCATCATCAGTCCTAAAACAAAAAAATGGCATGTGTCACCAAAAATCAAATCTGCAAGTTGCATTATTTCGGGCAGTAGGCATTCCGGCCGCATTAACCTATCAATCGGTTGTAGATTATCCATTATTAAAATCACGTTATAAAGAAATGATCCCTAATGGTGTTTTGGCTTATCATGCATTGGGGGTCGTTCATATTGATGGAGAGTGGTACCGCATGGATGCTACCTTGGATGCCGGATTATGCAATCGCCGTGGATACCAATTAACGCATGTGAATCCAAATGAAGAAACGCTATTACCCGAGACAAAAAAAGATGGTGATGCTCATTTTGAAATAGTAGAGGACCATGGATATTTTGATGCTTACCCGCAGTTATTTGTTGAATCTTTTTTGCAAAATATAGATAGATGGAAATACTGGCGATCATTTGTTCGTAAAGAACATTTATCAATGTAGAATCCTCCGTGGCAATTTTTATTTTTTTATATTAATTACGCCGGAACTTTTAAGTCCGTTTGGTGTATTTCAAACATTTACTATTTTAAATAATCAAAATTGAGGAGGTCATAAACCGGTGATAAAAGTCACGGATTTGTCCAAAAATTACGGCCACGTAGAAGCAGTAAAATCAATATCCTTTGAAATTCAGGATGGAGAAATTGTAGGTTTCTTAGGTGCCAACGGTGCGGGAAAAACAACCACGCTCAAAATGATTACGGGGTATTTGGTACCAACAGAAGGAAAAATTGAGGTCAATGATCTTAATATCATCGATGATACCCATGAAATCCAGAAACAGATTGGGTATTTGCCCGAGCTGAACCCATTATATACAGAAATGCGTGTCTATGAACATTTTGAATTTCTGGCTGGAATTCGAAATATTACGGGGCGTCCGTTTAAAGATGCTTTGGCACGTGTTGTGGAACAATGCGGATTAAATGGTGTCATTCATAAAAATATATCGGAATGTTCAAAGGGGTATAAACAACGTATCGGGTTGGCCTCTGCCATGATTCATGATCCGAAAATATTGATTTTAGATGAACCAGTTACAGGATTGGATCCCAATCAGATTGTGGAAATCCGCGGATTAATTAAAAAGTTGGGAAAAGAAAAACTGGTGTTTATGTCCAGTCACATTCTACAGGAAATTCAGGCGACTGTGGATCGTATCATGATCATTCATGAAGGAGAAATTGTGGCCAATGGCACCAGTGATGAACTCATGAGTAACTTTATGGGGAATGTTCTGTTAAATATGGAAATCAAGGGTGGTTCAGTTGAATCGATTGAACATATTCAAGCCAAACTCCCTAGTGTAAAATTCATTTCTATGGAAAATTCAAATGGCATTCAGCACGTTCAATTTGAATATGATAAAGGACAGGACCCTCGTGAAGAATTATTTCGTTACGCAGTAGACAATAACTGGTCTATCCTAAAAATGACACCTCACACCACTAACCTGGAAGATATTTTCCGAGACTTGACAACAGAAGGGGATATTAATGCTTAATATAAGAATGGTTTTTCGCAGAGAGATGTTGGGATTTTTTAATAGTCCAATGGCTTATATTTTTCTGGTGATTTTTGCAATCGTAAATGGATATTTCTTTACCAATACCTTTTTCCTTTTCGGGCAATCTGATTTACGCACATTATTTGACATTGTGCCGCTGGTGTATCTCTTTTTTATTCCGGCCGTATCCATGGGACTCATTGCCAGAGAAATCAATATAGGTACAATGGAAATAATTTCTACATTACCCCTGAATACATATGAATTTGTCATGGGAAAATTTCTGGCTGGATTTAGTCTCATTCTATTAGGATTGGCAGCCACATCTATTCATTTCTTTACGCTTATGGCGGTGGGAACCAATGTAGATATTGGTGCAATTTTTAGTGGGTATCTAGGTCTGGCTTTGATGGGTGCAACGTTTACGGCAATTGGTGTTTACACCAGCAGTGTTACGGAAAACCAGGTTGTAGCTTTTATCATTGGTGTGTTTGTTGTTCTGGTCTTTTATATGTTGGATAAGATGCTGATATTTGTACCCCATTCTCTCGCGGGTCTCGTTCAGTTTTTAGCAGTGGATTACCATTTATCGAATATTTCTCGAGGGGTAATTGACTCCAGGAATTTGGTGTACTTTTTCTCAATGATCGGATTTTTCATTTTTTTGACGATTCAAACACTTGAAGTGCGGAGGTGGAAATAGATTATGATAAAGTTTAAAAATATGGATTTCAAAAAATCCGTGATTGTTCAGGGAATGCTTTTGATTGTTATTTTATTTTTATTAAATGGAATCTCAAGAAACTATTTCTTTCGCTGGGATTTAACGGATAATGATATGTATTCCTTATCCACGTCGAGCGAATCGGTAGTAGAGCAAGTTGACGATTTATTGACAATGAAAGTATATTTCTCCGATGATCTTCCGGGAGAGTATGCCAATAATCGTCGCTATTTACAGGATATTTTGGAAGAGTATGAAGCCTTATCAGATGGGAATATTCGTTTTGAATTTTTCCGTCCCGAGGATAATAAAGATATTGAACAAGAAGCGCAAAAAGCTGGAATAATGCCAGTCCAAATGCAGGTGATAGAAAATGATAAAATGGAAATCAAGCGGGTCCTCATGGGGATGGTTATTCTCTATGAAGATAAGAAAGAAGTGCTTCCGGTGATTCAAACTACTACCGGTTTGGAATATGAAATTACCACTCGGATTAAAAAGTTGGTTGAAAACAATAAACCAATAGTTGGTATTGCACAAATAGAAGGGCAGGAGAGCCAAACGCAAAATATCCAAAATGTGCTACGGCAGCGCTATAACGTTCAAACGGTGAATCTATCGGATGAAGTGCCTGTAGACATTGGTGTATTGCTAATGAATGGTGTTTCAGATTCTCTTTCGTCAAATGAATTAACGCATTTACAAACCTATTTAAGTCGGGGCGGTAATATGTTTTTGGCCCAGAATCGCGTCAAAACAAATTTACAAGTGCAACAAGCTTTTGTGATTCAATCCAATATTTTTTCACTCATGGAGCTCTATGGATTTACAATAGCTGAGAATTTGGTGACGGACCAGGTTTGCGGCCGTGTCAGCGTCCAGCAGCAAATAGGCCCAATTAGGATGAATGTACCCATGGAATATCCGTTGCTGCCGGTAGTACGAACATTTAATCAGAATGAACTTTTGGTGTCAGGCCTGGAGCAGCTTCAATTGATTTTTGCCAGTGAGATCCTATGGGATTCATCCATGACTGATCAAGTGAATTTTGTTCCATTGTTATTCTCTTCTGAACATTCCGGGGAAATGAGAGGAAACTTTAATCTCAACCCTGATCCCCAGCGGAATCCATTTTTGCGAATGTTTAATCAGTCAGGAAAAATATTGGGTGCTCGATCGGAGAAAGTCGATGAAAATGGGTTAATGAGCCAAGTTGTTCTTGTGAGCGATTCGGAATTTCTATTGGATCAAGGTGGCGGAAGATCCCCGGAAAACCATATATTCATGATGAATTCAGTGGATTATCTTATTGGTGATCGTGATTTAATTGCTTTACGATCACGTGAAATCACATCGCGACCATTGGAAGAAATATCAGATGAAACGAAGAAAACTTGGAAGTGGGTGAATATTATATTGCCGTCGTTTATCATTGTTGGGTTCGGTTTGATTCGGATGCGGACACAAAAGCGACGAAGCAGTGTTTTGGAGGAGCTTTATGGGTAAGAATATGAAATGGCTATTGATTGCATTAGGTGTGTTGATTGTTCTGTTTGGGATTAATAAAATTCAGCAAAATCAATTGACCTCCAAAAGCGACACTGTTTTTGATATTGATAGAGACGATGTGTTTCAAATCAACATTATTCAGGGGAATGATTCAATTTCACTTTCTTTTAATGGCGAAAGTTGGGCCATTGACGGAAATGATACACTCCAGGTAAAATCGAATACCATGGATCGTTTTTTTGAAACTGTTATCAATGTAAAACGCACATCTCTCGTATCTAAAAATGCCGGGAAATGGGATAAGTTTAATGTGGGTGACTCCACCGGTACCCATCTGGTTTTAAAGGATTATAATAGTGAACCAATTGCGAATGCGGTTGTTGGACGATCTAATGCCGAATGGTCATCAAGCAATATTCGATTTGGTGAAGAAACTGATGTGTACCAAACCAGTGAAAATATCACATTTCAATTGAATACAGCACCCACCTATTGGGGTGAGGTGCCACCTCCGCCAGAACCAGATACTACTTCTGTAGATTCACTTTAATAAAAAACCCCTTTATGAGGGTTTTTTTATTTTTTAATATTTAATTTTGAATATAAATTGACCACCCGGTCATCATTGCTTTATTTATGATATCAAACACAAATAAATTTGAACAATTACCTGAAGAGAAGCAGTCTCGTATTGTGAATGCATCCATTTCTGAATTTGCGGAAAAGGATTATGAAACTGCATCCATGAATACGGTTGTAAATCAAGCAGGAATTTCCAAAGGATCCCTATTTAATTATTTCAAGACGAAAAGTGTTCTTTACGATCATATTTATCAATTGGCACTTGGGGAAGTCAAATCATATCTCCGGGATGTTCGGGATGAAACAATTGATCTTTCTTTTGAAAATCGTCTTTCCAAGATTGTGGATTCAGGTGTTCTTTTTATTACGGAGCATCCGCGGTTGGCGCGTATTTATTTTAGATTGGTTTATTCCGGTGATTCACCGAATAGAAAAAAAATTGTGAATGAATTACAGACCATGTCCGATGACTATTTAGGAAATATAATTCAAGATGCTGTGGATAGAAATGAATTGAATCCCAATTTAGATAGGGCTCAATCTGTCTTTTTTCTTGATGCTGTATTGAACCGTTTTTTAAAAGAATATCATGAAGCAATGGAAATGGGATCCCAGCAACAATATGACCGAAAAGAATGGGTAAGTGGGATTGCAACATTATTTGTTAAAGGATTTAGCTAAAACCACGAAGGCACGGAGACACGAAGCATTAATAAAGCGTGAATTGTATTTTCGTAATAATAAGATAATATGAATGATTTAAATAAAAAAGAATATCCATCCGTTCAGGAAATGAGTGATGATCAGCGAATTGGAATAGTTAAAGATATTTTTGCTTCCGTTACTGATAAGTATGATTTTTTGAATCGATTTCTCTCTGGAAGACGTGATGTGGCTTGGCGGAAACGAACTGTATCAGAGATGAATTTCTTTAACACAAACCGGTTTTTGGATGTGGCCACGGGAACGGGTGATTTGGCATTGGATTGTGCCAATACCTATTCTGATGTAAAAGTAATTGGCGTGGATTTCGTCCAGGAAATGGTTAATAATGGATTGAAAAAAGTGGACACACAAAATCTGGAACATCGCGTTGAGTTGAAATGGGGTGATGCAACAAATATTGATTTTCTTGATGACACTTTTGATGTGACAGCAATTGCATTCGGAATTCGAAATATTCCCAATAAGGAAAAAGCATTATCAGAAATGAAGCGAATTATTGTTCCAGATGGACAGATAATGGTTTTGGAACTCACCACCCCAGAACCAGGTTTTTGGCGGAGCACATACAGTTTTTATCTCAATGGCGTATTGCCCAAACTGGCAAAATGGTTTACGAAAAATCCTGCTGCATATGAGTATCTTGCAGACTCCATTATGAATTTCCCCACACGGAAAGAATTTTTGGCACTTATGGAATCCATGGGATTGAAAAATTGCAGAGCAATACCGCTCACATTTGGCGTTTGCACACTTTACATAGGACAAAAATAATGAATAAAAACAAAGCATTACAAAAACTGAACGATTTTCAGAAAAATACAATTACAGAAGTTTTGGGAATTGAAATAACAGATTTCGGGCCTGATTATTTTTGTGGAAAAATGCCCGTTGATCATCGAACCGTTCAGCCCTATGGATTGCTCCATGGGGGTGCATCTGCTGTTTTGGCTGAGACGTTGGGTAGTATAGCCGGTGGAATGCAGGTTAATCTTGAAACGCAATCAGTTGTTGGCGTTGAGATCAATTGTAATCATTTACGAAGTGCACGAGATGGATGGGTTTATGGTAAAGCGACACCCGTAAAGATTGGGAGAAAAATTCATGTGTGGAATATTGAGATCAAAAATGAAGGCGATAAATTGGTAGCGGTTAGTCGGTTGACATTGGCAGTGATTGATAAAAAGTGAACCATGGAGACACAGAGAAATAAAATGAGCTTACAATCATTTTGGTCCAGTGCCATGGCCTTGGAGGGATCGGTTGCTGTTTGGCGTTGTCCAAGGGAAGATAAGATTCATTTTCTTGCCGACCTTTCCGAATCTCCATCCAAAGGTCGGATCGATCTTCAAAATACAGAGCCGGGATTTTTGGTAAGTCCCTTTATGAATCCGGAAGGGAATGAGACGATATTTCTAAATGCTGATGTATATGGGGTTCGGATGTCGGATGGGACATGGAACATGGATCATGGGGAGGATGCATTTCGACAGGCCCAATGCTCAATTAATTATCATTTAAATACAAGACCGGATACGGAAATATCAGGAGAAAAAGATCATTTTATTAAAATGGTTGAAGATGGAATTACGGCTATTGAAGAAGGTGAATTTGATAAGGTTGTTTCGGCGCGGACATATGACGAACCATTGCTGGAAAATTTTGACATTATTGAACAATTTAATCGAATGGAAAAAGCATATCTTGATGCATTCGTCAGTTTGGTTTCCATTCCAGGTCACGGAACATGGTTGGGTGCGTCCCCGGAGCTTTTGATTGAAGTATCTGTAGAACATTTTCGTACGGTTTCTGTTGCTGGAACTCAACCATTTCCTTTGGATAAAGATGTGTCTGAAGCAGCGTGGAATCAGAAAGAAATTGAAGAGCAGGCCATGGTGAGTCGCTACATCATTGAGCAATTCAAAACGATTCGCTTACGGGAATTTGAAGAGAGTGGCCCGCGATCCGTTCGAGCGGGGAATATGATTCATCTGAAAACAGAATATAACGTGAATCTAAAAGAAGTTAATTTCCCAGAATTGGGTACGGTAATGCTCCATTTGCTTCATCCTACGTCAGCTGTCTGCGGGATGCCGAAATTTTCTGCACTTCGATTCATTGCTGCCAATGAACATTTGAATCGGGAATTTTACAGTGGTTATTTAGGTCCGGTCAATATAGATGGGAATAACCGTCTTTATGTGAATCTCCGCTGTATGCAAATCCTTCGCACACGGGCTGTCCTTTATGCCGGCGCAGGAATCACTCACGATTCGATACCGGAAAAAGAATGGGATGAAACTGCGTTGAAATGTCAGACATTATTGAGTGTGATGAATGGGCATGGAAGTGTTTAAGTGTATGAGTGTTCAGGTGTTAAAGCCAAAGGGTACTGTGTGATAAACTTAAACACCTTTTAACATGAACACTTCAATACTTATTAAAAACACTCAGCATATTTATGATTTGGTTGGACTTTGTGCAGACTTTGGTGTGGAGAAAGCGGTGGTATGTCCCGGCTCACGCTGTGCACCGCTTTTGATTGGTTTTGGGAAACATCCAAATATTGAAACGATTTCTGTTACGGATGAACGTTCAGCAGGATTTGTTGGACTTGGGCTTGCACAACAGACCGGAAATCCTGTCGTCTTGGTTTGTACATCTGGGACGGCAGCCCAGAATTTTGCACCCGCTGTGATAGAAGCATATTATCAAAATGTTCCGCTGTTTGTATTAACAGCTGACCGTCCACCGGAGTGGATCGACCAGTGGGATGGGCAAACGATTCGCCAAAAAAATCTGTATATAGAACACATCAAAGGCTGTTTTGTTTATGATGAAGACACCACAAGTGTAGGGAAAAAAGCATTGGAATTGGCTTTGGAAGGTGCACTTGGACCGGTTCATTTAAATATTCCAATTCGGGAACCGTTTTATCCTGATTCATTTGAAGAAATTAGATTTAACGAAAAGGCGCAGAGACCGCAAAGTAAAAATATTTATAAAATTGATGAATCGGTTTGGGATGAATTTGAATCAATTTTGAATTTATCTGAAAAAGTTTTGGTGTTGGGTGGACAAACAGAACCCAATCAAGAATTGATCGAATTACTGAATCAGTTGGATATCCCAATTGTCGGAGATGTGATTTCAAATCTTCATGGTTTAGAAGGTGTGATTAATTCATCCGATTTAATTTTTAAAACGGATGACGAATTTTTGGCTCCGGATTTTTTAATTACATTTGGTCGGTCGGTTATTTCCAAAAATCTGAAACTCTATTTACGAAAAAATAAACCGAAAGTACATTGGCACATTGGTGAAGGGATGGTAGGAGATCCGTTTCAAAGTTTGACGAAAATAATTAAAACACCACCATTGCAATTTTTCACAGATTGGTTGGATATGGTAATCAAAATAAACGATCAGGATGATTATTGTAATTTATTGAAAGACACTCAAAAGAGTGTTGACGAAGACTTTGATTTAACATTAGATAACGCAGAATTCAATTATTTTAACGCTGTCCGAAGTGTGCTGAAGCAATTACCCCAAAACAGTGTCCTTCATTTAGGGAACAGCATGCCAGTTCGGATTGCCAATTTTATTGGGATTAAAGAATCAACCATTGATATTTGGTGTAATCGTGGAACATCCGGGATTGATGGCGTGGTGAGCACCGCTGTTGGGCATGCATTGGCAGAGCCCAATAGGAAACACACTTTGATTATTGGTGACCTTTCATTCTTTTACGATCGAAATGGATTGTGGCTGAATCATGAATTTCCGACCAATATGCAAATCGTTATTTTAAATGATTCCGGTGGTGGAATTTTCAATATAATTCCAGGTCCGCCTAAGCAGAATGGACTTACTGATCTTTTTACGACACCCCACCAACGGACTGCTAAACTCACAGCGCAAGAGTTCAATTTGACATATCGCAAAATAACATCTTTGGAAGAAATTGATGGATGGTCATCGGGCATCCTGGAAATATTTACAGAAATGCAAAATAATATGGAAACATTTAAACGAATTACCACCAAGGCACGAAGAAAACTAAATTAATATTTTGAGCCTTCGTGGTAAAAATTAGGAGTTAAAAATGAATTGGAAACAGAATTGGGAAACCATCAGAGAATACGACGAAATTAAATTTGATTTTTTTGAAGGGATTGCCAAAATAAGTATCAATCGGCCGGAGAAGCATAATGCATTTACACCACGAACAGTGAAAGAAATGATCGATGCCATGAATATTTGCCGGGATGATGTCAACATTGATGTCATCATTTTTTCCGGTGAAGGGGGCAAGGCGTTTTGCAGTGGTGGAGATCAGGGTGTTCGGGGACACGGTGGGTATGTAGGCAAAGATGAAGTTCCGCGTCTAAATGTGTTGGACTTGCAAAAACAAATTCGCTCCATCCCCAAAGTGGTTATTGCGGCTGTGGCGGGCTGGTCCATTGGCGGCGGGCATGTGCTTCATGTGGTGTGCGATTTAACGATTGCTGCAGAAAATGCCATGTTTGGGCAAACGGGTCCAAAAGTGGGATCGTTCGACGGGGGATTTGGTGCATCTTATTTGGCCAGAAGTGTGGGACAGAAAAAAGCCCGGGAGATTTGGTTTCTCTGCGATCAATACAATGCAGATCAAGCGCTGGATATGGGATTGGTGAATACGGTGGTTCCGTTGGATGAATTGGAAGATACTTTTATTGCTTGGGCGAAAAAGATTCAGGAAAAATCACCGTTGGCGATTCGGATGTTGAAATCATCCTTCAATGCGGAATTGGATGGTCAAGCCGGAATCCAAGAATTGGCCGGGAATTCCACATTACTTTATTATTTATCCGATGAAGCTAAAGAAGGGCGGGATGCTTTTGTGGAGAAGCGGAAGCCTGATTTTTCAAAGTATCCTAAATTTCCCTGATAACCATTGAGTCACAGAGAACATGGAGAATAAAAATATTTCAATAATGAACTCAGTGTCTCTGTGGTAAAAACAATGAAGTGGATTAACGCATTTAGATTACGAACCTTACCATTAGCCTTTTCCTGTATCATTATGGGAAGCGGGTTGGCGTTTGGGGACGATCAATTTAATTTAACGGTTTTTGTATTGGCTTTGATAACGACTTTGTTTCTCCAAATTCTCTCTAATCTGGCCAACGACTACGGCGACTTTGTAAAGGGGACGGATAATAAAAATCGGGTTGGTCCGGAAAGAACTCTGCAAGCGGGATTAATTACCAAAGATGAAATGGTGACAGCTATGTGGATCATTGCATTATTATGTTCGGTGTTTGGCGTATGGCTTATTTATGAAGGCACCAAAGGTTTGGATTTACACAGAGCTGGGTTATTCGCAATTCTTGGCCTTGCCGCCATGGGCGCCGCAGTGAAATATACTATGGGAAAAAACCCTTACGGTTACGCAGGATTGGGTGATGTGTTTGTCTTTTTGTTCTTTGGCTGGCTGGGCGTGATCGGGTCTTATTTTTTGCACACGCATTCGATTGATATAAAAATAGTGCTTCCGGCCTCTGCGATTGGGTTTTTTACAACAGCTGTTCTCAATATTAATAACATGCGGGATCATGAAGCAGATGCAAAATCTGGGAAAAATACCTTGGTAGTGCGAATCGGTATATCTTGGGCGAAACGCTATCATTTTATGCTGAATTTTATTGGGGTACTGTTCATTGTTCTATATACCGTCCCGGCTATAAATGCCATTTGGTGTTTCCTATTAGGATTTGTTTTATTCATAAAACCGGCACGGGAAATATTAAGGAGTAAAGATTATACTTCATTTGATCCATACTTGAAAAAGCAGGCCATTGCGATATTTCTGTTTACCATAATATTTGTGGTTGGTCTTAATATTTTATGAAGGCCGGTTGGACAAAACGAACGCTGAATTTTAAACAGCCTGCAGGCACGTCTCGCGGAGTCATGAAAACTCGGGATCTTTGGTATATTACCATATCTGAAAATGGAAAAACCGGCATTGGGGAATGTGCGCCTTTACCAGGATTGAGTTTGGATAATATAGACCAAATTGAATTAAAATTAGGTGAAGTTTGCAAAGATCCAAATTCACACATCAAAGATCTTTCAATTTTAAAAGGATTCCCATCCATCCGATTCGGATTAGAAATGGCAGAGTTGGATTTACGGAATGGTGGTAGTCAAAATTATTTTGGCTCATTTGAGTCTATAAAAATAAATGGCTTAATTTGGATGGGCGATCCAGATTTTATGATGAGCCAATTGAAACAAAAACTGGAAGAATGTTGGAAATGTATCAAAATAAAGATTGGTGCACTGGACTTTGAAAAAGAATTGGAAATTCTTCAATCAATTCGATCTCAATATGGAAAAGATAATCTGGAACTTCGAGTAGATGCCAATGGTGCTTTTACAGTAAGTGATATAAATAAAAAATTAAATCGATTGGCTGAATTTGACCTTCATTCTATTGAGCAGCCAATTCAAACAGGACAATGGGATTTGCTTACTGAATTATGTCAATATTCCCCTATCCCTATTGCCTTGGATGAAGAATTGATACCATTGGTGAATGAAGAAGACAGAATCAGAATGTTAGACAGAGTGAAGCCCCAATACCTTGTTTTGAAACCCAGTTTGTTAGGCGGTTTTTCTGAATCGGATAAATGGATTGAATTGGCTAAAGAACGGAATATCGGTTGGTGGATCACATCGGCATTGGAATCGAATATTGGATTGAATGCCATTGCACAATGGACAGCCAAAATGAAGCCATGTGGATTTCAAGGGTTGGGAACGGGACAATTATTTACAAATAATATTCCATCGCCACTAAAAGTAAAATCAGGAATTCTTTCAAAATCAAATTCACAAATATGGGATGATGTAAATCAATTTATTTCTGATTGGTATTCACCCAAAGATGAAATGATGCTCCAGACGTCTGGCTCAACGGGCAAGCCTAAATCAATATCCGTGAGTAAAGGATGGATGGAAAATTCAGCTCAACTTACAGGAAAAACCTTTGGATTAAAAGAAGGCGATACTGCTTTACTTTGCATGCCTATGAAATACGTGGCGGGAAAAATGATGGTGGTCCGAGCGTTGAAATTGGGGTTGGATCTGAAAGTGGTTGAACCCTTTTCCAAGCCGTTAAAAAATATTGATGAACCAATTGATTTTGCCGCCATGGTTCCAATGCAGTTAGAAAAATCATTAGACCAAATAGAAAAGATGAAAACACTTCTTGTGGGCGGCGGAAAAGTGAACCCAAAATTGGTGGAAAAAATACAAGGTATCTCAACCCAAGTTAATGAAACATATGGGATGACGGAAACTCTGACCCATGTTGCGATCAAACCGTTGAATGGCCCAAATAAATCTGATGTATTCCAAGCATTGGATGGAATACAATTTGAAACGGATGATCGGAGTTGTTTGGTCATCTTTGCGCCGATGATTAACCCAAATCCGATCGTGACCGGCGACTTGGTTGAATTGGTGGATGAAACATCTTTTCGTTGGTTGGGTCGAATTGATAATGTGATCAATTCCGGTGGGATAAAAATCATCCCGGAATTAGTGGAAGCAAAATTGACAGAAGTTGTTTCAAGTAGGCGATATTTTATTGCAGGGCTCCCGGACGAATCATTGGGTGAAAAAGTTGTATTAGTGATTGAGGGAGATGAAATTGAAATATCTTTAGATGTATTGGAGAAATATGAGAGACCGAAAGAAATTTATTTTATATCTAAATTTGTGGAAATTGAATCGGGAAAAGTAATCCAAAAGGAATCCCTTTATCTCATATGATTAATAGATTATCCACTAGTGTAAATTATAGTCATTCATTCAACGTAATTATTCGGAGTAGATATTGAAAAAATATGATTTAACCGGGATTGTATTCCTGATAATATTCATAGCTTTATTTTTTGTCGGGGATTTATATAAGACACCCATTAATCCGGGTATGCCCTCAAGCCATCTTGTAGAGGAGGGAAAAGAGGGTGGCCCTAGCTCAAGATTAAAATTTGAATGGCTCAGGCTGAAAAGCCCCATCACCAATGAAATCCCCGACGGTATCAAACTTCGTTCCCTGAAATATGCAAAATCAATTCCGAAAGCAAATCGTTTACCGATCAGAATGAAAGGTGCACAATCTAATCAAACGAAATTGGAATGGACATTACGGGGTCCATATAACGTAGGTGGAAGAACTCGCGGTGTTGTTATTGATAAAATGGATCCGAATACAATTTTAGCCGGGGGTATTTCCGGTGGGATTTGGCGAACAGAAGATTACGGCCAAACCTGGGCTAAAATGACAAAAACCCAGCAGCTTCACAGCGTGTCCTCTATTGTTCAGGATCCCAGGGATGGGAAAACGAATATATGGTATGCAACTACCGGGGAATTGAGAGGGAATTCAGCCGGTGCCCGTGGAGCTCCTTTTCGCGGGGATGGTATTTATAAATCCACTGATAATGGATATAACTGGGAATTAATAACGTCAACATCTACCCAGACACCAGAATCATTCGATAATAACCTTAATTATTCCTGGCGAATAAAAGTGCATCCAACGACCGGTCATGTTTTCACCGCTTCATTTGGAACCATTCATAAAAGTGAGGATGAAGGGACAACATGGAATGCAATTTTGGGAAATGGTGAGGATCGGTATACAGATTTAACCATGACAAGCAAAGGACTCATGATTGCTGTTTTAGGTGATGAAGAATCAGATGGTCCTATTATGCGTTCTTTAGATGGGGAAACATGGACCAATATTACTCCCACAAATTTTACCACTTCCTTCAGTCGATTAGTAGCTGATATTTCTGAATCGAATGACTCCATTGCCTACTTTATTGGCAATACAAATGATGATCATATTTTTTGGAAATATAAATATGTATCCGATGATGGTTCAGGTGCCGGCGGCTCTTGGGAAGACCGAAGTCAATTTTTGCCCAATGATTACAATTCCCAAAGTGGATATGACATTCACGTTCGTGTCAGTCTAACGGATACGAATTTGGTTTATTATGGCGGCACAAATTTATACTACTCAACTGATGGCGTAGCCACGACGTCGAGAAACTTCAAGTTTGGTGGCTATGGTGCAGCCAATCATCATGCGGACCAACACGATGTTATTTTATTTCAGGATGAACCCTTTAAAGTGTTGTCTGCAAGTGATGGTGGTGTACATATCATGAATGATCATAATGCCTGGGATAAAAAGTGGGAATCATTAAACAATGGCTATGTAACCACCCAATTTTATACCATTGCTGTAGATCCCTCCGGTTTTTATCCAGATTTAGTCATGGGGGGGACTCAGGACAATGGCACTTATGAAACGACGGTAAAAGATGTAACGGATCCATGGGAGCATGTGAATGGTGGTGATGGTGCCTATTGCTCAGTCATTCATTCTGGCAGAGCCTATATTTTGTCATCCCAAAATGGATATACACTTATTAAGGATTATTCAAATCCCTTTGATTGGTCCTTTGGTAATGGGCGTTATAATAATTACTCCTGGGCTTATTTGCATCCACCGGAATTTAATAGGGATGAGGATGCATTGTTTATTAATCCATTTTATTCTGATCCACTCAATGACCACATTTTATATTATTCTGGCGGGAAATATGTTTATCGAAATAAGGATGTATATTTGAATGAAATCAATTATAAACAACCGGATGGTGGTGGGTCTTATGAAAGTGTACATTGGGAAAAGTTAAGCAAATCATCTATTGGATCGGTGAGTGCTTTTGGTGCCAGTATAAATAAGCCCGCTCACCGGCTTTACTATGGCACGACATCCGGATACATTTATCGGTTGGAAGATGCCCATGAAAAAGATAAAGCTGTTGAGATTCGAAATAACATTGGTGCATTTGGTTATGTGAGCAGCATATCTGTAGACCCATATGACGGGGATAGGGTCATGGTTAGTTTTTCCAATTATGAAACGAAAAGTGTTTTTTATTCAGAAAATGGTGGTGATTCATGGACTGATGTAAGCGGAAATTTAGAAGAAAATCCCGGGGGAAGTGGGTCCGGCCCGTCTGTGCGATCAGTCATTATGTTTCCATTAAAAGATGGCTATCACTATTTTGCGGGAACCAGTACGGGATTGTATTCTACCTCTAAATTGGATGGAGCCAATACGCAGTGGGTTCAGGAAGGGTCTGAATCAATCGGCAATGTTGTGGTTGATATGATTACGGGACGCCCATCAGATGGATATCTGGCAATCGCTACCCATGGAAATGGTATTTATACTACTTTTATTGATAGTGATGTGTTGGCTGTGAATGATTCAGGAATTCCAACCCAATTCGAATTGAACCAGAACTATCCCAATCCATTTAATCCAATTACAAATATTTCTTTCAATTTAAAACAAAGCGGATTTGTGTCTTTAAAAGTGTTCGATTTAATGGGAAAAGAAGTAGCAACTTTGGTGAACGGCTATCAAGAATCTGGTGTCCGTCAGGCGATTTGGAGTGGAAAAGATGGCAATGGAAATGCCATGCCTTCGGGGATATATTTTTATCGATTAGAAGTAAATGGATTAGTTCTAACTAAAAAAATGCAACTATTAAAATAGATTTCGGTTTCTAATGCAAATTAAAAAGCCCCATTTCCTGGGGATTTTTTCATTTAGGATCTGAGGTAGGATGCACCATTCACATCTACAATACATCCGGTGAGAAAATCATTTCCTTCAGATGCAAGCCACAAAGCAGTTCGGGCTATTTCTTCAGGATCGGCCACACGATTCAATGGGCTTTGGGCACGAATAGAATCGTCAACCATATCTGCCACACGATCGGTGGCTACAAATCCCGGTGCAATGGTGTAAACAAAAATTTTGTCTTTTGCCAATGCTTGGGCCATGGATTGTCCTAATGCATTGAGTCCTGCTTTGCTGGCGCCATAAGCCGGAGATTTGGGCTCACCCCGAAAAGCGCCTCTTGATGAAATATTCACAAATTTTCCGCCGCCCTTTTTCTGCATCACTTTCGCCGCGCAAAACATAAGATATGCAGGTCCCATTAGGTTGGCGCCGATGGTTCGTTTCCAAATATCCTGCCAATCGTTATAGGAGAGTGAATCAAATTCATATTGCTCAACCACCGCCGCATTATTCACAACCACATCGATTTGTCCATGGGATTTGCAAACAGATTGAACCAATTTATTCACGGCATCTGGATCTGAAAGATCAGCCTGATGCATAGAATGGGCGTTTCGCTTTAACGATGTTAGCGTATGTTCGGCTCCATTATTATTGTTATGATAGTGGATGGCAACATTTGCATTTGCCTCAGCGAAGACTTTACAAATTGCACTGCCAATTCCGCCTGCCCCTCCCGTCACTAAAACCGTTTTTCCTGTAAAATTAATTGTCATTAGACAAAGACTTAAAATATGTAGTTAACGCAAAAACTTCCAAACCCATCCCTGCCAGAAGAAATAATATTGATCCGTATTTTAGCAATGGAAACTCAAAAATGACAAAGGATATATAAGCAAGGATTCCAAAGATTATTAAATATTTACCCATGCGGTGAAAGGGGCTGGAAACTTCCATTCGTTTGACACTTTTGGGATATTCTTTTTCAACCCAATCATCCAATTCTTTTCTCTCTTCTGGTGACATTCTCATTTGAAAAGTCTATTTAAATTTATGCTGATTAAAGAAAGGAGTATAGCCATCAATACATCTGCAATGGGCGGTACACCGGGAAAGCCGTAATTCCATACAATGACGCCTGATAACCAAATAAAATATATCTTAATTTTACACCTGGAAATGGTGGGGGTATAATTGTGGGATTCATTAATTAATTATATTCCATGTTAAACTGAAAAAAAGAGATATAAACCAGTCAGGACCCGAATTTTGATCCCACCGGTGCACGATATTTTTGAAAGGGAATCATCAACAAATTTTTAATGCTTGTGTGCTCTAAAGGATCCATATGCGTATCAATTCCATAAACAAGATCATCCATTTTATTCACGCTTGTCGTGGTTCTTAACAGGTGATCCCAAATGGAAAAAATGTTGCCATAATTACTGTCTGTATGGGGTTGAATATAATGGTGGTGGACCTTGTGAAAATTGGGGGTAACAAATATATATGAAAACGCTTTATCTATCGCTAATGGCATTTGGATGTTCGCATGGGAAAAGTGAGCAAAAAAGGCAGAGATTGTCTGATACATCATGACCAAACCAAAGGAGGCACCGGTTACAACAACGGCCAGGGATGTAAACAATAATCTGAAAATATTTTCACCGGGATGATGGCGTAAACCACTGGTCACGTCCACATTCGGATCTGTATGATGGATAATATGGAATTTCCATAACCATTTTACTTTATGTTGAATCCAATGGATCAACCATGCGCCGATTAGATCCATTAATATTAAGCCCAACAGAATGTAGAGCCACGGTGGTAGTGTTGCCAGGTTCAATAAGCCGCTGCCATTTGATTCGTTAAATTTAACCGCTGCAAGGATTAAGGCTGCACCGAAAAGATTCACAATGAGTGTAATGACTGTAAATGTTATATTGATGAAAGCATGCTTTGTTTTATTGTATTCCATCTTAAAAAGGGGAATCCCGAATTCAAGAAAAAAGAAAAAAGCCAGTCCCGAAATAAGAAAAGCCGCACGAGCTTCATCTGATATGTTGTTGAAATATTGGATCAATTCCTGCATATTTATGCTCTTTATTTAACCAATGAGAGTACCATCAGTTCTTAAATATTGCAACTAAAAAGACATTCAAATTTCAGGATGGTTTTGTTTGTATATTTATATATGAATAATTGGTTTAAAAATAATTCAGAATCAATGCAATGGAAATGGATCGGTTGGCTGGGTGCGGGCATGGTTATTTTTGGATATTACCTCAATGCAAATGAATACATTGCATCCTGGCTTGTCTGGATGGTTGGAAACACAATGGTAGGTATCTACTCTCTTTATAAAAAAGCATATTCTACCGCAGCCATGTCGTTTATGATTACAATGATGAATATTTATGGATATATACGCTGGCTTACATGAAACCGATTATTTCTGAAAAAGACTTCCCCACAGCAAATAAATTTGTTTATCTGAATACAGCCAATGTGGCGCTAACCTTCTCCGGTGCAGAACAGGGTCTAAAAGATTGGGTGGCAGATGTAGCCCAAAATGGCAGCAATAATTTTGATGAACACGCGGAAGAAAATGTCTTCAATGATTTGCATAAGGCCGCTGCACGAATGATTAATGCAGCAGAGGAGAATATTGCTGCTGGGTCAAGCGCTACGGAACTGCTCTGTTCATTGGCCTGGGCCGTATTTCCCGGGAAAGAACAAAATGTTGTCAGTACCGAAATTGTATTCCCAAGTACAGTCTATCCCTGGCAGCGGGTGGCTAACGATAGTGGGTGTGAAATCAGGCTGGCCAAAGAAAAAAATAATTTCATTCACTTAGATGATATCATTGCCTTGATTGATAGGCATACTGCAGTGGTCTGTATTTCCCATGTAGAATATGGTAATGGACAATCATTTGATTTGGAACGATTAACCGAGGCAGCACATAAGCATAATGCCCTATTGGTTGTAGATGCAACGCAATCAGCGGGAGCCATCCCCATTGATGTTCAAAAATGTCCGGTGGATGCGTTAATCAGCGGTGCCTATAAATGGCTGTGCGGGCCGTTTGGTGCGGCATTTATGTATATTGCACCCCATCTTTCGGAAAAACTGGAGCCGGGATTAGTTGGTTTTCGTAGTCATAATCATATGTGGGATCTTGATGCGAGTCGAATTGCATATCCCCTTGGGGGTCAAAAGTTTGAATTCAGTACCATGGCTTTCGGATGTGCCATCGGGTTGACCAGATCGATTGAATTTCTAAATAAAGTTGGAGTTGAGAATATATTACAATACAATCGGCAATTGGCGGATACACTAATCGCAGGATTGTGTTCCCGTGATGCGGTGATCACATCTCCTTTGAATGATAGGGACCGGTCCTCTATTGTTACGGCATATTTTAAAAATGTGGACTCAAAAGCAATAATTAAAAGGCTAAAGGAAGCATCGGTTTTTGTTTCCAACCGTGCTGGTTCAATACGATTTTCGCCCCATCTATATAATACCTGTGAAGATATAGATATTGTTCTTCGTGAAATCGATAGTATTATAACAAATCAATAACCCCCCCTCTTTCGAGGGCTCCTTCGTCCACGGGACGGAAAGGCGTTTTTACCCGCCGTAGGATAACACCCAAAGAACTCTTTTTGCAGTACAGATTAACCTTTAAGCAGGAACTGCGTGAATTTCATAATTCACATTTAACGATTGTTTAACAACATTGATAATATGGGTAAGATTGTTCATGGAAGTATTTCCATTTGCCGTCAACATTCGATGGAGACTAAAGAAGTAGAAAGGTTAGTTCAAACAAAAATACCTCATCTTTCAATGAGGTTTTTCATTAACATAAATCCCCTACTTTCCAATCAAAGTCTTTGAATCCAGAAAATTATTAGAAGAATACTCTTTAATTTGCTTTATAGCTTGATCAGATTCAAATTGAATATCAAACTCATCAATATAACCAATTGGATCTCCAATTTCATCTGAGGCCATGAAAAACCCATCTCTATACAATGGCAGAATATTGATTTTATCTTCTTTTTTAATTATTTGAATAGTATATGATGTAACCGATGGGTATTGCAATATATTTGCGTTGAAGAGTGTTATTGCAGGGTAAATATTTTCTTTGGACAGTAGTTCATTTAACTTGTCAAAATCATATTTTCTTATTTTAGAAAAATTATTGTTGATTAACGATGGTATAGCTGTTGGATCAATAGGGAAATCGCTAATTGATGCAGGTTCCAAATCAAAATCACCATTAATCGTGGAGGTGATCTTCTGCATTCCATCTATAGTTAAAACTTCACCACTAAATGGGTTTTGAACTTCAAATCGACCAGTTTTTCCGATAAATACTGCTACACCTTTAGATTGGTCTAATTTTACCGCAAAAACAGTTCCTTTTACAGAAGCGGTACCGAATGAAGTTTTTATAATAAATAAACGATTTTTACCAATATTTATATCGTTAATTATGGTCCCGTTAACAAGGTTAATCTCATCTGCTGAATTATATTGATTTAACTGAAAGACTGTGTTTTCTCGTATTTTAATAATTGATTTTGAATCAATATATTGAATGGCTGAAAATGAAGGCGATTGACCAATTCTTATAGAGTCTTTATTGAAAATACTTTCACCTAGATATGCGTCGGTAAATTTAATTTTATCAATATGCTTGATGTTCACGTTGCCATTCAATTTCATAAAATTTGCAAGTGGGTTTAGTATTTCAGGGCCTAAAACACTCCTTTCCCATTTTATAAAAACTTTGTAGATATTTTTTCTGGGTTCTGCATAAGCTAAAAAACCAATACCAGTGAACTGTTGTTTATCTTGGTATGTTATATTTGAAGTTGAAAATAAAAGATAGTTATTAACGCTAAAGTTTTCGTTAAGGAATTGTTGAACTCTAACCTGTGAAATATTTGATTTTTGAGAAATGATATAATTTTCGGCACTATTTTTTAGCTGTTTTTGAGATGGGTTTAGCCATATAACCATAAAAAGTGCCACAAAAAGTAAAGTGGCAGTATTTCTATTATAGAATAAAGTTAAAAAGCGACTATTTTTGGTCAATTCTTTACAATAAATCTAGTTTTAGATATGTTGATGATTTTTCCGAGTCTATCTTCTGAAGAAAAATTGATCAAATCAACGTCTGCATAACCTAATGGGCCAGTACCAAGCCTACCAATGACTACGAATCCAAAACGGTAAATTGGATAAACAATAAATCTTTCATCCCCAGAAATAGAGGATACCACGTCTGAATCCGTATCAGGAAAATAATGTAGAGGAATGTCACCCATCATAGGTGTCTCTAGGTAAGTTACGAGTGATTCACGTTTGATTATATCAAATGCAATATTAAAGTCATAATCTCTAGTTTTATCATAATTTCTGGGAGGTTTAGGAACGGAAGGCTTTATTGCAGTTATTGTTATTTTTGGTTTAGGGGTTGTTTTAATTTTTTTCTTAATCTTATTAATTACCGGAATTACTTTTTTAGCAGGAACTTTCTCAATTGGTAGTACTTCCAATACTTTTGTGGGCCCAATCATAAAATCAAAATCATTTGCCAACGACCAGATTAATTGCCCAATATTTGTTGAAAATAATTTCTGTTGTTTTATCATTCTTAAGCTTAAACCGCTTAATTCATTTTTTACGGTTGCTTGTCCGTCCATAGTTACAAATTGATCTTGTCCTTTATCAAAGGATAAATTCATTAAGGCAGAATGTTGCTTCTCAATCCTCACTTTAGAATTTTGCGATACAAAATCTGTCGATTTTGATGAACGCATTATGTTAACATGAATTTTACCTTTTTTTATCTTATACAAATTGCTCATATTATTAAATACTAACTGTGCGTTTGTGTTGTCATACATCACTACAACTGAATTATCATTATTAAGGACAAAACTAATATAAGATGGATATTCCCCTACGATAATTTGGTCACCATTTTTAATAATTTTACCTGGATAAAGATTGTCGTTTGAATTAGGTTCACCTTTTGATATAATACTCACATTTCCGGATTGAACTAATATACGTCCAACATGATTTTGATTTTTTCTTATCTCATTTAATTGATTTTTAGTTGAATCCTGCCTTGTTTCAATCGTGTCTGTTTCTTGTAAAAATGGTATTTCATCCAATTCTTTAGATTGTGAAGTTTCAGAATTAACAAAATTTAACTGACTTGTAATATTTGGGAACAATAATAGAACAATAATGATAAGGAGAAGAATAACTACAAAAGACAAAATATTGTTTTTCCTTTTTGAAATTTGAACAGGTTTATTATCTGAGACAAATTTTCCAGTACCTTTATCTCTACGTATCTTGTTTTTTTGATTTTTTGATCTCATTTTAGTAATAACATTTTCTTGATTGATTGATTATTATTTGTTTTTAGGACATAGAAATAAGTACCTGTTGCAACCTGATTACCATATTGATTTGTCCCGTTCCATCTTACACTATATTTACCCGCCCATTGTTCAGTGTTTACTAGCGTAATTACTTCTTGACCAATAATATTGTATATTGCCAGTCGTACATTCCCATTTTTTGGAATTTCGTATTTAATGGTTGTAATAGGATTAAAAGGATTTGGATAATTTTCATTAAGCACGAAACGCTTGGGAATCATATTAGTTAGCTCAGTGATTTTTGCGTCGACCCATGAATGATCGCCGTATATTAAATAAATTCTCTTACCAAGGTCGGTTTTATTTTCGTTCTTTAGTTGATGTTTGCTTTTTTTAATAAGGTCAAATCTTTCCTGGTTAGATAAATCAAATAATATCAGCTCATGACCTTCCTTTAAATTTCCTTGTACATCAACTGCAATATTGATGAATTCTTCTTTGGCTTTTAATAAGCCGTACCATAAGCCTTCATTTTGGTCAAGCATACGAATATCATCGCGCAACGGATATTCAAATCCATTGGCTGCATGTTTATATACCCAGTCAAATCGAATACGATAGTCGCCGTCAGGGGTATATGGTTCTGCTGGATTGTCAAATTCATCGTATTCATTCAGTGCCTGCGGATGAAATCCTGCGTTGTTATTAATATCTGCATCTCTTTCAGTATAGAAATCAACTTTGACATTCCATTCACCTTCTTTCTTAAATGAATAAATTCCATTATAAAGATTAGCAATTTGGCCTCCGGAGGAGCTGATTGGAGTAACGCCAACTCGGAAAGTACGTGTCGTATCTGCTTTGTTACATATGATATAGCCACCAAAGGGTTGTACGGTATTAATCACGTCAGACCAGGCATTTTCACCGGTATAGGTCAATGGACCACAATATTCAATTTGACTCACATCATCAATAAAAAATGAAAATGGATATGGGTTTCCTACAAAATTCCATCCAGGCTTAAGTACCCACTCCAAGGTGTCTACATTTTCAATAATTCCAGAACCGAGTGAAAAATCACATACTGGATCACCTTTTTTGTAGATAAAATAACTTTTGCCAGGTTCAATTGAAGTTGCTTCAACAGATTTTCCGTCCTCATAGGTATAAACAACGAACGAATTATTATCAATATCCCCAAAACTGTTATAGAATACTGACTTGATATCACTGGCATCTAAATTACTCGGGATGGATATCAGTACCCACGTATCTCCTGGTATGCATTCGTCGATTGATATTGAACCTGCAGGGATTTTAATGGGTACGCTTGATAGACCAGATTCTGTTCCATACCCAAGTATATCTTTTGCACTAAAGTAATATTGTAATCCATTAAGTGTAATCAAATTTGTATCAATTAATTGTTCCACATCAACATAACGAGCGTTCAAACTATTTACATCAAAAGCACTGGATTGTGCATTAATATTGTAGAGAACAAAAGATTGAAAGTCTCTCTTGCCTCCTTCGGCTACATAGAGTGAAACATCATAAAGAGGTATCGAATCTTTTACGGAAGCAGAGATCATAACATCATCGACTTTGAAAATGAGCGTGTCTTTATCCGTGTGAACATTGTAAATATCCGGCGGTAACTGATCTTGCTCGACATTAATAATCACAGTAGCAGTATCACAAAGTCCTGTTTCATCACAGATTGAATATACTAGCGAATCCTCTCCAAAGAACATTTGTATACCACTATAATCGATTATCAGTGAGGAGTCATTATAAATTGAGGCGAAAGCACCACCATAAGTTGGTATGGTTGTGGCAGATCCAGATGTATTATTTCCATATATTCTGAGACTGGAAATATCCATGTCATTTTCAACGTCAAAATCATTTACCAGTATGTTAATTGTATCCGCATTGGTTTGAAAAATTGTGATTGAATCGGTAAATGCGAGTGGTGGATCTGGTACGCTCACAATATTGACCGTTACAACCGCAATGGCAACATTGCCGGCCTTATCTGTTACACAATATCTAAAGGTATAATATCCGTAGTAATCTGCTTCTGGATTAACTTGAATTGCTGGTGGCGCCGAGTTGATTACTGCTTCATTCTTAAGCGTATCTGCGATTTCTCCCGGCAGTGATAAATGTCCATATTTGGGCTCATCGCAAAGAGTAAATATCAACGTATCGCCATCGGCATCGTAGGCAATCAGTTCGAAATCAAGCGGTATATCTTCAAACAGGTATAGGTTTATGGTGTCCTGTGAAGTTGTAAATATTATCGGGAAGTCCTCGACAGGCGTAATCTCGATAACAAGTACAGCACTATCAATAAGGCCTGTCTCATCTGCAACACTATAAATCAATTTATCGGTTCCGTAATAATCGGGGGCAGGTTTTACCATCACCGTGCTGGAAGTATCGACAAAGGCGGTATTTGCATTATTGTTAAACTCGCCAAAAAACGATGCGATAATAGATAGACTGGAAGCTGATAAATCACCATCTAGGTCGGTATCATTGCTGAGCACATTTACTAGCGTGTCCCCATAATCTTCTACAAACCTTATTGTATCGTTTAATGCCACAGGCTTACGCCCTTGTTTGATTGTTACATATATTATCCCTGTATCATTCAGTGAAGTAGTGTCACTGATCTCATATTCAATAGAATCGATTCCGACATAACTCGGAATTGAACTGTAGTTTAATACAACAATATAAGTTGTATCAATTCTTATGCCCACCAGTCCCGGGCCACTATTTGAATTGATTTTTAGTGTGGTTGCCAGTAGGTCACCATCGGGATCAGTTACGAATGAGGATAAATCCAGATCATAAATCAGGCCGGCACCTACAATAATATTAACGTTTTCAGCATTGGGCGGATCGGGTACACTATTGATATTAATGGTGACAACAGCGCTGTCAGTGAACTCTCCATCATTTGCACTGTAGCCAAAATTAACTGAACCATATTCATTTTCATTGGGGGTATAAATAATATTTTGGTTAACATTAAAAATATTATCACCAGCATTTATAAATCCAGTTTTTGTTGTGCCATCGTTTGTCTGATATAATAATCCGGCACTGGGCAGAGAGGTGGCGGCAAAGGTCATTTGGTCATTCTCCGGATCAGTACCAGTTACCATTATGGTTTTAGTCTCATCTTCATTAATAGTAATTGTGTCATTACTTACAATGGGCGGGTCGTTTACACCATCTATTATAAAACTAACTTTGCCATCATTACTGGATATAAATGGATCAGATGCATTGAAAAGAATTGAATCATTACCAAAGAAATTCACATTTGGTTTGTAAATAAGACTATTTCCATTATCAGTTATACCTGATGGAAAATTGACAATTGGAGTGCCATCGCTCTGCGTTAATATGCCATTTATTGGTAGTGATAATACCTTAAAAATAATGGTATCGCCCTCGACATCGGAACCTTCTAATGCGAATACTTGCGTCGAATCTTCTTTTATTTGAAATTGCTTGCTTACGACAATCGGTGAATCATTGACCGAATTTATGGTGATGGTGAGCGTGTCCAATACAGTTTTACCGTTCGATGTCCCCTCTATTATAAGATTGATGACACCATTTTGGTTTTCCTGATAATTAATAACTAAGTTAGAGCCCTGAATGCTGGCCACGGCATCAGTAACATTATCATTGGATTGAACTCTCACAGTTATTGAATCATCGACGTTATCAATATCGGTAAAAACATCGGTGAGTGAAATAATACTACTATCTGCATCTTCATCCACGCTTATATCGTCTATAGCGTTGGCCACAGTTGGAGCGTCATCAACTGGATTCACAGTTACCATCAAAGTGTCATTTACTGTTTTTCCATTTGATGTACCTTCAATCACTATCAATGCAGATCCGGATGAGTCAGGCTGAGAAATAAGCTTTAGATCATTCCCAACTAACGTGTATGAGATTAAATCTGTCTTGCTATTTGATAAAACTGTTGGCGTAATTTCTGCATCATCATTATCAATGTCGGTAAATACTAAGCTCAGATCAACCAAGGT
>ENA-ORDI01000030-ORDI01000030.1-marine-metagenome-genome-assembly--contig:-NODE-30-length-85796-cov-7.165739_pt1 | contig 85796 bp, 81 predicted proteins | sample MGYA00248628_ERZ508525 | MGnify/ENA primary metagenome ERZ508525 (study PRJEB26195, sample SAMN05422138) | marine metagenome | isolation source: East of Porto Seguro, South Atlantic Ocean | place: Atlantic... | reverse complement strand
TACTACAACCACCGTCGCTATCACAAAGCCCTGAGCAACGTGACCCCGGATGATGTCTTAAGGGGAAGACGGGAAGGGATCTTGATCAGAAGAAGGGAGGTGAAAGCTCAGACTTTACAATGGCGCAAACGCTACAACCGGCAGCGCCGGGAGTCCTACAATACTGCCACATCCCCCTGATCTCTCCTTAACAAAAGTGTCCCACTTTTGCTGGTTGCCAACAGTTCAAAAACATCCCCTGCTGGATTATCTGGTGGAAAAACTTACCATGCCAAACTTTGACTAGACTTTCCTGATGTCTATCGAGCTACGCGGCCGATAATTCTCTTGTGGCTCACTGCAGGTTGGAGGCATCGTTGGTCTGCGGAAACCAAGCCCTAATCTAAGCCCGAGGCTGGCTAGAATCCGGTCGCGGGCGTTATAATGCCCCAGTCAAAATAGTTTTCTCAAGGGGTGAACCCGATGAAACTTCCGGCATTTTTGCTGCTGGTATTGATAATGACGGCGCTAGTTTAGGTCATAGCTTGCGGTGGCGCCGCAGAACCTACCGCTGTACCCGTGGCAGCTCCAGCCGCTGCGGCTTCTTCCGCTGTTCCGGACATCCTTGCCTCGGCAGGGGAGGATTCCGTAGCCAAAAGCAAGCGGGCCCGGCCCCACATCAGTACGATTGGCGATGAATTGAAGTTCGACAGAGCCAGATTGCAAGAAACGGCCATTTATTCGGTGACGGTAACTTTCTCCAACGCTTCCGCAGTCAATCAACATAACTGGGTATTGGTTAAACCAGGGACTAAAGACGCCGTAGTAGCTGCCGGCGCCGAAGCAGGCGCGGCCAACGGCTGGATACAGCCAGATGATGACCGGATCATCGCCCACACCAAATTACTGAATCCAGGCGAATCGGACGAGATAAAGTTTAAAGGTCAGATCGCGGGGATCTACGATTTTGTCTGTACATTCCCGGGCCATAGCGCCACCATGTTCGGGGAATTCAAGTTCTTGCAACCAAGGCAGAGGTAACGGCAACGACTTTGGGATTGACTCGGAGGCAAAACGGAATCAAGCTGTAACCATCTTTTGAATCGGGGGTTCTTCAATGTATACCACTGACATGTACGAAGGCATGCTGGCAGAAACTACTTCCATCTGCGGTCACAACGGTGACGCGATCAACGCCTACATCGCCAAGCCTCTGGGTGCGGGGCCATTCCCAGGGATGGTGTTGATCCACCACGCTCCCGGCTGGGACGAATGGTACCGGGAGGCGGCGCGCCGGTATGCCCACCACGGCTACGTAACCATATCCCCCAACTTGTACCATCGGGACGGCGACGGGGAACCCTACGAGGTGGGCGCCAGGGTCCGGGCTGCCGGGGGTATCCCAGATGCCCAGGCGCTGGGAGACTTGGAAGGGGCGATGCAGTACCTTCGCGCCTTGCCCAACCTCAACGGCAAAGTCGGCATCTTCGGTACCTGTTCCGGGGGACGCCTGTCTTTCCTCTCCGCCTGCCGGATCAAGGGCTTTGACGCGGCGATAGAGTGCTGGGGAGGCCGTGTCGTCGCTTCTGGGGACGACCTGACCGATAACCAGCCGGTGGCGCCGATAGACTTCACGAATGACTTGAGCTGTCCGCTTCTGGGGATATTCGGCAACGATGACCAGGCGCCGACGCCAGAGCAGGTGAACCAGCATGAAGAAAAGTTAAAAGCGGCTGGCAAGAAATATGATTTCCACCGGTACGATGGCGCCGGCCACGGTTTCTTCTACTACCATACGCCGAACTACCGCCAAGAGCAGGCAGTGGACGGTTGGAGCAAGATCTTCACCTTCTTGGAGAATAACCTGAGCTAGTCCTATTCGATGTAAAAATATACCGGCGGCCGTATGTTCCGTCCATAAAGTGGGACATCCGCGTTAGTAGCAAAACGGAAAGAACCCCAGGGTCAACCTGGGGTTCTTTCTGTTTTCCAGCCTGGTTCCATACTTTGGCTGAGTGGGAAATTGATCTTGCCGGTTGGCTACGGGCGATGCAGGTTGTTAAGCCAGGCGAACCTTCCAGGGTCCAAGTCTTTCCCTTTGAATGCTGGGAAGTCCGGGCCGTACCGGTAAGCCCGAAAGACCGTGTTAGAGCGGCCGAACCGGGCGTCATCGCCGAAGAAAGGGTTCACGTATTGCCAAACGATCTCTCCTTCGTTCGTCACCTCGAAAATCCGGCCTTTCATGCCCTCGCATATCAGAGTGTTGCCATTGGGCTGCCGTTGCGCGCCGCTTATGAAAGAGCTGAAGAAATCCCAACCCGGTTTGGTCTTGTACTCCCATTTAATCTCATTACTATTGGGCTCGATTTCGATGATTCGGGAAGAGGGCATGGGGGCGGAGACCGAATGCCAGCCGTTGTCGAAGATTAGCACGTTGCCGTTTTCCAACAAGTTGGGGTCGTGCTGATGGCCTAGTTCTCCCCGGCCCCACTTCCAGACGAAATCTCCCGTGCTCTTGTCGATGATGCCAACGGTGTCCAGCAGCCGGAAGCTGGTCATGATGTTGCCGTTGGGAAGTACCTCGCAGGTGTTGGTGTGGGTCCACTCATCGCGGTGGTGAAGGGGGCAGATAGCATCGGCCTCCGGATCCAGGTTCTCGAAACCGTGCCACTCCCAGACGGTTGCTCCGTTGGGAGCTACTTCACGGAAATAGTCGCACCATAGGCCCTTCTCCGTGGGCCCGGCGATGCCTCCCCGGACCTTTTTCTCCACGTCGGCCGGTACCTGCTCCCATCCCAAGACCATGGTGTTGCCGTTGTCCATACGGCAGAAGTCGTGGTGGAGCGTATCTTCAACGTACTCCCACACCTTATTTCCAGCCCAGTCGATCTCCATGATGATGCCGCCCCGGCCGCCGATCTCCACAGGGCCTTTGTTGGTGCGGCCGGACATAAGAAGGTTTCCGTTCTCCAGCAGGTATCCGTAGTCGCCCGGACGGTAGAGTAGCTCCCATCTCTGGACGACGTTGCCACGCATATCGATCAGGTAGGCCTCCTGGGTTTGCATCGGTGTGAAAAGGGTATAACCCAGGTAGGCTTGCTCCGGCTTGTATTCAGAAAGTCCTAATGGACCCATTGATCATCACTCCTTGAAAAATATCCGGTACAGATTAGCACACGCCGCTCTTGGTGAGGAAGGGATGCGGAACGTTAGTGACTAGCCTGCGCCGGCATCCGCCTAACCCTTCTTCCAGAACTGCCACCAGCTTTTTCGAGACATCTGTTCCGGAACAACGGGCTCGGTGGGTTGTGCAGCCGGAGCAGATCTGGCGGTTGCAGCCGTTCGAGAATCAGGCTCCGGAGATTCGCCGGGATGCTCGGAAGCGTCAGGGCCGGCAGTTGCACTCGATTCGGAAGCCGCCTCTCATTCGCGGTCGACTGTAACGTCAAAGACACCATGAATCTCCCACGGCCTAAAAGCTTCTACAAATTCCTTGGCGTCTTCGATGGTGTCGAACCCCTTCTGGGAGCGGCCGGGGTCGTAGCTAAAAGTCTGAGCGTAGGCGTCGATACCACGCTTGGTATCGCGGTACCCGCCGACGATCTCTTCCTTCCCTTCTTCTTCGCTGAGGATCAGGTTCTGTCCCCTATTAACGGTTTTCCAATATACGCTCATGCGTTAGTCTCCTTGAGGTTGGAAATTCGACCGATGGAGCTCATTGCCAGGATTCAGTATAGAACATTAACCTAGAACAGCTACCCCGGATTCGTCCCAGGCACCGCCCCAAAATCCGGTGGTGGAACGCGGCGTTTTGAGGCCGCTTCGTAGGCTGAGGCAATCTTTAGGATGATGTCTTCTTTGCCAGGGTCGGCGCGGAACACCAGGGAGAAGGGTAATCCCGGCTCCGGGATGGTTGTTGGGACGTTGGAGGGGACGGACAGGTAGCGGGCGCCGTCGGGGCTGAGTTGGAATACTGGGTCGTAGACGGTTGTGACGTAGCCAGCCGGGATCAGGACTTCCGTCAGGCCCGCGTTTGGACCGTTGAACGATTCTAAACGCAGATTCCCCGAGATTCCGTGCTGACTGGGGCCGCCGATCTTGGCCGGCGGAAAGGGCGTGTGCAGGCGGACCAGTGCGTCCAGGTGATTCTCTATCAGCACCATCATATCCACCCGGCGCAGCAATTCACGCAGCATTATCCGCTCATTTACCCCTTGACGCTGCCCGTGGGGATTGCGCGGGTCGGTCACTTCTTCCCAATTCTTGAAGGCGGCGCGATGGTCGTCGCCCCAGAACTTGGACCGCTGGTTGAGGGTGGGGAAATCGACCAGCGTTTCCGTGAAACCCAACTCCTTCCAGTCGGCGGCGCGGCGCGATAGGTACTGGGGGATATGGTACCGGAACGCCATCGCCAACTCCTGCTGTTGGACGGTGGCGATGTTCAGGTTCAAGGGCGGTTCTATCCGGCCGTCCGCCAACTCGACGAAATAGTCGATGGGCTGCATCGTGCCCGAGCCGAAAATCTTTCCAGGCATGAATTCGGTGGGAAGGATGGCCGCCGCGAACTCCTCGAAAAGGGGTTGTCCATCGGGCCTCATCCGAAATAACAGCTCCGGCATGAATACTGGGACCAGACGGGCCAAGGCGCGCCGGAAATCCGTTTTCATGGATTCGATTTCCGGGTCCCTTTCCCAAAGAGGGTCGGACGATTCCACCAGGGTGGCCCCAAGCTTGTCACTGAGGACGGTCTTGATCTCCCGTGCGGCGGCGGAGACGATGGGCGTCTCGGTATTGGAGCCGGCCGGGAAGACCATGGACTCCCGAATGATACCGATGCGGATACCCTTAAGCGCGCCGGTCGCGCCGGTCGTAGATGCGTGACTGGCGAAGGTTGTGCTTAACACGGACGAGCGCGGCACGGTGGTGAATGGGTCGCGGGGGTCGTAGTAACCTTCGGATGGGTCCTTCAGGGCGTCTAGGACTTTAGCGCAGTCGCCGATAGTGCGGCAGATGATGCCGCTGCGGTCGCAGTATATGTCGGCGCCGATGGCGCCCCCGTCAAAGCCTATCAGCGACTTGTGGGGCAGTATAAGCGCCACCGAATTGTGGTTTGACGGTCCCCGGGTTGACGCTCGTGTTTCTTCCCCCAGGCTGGCCATAACCATGTTAGTGCTGACCGACAAAGCAGAGCCCGAGCTCGATCCCAAAGACGCCGAGCGGGTGGTGTCGTAGGGGTTGGAAGGATTGCCGGCCCAAGTGCTGCGCTGGTACCCCAGCACCGACGGCAGCACTTTATCAGGATCGTTGCGGCCACCGGGGTCCCCGGCCCGTCCGTTGTACTCCGTGTTGACCGCCTTGGCGAAGATGATCCCGCCTTTTTCCCGAAGCTGCTCCACCAGCACGTGATCCCGTGCCGGAAAGTCGATGTCGTAATGCGCGTCACCGCCACCGGTAGAGCGCATGTCTTTGGTGTCGAAAGGGTCCTTGAAGGAAAACACCACGCCATACATCGGCATCTTTTCCAGGTCGGGGTTGCTTCCGTAAGCCGCGTCTAGCTCGGCGGCCCGCTCTAGGGCGTCGGGCATCAGGCGGAAGTGTTCGCAAACCGGAGGCGCTCCGGGGGGAAGGGGGCCCTCGTTGACATGCCGGTCGAAGTCTCCTTTGCACGTGACCGACCGTTCGCCCCTTATATTCAGCGTGGCAAGGGCGTTTACCTGTCCGGCGTTCGGTATCCCGCCGATCATTCCGAATTGCTGGGATACCGTGGGATCGGATGAAGTCGGCTCCATGCGGCCGTATTCCAACGGCGGTCCTTGGTATCTGTCGAGATCGGGCAAGACGGTCGAGGCTTTGACAGTTTCTGTGGGAAAGCGTAGGGGCTGCCTCCCCCGAACTACGCCTGGGGCTTCCGGAACGGCCGCTCCATCTTCGGTGACCAGCATGCTGGCGACACCGTTGTAGGCTCGTACCCGGTCTAAGTATTGCCGCACGATCGCTACACAGGTTGTCTGCCCCGACTTTATCGCCGCGTGGATCTCGTCGATCGTCTTTTCCATCAGACTGAACGTCTGCTCTTGCACCGAGTGTTGCTCTGTCATGACTTCGCCCCTGTTGTTTCGCCTTTTATGGCTGCCTTTGGCATCCGGGACTACTTGTTGCGGTTGCCGGAGGCCGCACGATCTTACACTAACACCAGCGTAGAATTGCGCAAGAACGCCGCCAAGCTCATAAACTATTTGGCGCCGGCTTGAACTGGAGTCCGGCGACAGATCAGTAGTCTGAGGCTTCTAATGAGGGAGTGGATACCACAGGGACGGGAGGTTGTGCGAAATACAAAAACACCGCCGAAGCCAGGAAGCAGGCAATAAAAATGGCAAACGCGATCTGGTAGCTCCGGGTCGTGTCGAATACTATTGCGGTGAGCCTAGGGCCGCGAATTTGAGCTTCATGGAACACCACGGATTTCTAGCTTCTCGATACAAATCCAGAACACCCTCGATCCTGTTCTGCAGGTCAACCCTCACGGTAGTACTCCATTCCGAGATGCGTGATCTGCCCGGCGCCCATTAACCACCTGAGGGTGTTCTTGAGCTTCGTCTGCTGTATGAAGAGGTCATGCTCTGGATATACGGTTGGCGCATGATGAGGACTCTTGAAGTAGAAGGACAGCCACTCCTGAATCCCGCTTAGCCCGGCTCGCTTTGCCAGATCCATAAACAGAGCTACATCGAGCACTAGTGGGGCGGCGAGGATGGAATCTGAGCATAGGAAGTTGACTTTGATCTGCATACGGCCACCAAGCCAGCCGAAGATATCTATGTTGTCCCAACCTTCTTTGTTATCTCCACGGGGCGGGTAATAGTTGATACGGACCTTGTGATAGGCATCGGCATAGAGGCTAGGGTACAGATGGGGCTGCAAGATGTAATCCAAGGCACCAAGCTTCGATTCCTCTTTCGTCTTGAAGTTCTCAGGCTCATCGAGAACCTCACCATCCCGGTTGCCCAGTAGATTCGTCGAAAACCAGCCGTCCACGCCAAGCATTCTTGCCTTCAGCATTGGAGCTATCACTGTTTTGACGAGGGTTTGGCCAGTCTTGAAGTCCTTCCCGCAAATTGGGGTCTCTTCATCGCGTGCTAGCTTCTCGAGAGCTGGGACGTCAGTTGTCAGATTCGGCGCGCCGTTGGCGAAGGGAACGCCCTCCATCAGGGCGGCGTAGGCATAAATCATGGAGGGTGCGATATTTTCATCGTTCTCTCTGAGCCCCCCTATGAAACTCTCAATGTCTTGATGCACATCCGATTCGGTAACGAATTTTTCGGTAGACGCACACCAAATCATCACGAGCCGGTCGCAGTCGTTAGTGGCCTTGAAGCGGCGGATGTCATCGCGAATAGCCTCGGCGGCTTCGAACTTAGTGCTTGCCGTCTTTGTGTTGGTGCCCTTGATCCGCTTGACGTATTCGCTGTCGAATACGGCTGGCATTGGCTCGATGCTTCTCAGGAAGTCCGCAATGGGGTCGATATCTTCATACCGGTTCAAGACTCCGCACTTCAAGGCGGCTTCATATGCGTTGTCGGGAATCGGGTCCCAGGCGCCGAACACAAGTTGCTCTAGGTCTGCCAGCGGAACAAAATCCCGTATCAGGGGTGTCTGTTTCTCCGTCCGGTTGCCAATCCTGATCGTGGCCATCTGAGTGATCGATCCAACAGGTTGCCTCACGCCGCGCCGAATCTGCTCGACGCCGGCGATCAGGGTGGAGGAAACGGCGCCTAGGCCCACAAGCATAATGCCGAGCTTCCCATCAGCCCGCTGGATAGACGGAGATTCCATCGCGACGAAATCCTTGGGTTCAAGGGCGATTCCTTTGTCGCGGGCGACCTGCATCAGCTGTGCGTGCCATTGCGATGGAATCCGTCCGGTTTTCGCCCAATGCTGCACGGTGCTTTGCCGCTTGCCAAGAAGAGCTGCCAGCGAGGTCTGGCCCCCGAAGCGAGATATTACCAGCTCGGCGGGGTTCAATTGATGTTTCATGTTGAGCACATTAACGAAAAAATCGTTAACTGTCAACCAAGAACACCGCTGCCGGTGCTACTCGCGGCCGGGACCCGGGTACACCTGCCTGCCGCCCACGAAAGTCCGCGTTACTTTCATGTGGCGCACCTGATCGGGTGAGGATGCTAGAGGGTCACGCTCCAAGCAGATGAAGTCCGCTGCCTTGCCGACTTCCAGAGATCCAAGGGCGCTTCCCCTTCCGAAGATCTCCGCCGACCCGACGGTGTACGCCCGCAACGCCTCGGCGATGGAGATGCAGTGCTCCGGACCGATGATTCCGGCGACTTCGGTGTCCCGAGTGGCAAATCCGTATATATTTAGCCACGGGTCGTAGCCGGTGACCGGGGAGTCCGTGCCGGCGCCGACCAGAGCCCCCGAATCTATCCAGGCGCGGGAGGGAGTGCAGTCCGCCGCGCGCCGGTCACCCCAATAGGTCTGCATGTTACCGGCCAAGCTGTAAACCAGGGCGTGTTGCAGGGTCACGCCGATGCCCATTTCCAGGGTCCGCTCCATGGACCGGTGAACCGGCGTGAAAGCGTGCTCCAAGGCGTGTCCGCGGCCTTTGGTAGACGACCGGGCGTTGGCTGCCTGGAACGCGTCCAAGGCCAATTCCAAGGCGGCGTCGCCGACTACATGTACACCAACTCTCCAGTCGATGTGGTGGGCCTCCTCTACGATGGCCGTAAGGTTTTCTTGGCTGGTGAATGGGAAGCCCTTAAAATCAGGATTGTTAGCGTATGCGTCGTAAAAGTAGCCGCCTTCCACACCACCGTCCAAGGTCACTTTCAGACCCCAAATATCCAACCACTGGTTGCCCCCTTCGCTCTTGGATGCTAACCCTTGAACCCACTGTCGCCGCTCTTCCGGTGACGTGCCAAGATCAACCCGCCACATCAGCGAGGCCCTGATCGACTTCTCCTCGGTTATCACCGCCTGGTAAGACTGAATCTCTTCGCCGGTTAATCCAGGCTCTCTCACTGCGGTGATGCCAACCTGATTGTAGGCTGCGATCCCGGCGCGGATAGCCGACCGGCGGTCGTCCTCGCCTGGCTGGGGCAGCAACCGGGCGAGACTGGAGAATGCCGGCCTTTCCAATAACATGCCGGTGAGCCGGCCGGCGCCGTCTCTTACGAATTCGCCTCCCGACGGATCAGTGCTGTCCGGCGAGATTCCCGCCAGTTTCAATCCCAAAGTGTTGGTGACTACGACGTGGCCTCCCCGTGGCAGGTAGACGGGGTGATTGGGTGCGACCCGGTCCAACTCCGCGGCCGTGGGCATGCGCCGTTCCGCCAGATTGGTTTCGTGCCACCGGCTGGAGCACAGGATCCACTCGCCGGGCGGCGCTTCACGGACGCGTTGTTCGATAGACTCCAACAGTTGATCGATGGACCTGGCTCCGTGGATCTGCACGCGGTTCCAGCCTAGCGCGGTACTTAGAAAATGGTTGTGGCTGTCGATGAGGCCGGGCATCACCACGGCGCGTTCCAGGTCCACCACGGGAACCTGACCGGCCATGGAGAGAATGGACTCGCCGGAACCGATGGCGATGATGTTGCCGTCTCGCACCGCCAAGGCAGTTAACCCATCTTCAAAAAAAGGCTGACCTTGCATGGTAATCATGCCGGCGGCGTTGATGAATACCCCGTCCGGTCCGATATCTCGCGCCACGGTTACCTTCCTCGCTTAGCTAGGGGTATTTTTCGGTGCATGATTATGTTGGCGATTTGGGGACGCCCAGATAGGCCATTACCCCAAGGTTTCTACGGTGTGGGCTTTCAGCCAATCCCAGTCTAGCTCGTAGCCCAGACCAGGCCGGGTTGGCGCCTCAATCACCATTTTGCCGTTGAGGTGGATGTCATCGACTAGCCCGAACTGATGGGCAGCTTGGGGCATCCAGTATTCGAAGTAATCGCAATTGGACACCGAGAAAATGACGTGCAGGTTGGCGGCGTTCAATAGAGAGTTCGCCGCGGTGCCAATCTCGCAATTTATCCCGAAGCCTTCCGCCAGCGAACAAAGCTTCTTCAATCCGGTGATGCCCAGTTTTTGGGCCGTTCCCCGGACCAATCGCGATGATTGATTTCTGACCATGTTGGCGGCATCAAAGAATTGATTGGGGTTCTGGTCGCTCATGCAAAGGGGCACGTCCAACCGCTCGGTCAGCGATTTGATGGCGTCAAGGTCGTGATGGGGAACCGGGTCTTCGAACCAATGGAACTTGTTTTGGTCCAAGGCTCTGCCGATATCGAGAGCTTTGCGGTAATCGTAGCCGCAATTAGGGTCTAGCATAAGCCGAACGTCCGGCCCCACGGCTTCCCGGACTAATGTCACCATCCGTATGACGTCTCGAGTGCTCATCACGCCAGGGTGTATCTTGTAGGCGCGAAAACCCCTGGATACCATTTCACGAGCTTCTTCCACATACCCATCAGGCGAATCATGCCGAGGTGGATATGTACCGTAAACTTCTGTCTCGTATCTCTGAGTGCCCAAGAGCTTATAGATGGGAAGCCCGGCGGCTTTCCCGATTATATCCCAAAGGGCGACGTCTACCGGGGCCCAAATTTGATTGGTGATGCCCCTGCGGGAGCTCAAGATCTGCAGGCGATGCCACAGCCACTCTCTTTCAGAAGGATCCCGGCCCAGAAGTTCGGGTTTTAATACATTAAGTATTGGACCGAAAAGGGAGCGTCCGCCGCCGCGGAATCCCCCTATGTAGCAATTCCCTTCGATGCCATCATCCGTGAGGATGCGCAACAGCCCTTGCTCCACGGTTCCGGCGAACCGTCCCAGGTCTGAATCCAAGCCGGTGTCGGGAATCTCCCGCTCTATCACATCTATCTTTATGTCGGCGATTTTCATGGTTTCTTAATTGATCCTTCGGTTTTTCGTAACCGTCTCTTACAGATGTTCTTTTGATTCCTCTATCGCGCCGTCCAGCATGCCACGGTCAATGCCTAACCCCGCTGGGCGGTTCGTATCCTGCTGGGCCCCTTATGCCTGCCCACAAGGGTGTAAGTTAGCGGTTATTTTCCATACACGATCGCGATCTGAGGGTCAAGCCAGATGGCTTTGTTCAAGGCCTGGCCTGGCGCATGAATAACGCGATTACTAACGCCGAGAACGCCGTTGCGCCCAAACATAGGTACCCGACTCCCGGGAATCCACTGGCGGCTAACAGCACGCCGCCTATTGCAGCCCCGCCGACGCCTCCCGATTGGTTGCTGGCCCCCAGCAGCCCAACGCCGGTGGCCCGGGATTGGGTGGATATCTCAGCGCTAAAAGTAATCATCAATGGCCAGGCGACGCTCAAAAGCGCAACCGCTCCCGTGGCGATGGCCACAGCCGCCCAGACCGGGACTTCAATCAAGAACAGGAGCAAGGCGGCGGCGCCACCGGCCAAGGACGAAATCGCCATCAAGGGCATCCGGTCTTTCCGGTTGGCCAGTGGACCGCCTATGTAGCTGCCAACTACTGTGCCGATGCCGACTAACGCCAAGGGGACCGCGATTGCGCCGACGCTCATTTCGTAGGTTTTGATCAAGTAGGCCGCAAGATAGCTGAATAGTGCGATGTAGGCCATCCGCTGGGCGACGTTCACCGTCAACGCCGCCCGGAAGACAGGAATGGCCAATATCAGTCGGTATCTTGAGAGGAACGAGAGGGACCGGAGTCCGGCACCCTCGTTCTTGGGGAACCAGAACCAATTGAGCAGAGTGCATGCGGCCAACAGAATTCCAATCACCAGGAAGGGTAGCCGCCAACCTCCTGAATCGGCCGCTACCGCCACCAAGGGTACGCCAATAACGCCAGACAGGGTAGCGAATGCCATGATCCCGCCTATTATCTGGGCACGGCGAGCTGTGGGAACGGAGTCGGCCACGGCCGCCATGCTGTTTGGGGGAATCATGCCGCCGCCAAGCCCGGTTACTACCCTAAGGGCCATCAAAGTTCCCAGGTTTGGCGCGAAGGCCGATGCCAATACCCCGATGGAAAGCAATGTAAGCCCGGTTAATGCTACCGGCCGCCTGCCGAAGGAGTCGGACAATGGCCCTACGGTGACCACGGACACGCCCCACGCCGCGAATGTGGCGGTGGCGAGCTGTCCGGCGACTGCCACTAAGGTGTCGAACTCATTAGCCATCGCAACCAATAACGGGGCCAACATCAACGACGCACTCTGGGTGAAGAACATCCCTAAGGCCACGGCGGTCAGGAATCGGCGTTGCCTCATAGATTGACGACTGAAGACGCCGCCTGATAGGAGCCGCCGGAGATTGACGTGACGAACTTCAGCATAGCGCCATCATAATCGTAATTGGCAACTATGCGAACATTTTATAGATGGTAATGGGGAGCATTTCCAGATGGCGCCCATGGAGGGGCCTTGTGTTGCGGTGACTCAGTGCGGGGTACAACGCTTGCGAAGAGCCACTGTAGACGCGGCCAAGGTCCAGTCCCCGCAGGTATCCCCGAAACCATTTAGGACGGGATTGCGCCTAGCTGCCGCATCAAACCGTGCATATCGTAGTTATGCCAACGTTCGACAAACCTTCCGTTGGCGACTCGATATATCCAGATTCCCGACCAAATGACTTCTTGACCAGTGGGTTGGACACCTAGAAACTCGCCCTTATGTGTTCCCCGAAATGTTAGGCGCGCGACGACCTTGTCTCCCGAAGCGATGATGTCCTCGATGGTCACGTGGATGTCGGGAAATGCCTGGCGGCGCGTTAGGATGCCGCTCTTGACGGACTCCGGGCCATGCTCGTCGCCGTACGGCCCTTCGCCGACGTAGTCAGGGGCGCATATCTCATCGACAACGTCGAGTTTGCCCTCGTTCCAGGCTTCGTCGTACATACGCCGAACGAGTTTGATGCTTTCTTCAGTCAAATATCAGTCTCCCGGGATGGCTCACCACCATCAGAATAAATGAACCCGTAAGATTGAATGGTCTCGATCAGGCCGGCTTAGCGCAAACTTTCCAGCTGGGCCGCTTGCCGGGATATGCGATCGTCGTGGTCCGAGGCGAAGCGCTTTACTCCTTGGAAGATGGACTCTGGGTCCAAGTGTGCCTCGGTGATTACGTCGGACTCGGTTCCGCCGGTCAGCCATTCGTCGTGCCAGTCTGAAACCAGCGAATATTCGTCGGTCAGGGGACCGGCATCCTGCAGGGGCCAGACGCGCCGGGTGCCGGTGCTGACCACCATCAGATCGAAACGGGCCTCGGGAGGTATAACCGAATTTCGGTACTCCTCGGGTTGCCGATGGAACAGCTCTTCGCTGATCGCCGCAATCACTTTAACGTTCAGCCCTTCTTCCGCCAGACGGGGTAGAATGTCCACCAGATTTACAGTGGAGGATGATCCCTGCGAGATTACATAACCATGTTTTGGCTTGCCTGGCTCAAAGTCCCTTATGACGTACATGCCCTTGGCTGCTGCCTTGAGGTCTTTGTCGGCGAAGGTATTGCGGTCCGCCACCGGGAAGTCGGGCCTGGCCACCTCTAGAACAATGACGCCGACCTTTGGGTCCCGCGCCGCTATTTCAACGGCGGCGAAATACCCGGCGGCAACGTCGTTGTAGTCCCAGAAACTCAGGGTGATCACCTGGTGTCTGGGGAACAGTTTCCACACTTGAGGAGAAAAGATGCCGAAGTGGGTGCGGGCGTCGGCGGCCGTTTCCGGACCGGAATGGCCGGCCAGGATGTTCAACACCCCAACCCGGAAGGGGCTGTCCTGATTCTGCTGGCTCCAGACCCGGGCCGGGAGATACATCAGGGGCGTAAAGGCCCCGTAGGTGCCGCTCAGGGCCCAAAGTCCAACGTGCTTGGCCGGGTCCAGGGATGCGGACTGGCCCACCAAACCCACGGCCGTAGAGGCGTTTCCCGCTTCCTGAATACTCGCCTTGAGCCGAGTGCCAGCCGGGTTCTCCACCGGGTCGTAGTGGCCCCAAAAGGACCCACCTTCAACGTTGATGGAGTCCGACAAATCAGCGGCGACTGTGATCAAACGGTTGCCGGTGACGTAGTTCATCCACTTGATTATCTCGGATATGCCCCGGCGGGTGCCGCGGACGCGGCCGGGTTCTTCAAACAATGTGATGGTCGCTTCTTTCTCAGCTCCGGATACGGGATTCCGGATCGTGACCTTCTGTGGCTCTATCGGCAAGTTGCCGACGCCCAACCGAGGGTCGAGGAACGGGTCGATATTCCGGTCGATACGCAAAGGCAATTCGTCGTTAACCGAGTCGCCAATCTCCACCAGCCGCTCGGCCAGCCAGTCCCCCAGACCATCCTTTTCTAGAACGGACATGGCGACGTCGATGTTGTGCTTGAATTGGATCAAGCGTTCCCGGTTATCGGATACCGCGCCATCCCTGATGCCTTGGAACTCGACCCCGAAACGCTGTTCGAAGGTTGCGGCCAAGGCTTGGAAGTAATCGCCGTTCATGGCGAAGGCGTAAGGATGGCTGTGGTAGCTGACGATCTGTTCTCCGAATCCGGGAATATTTCCGTTTTCGGCAGCGGGCCACCATCCTTTGACCGTACGTCCGACCACTATCATGGGCCGGTTGTCTGTGGGGTCCCAGTCCTCCATGGTCTTGAGGACCGCTACCACCTGATCGTAATCATTACCGTCGTCCAACGCAAAAACGTTCCAGCCGTAGGAGGCCCATTGGTCTTGTATCCGGTAAGCGGCGTACGCTGGATTGATCACGCCGCCCACCAACTCGTCATCGATACCGGCGTTGTTATACGAGAGTAGGATCCTTAGACGCTTGCCGACCTGCTGGGCCACCGCTGTGGTTTTCAATTCTTGGGCATGGCCGGAGGTCATGGCAAATTCGCCTTCGATAGCCAGAATCTTCAGGCTATCCGGCGCACCCATGATGTCCCAAAATGCGGCCTTGCCCGCGGCGGTCGCTATCCCTATTCCAGAGGGCCCTCCATTAACATCGTTGGTAACGTCCGTGGTCTCCGCGTGCCCTGCCAGTGACCGGATGCCGCGAATCTTGGCTTGAGCCATTAGTGGATGGTCTTGAAGGTTGTTCTGCTCCAGCAGATCTTTCAGTGCCCCGGCTCCTCGGCGGAAGCCTAGGGCGTCGATGGACAGCATCGCCAGATTCGGGTCAACGTGAAACCGGGCGTCACCTGACTGGGCATGCTTGCGGGCCATGGCCTCACCCATAATCATCCAGAGGGCATAGGTGACCGGTGCGTTATGGCCTCCCGCCAGCATGAATTTGTCGGCGTAAGGGTGTTTGGGCCGGCGATAGTCAAAACGGAGTCCGCCCAGATCGGGGCCGGCCAGGTGAGATGCGACGGTATAGGCGGAGTAAGCTAGCGGGCCGCCAAAGTGCCCGGTTTGGGCGTAGTTGCCCAATAGCACCAAAGTCATGTCCGTTAAGAACCCAATGTCTTCGATCCGCTGCTTGTCATAGTCCGGTAGAGGCACAGAACTGCCTAATGTTTGACTGGAGAGGGCTACGCTGTTGACCGTTGCCGTCGCCGGCGATTTCGTGCTTGCCATTCGCTGATGCTCCCTCAGATTAAATGATGGTGGATCGATTAACCGTGAACGCCCGTTGGACCGGCGCAGTGGCCCAGCAATGATTCATATCGGGTTGTAGGGGCCGCTATAGGTGAACCAAAGGAACCAATTCCTTGTTCGGACCATGAGATCATCGTCTTCGCCGTTGCCGAGTGGGTAAGATTGACGGTGATACTCCGGCCCATTTGACCGACATTCTACCATCCCGAACGGGTCTCCGGACTACCGGGATAGATGAATTCGCAAACCACGACATCCTGCCACAGTGATGGCGGCTCGACATGATGTGGGGCGTCTGAGGGAAATTGGCGATGGGGCCCTTGCAGTTCTTAAGGCAGTGATACTTCGTACTCGCCGTACAACGTCTGTTGCTAGATCCAAGATGGCGGGGTTAGATACGAAGAGTTGGTCCAAGGTGGTTAAGGGGAGGGACTAGGCACTGGATGTACGTTTAGGAGGTATCCACAACGACGCCTCGGTTGAGTTTTCAAACTCCCGAACTTCATCACATATCTTGCACACACCACGGCTGGTGTGACCGTTAGCGGCGTCGATGACCCAATGGTGGGCACAACGAGAAGAGATGAAGCCGCTGAGCCTGTCGCGGTTTTCCGCAGACGGCGCGACGCCTCGATATACCCAATCTTGGGCAGTCTTAAGCGGCACCTCTAGTTCCAAGGCAAACTCCCGCACACTTATGCTTTGTTCGCCCAACCAAGACTTTAGGTCCATCATGCCGTTTATTTTACTACGTTTTGCGGGTTTGTGGTGGATGCCGCTTTTTTCGTTGATCCGAGGACGGGGATGGCGCCTATCTGAGCCTGTGTTCCCGAGTTTTATCGGGCTGCTTCTCCGGTCTTGGCCAGCCTAAGAATCTTTCAATGGGGATATCAAGGGCTTGTCAAGGACGCCGCCAAAGATTCTGGTGACGGATCAAAGACCCAGATCTCGGTGTTGCCGGGCAGGTCTGCCCCGGAAAAAAGAGCAGAATGGTGTCCCAATCGCTTCACCCCTGGGTGCGTCGCCAGCCAACCGTCGGGGGGCAATAGACCGGCCGAGTCTGGTACCAGTCCCGGGATCTGATAGTGCATGGGAATCACTACCTTGGGACTCAGCCGGTCGATGAGGGAGTCCACTTCCCGGTAAGTAAGAAGATGATTGGAATCGTCCACGGTGACCATTAGGACATCCACTTCGCCCACCGACTCGGCCACATCGCCGGGCCAGTCGGCCCGGTTGTCGCCGATATGCAGAAAGCGCAGGCCGCCGGCCTCAAACCGGAACATCACGTTAGGGAAATTGGGTGTGTTGCCTCGAGGATTGGAATGGAGATCCCCGATCCCCCGAACCGAAAAATCCCGGTAGCTCACCTCCCCCGGCATCCGGAGGAGGGAAGCGGTCTCCGGCAAACGGTCTGCGGCGTCGTGGTCGAAATGGGCATGGGTTATCAGGCCCAGATCGCAAGGGATGCTTGGAAACTTACGGGTGAACCAGTAGCGGTCTTCCCGGTTCCGGTAGGGGTCAACCAGCACCCTGGCGCCCTGGCTGGTCTCCCACAGGAAGGCACAGTGGCCGTAATAAGTGACCGTCACCTGCCCTGCGGGTTCAGCCATGGTAGATATTTCCGGGCTTCAGACCGATCAGCTTAGTCCGATATTTCCAGAATCATCTCAATCTCGATGCAGACCCCGTTGGGTAGCGAACCCATCCCCACGGCGGACCTGGCGTGTGCCCCGGCGTCACCGAATAACTCGCTCAGAAGGTCGGTGGCTCCATTGGCGACCAAGGGTTGCTGGCCGAAATCGGGAACGGCGTTAATCATACACAGCAGCTTGGCCACCTGCTTCACCTTATCCAGGTCACCGATCGCGGCTTTCACATCGGCTAGACAGTTGAGGCACGCTTCTTTAGCGGCTTCGTAACCTTGCTCCACGGATATCTCCGCTCCCAGCTTGCCCCGGTACGTTGCCCCCGCCGTGTGCCCGCCGACGAAAAGTATGTTCCCAACTTGGACCGCCCCGGCGCGGCCCGCCGGCGGGGTTCCGGCGGCAGGTAGCTCCAGTCCCATCGCTTTGAGTTTGTTCTCTATTTCCATGTGTAAAACTCCTCTATTCATTCGCATTTCAAAAATCGCGTGAGACGCAAGGAATCGCTAAAACCAAGTCCCGTAGAAGTCCCAAGTTTACACCCTCATTGGCGATCCCGCCCAGGGCTCAGCATTGATTGCCAACTTACCGGCCAGGTCCCGTGTTTATGGGTTTTATTTCTTGCTGGACAACCCGTCACCTCCAACGTAACATTTCCCCATACCTGGACCAGTGGCCTGAATTAAATACAATTTCGGTAGTTGCTGCATGGCAGAGATTCGTCCCAACAGCGATATAGCCCAGGTCTTCGTAGGCCGTCGGCGGGAGATGGCTGAGCTGACGTCAGCCCTGAATGACGCCCTGTCCGGCCAGGGACGGTTGGTCATGCTGGCCGGTGAGCCGGGCATCGGCAAGACCCGTACCGCCCAGGAATTAGCGTCCCACGCCGGACGGCAAGGCGTTCAGGTTCTTTGGGGTTGGTGTTACGAACAGGAAGGCGCACCGCCTTTCTGACCGTGGGTCCAACCCATCCGAGACTACGTGGGGCAGTGCGACCCCCAGCGGTTGCAAACAAAGATGGGGCCGGGCGCCGCCGACATCGCGGAGATCGTCCCCGAGGTGCGCCAAAAACTTCCGGACCTGGCGCCACCCCCATATCTAGATCCGGAACAGGCCCGCTTCCGGCTGTTTGACTCAATCGCGGCCTTCTTGAAGAACGCGGCCTCGGACCAACCCCTCTTGCTATCCTGGACGACCTGCACTGGGCCGACAAGCCTTCGCTCTTGCTGTTGGAGTTTTTGGCCCGGCAGATGGTTGAGAGCAGGTTATTGGTTGTCGGCACGTATCGAGATATGGAGCTTTCCAGACAGCACCCTCTGTCCGAAACTCTCGCCCAACTGTCCCGCCAGCCGGTGTTTCAGAGGCAGCAGTTGCTGGGACTGAGCCAGGAAGAAACCGGCCGGTTTATTGATGGGACCGACGGGGAAACGCATGCTCAAGGTTTGGTTGAAACCATTCATTCCCGCACTGAAGGCAATCCTTTTTTCATATCCGAAGTGGTAAGGCTTTTAGCGGAGCGGCAAGAGTTAGCTGACGACGCGGCCCATTCCACTGAATTCAGCATTCCTGAGGGTGTCCGGGACGTGATAGGGCAGCGTCTCAACCGGTTGCCGGACGACTGCATCCGAGCATTGACCATCGCTTCGGTGATCGGCCGGGAGTTTGACTTCCGGCTGTTGAACACATTATCTGACGGTATTTCCGAGGACCTGATATTGGAGGCTTTGGACCAGGCACTAGCAGCACGGGTGATTGAAGAGACGCCGGGCACGCCGGGCCTACACCGTTTTAGCCACGCCTTGATCCAGCAAACGCTAGCCGAAGAACTGTCCGCTACCCGCCGGGCGCGTCCGCACGCCCGCATAGGTGGAGCCCTAGAAGAGATGTACGGCGGCCGATACCGAGAGGCATGCCGGCGCGTTGGCGTTCCATTTTGGCGAAGCTGAAGCTGTCCTTGGGCCCGAGAACCTGGTGCGTTACGCCCTGCTAGCAGGAGAACACGCATTGGCAACCCATGCTTTTGAAGAAGCTCTGGTTCACTTCCAACGCGCGCTCTCGGCCACAGAAAGGCAGCCCGGCGACGCCGGGATGGCAGCGGCGCTGTTTGGCCTTGGACGAGCCCAAGGAGCCGCACTGGGTAGGCAACAGCTCGACGTAGCTTTTACTAGCATGGGGAAGGCCTTTGAGATCTACGCCGGCGAGGACGATGTGGCTGGCGCCGTAGCCGTTGCGGAGTATCCCCTGCACCAGATTGCGGGTCACCACGGCGGCGTGGATCTTGTGTCCCGTGCCTTGCGACTTATAGATCCGGATTCTCCGGAGGCTGGGCGCCTATTGTCTAGATATGTCCTTGGCCTGGGACTGGGAGAAGGAGATTACGAGGGCGCAATGGACGCGTTCGACAAAGCTTTGGCCATCGCCCAACGTACCGGGGACTTGGCCCTGGAGATGCGGACCTTGGCTCACTCCTCAGATGTAGATTATTGGCACCTACACCTCGAGGAAACCATAGCTAAGGGTCTACGCGCCATTGAACTGGCCGATCGTACTGACGACCAGGTGTCAGAGGTGGCCGCCAGGTTTTGGGTTGGAATTGCTCTGCTAAACACAGGAAGATCCAAAGAGGGACAGCATCATGCAGCGGCGATTCTGTCTAAGGCTGAGGACTTGCGTGGCCACTATTGGCTGGCTACTGCCCTTTGGCTCAACGAATTCGCCTCACGATACGAGGGTGACTGGCAGGCCGCCAGAGAATTTAACCGCCGTGGCCTATTGTTGTCGCCGTCAGATGCCCGCCTCCTCGTCACAAGAATGGTACTAGAGTACGAGACCGGGAACCTGGACGAAGGTAACGAGTACCTGGAAGGCCTCGTGGAGACCCTCCGCCTCGTAACTTCCGGACCCAGATATGATCACGCATCGGCAGCTCTAATGATACCCGTCGTTGCCCGCATCACCGGCGAGGTGGACCGGCTACACATAGCTGAGGACGCCGCGGCGACGGTGCTATCGGCGGAATCCGCGACACCCTTTATCATCAGGTACGCCAGATGGGGATTGGCGCTGATCGCCGTGATTCGGGGGGACGCTGAGGTAGCGAGCGAGCATTACCCCGCCTTGCAATCAAGCGCAGGCACTCAACTCGATGGCCTAAACGGCGACCGGGTCCTGGGATTGGTAGCCCGGACCATAGGCAAGTTCGAATGGGCTATCGAACACTTCGAGAACGCTTTGGAATTCTGCCGGGGGGCTGGCTACCGGCCCGAGTTGGCATGGAGCTATCACGACTACGCCGAAACGCTCTTGGAATACCAGGGTCCAGGTGACCGCTCCAAGGCGATACTGTTGCTGGAAGAAGCACGATCCATCTCCACCGATCTGGGCATGCTTCCCTTGATGGCGCGGGTGTCGGCACTCCAGGAAAAAGCCGGGTTGCTACCGGAAAGAGCCCCGGCCTATCCCGACGGTCTGACCCAGCGCGAGGTAGAGGTACTGCGCCTGATCTCCTCCGGCAAGACCGACAGGGAAATCTCTGAAGAGCTATTCATAGGTGTGCGGACGGTTTCCACCCACGTGGGAAATATCCTGAACAAGACCAACGCCGCAAACCGGACCGAGGCGGCGTCATACGCCAACCAGCGGGGTCTGGTATAGGCCGATCTACCCCCTCCCAATCTCCCCGCTAAAGACGTCACCCCAGATACGTTTATCTGCCGAGCAGAACCTCCCAGCAACTCAACCGTCTGCCCCAGTCTTCTGTCCACGCCTTTCTTCCGCTTGTCCCATTAGGCTCTCGTTGGAACTACTTAGAAGTCTCCGTAATCTTACTGAGGCCGGCCAATTTCGGGATTTTGGCTACTTTTAAGAAATCAGTAATCTCCTGGATGTTGCGCCAGCTTGCCTTCGATAAGCTACCGGCATAGCAAATAAGTGGAGGGGCAACCATGAAAGGGACGACAAACGGGGCAAGCAACCGAGAACAGGGGAACAGCGGGAATCCCATAGATTTGATGGGGCAACCGGAATGAAAATCACAACTCAGATAAAAAGGGCAAAATTAGGACTCACCAACGGGATCAAACACAACACACTAGCCAAATTCCTGGGGGCATTGGTTCTGGGGGCCGCAATGGTGGCGGTAACGGCGCCAGGATTTACACCAGGACAGGTTCAGGCATCCGAGAATCAATTGTCGGTCCAGACAGAACTTGGGGAAGAGTGGTTCAACCCAGTAACCGGTGAGCCCACCGGACTGCTTCCCAACCAGATCATCCAGCGTTCCATGGGCGTTCTGGCCAGACCGTTGAGCATCGAGCGTCTTGCCTTCTGGGGGCCGGGCGAAGAGAATTTTCACTCGGTCACTGGTGAGAACATCTCCGAGGCCGTTGGAAGCATTAAAGTAAGTTCCTTCGACCTAGGCGAAGAGTATTTCAACCCGGTCACCGGCGAAGAGACCTCCCCGATTTCGGGAAAGTTGGATATCGGCTCCCCGAGTTTGGGTGAGGAGTACTACCACCCGGTTTCCGGTGAACTAGAGACGGACAACGCGGGCATGAACGTCGGTTCCTTCGGCATGGCGGAAGAGAACTTCCACCCAATCACCGGCGAATCAGAGTAAAGTTTCCTACATAAGGGCGCCCAGCTTCCGTTAGGCGGAGACGGCCGGTAATTGCCCCTACCAGCCGAACAGTCTGCGGCAGCAACCGAAGGCCTCGGGGAAATCCCCGAGGCCTTTGCATTTATTCGGAGCCTTAGGGCCATTGTGATTGGCCACAATCTTACTTGGCGAATTGGACCATAATCGAACATGCCGTGGTCAGAATGGAAGCCGGATTCGAGGCCATTGCTATTCCCCTTGAGGCTTGGCTGCTGTATTATCTAAGTAAGGATCACACTAGTTCCAGCCGACTTTGCATCCAGGTGATGGTAGGTCAGTGCCCATAGACTACGTAGTAATTCAAAAAGTTATCGCCGCCGTTCTGGTCGGCTATCTTTTAGGCTCAATCCCCTTCGCGCTGATCGCGGCGCGGTTGCGGGGAGTGGACATATTCTCCACCGGCAGCAACGAGGCCGGTACAGCCAACGTATTCTGGAACGTCGGCCACCGTACAGGCTCGGTGGTGTTTATCGGGGATGTGGCCAAAGGTTCGGCCGCAATCATTATCGCCCATTTGCTGGACGTTCCTAGTCTCCTGATTTTATTGGTGGGGGCAGCCGCGATCATCGGCCACTGGAAATCCTTGTTCGCCGGGTTTCGCGGCGGAGACGGGATGGCTTCCCTCATGGGCATAACTCTGGCTCTTATGCCGAGCTTGGCTCCACTGGGTGTGGCTATCGGGGTAGCGGTGATTCTTCTGATGCGGAGATCGATCTGGCGTTCATCTTGGGGAATCGCTGCCTGCTACGTCTTCTTGACCGCTCTGAGCTTTTACTATCAGATTGACCGCGATCTGGTATTGGGACTGACCGTTCTGGCCGGATTGGTCCTCATCCGCAGTAACATTGCCCGCCGGCGCAGACTGAGCCTTCCAGGAGAGGAAGAGATCCTCCTCGACCTGGAGTTGGAACCCGACCTGGATGCGGATCCAGACCTGGGTCCGGTCGCGCCGGAGAACCGCTAGGCGCCGGCTTCTCCGGTACCCCTTCCCCGCTCTTGCTTAAGCTGGCGTAGCTTCAAGACCCAGCCCAATTCGTCATCTTCGTCTGCATCCGAGCGCAGTTCCGGGACCAGCCGCATCGCTTTTTCCAAATGGGGAAGGCATTGATCGACATCCCTTAATCGAGCGTATAGCCTGGCGGCATTGTAATGAGCGGCCGCGAAGTTGGGCGCCGCTGTTAAAGCCGCCAGGTAGTCGTCCAGCGCCTCCTCCGTTTTCCCCAGGGCCTCCGAAGCCGCTCCTCTATTGCTTAGTGACTCAGCGAAATCTGGCCGCAAGGTTACGGCCCTACCGTAATCCTCCAAAGCCAGGTCATAATCGCCCAAGGCGTCGAAGGCCAAACCACGGTTGTTGTAGGCTTCCGCGTCATCGGGAGTGAGGCTCAGCACCTTGGAATAATCCTCAATGGTGTCCTCCATATTTTCCAAGTAATAATTGGTTCGGGCCCGATTGAAATAGGCGTCGGCGTTTTCGGGATTGCATTCGATAGCCACGGTGTAGTCGTTGATCGCGTCTTGATGCCGCCCCAGCTCGTCCAGGGAGGCCCCCCGGTTCATGTAGGCGTTGGACAAACCTGGCCGGAGGGCAACCGCTTGGTCGAACTCCGCCACTGCTTCATGGTGCCGCCCCAGCTTGGCCAGAGACACGCCCTTGTTGTAGATGGCCTGAAGGTAGCCGGGTTGCAATGCTTTGGCTTGGTCGTACCCTGCCAGAGCCGATTCCCCTTCGCCCATATCGTCGTAGGCGTTTCCCAGTTGATAGTGAGCTTCGGCCATTGAAGGATCCTGGGCAAGAACCAGATTTAGGTTCTCCACCGCCCGCCCGGGATCCTTAAGCCGGAGATGGGTCAGGCCCAGATTAAACCTAGCGTCTAGGTCATCTGACTGGACCGTCAAGATGCCTTGATAAACCGCGGCCGCATCGGTATATCGCCCCACGGCAAAGCAACCATTGCCGTAGACCAAGCAGCCCCGAGAAGAGGGGGTGTTTTCAAGGAGGGCCAACGTCTGTTCCAGAACCCGCCTCGGATCCCCAGTCAATCTTCCGCCCCTGGGTCTGGGAGTCAAACGCCCCACGCCGATGGCATTTTCCGTCAGCAACTCGCCAAGTTCGGCTAGCAATCGGTCGGTGGATGGCATAATCGCTCAATGTGGCCCTTCCGGCCCTGTATAAGAGCCGGAAGATTGGCCGGAGGGAGTTGAAGCTTCTCTAAAGTAGCTCCAAAAAAGCATACCACGAAATTCAGGACCATCGGCAGATTATCTCGTTGAACATCCGGGCGTGCGACCTTACAATAAGACCATACCCAATCTGATTTCAAGGGAGTCTAACGTGACCCAATCCAGCGAAACTACCGTTACTATCTATACCCACCCAGATTGCGCCTACTCGTCAGCAGCCAAGATGGACTATCGGCACCGCGGTGTATCTTTTGTGGAAATAGATGTTTCCAAGGAAAGGGACAAGATCGACGACCTGCTCAGCCTAACCGGCGGCGAAAGAGTCACTCCCGTGATCGTTGAGAACGGTGAAGCGACAATCGGCTTCAAAGGCGGGAATTGAGAGTTCTAGTCTCGGACCGGTTGGCCCGGAAGCATCAGATCCAACTATCAAAGTTGGCATTCAAGCAAAATAATCCTCCTCCAAAACACTATGACATTTGAACCTTGTAGGTATTAGAACGCCCGTGCTAACATGCGCCAGTATTCCAGGCAGGATGGAGGGAAGATGGCTACAAACAACGACAAAGACAAACAAGCAGCTCTCGACATCGCTCTAGCCCACATCGAAAAAGACTACGGCAAAGGCGCCGTGATGCGCTTGGGCGAAGCGGCCCAGCGGCTAGCAACCGAAGTGATTCCAACTGGATCCCTGGCCCTTGACGTGGCGCTGGGCGCCGGAGGTATTCCACGTGGCCGGGTAACCGAAATCTTCGGAGCAGAGTCGACGGGCAAGTCCACGCTGGCCATCCACATAATGGCCGAAACACAAAAATTGGGGGGGCTTGCCGCCTATATAGACGTGGAACACGCCATGGACCCAGTCTATGCCGAACATTGCGGCCTGAACGTGGAAAGCCTGCTCATCGCCCAACCGGATAGCGCCGAGCAGGCGCTGGACATCACCGAGCAATTGGTCCGCAGCGGCGCCATCGACTCAATCATCATCGACAGCGTGGCCGCTTTAGTGCCCCAGGCAGAAATCGAAGGGGACATGGGCGACTCACACATGGGACTACAAGCCCGGCTGATGTCCCAGGCACTTCGTAAGTTGACCTCGGCGATCCACCGCTCCCACACCGCCGTGATCTTCATCAACCAACTACGTGAAAAGATCGGCGTTTCCTACGGGAACCCAGAAGTCACCCCTGGAGGACGTGCTCTCAAGTTTTACAGCTCAGTCCGTATCGATCTTCGGCGGGTGGAGTCCATCAAACAAGGGTCCGAGATAATAGGCAACCGGGTACGGGCCCGCATCGTCAAAAACAAGATAGCAGCTCCGTTCCGCGTTGCCGAGTTCGACATTATGTTCAACCAGGGCATCAGCCGGATGGGCGACCTCTTGGAGTTGGGGACCGCCCAAGGCATTATCAAGAAATCGGGCGCCTTCTACTCCTACGGGGAAACTCGATTGGGCCAGGGCCGGGAGAACTCCAAGGAATTCTTGACGCAACACCCGGAAATCGCTGATTCCCTCGAAGCTAGGATCCGCGATACTACCGCTAAGCCGGAAGAAAGCCCGGCGGAGCAAGCCCCCGCCGACGAGGCGGCATCGTCAGCAACCGGCAACGAATACGCCATCCCGAATGTTACGGAACCGGAGAAAGAGGAATAAAATCTCCTGCCCACGAAGATTCTGTGCGGGCCCCTTCGCTGAACAACGACTGTCTAGCGAAGGGGCTTCTTAGGTTTATTAATGACCAACTCTGATTGGGGTCCTGGACAGGTTGGAAAGTCTCAAGCACCCAGCCCACCTGATGGCGCTTCAGAGCGGAACTCCGACTATCTGGCCGCTAGGAGCGCCGCTTTCCGCCTCCTTGGTTATCGGGGGCGCAGCGAGGCCGAAGTACGGCGCCGCCTGACTCCACGTTACGACTCCCAGGTCATCGACCGCGTAATCACCGCCCTCACAGAACAAGGCTACCTGGACGACGCCGCGTTCGCCCGCCAGTGGCGCAGCAGCCGGGAGCGGCGGCGTCCAAGAGGACAGAGATTGTTGCGCCAGGAGCTATTGGGTAAGGGAGTTCCGGAGGAAACGATCAGGGAGGCTTTGGAGAATTTCGACGGGCCTGGGAACGCCTACCGTGCCGGCCTTAGCTTGGCCATGCGGTTGGCACGTGGGGAGTTCTCTCAGTTCCGGCGACGCCTTTGGTCCCTCTTGCAGCGCCGCGGTTTCGATGGAGGGGTTATCACGGAGACGGTCCGGACCCTATGGCAGGAGTTATCGGACCCTCTGAACGGCAGTGTAGACGCCGAAACCGATGAGGAGCAAACCGAAAATACCCAATGAGAACGGGACGGTTTGCCAACTTACCAAGAACGCTCCAATCACTGAGCAAGCGGATATCCAAGCCAGGCCGGAGCCTCGTTTACCGTTGACCGACCTGCTGATCAACTCTCCCGCACCGTAGCCGATACCCAGGCCGATCAGAGACGCTAGGTATGGGAGGCCGAAGAAGTTGAAGTTGACAAAATTGACTAGCGCCCACATCAGGCCACCGCCGATCGCCACCCCCGCACCCACTCCGGCGGCCCGCGCGTAGTAACCGCGTGAAATGTCATAGGTCGGCATCTTGACTGCTTTGCCGCACTCGCGGCAACGGATCCCAACCGGGGCCTGAACCATGCAGTCGATACAGACGGACTTTGCGCACTGGCTGCATGACAACCCAGTCTCGACATCGGGATGCCGGTAGCAGTAGTTAACCGATCCTAGGATCAATTCCTCTTGTTGTGATTGATTCATGGTCATGTTGATTCAACAATATCCCATTCGCCTGATGCTAGCCTTCGGTCGGCCGCTCCGATTGAGTCTCGATGCCCCCGACCGAGACCCACTCGTTCCGGTCGTCAATATCCCGGTCCCGAAAAAGTCGATTAAACAAAACCTTTTTTCTGGGTAGTCCTTTGTAAAGGGGAGTCCAATTAGATACCAACCGCTTCAGAACAATCAGCCCCACCAACCCACCGCAAAACCAACCTATCACTAACCGGTCGCCACCCAAAACAGCCCATGTGGGCATTAGCATTACCCACAAGGGCAACAGTAGCAAAGAGATCAATACCCAAACCCCGGCGCTTCTGGTCATTACCCAGCCAACTAGCGCAACCATGGCAAACGCCGCCAACAGCAGCGGGGCCAATGCTAGAAGGGTGCCAAAAACCACGGCGATGCCGCGGCCGCCCTGGAATTTCAAGTAGATACTCCAGTTGTGCCCTAGGACGGCCAGCAGGGGCACTACCACCAGCAACGGCGCTGTCGGGTCGAGCCCCAGACCATACAGCCCGATCCATATTGGAACAGATCCTTTGACCACAACGTCCAATAGGCATTGAGGCACAGTCCATCTTTTGCCAACGTGGTGCGATAAGTTAGATCCGCCCACGTTGCCGCTGCCATAGTCGCGGATATCCACATGCTTGACCAGCCTGCCGACCAGATAAGCGGTGGGAATTGAACCTAATAGATAGGAAAAGGCGTATAGACCTAATAATTCCATCGGCATCATTGTGCGCTGACTCGCGCCTGTCTTCCGACGGCCGCGGCGATCTTTTCCGCCGCTTGCTCCAGTAGTTCCACAGTCTCCAAAGGCGGTCCTAATGTGCCGGGGAGTGGCTCTCCTTCGTTCCCCAGGCCATGATAATCACTGCCACCACAAGGGATCAGCCCATGTTGAGATGCCAATCGGGCAAGTTGTTCCACCGTTTCCGGGCTGAATTGCGCGTAATAGACCTCCAGGCCCACGATGCCCGCTTCGGCTAACTCGGCGATCGTCGACTCCATGTTCACCAGGTAAGCTGGGTGAGCTAGCACCGGTACCGCTCCAAACCGTATCAGCATCTCCACCGCTTCCGGTGGCGTCATCTTAGACCGCTCCACGTAGGCCAGACCGTTGCGTCCCAGGTATTCCGGGAAGGCGTCTTTAGGTTCTTTGCAGTAACCTTTTTCCACCATCGCAAGGGCGATATGGGGGCGCCCTACCGCCCCTTCCCCGGCGATCTCCTGAACTCTCTCCCATTCGACATGGATGCCCAGAGTGGCCAATTTTTCGACAATCATCCGGCCTCGCTCCAAACGGCCCGCCCGAAATTGGCGCAAGATTGTTTGTAGCTCTTCATCTTCATACCGGAGGAAGTAGCCGAGCATATGGACTTCATCGCCGGGGATATCCGTGCTTAACTCAATGGCGGGAATTATCCGCATGTCCGGAAATTCCTTCGCCGCGGCGAAGGCTTCTTCCAGCCCTTCGGTGGTATCGTGGTCCGATATGGCCACCTGCTTCAATCCTTGCTTAGCCAAAAGCCGGACCAGTTCAGCCGGAGACAACCGGCCGTCTGAAGCGGTAGTGTGAAGGTGCAAGTCAACCAGGGCACTCATTTTAGCTCTCCATAATGTCCAGGCGCTCGATAGATCGCGCCTTTCCAGTTTCAGTGTCAATATCCAGCAGGACCGAGTTCATCTTCACCGGGCCGCCGGCTACGGCCAGCCGGTGGGGCATGCCAGTGAGGAAACGGGTGAGAACGGCCTCCGGTTCGCTACCTATCACAGATTCCACCGGGCCGGTCATTCCCACATCGGACAGATATGCGGTCCCTTTGGGCATGATTCGGCCGTCCACCGTCCCCACGTGGGTATGGGTACCCAACACCGCGCTAACCCGGCCGTCTAAATACCAACCCATCGCTTGCTTCTCTGATGTGGCCTCGGCGTGGAAGTCGACGATGATAACCCCGGGAACGTCTTCCCTACCGGATTCTTTCAGCAACCGGCTGGCGGTACGAAATGGGCAGTCCAAGGCAGGCATGAAGACCCGGCCCATCAGGTTCATAACCATGACGTCTTCTTGGATCAAGTAACCCCGGCCCGGAGCGTCAGGATAGTTGGCCGGACGTAGAATGGGCAAACCCTCATCCAGGTGAGGGATTATTTCCTTCTGGTCCCAGATGTGATTCCCTGAGGTGATGACATCGACACCGCTTTCCAACAGTTCATAGGCCGTGTCCAATGTGATTCCGAATCCCCCGGCCACGTTTTCTCCGTTGGCAATCACCATGTCGATGCTATGTTCCCGGCGTAGGTCCCCCACGATACTTCGCACCGCCCGCCTACCGGGTTTGCCGATTATGTCCCCAATCATAAGGATACGCAAAACCGATTTCCCCCTGGAGATGTCCAATCTGGAAGCTGGGCTGGAAACTAGCCTGGAATTCCAATCATTCACACAGCTTGAGGGGACCCAAGTTTCGGTTCTTGGGTCCCCTCATCCAAGTCTACCTGGACCGTTAGGTTGGTTGCCTACCGCGACGCTTTCACCACTGGCGAAATCGTCGTCTACCTAGCGAATTCCACGTTGCGGGTCTCCCGGATAACCGTTACCTTGATCTGCCCGGGAAAGACCAGGTCTTCCTCTACCTTACGGGCTATGTTGCGGGCCAGCGAGGCTGACTCGACGTCGTCCATGTCTTCCGGCTTCACCATAACCCTTACCTCACGACCGGCTTGAATCGCAAATACCCGCTCTACACCGCTAAAGCCGGCGGCGGCCTGTTCCAAGTCCTTAAGCCGCTTAACATAGAGTTCCAAGGACTCTTTGCGAGCCCCAGGCCGGGATGCGCTAATCGCGTCGGCGCTAGCCACCAAGAAAGACTCGATAGTCTCGTGCTCGTCGTCGTGATGCTCGAGAATCCCTCGGTAGGAGCTATAGTTGATACCATGCTTCTGAGCGATCTCCGCGCCTATTTCAGCATGGGGCCCGGAGATTTCATGGGTTAGGGCTTTGCCGATGTCGTGTAGTAACCCACCCATTTTGGCTACTTCTACGTTGGCGCCGGCTTCAGCAGCCAGCATACCCGACAGTAGAGCAACCTCCACAGAGTGCTTCAATACGTTTTCACCGTAGCTATAACGGTATTTGAGATGCCCCAAGAGCCTGATAAGCTCCGTATCCAGACCGCTTATTCCAACATCGAAGGTGGCTTGCTCCCCGGCTTTCCAGATGGTCTGCTCAATATCTTTTTGGGCACGCAGTACCACGTCTTCGATCCGGGCGGGTTGAATGCGCCCATCCGAGATAAGTTTCTCTAATGACAAACGCGCGATCTCCCGCCGGACGGGGTCGAAGCAGGAAATCGTCACTACTTCCGGGGTATCGTCGATGATCACATCGACGCCAGTCAGGGCCTCCAAAGTACGTATGTTTCGCCCTTCTCGGCCTATGAGACGTCCTTTCATCTCATCGTTGGGCAGGGATACTACCGAGGTTGTTGCCTCAGAAACAACATCCGTTGCTAGACGGTTAATCGCCAGGGTAATGATCTTGCGGGCGTTATCGTCCGCTCTCGCCTTGTGTTCTTTTTCCAGCTCATAGTACCGGCGGGACAGATCGTGCTGGGCTTCTTCCTCGCCCCGCTTAACGACTATCTGCCGTGCGTCGGCTACATTTAGACCGGCTACGCTTTCGAGAGCTTCCTGTTGTTTACCTTTGATCTCTTCGGCCTCAACCAAGGTCTGTTTGACCTCGGCTTCTTTGCCGCTAAGCTCATCTTGCAACCGATCCAGGTTTTCAGTCTTCCGCTCCAGTTGCTCTTCCCGTTGGAAGAACCGGCGTTCTTGCCGGTTTAGCTCCTGGCGCTGTTCTTTAACTTCGTTCTCACCTTCGGTGCGAAGTTTAAGGACGTCTTCCTGAGCAGCAAGAAGGAGCTTACGCTGCTCCTCCTCCGCCTGCGTTACTATGGTTTCAGCTCTCTCCCTGGCGTTGTCTACCTTTGTACCGTCAAACTTTGATCTGAGGGTCAACCATGCAGATACCCCAAACCCAGCAACCGCAAGGACGGCCAGGACTATGATGACAGTTGTAGTTAGCACCTTATCACCTCTCCTTATCCGTCGATTATACTGAGTAAATTGGTTACCACACTTAAACTTACATGCTAACGATGAGGGTCACCGGTGTCAAGGAGAGGTGATCATTTCGACACGCCATTTTCGCTCATCTACGGCCATTGCAACGACTACCGCTTCGGTGGCTACCGGTTCAACAGCCTAAATTCGGCGATTAAAAGGCATTACCGGGTAGTTCGCGCTATTGAGCGTGCCGCCTGGCTGCACTATAATGAACCAGACTATATCCAATGAAGTTAGCCACAGTAGGTGACATTGCATGGCCGATAAGGACTTCTATGAGGCTCTGGGAGTAGCCAGAACCGACAATGAAGAGGAGATTCGACGAGCCTTTCGCAAAAAGGCCATGGAGTTTCATCCAGACCGGAACAAGAGCGAAGGCGCGGAAGATAAATTCAAGGAGATCAACGAAGCTTATCAAGTACTCTCCGACCCCAAGAAGCGGGCCCAATACGATCGTTTCGGACGCCCCGGGGTTGGCTCCAACGGCGGTCAAGACCGGCCCTTCGACGGCTTCGACGTGTTCGGTGGTTTCGGAGACATTTTCGATTCATTCTTCGGTGATGTCTCCGGGCGGCGAGAGCGTCAGGCTCAGCGCGGCGAAGACCTTCAACAAAGGGTTGTCCTTGAGTTCCACGAAGCCGTCTTCGGCACCGAACGTGAGGTGGAGATTACCCGTCAGGAACCGTGTCAACACTGCTCGGGCGAAGGCAACGAACCCGGCTCGGAAATAAGCTCCTGCACCACCTGTCGGGGCAGTGGGCAGGTTCGGCGGTCCCAGAGAAGTATCTTCGGCCAATTCGCCCAGGTTAGCGCCTGTCCAGCCTGCCGAGGTTCTGGAAAGGTCATAAAAACTCCCTGTACCGCTTGCCGAGCCTCCGGCATAGACCGCCGTAAGCGGAAGATATCCGTCACCATCCCGGCGGGAGTAGAGGCTGGGATGCAGGTACGTCTTACCGGCGAAGGGGACGTGGGGCGGGGTGGCGGACCTGCGGGCAACCTTTACATACATCTTGATGTACGGGACCACAAACAGTTCGACCGGGATGGCAATGACCTGTTGTATTATCTCCCGGTCAACGTGGCGGAAGCCGCCTTGGGCGTGGAAAAAGAAGTGCCCACCCTGGACGGGAGCACCGAAAAGATCAAGGTCCCCCAAGGGACTCAACCGGGCACCGAATTCCGAATACGGGGTAAAGGTGTTCCTCACCTGCACGGTAACCGCCGCGGAGACCTGCGAGTATTGGTGAACCTGCAAGTTCCCCAAGCGCTGGATCCGGAACAACGCAGATTGCTGGAGGAGTTGGCCCGTTCCCTCAACTCCAGCCAAAGCGGCAACGACTCCGGCGGCGTGGACCAGGGATCAGATGACGATAGCGACAAGGGAATATTCGAGCGGATCAAGGAAGTCTTGGGCTAGGCATTAGAACGTAGCCTTGACCCGCAAGTTTTAGACCCAGACGCTCGGGTTGCTTTGCCGCCCGGGTTTTTTTCGGAGAGTTGATGTCCTGGCAAGAGCTTAGCATTCGAGTGCCATACGAATACGTGGAACCGGTTTCGTATTTGTTCGGCCGCTACGGCCGTGGCCTTTCGATGGAAAGAGTACGGGAACGGGGGCAGGAACGAGACGCCTCGGACCTGGTTTTGATGCGGACCTATCTGCCGGCCAATTCCCGTCAACGTTTGGCCCGCATCGAGGTGGGGCTGAGGTTGGTCGCCATTCTTGAGCCCATGGAAGACTTGACCATCACCCCCTTGCCCGAGGAGCAAGACTGGGAAAGCGAATGGCGGTCCCACTTTGATCTGCTTAGAGTGGGCCGTCACTTGGTGATAAAGCCCACGTGGATAGACTACGAAGAAGGTCCCGGCGACGTATTGATTGAACTGGACCCCGGAATGGCCTTTGGCACAGGCTATCACCCCACCACCCATACCTGTTTGGAGGCACTGGAAGATATTGTGAAGCCCGGCATGGCCGTCCTAGACGTGGGAACCGGCTCCGGAATCCTCGCCATCACCGCCGCCAAACTAGGGGCATCGCGAGTGGTCGCCTTGGACATCGACCCTCAAGCGGTGCGAGCCGCGCGGCAAAACTTTCGCCGCACCCGGGTGCAGAAATTAGTGGCGTTGACTCAGGGGTCGGTGCCTCATCCTTTGGCGGGAAATGGGCAGTTCGATGTTGCGGTCGCCAACATTTCCGCCCGTGCCGTCGGGGAGCGCGCGCCTCATATCCTGCCTACGTTAATCGCCGGTGGACATCTGATAGCTTCCGGGTTGATGGAGTCTCAGCGCCAAGATGTGGAAACCGTCCTATTGGATCTGGGCTTTACCTATATCAAAGAGTGGCATCAGGAAGAATGGGTAACTCTGGTATATCGCAGCCCCATAACCTAGGTCCATGCTCACCAAGCGCCTTACCGGCGCATCGATCCACGGAAAGGAGCAGCCTTGGGAAATCAGTCTGATTTATTGCATTTTGCCCTACGAGGGGGTACCATCGGTCTGTCCTCGCAGGTTGTGAAACAGCCACCGCCGAAGCTGGCGAAATGGCTCTTGGCGCGGTGATGGGGCGATTGGCGATCGGACGTATGTTGATGCAAAAAGTCGACCTTGACCGCTTCCAGACCTCTGGTATCTTGGGTACCGGCGCCGACTATGAAGTCCGAGCGGCGCTGGACCAGGAAACCGGCAAACAGGTGGTTTTGAAGAGGCCCGTACCCCAGATGATAAGCCGGGGAATGCACGTCAGCACCGAAGCGCGCACCGATCGTACACTTCAAGTCCTAGAGCAGATCGGCCAGACCAACGAAAATTTAGTGCCCATGGTTGGATATACGGAACGAGCGATCCACGACCAGTTCTACGGCGACTCCTTGGGGCAGGAATACCGGGTTATCGTAGAAGAACGAGCCAAAGGCATACCTTTGATGGTGGGGGACATGAGAGCCCGCATCACGGGAGTCCCAACCGGTGTAGGCCAGAACCTGTTCGCCTTACACCCATTGCTGCGCCCACCGGACCGCGCCCCATTCGCCGTTCACGAACAATTACTGACGTTGGAAGAATCTTTTATCCAGATCGGCTATATTTTGCTGGACCTTCGCCCACAAAACCTTTTTTACCAGCCATTAACCGGCCATATAACCGTCGTCGATTGTGGTGACCTGGTTTCCTTGGATGGAGAGCCGGACCGCCGGGGTAGGCCGCCCAGGGACATTCACGACTTCTGTCTAGAAATGCTGAAATTTTACGCCACTCCCAAAACGCATCCTGAGGATGCGGCGGACTACCGGGAACCCTACGGTCAACGTCCGGTGGTCAACTTCCTAGAGGAATTGGACGAGATGGCCGCAGCTTTCGGCGAAACGGACGAGCCGGTGCGAACCGCTGCCCTGGACATGATAGCCAGGGTTCACGACCGCTCATATACCGACCTTGCCGGCTTCTGCCAGGACTTGAACTCCTACCTGACGGCAGTTGATCAACGAGACGAGGATCTGGAGGGCATGGATAAGATGCGCCTGGCATGGGGAGAGGCGCTAAACTGGCTTAAAGAAGACCACTGGAACAAATACCTTTTCGACGCCGAAGTCGAATTAGCGGCTTTCGACCGCTGATCCCGACAGCCAAATCCGTATAGAAACAATGAAGGACAAGGAACATGCTCAGTAGCACAGTAGCTACATTCCAAGATAACTCATCTCACGGAGAAGATAACTTTCTGCTCCGTGACCTGGGCGATAATTCTTTCATGGATTGCGTGATGGACGGCGTCACCGGCCATGGCGGGGAGGAGGCCAGCCAGTCGGTGGTGGACGCCCTATCCGCGGCAACTATCAAATCGCCCGAGGACATCGTCGCCGCCCTTGAGGCGGTCAACCAGGAGTTTTACGAGGTCGGCGGTGGAAGGTTCTTGTTGACCACCGTATCGATCGTTCTGTACCAAGACGACAAGCTGCACGTGATCAGCGCCGGGGATAGCCCGGTCTTCCACATTATCGGTGACTCCATCCGGCAGATCTCAGGCCGGATGGGCGGTTTCCTGCACGTGGGGGTGGCCAAAGCGATCGGGGCCAACGAAACCCTCACAAACTTGGCCCGCGCCGAGCTTCCGGTGGAACCCGGCACACGACTGGTGCTGGCCACCGACGGAGTGACCGACAATATGCTAGTAGAGGAGTTGTCAGACATCATCCGCGCCGCTCCTTCTGCCAGCGACGCGGCGGAGAAAACGAATGAGGTCGTGGAAGGCCGCCTTGGTAAAGGCGGGGTGCCAGAGCAATTGGGGAGACGCTTTAGGCACGACGACCGGACAGCAATCTTCCGATTCTTCCCTCCTGCCGCCTGATGTAGCACCCTAATGGCGGATATTCAGAGAAAACCCGCCAGCCAGCCTCTTGTAGCGCCCAGTGGAACTTGCTAAAATTCACCCGCCCGATCCCAGTGCGGTGAAGCACGGGTAAAGGTCATAAAGGAGCCCAAATCGTGGGGAAAATCAAAGTCGCCATCATTGGCGTAGGAAATTGCGCCTCTTCATTCGTGCAGGGTATTCACGAGTACGTAGAGCTACCCGAGGATTCCGAAGTCCCGGGCATCATGCACGTCAAGATAGGCGACTACCGGATCGAAGACATCGAAGTGGTGGCTGCTTTCGATATCGATCAGAACAAGGTCGGCAAGGACGTTTCCGAAGCCATATTCACTGAACCCAACAACACCTTGAAGTTTGCGGACGTGCCCCACATGGGCGTTCCAGTGGAAAGGGGCATGACCCACGACGGCATCGGCAAATACGTATCCCACCTGGTGAAAAAATCCTCCCACTCCACCGCCAACATTACCGCCATCCTTAAAGAGCGAGAAGTGGACGTGGTGATCAACTACCTGCCTGTGGGCAGCGAAATGGCCACCAAATGGTACGTGGAGCAGATCCTGGAAGCCAGGTGCGCCATGGTCAACTGCATCCCGGTTTTCATCGCCAAAGAGGAATACTGGAGCAAGCGATTTGAGGAGCGCGGAGTGCCCATAGTAGGCGACGATATCAAGTCCCAATTGGGCGCGACCATTACCCACCGGGTGCTCACCCGCTTGTTTGAAGACCGGGGTGTGAAGATCGTGAACACCTATCAGTTGAACTTCGGCGGAAATACCGACTTCCTAAACCTGCTGGAACGGGAACGGACCGTCTCCAAGAGAATCTCCAAAACCAGCGCGGTTACCTCCCAGATGGACGAGGGAATCGACCCCGATGATATCCATGTCGGTCCCAGCGACCATGTACCATGGCTCCAAGACCGCAAATGGTGCCACATCCGTATTGAGGGGCGCTCTTTCGGCGGTGCGCCGATCAACATGGAAGTCAAGCTGGAAGTCTGGGATAGCCCCAACTCAGCAGGCGTCGTTGTCGATGCGGTACGCTGCGCCAAGTTGGCCCTTGACCGGGGCATCAGCGGAGCCCTCCAAGGCCCCAGCGCGTACTTTATGAAATCGCCACCGGACCAATTTACCGACGATGTTGCGAGGAAGATGGTGGAAGACTTCATCGAAAACCCGGGCGCCGTAGGCGAATCAGAATAGCCCGGATACGGGTTGCCTCTCGGCCGCTATCTGGAGGGACTGCGTGAAAATCGCCATGGTTTCACCCTACGATTTCACCTGGCCCGGTGGGGTAACTGCCCACGTCACCCAACTAGCCCGGGAGTTGGGCCGGAACGGCCATGAAGTTCAGGTCCTGGCACCCCACTCGCCATCCCGTCAAAATGAAAACGACGAACCGTTCGTCGCACTGGGCAGGTCGGTTCCGCTGCCCAGCGGCGGATCCACCGCCCGGGTTTCCCTTTCTTGGTGGTTGTACCCCAAGGTCCGGGCCCTTTTGCAGCGGGAGGCCTTCGATATCGTCCATCTCCACGAGCCGATGGCGCCCATATTGCCCCTTTGCGTTCTGGAATTTTCCGACGCGGTCAACATAGGCACCTTTCACGCCTCCTATAAGCACAGCCACCTGTACCACCTCAGCCATCCCCTCATCAAGCGATGGCACCAGCGTTTGGACGGAGGTATCGCCGTCTCCCCCGCCGCGCTACGTTATGTAAGCAGCGCGTTTCCCGGAAATTACAAAATCATCCCCAATGGGATAGACCTGGACCACTTCTCAACTAAGGCGGCGCCGTGGCCTGAATACCAGGACGGCAAGATCAACATCTTGTTCGTCGGACGTCTTGAGAAGCGCAAAGGGCTGAGGTACCTGCTGGAAGCCTTCAGCCGCCTGAAATGGGACCTGCCGGACATTAGGCTATTGGTTGTGGGTCCCGGCTCCCCAGATAAGGAATCCCACAGCATACTTGGTGGCCGGGGCCTGAACGACGTGGTATTTACCGGCTCGGTTCCCTATGAAGACCTGCCTCGTTACTACGCCAGCGCCGACATATTCTGTTCGCCGGCCACCGGCGCGGAAAGCTTCGGCATTGTGCTGCTGGAGGCCATGGCCGCGGGAAAGCCGGTGGTCGCTTCCGACATCGAAGGGTACGCCGGTATCGTTACCCACGGCCAGGAGTGCCTGTTATTTCCCCGCAAAGACATAGAAGGCCTGGCCCAAGCGCTGGGTACGCTGATTCGTGACCCCCAATTGCGTAATAAACTGGGGTCCCAGGGCCGCCAAACAGTTGAGCAATACCGGTGGGACCGGGTCGCCGCCCAGGTGGAAGATTATTATAAAGACTGTATGAGTTTAGCCAATGGCCGTACCAGGAAGAGAGCAGATAAGAGAGGCCATACTTCAATACGTTGAGCTGCCCGGCGCCCGATTCCTCAGAGCATTAAAGCTGACCCCCAACGCAGTGACGCTCATCGGTTTTGGGTTTACCGTCGTGGCGGCATATCTCGTCGGTTCTGGCTGGCTGCTGGCTGGAGGCATCGTCTTTCTCCTGGGCAGCGGTCTAGACCTGATGGACGGGGCATTAGCCCGCCTTACCGGCAAGGTTAGCCCATTCGGCGCCCTTCTTGACTCCGTCTTTGACCGTCTGGGAGAAGCCGCCCTGTTCGTGGGGTTGGCGTTCTACGCCCTTGGGGCAAACTTCGACGAATCATACCTCCTAGTATTCATTATCGTGTTATTTCTAGCGCTGATCTTCTCCCAAGGGGTCAGCTATCTACGGGCCCGCGGAGAGGGATTGGGCGTTTTCTCCAGGTCCGGATTAATGACCCGTACCGAACGGGTTATCCTTCTGGGCATCGGCTTGCTGATAGGACAGATCTTTTGGGTCCTCCTCCTCATTGCCGCGGTTTCCTGCTTCACGCTTTTCCAAAGAATGTTCACCATCCGCCGCGAGTTGGATCAGGGTGGATAACGTCTAGCTTCGCGTGTACACTGGTAATCGTTCGAGACTGGCCGTTGGGCCCGGCTACAAACTGCACCGGATACTCCCGGTTTAGGCCCCAAGCACCCCAGCATGGAGAGCGACTTAACCATGCAAAAACCGATGATTTCCGACCAAGATAGGTCCCAGTTAAAGCGGACCTTTAGAAAAGACCTGAAAGCGCAGGTCCAGATTCGCCTGTTTACCCAGAAACCGTCCGTGATAACGATTCCGGGCCGGGAGTGTCCCCGCTGCCCACAAACCCTACAACTGTTGGAGGAGTTGGCCGCGCTGACACCCAAGATCGATCTTGAAACGGTCGATTTCTACAACGACCCCCAAGTTGCCCAGGACCAAGGCGTAACCCGTATTCCGGCCATTGTCATCAGCACGGACGGGTCGTCCCGAGTTAAGTTTTACGGCGCGCCTATGGGATACGGTATGGCCGCCATGGTAGCCGATATCAAGACCATATCCCGAAGTGTCAGCCCTCTGAGCATGGACACCCGGAAAAAGCTGCGGAAGCTCACCCAGAAGGTCCACATTCAAGTGTTCGTAACACCCGCCAGCGCCGATTGTCCGGGCTTGGCCTGTTTGGCCCACGCTCTGGCCATCGAGAACCCGTTGGTCGCCGCCGACGTGGTGGAGATCCAAGAGTTTCCGTTGCTAGCCCGAAATTACGGGGTGCGCTCAGTGCCTGTAACCGTGATCAACGAGCACATCCGGTTGTCCGGACCCCTATCCGAGCCACAACTGTTGGAAAAGGTGCTAGAGGCGGGGGTGCGCCCGGAGCCCGTGACCGCCGATGGAACCACCGGCTAGCGATAGCCAATTCAGACCAGGAGAAATGTCTTGCCCAAAGAGCTAAGTGGAGACATGAACGGCCAAGGTTTAAGGGTGGCGGTGGTTGTAGCCCGCTTCAACGAATTGGTGACGCGGCCACTGATGGATGGAGCGATTGGGACGTTATCACGTTACGGCGTAAGCGACAACGACATCAGCATCGTTTGGGTTCCGGGAGCGTTCGAGTTGCCGGTGGCCGCGAAGAATCTGGCCGATACTGGCAGGTACGACTCGATAATCTGTTTGGGAGCCGTGATTCGAGGCGAAACCGGCCACTATGACATGGTCGCCGGTCATGCGTCCCGTGGTATCGGGCAGGTCGGGGTGGACACGGGGGTGCCGACGATATTCGGCGTACTCACCACCGAAAACATGGAACAGGCCTTGAACCGTGCCGGGGGTAAGTCGGGTAATCTGGGCAGCAACGCCGCGGTCGCGGCTATCGAAACAGCCCGTCTGGTGCAGGCGATCAACACCGGATAAAGCCATCGGCCATCAGCAATCAGCTTTCAGCAAACACCAAGCAGCAATGGGCTCCCGGTGGACAACGGGCCTTAGCTGACGGCTGACCGCTGACGGAATTCGCCCACGGGCAAGTTGCAGAGGAATCGTGAAATTCGGCGTCACCATACCCAACAATTGGGGCATCGAGGACCCTCAGCAGGTGCTGGATTTTGGCCCGTTGGCCGAGGAATTGGGCTATGACTCTGTCTGGGTCATGGACCACCTCTTCAATACTGGGTACATCCGGGAGCGGCTGGAGGGCAAACCCTACTACCATCCAATGTCCACTCTTTCCTATCTCGCCGCCACCACCAAACGGGTCATGTTGGGCACATCCGTCCTGGTATTGCCCTACCACAACCCGGTGGAGTTGGCGAAATACGCCGCCAGCTTGGACCAGATCTCCGGCGGGAGAGTCATCCTGGGTGTGGGTGTTGGGGCCATGACCGAAGAGTTCGACGCCCTGGGCATCTCCATGCGGGACCGGGCATCTCTGACCAACGAATGCATCGCCATCATGAAGGAGCTATGGACTAGCCCCAGCCCCACCTACGAGAGCCGCCGCTGGAAGTTCACCGATCTACTATTTTCGCCCAAACCGGTTCAGAAACCTCATATCCCTTTGTGGATCGGCGGCTCCAGCCCTGGGGCTATGCGGCGGGCCGCGCTTCGGGGAGACGGTTGGCACCCTACCGGCCTTAGTCCGGAGGAATTCAGCATAGGCCGCCGTGAGATTGAGGAGATGGCAACCGCGGCCGGCAGAGCGCCGGAATCGCTGGCCATGTCTTTGCGAATAGAGGTGGAGGCTCACGGCGGACCGTCCAGCAGCCGGTCCGCCGGCCGGGCGCGCATATCCGGCGATGATCCAGACGCAATTGCCGCCTCGCTAGCCGCCTATGAGACTGCCGGCGTCCAGCACGTCGTCTTGGCGCTCAACACCGGGGACGTGGACACGATAACCCGTTTGATGGAGACCATCGCCCGGGAGGTGATTCCCCGCTTTCTATAGCCTACTCGCCCGTGTGGCCGTCTTTCTCTTCCTTCTGGCGATTAAGCTCCGCAAGATGTTCGTTGATGGCGGTCCAATCGGACTGCAACCCTTCGATCTCCGGCGTTGTAGCTTCAGCTTCCCCATAATAAACGTGCTGAAATCCATCGACGATTCGATCTACCGGCTCTGAGGGGAACAATCCATCTAAGGTGCCTTCGTGCTCCCTGGGAGTTTGCCACTCTTCTCTTGGCCGCCCGGACTCAGCCGACAGGTCCAGCAGCGCGTGATAAACCTCGCGAGGGTCGCGCGGCTGGGCGATCGCCTTCTTGCCAGGTCCTCCCGACGTCCACTTGTTCCACCAGGCGCTGATGAGCGATGAAAGGTCCTGGTTAGCCTGGCTCCAGCTGAATAAAGACTCACGGGTTTCCTCAACAACGCCGGTGCCTTGGTGCAGGCGGCGAAACCTAAATATCCGGTAAATGATCCAGGCCGCCAATGAGATCCCAACGGTAAATCCCAAAAACTTGATCAGAAAAATCAACGCCCCAGGTGGTCCGTCATCGCCGGCTTCTTGTTGCATGGTATCGTGGAATTGGCGGATCTGTTCCTGTGCTCTGGCAAGTCCGCTGAGGTCGCCTCCTCCGAACATACTGGACAACCAGTTGCCCACAGCCACCAATACCCCGGCGATGTAGCCCAATCCAAGAAGCAGCGGTTTTATCATCCAAAAACCGATGTTTCCGACTAACTTTAAGATCGCCCGGGTTACGTCGTCGAGACCCCCCAAGCCGATTCCGCTGATGACCATCCCAAGGATGAGCACCGCGCCAACGCTGACGGTGATGGGCATCCACCATTCGAAAGACATGATCTGGGAATCACCGGCCTCGGAAGAAAACCTCGCCAGGGCCATGCCAACCAGGCCAACACCAAAGTATCCGATCACCAGGAATCCGTTGACCAAGTCGGCTTCGGCCACGGTATCTATCAGTACGGCCGCGAAGAGGACCATCAATCCCCACTGGAACGAGGCCCTAACCGTATCCAGCGTTACTTCATCTTGAGCGATGGTGGTGCCTCGCCACCACAAGAGGACCAAGAAAGCGAAAACTAATACCTGTCGCGCGATGGTATCGAAATTGGAACCGATGAACGCTCCCACCGGCAATACTCCCATGCCGGTGTGTAGATGAGCCAATACCAATATAGACAGCCCCGAGATGCCCAATCCAACCAGGCCACGAAGATTGGACGTGAACTTCATTGTTTGTACGTACGAAGAAAGCACGTAGGCCCAAAGGATGGCAACTACGACCAACCAGATCGGCAGCGCTGCCATCGATTGACCCAGGCCGGCGCTGATCAATTTGATCACCAGGTAAAAAGCGCAAGACTCTAGGAATAGCCCGACGCCAGTGACGGCGCTGTTACGCCATAGCTGGTTCATCTTCCACCTGAGCGTCTAAAACTCTCCCCAGACGTACCACCGGTACGCCGGGCAATTCTACTGACGGGGCCTGGTCGCCGGTGTAAAGCACCCGGACCTGATACCCGCTCTCCTTGATATAGGCTATTTCCGTCGCCATGACCTGAGTCAATATTGAAGTGACCACCACCACCGTCGTTCCGGCGGGTAGCGAAGCTCGCTCGCCACGCAACACTTCGGTCAGAGGAGTTACCACATACGGCCCAGCCATCGCCAAGGATTCCAGGACCAAGGAGAGCTGGGTGGAAGACGCCCCCATGGGAACGCTAAGCCATTTACCTGAGTAGCTGGCCACCGCATTGCTGACCAGGCCAAAGCTGTAGCCGCTTAGGGCCGCATCGTTTGCTACTGACGCCGCCGCCGTCACCGCCCGCTCAAAAAAGCGCCGGTTACTCCCCTGCCACGCGAATTCGCTGGTGGCCGCGTTCAGCGCGATCAGAACGTTCAAAGAAACCACCGGTTCAAAGACCTTGGTCTGTAGACGCTGCCTCCGGGCTGACGCCTTCCAGTCGATATGTTTCATTGGGTCTATGGGATTGTAATCTCGCTGCCGTAGGAACCGCGTGGTGTCTTGAACGACTGGTTTCCACGACTTGCTTTCACCCAGCGGATGTTGCTCCGGTAAGATCAATGCGCCCAGATCGACGATCCTGGGATACACCAGCAGGTGTTCCACTTTCGGATAGTGGATCTCCGCGGAGCTGAATCCAAAGATATCCCCACTGCGCAATCGGACCGGCCCGATGCGGTGGTATCCTCGGGCGGTGCATTTGATCTTATACTTCCAGGAGACTTTTTGATAAGGAAGCAAAGAGGTGGTGATGCAGTGTTGTCTCGTCACTTCGGCGCCGCTGCCACGCAGATTGCCGCCGGGCAATTCCAAACCTTCCGGAAATGCGTCCTGAATATCTAACCAGATCAAAGGAAGCACTTTTTCATTGGAAAGGGTGATTACGTATTCCACGGAATCACCAACAAAGGCCCGGTTGTTAGAGAGGGTTCGAAAGTGGGTTACTTTCTGGAAGGCAAAACGGTCCCAATACTTGGCCACTAAAGAGACAATCAGGCTAAGAGCCCCAAGAACCAATAGGAGTCCTTGGCTGGCCACCAAGCCGATAAACAAGATGACCAAGCTAACTAGGAGCCAAACTTCGTTGAGCATGATCGGTCGTTTAGGCCCCTATACGGGCACTTGTACCTGGGCCAGAATCTCGTCGATGATGCTCTCCGGCGTACGCTCCCGCAGCCGGGCCTGGGACTTAAGAATCATTCTGTGGGCTAGAGCCAAGGGGGCCAGGGTTTTCAGATCGTCGGGGGTCACGTAATCCCTCCCCCGGATCGCCGCCAAGGCTTGGCTGCACCGGTAGAGGCCCATCGTGGCCCGAGGGCTGGCGCCCAATTCCACGTCCCCATGGCTTCGGGTGGCCTGTACCAATTGGACCAAATAATTTCGCAGCACGGGGTCGAAATGGACTTCCCGGACGGCGTCCTGCAGTGAGGCAATGTCTGAGGCCCCGAGCACCGCTGCGAGGTCCTTCAGCGGGTCGTCAGTCTGGAACCGAGTCAACATTGCCTCTTCTTCGTCCTCTGTGGGGTAGCCCAATCTCAGGCGCAACAAAAACCGGTCTAATTGGGCTTCAGGCAAAGGGAATGTCCCTTCCAACTCGATGGGATTTTGAGTCGCGATCACCAGGAAGGGAACGGGCAGGGTAATGGTAACGTCATCTACCGTCAACTGACGCTCGCCCATGGCCTCCAAAAGCGCCGACTGGGTGCGGGGTGTGGCGCGGTTGATTTCGTCCGCCAGCACCACTTGGGCGATTATGGGCCCGGGCCGAAACTCAAAGTCGCCGCTTTTCTGGTTGTAAAAGTTGATGCCGGTGATGTCTGACGGCATCAGATCGGGGGTGAACTGGATCCGATGGAAGGTGCAATCTAGAGAACTGGCCAATGCTCGGGCCAGTGTAGTCTTGCCGATACCAGGCACGTCTTCAATCAGAATGTGGCCACTGCTGAGAACGGCAGCTAGGGTCAGTTCTATGACCCCGCCTTTCCCCACCAAGACTTTTTCGATATTTTCTTTAACGCTGGCGACCGCTTGCGCGATGCCGCCGGCGGCTGTAGGGTTTGCGGTTTCTCTCTGAGTCATAGACGTCGGCTTTCGCCACCCCGTCGAAGATTGAGCTCCACACGGATATCCAGATTATTGGCTCCCCAGATGTTCTTCCACTTCCCGCAGATCCTTGAATGAGTCCACGCTGTGCCAGAAGACCTGGGATTTCACCGCGGAAAGTTTGCCCTCCTGGGCCAGCCTAGGGAAAGTCTCCGTCTCATGGTCTCCCAACTCGGGCATCTCCAAAGCCATGCGCCGTTCAAATAGATAAACGCCGGCGTTGATCCAGTAAGGCATCGGCACTTTCTCTCGAAACCCGATCACGTCGTCATCAGGATTCATGTCCACCAGCCCGTAGGGACTGACGAAGGGCACCACCATGATTGTTGCCAAGTGGGACGGATTGGCCGATTTCCTTTCCTCATGACGCCGTGATAGCGAACCGAAAGGCTCCTGGGTTATCACGTCGCCGTTAAGGACCACTACCAGATCCTCCTCTTCAGGTACGAGAGGAAATCCGTTCCGGATGGCCCCACCCCGGCCCAACGGCGAGTCTTCCACACTGTAATGGGCTCTGATGCCAAAAGCTTGACCGTCTCCAAAATAATCCTGGATCGCTTCCCAGCGGTAACCCGCCAAAAAGACCACGTCGGTCACCCCGGCTTCTTTAAGCCACTGAACTTGATGCCAAAGTATGGGTTTTCCACACACCGGCACCATGGGTTTGGGAAGCGTATCGGTCAAAGGTCTGAGCCTTTCGCCTTTGCCGCCGGCTAGAATCAGCGCGTACACAACCGACCTTGCGTCATCAGATTACCATCACACCTAGTTATCATGGCACGTTCCCGGGCCGGAATTGTTGTCGCAGGATAATATACCCGTCCAAGGGACAGGCGGTCAAATACCGACCATCAAAAGAGCCGCAAGAGAAGCAAGCGAACCCTCGACAGTCTTGAATAAGTCATCAATCTGGGTCAATCCGTAAATGCTGATATGTTTCTATGGTCATGACTATAGTCATTAGAGAAGAATGAAAAGCTGAGAATGGGTAGTCCCATTCTTCTGGATACCAACATCCGTATTTGGGCCATGAACGGCGACCAACGTCTTGGTCCGGCCAGCCGCGACATCGCCGATCAAGCCCTGCGAGACAACCTGCTCTTCGTTTCAGCAATCTCCTTCTGGGAAATCGCGTTACTCACCAGACAAGGACGGCTCATATTGGATTATTCCAACAGCGCATGGCGTCAAAATACCCTTGGATTAGGCATAGGGGAGATACCACTGACTGGTGAGATCGGGATTCTAGCACCGGAACTCGAAGGTCTCCCATGAGACTCAGCCGACCGTATCATTACGGCAACGGCCCTGCTTAGAGGCCAAACCTACCGACCTCCGACCAGCGCATCCTTGACTGGCAGGGACTTTTGACCAGGCACGATGTGCGGGATTGATTGAAGGTTAGGTTCCAGATGCAGTGAACGTCTACGGATCATCGAAGTGTCCTATCTCTTCCGGCACAGCTCGTACCGTTCTATGAAGCCGGCTACCGGAGTAAGGGCTATGGCTTCTCCGACCAGGTCGATCGGTAGGTCTTGCAGACTCTTAAACCGGACACAAGCCTTACCCATGTCCAATTTTTTCCCGCTGGCCTTATACCCCTCAACGAACCACTTTTCTACTGCCTCGTCACTGCATATGTTCATGAGGTACAACGACATATAGTTCTTCTGAGAAGCTAAGGCGGCAAACATCAGGGGCTGACCGTTATAGGTCACCGGATAACGCTCCAAAGGGACGACGTACCCAATCATGCCAAACTGCATCATTTCCTGATAACCGTCGGGCAAGTTGGCCAGTATGACTTTTCGGACGATGGCGATTTCGGCACGCCGGTCTTCCGGAAGTTCAGCCAAGTACTCGTCAACGGTTTTGGCTTTGGATTTCGCCAATGGAGTCTCCTGCACTCAGTAAAAAATGGGTCAGACACAAGCGCTGTGCCCTATATAGAGGGGAATGCTGGCTACCCGGCCTGGGCTCGAACCAGGGCCCTCAGCTCCAAAGGCTGATGTGCTACCACTACACCACCGGGCAACGCGCTGTTCGCCGGAGACGGCGATCTATGGAGATGCGCTTTTCTATTCTCCCGCCCCCGCCTCCATGCGTCAAGTAAACCCAATACGGCTTCCGGGCTAAAACTAGCTGGTGCTATAATTGCCGTCAACCATACAGGTGCAACCCGGCGATGGGAGATCACCCAAACGGGTACTCTCCATCCTCCGGATACACAAAAGGAAAGTATGCGAAAGCTGCGGGTTTCATTTCTACACCTAGCCCCGGTCACATGCGACATTGAACACAACCGCCGGCTGGTGGAGCGCGCGGTTAATGTGGCCGCCGACGATGGGGCCGACTGGGTGATTACCCCCGAGCTATGCATACCCGGTTACCTGTTCATGAAGCAGATCGGCACCGACTGGATCACCCCCCAGCCAGGTCCCTGGATGGAGGAATTCTGCAAGTTGGTCAAGAAACGGAACGTTTCGGTCTTCCTGTCCCATCCCGAACGTGACCCCGCAACCGACAAGCTGTACAACACGGTGTTCGTTATCAACCAAGAAGGCCATATCGTCGGCAAGCACAGCAAGATTAAAGCCCTGGGCGGCGCCGAGTCTTGGTCCACCGCCGGCACGAAGATCGTACCCGTGGAATGCGGTGGGGTGCAGGCAGGGATCCTGATCTGCGCCGACGCCTACAAGAACGAAGTTGCTCAGGCGTTGAAAGACAACGGCGCCGAGCTGTTGGTATCCCCTGTGTCGTGGGGTCCGGGCCGCTGCGGACCCGACGGCGAGTGGGAGCAGCGTTCCTTGGATACCGGTTTGCCGATAATGGTGTGCAACCGCACCGGGGAAGAGCCGGAGGAGTTGGACTACCGGGAGGCCGAGAGCGTGGTGGCCAAGAATGGGAAGCGCCTGCTGTCCGCGACGTCCGACCGCTCGGTGGTGCTTTCCTTCGACTGGGACATGGACGCGATGGATCTGTTGTCCGAAGACTTCGACCGAACCTATCTGGACTAGTTAATAGGATTGACCAAAGATCTCAGGTAGCTGTAGGGGCGGGTTTTAAACCCGCCCCTACGTACAATGTCATCAGCCGGTCCGCGCGTCCAAAAACCGCTGTAGAATCAAAACTGCCGAGGCTTCGTCCACGGCGGCGCGGTCCCTGGAGGGCTGGTGGCCCGCCTCCCGCATCAGCGCCTCGGCTTCCACCGAGGTGTACCGCTCGTCGGTTTCGTGCACCGGCAGGGAGGTTTGTTTCCGGAGAGCCCTCACGAAAACCAGGGCCCGTTTTGCCTGAGGGCCGGTTTCGCCGTTAATGCTATAAGGAATGCCCACCACCAATCCCTCTACCCTTCGCTCCCCGGCCGCTTCCAACACCCGGCGCACATCCTCAACCAGCTTGGTACGCTGAAGGTGTCCCGCCGGCAGGGTCAGCCTCCCTTCAGGGTCGCTTACCGCCAGTCCGATACGTTTCTCTCCCAGGTCCAAAGCCAGCAGTCTCAGCGTCTCAGCTCCATTGTCAAACTCAGGACAGGCTCTGCCTCACCAACTCAGGGACCCCAGACAGAGCCTCATCCAGCTTGCCCGCGTCTCGTCCGCCAGCCTGAGCCATGTCCGGACGGCCCCCGCCTCCTCCGCCCACAACCTTGGCGGTGTCCCGAGCCAAGTTCCCGGCGTGCAAACCCTTGTCCACCAGATCCGGGGTAACCATGGCGATCAAAATGGGGCTACCGTCCACCACCGATCCCAACATTACCACGACGCTGGATAGCTTGGCTTTCAAAAAGTCTCCCATCTCACGCATGGCTTCGGGACCGGGCGCCGATGTCCGGGCCGCCACGACTTTTACCCCGTCAACATCCACCACCCGGCCGAGTATCTCCTCGGCCTCGGACCGCAGGGTCGACCTTTCCAGAGCCGCCAACCGGCGTCTCAGGTCTTCGGTATCGCTTATGAAACTATCCAGCCGCTCTTCCAAGTCGGCCACGGGAGTCTGCAATCTCTGGGAGAGCGCCTCCAGCTTCGCAGCCTGCTGGATAAACAACTCCTCGGCAGCCCGCCCGGTGACCGCCTCTATGCGGCGCATCCCGCCTCCTATAGAGGACTCGCCCAGCACGAACAGGGTACCCACCTGGCCGGTGGCAGAAACGTGGGTACCACCACATAATTCAACGCTGAAAGCCTCGCCGTTGGACATGCTGACCATGCGGACCACGTCGCCATACTTGTCGCCAAAAAAGGCCAGGGCTCCCTGGCGCACCGCCTCGGCGTAAGTGGTCTCTTGGGTTGATACCAGCAGATTTTCCCGCACCTTTTCGTTGGACAAGGCCTGCACCGACAATATCTCCTGGGGAGACAGGGCGGTGACGTGGCTGAAGTCGAAGCGGAGGCGGTCTGGATCAACCAGGGAACCGGCCTGGTGCACGTGGGCGCCCAGCACCGACCGCAGGCTAGCATGCAGCAGATGGGTGCCGCTGTGGTTTCGGGATGCGTCCAATCGGCGGATTATGTCAACTTGGGCGGTTACCTGGTCCCCCAGGGAAATGTCTCCCTGCTCCACTACGCCCCGGTGGACGATGAGACCGGCAACCGGGCTCTGAGTGTCCTCAACCCGTACTACCCCGTTTGGACCGGTGATCGTTCCCTGGTCGCCGAGCTGGCCGCCGCCCTCGGCGTAGAACGGCGTCTCCGCAAGGACCACCTCGACCCGCTGGCCTTGGGTGGCATGGCTCGACGGTTCCATCTGTCCTGGCTCCTCTGGTTCCGTTCGTCCTGAACCTTCCGCCTCCGTTCGTCCTGAGCCTGTCGAAGGACCCACCAAAATGGCGGCCAAAGTTGATTCTTGGCTCAATCCGTCGTATCCGACGAAGGGCGTTGCCCCCAAGCCCAAGTCTTCATAGGCCGACAGCATTTCCATACTGCCGGTGAAGGCCCGGTCGGACTTGGACTGCTCTTCGTGGACTTCCATTTCGCGCTGGAAGCCGTCCATGTCCACTTCCAGCCCTTGCTCCCGGGCGATCTCAGCGGTGAGTTCCGGAGGAAAGCCGTGGGTGGCATACAAGATGAACGTTTCAATGCCGCTGATCCGGCCGGACCACTCATCCAAGGATTCATTTATCTGGCCACGATCGGTGCCGGCCAGACGTTGAGCGAGAGAGTTGACCGCCAGGTCTACTCCAATGGATTCGTCCGCATCGCCGGAGATCGACGATGCCGCTGTCAATGTGGTAATCAAAGCACTTGCTTGGGCCGCATCGCTCTTGGCTTGAATCAGAATAGGGATCGCGGCCTCCCTAAGCTTGAATAAGCCGCGGAGGATACCGTTGCCCTGCTCGAAGGTACGCCCGAATCGCTCCTCCTCCGAGCGGATCACCCGCAAAATGAAGTCATGGTTCTCTTCCAGTTCATGATAAACGTGGCTGAAGTGGCCTAGCACTACTTCGGTGACTTCGGCTAGGAAAAGCTCGGCCACGCCCAACTGACGTCCGTGGCGGATGGCCCGGCGGATGATCCGGCGCAGGACGTAGCCTCGCCCCTCATTTCCGGGAGAGACACCGTCGCCGATCAGAAATGCGGCGGACCTGGCATGTTCAGCCACAACCCGCAGGGCGTAGTCGGTTTGCTGGTCCTGCCCGTAAGTCTTGCCGGTTAGCTGACAGGCCTTCTCGATGATTGGCACGAAGAGATCTGTCTCGTAGATGTTGGACTTGCCCTGGAGAATGACCGCCGCCCGTTCCAGACCCATTCCGGTGTCGACGCTGGGAGCGGGCAGGGGTTCGCGGACGCCCTGGGTGTCCTGGTAATACTGCATGAACACCAGGTTCCATAGCTCCACGAAACGCTCGCAGTTGCAGTTGGGGTGGCAGCCGGGGACATCCGGAAAACCCGCCTTGGCGCCGGCATCCCGGTCTTCCCGCAGAATGGCCGTCAAGACATCCGGTGTGACCATATCCTGGCAACCCTTGTCACGTCCGCCGTCATAATGGATCTCAGAACAAGGACCGGTGGCGCCCTCGTTGCCCGCGGGTCCCCACCAGTTGTCGCTGTCGCCGTACCGGTAGATGCGCTCCTCTGGGACTCCCACCTGATCCCGCCAGATCTGGTAGGCGTCGTCGTCATCCAGATGGATAGTAACGAAGATCCGCTCCGGGTCCAGGCCAAACTCCTTGGTTACCAACTCCCAAGCGAAGCCAATTGCGCCCTCTTTGAAGTAGTCGCCGATGCTGAAGTTGCCCAGCATCTCGAAAAAGGTCAGGTGTTTGTGGTCGCCCACCTCGTCGATGTCGGTGGTACGGAAGCTCTTCTGGCTGCTAGTCATCCTGATGCTGGGCGGCGTCTGCTCCCCGGTAAAATAGGGCTTGAAGGGGACCATACCGGCGCTGGTAAACAGCAAGGTTGGGTCTCCAGAGGGGATCAGCGAGGCGCTGGGCATGGCCAAGTGGCCTCGGTCTTGAAAGAAGCGGGTAAATAGGTTCCTGATCTCGTCGCCGGTCATGTTTCTAGACTCGCTTTACTGAGATTACGGGACGCGTTGAAGTGGTTGAAATTGTATGCCAAGGGCCAAATAGCGTCAATCGAACGCTCTGAATATTTTCCGCGCTCGCAACGCCTGAATCAAAATTTGAATTTATCCGGTCATAACGACTACAATAAGGGTGGATAGTACAATCGGGGTTTAAGGGCGGCGGCCCATCTCACGGCCCATAATCATAAATGGTTCGGAGGTGACAATGGACTCCAGCATAGTGAGCAAGATCGAGAAGTCCAGGACCTACGCCGAGCAGAAGGAGCGGGTGACGATCACCACTCTGCAGGCGAGCTTCGATGGTAACCACAATACTTATCAGATCACCTACGACGAAGCCGGATGGGACTGTCAGTGCCACTATTTCGACACCAGGGGCGTGTGCAGCCATACCATGGCTCTTGAGCGAATCCTGGAAGGTATGCTGGTCCAGCGGGATAAGCCGGCCGCCAAGGTTTAAAACTCACCCACGGCCTGGCCAATCGAGGAAAAGCACGTATTTATCTGATCACGGCGTTAACGCTGATCCGGGACATCTCTCCGATCTACAAATAGTCCCCTCTCCAGTGGTCTATCGGCGCGGGATGATCCTACCGGGTCTGTTAACTTCCGCACCCGCATCATGACCTTCATCGGCCTGGTGATTCTGGCCTTTGGCGTCGTCTTCATGGCCGTCGCCATGGGACCCGCATTCCGCCGCCGGAGACGGGGGTTTGCGAAATCCTTCTTACCTCCGGCGCTGCAATACCCCAAATACCGGGCCTACTGGCTCGGGATGTTGGCGGCGGTTAGCGGTTACCAGATGTTCCGTGTCGGCCAACTCTGGCTGATCTACCTCATCACCGACTCGCCTTGGTTCTTGGGGTATGCGGGCGTCGCCAACGCCCTCCCCGGTATGTTCTTCAACCTCTTTGGCGGCGTATTCGCCGACAAACTGGACAAGCGCCTGCTGATCGTATGCACTCAGGCCACCACTGCCGGCCTGATTTTTCTACTGGCGATACTCACCCTATTAGATGTCGTGCAGCCGTGGCACATTCTGGCGATCGCTTTTCTGGCCGGCGCCGTGGAGGCTTTCGATACTCCGGCTCGTCAGGCCATCTACCCTCACCTGATAGATCGCAAGGTCATGATGAGCGCGGTGGCCATGAACTCCGTCATCTGGCAGAGCACCCGGATCATCGCCCCAGCCATAGCCGGATTCATCATCGACTTCATCAACACCGAAGCCGCCTTCTTTATAGCCGGGGCCGGGTTCTTGACGATGTCGGTAGTCATGTTCTTCCTCCAGGTACCGCCGATTCCCCGGGGTTCCCGGGGCAACGCCGCCCAGGACATGCTGGAGGGTCTCCGCTTCATAAAGCGCAATTCCATATTCTCTTTCCTCATCAGCATGACCTTCTTCAACAGCTTCTTCGGCATGGCCTATATCATGCTCATGCCTGTCTTCGCGGTGGATATCCTGGACGTGGGCGCCCGGGGACAAGGGCTGATGTTGGGCGTCGGTGGAATCGGCGCGCTGCTCACCACCATTTGGTTCGGGGCCCGCGGCAATGTGGTGAACAAGGGCCCATTTATCATCGGCGGCGCCGTGGCTTTCGGATTGCTGGTGGCCACCTTCGCCATGGCCGCCCAGTTTATCGGGTCTCTCTACGTGGTGATGGCCATATTGTTCGTCATGGGCGCCTGCAACTCCGGCTATATGATCTCCATCCAAAGTTCTCTTCAGATGCTGGTGCCAGACCGGATGCGCGGGAGGGTGATGGGGTTCTACGGAATGACCTGGAGCATAATGCCCCTGGGAGGAATGCAGGCCAGCGCCCTGGCCGGCTTCAGCTTTATCACGGTGCCCTTCGCCATCGCGATCGGAGGGCTGTTCGTGGCAGCCTTCGCCATTGGTCCGGGTCTGCTCAACAGCAAAGTGCGAAATCTGGGGACCCAACTGCAACCGCCGGAATCCGCCGAAGCCGAGGTAGTGCCGACACCAAGTCTGTCCTCAACACCGGCGGATGACTAGACCACATGCCTATGTAATTCGGTTTCGGCGACCCCACCGCCAGGCGTCCAGCGTTGACAGTGCATAGCCGCGAGAATACACTCCAAACGGCCCTTAACTCTGAACAATGGCACATCTAGGGACTCTTGTTGAGGCAAGCTAGGGAGTATTATTTGGAATTCCTGGTCGTAGGATTGAACCACCGTACCGCGCCGCTGGAGGTGCGGGAAAAGATAACGCTGAATTCGGAGCAACTTCCTTCCGCTTTGACAACCATGGCGGCTTACGGAATGCCCGGCGTCATCCTGTCCACCTGCAACCGCTCCGAATTTTACGCCTTGGATCCCCAAGAAGGGTCGGACTCGTCTGCCGGATGGGGCGAAGGCGAGAAAAATATAAAAGAGTTTTTGGTCGATTGTTTCCACATCCGGCTGGTGGACGTCGAAAGATACCTCTATCTTCATCGCGGACGGGAGTGCGTCAGCCACCTTTTTCGAGTGGCCTCCAGCCTGGATTCGATGATGTTGGGCGAAGACCAGATAATCGGGCAGGTGCGGGAAGCTTTTGACACGGCCGTACGCGGCGAAACCGTGACCGGGCCGTTGTATCAACTCTTCCAACAAGCCCTACGGGTGGGACGCAAGGTACGCCGGGAGTCCGGCATCGGCCGGCATGCCATGTCCGTCAGCCAGGCCTGCGTGGAATTGGCCGTGGGCGACTTAGGAGATCTGACCGGATTGAGCGCCATGGTGTTGGGCACGGGAGAAGCCGGAGGCCTGGCAGCGATGGGATTGCGCTCTTCCGGCGTGTCGGACATCACCGTGGTTAACCGTACCCATCATCGGGCGGTGGAACTGGCCAAGACCCTGTCCGGGCATGCCGTGCCACTTCCAGAAATGCCCGATGCCCTCCGGGAAAGCGATCTTGTGGTCGCCTGTACCGGTTCGCCGGAATACATCTTGGGCGCGGATCTGGTCAGTAACGCCATGGCCTCCCGGCCTGACCGGCCCATGTTTCTGATAGACATCGCTGTACCCAGAGACATAGACCCGGCAGCGGGCTTGGTCGATAACGTTTTTCTTCACGACGTGGACGACCTGGACAGGGTATCTGAAGCCCGCCGGATCGCCGCCGCCAACGAAGCCGAGCAGGCGGAGGAGTTGATCATCAAGGAGACCGAAGGTTTCCTTCAGTGGCGCCTTGCCCAACAAGCCCTTCCCACGGTGATCGCGCTACGGGACAAAGCTGAAACCATCAGAGCGCAGGAACTCAAAAAAACCCTGCGGAAGATGAACCCAGATCTATCCCCGGATGACACCGCAACCCTGGAGGCGATGACCCAGGCTATCGTCAAGAAGATTCTCCATGGTCCCACCGTTTACCTCAAGGAGCATCGAAGCCCCAGCGACCTCCGCATGGCCCGGGAGATTTTTAAATTGGGGGCCGAGGAGTGTTGATGCCTTCCTGGCATCGCCGGAGGCTCCTAGTATTCAAACCCCGGCCGGAGTCTGAGTAACTGATATGTCACTGGTTGAAAAATACGCTTTGCTGCCGGACGAGATCGACCGGGAAAGCCTGAAAATGGTGGAGGCTTCCCTGCCCGGCTCTCTCTCGTTAAGCGGCAACGAGCGCTACGTCGTTAGCCGAATCGTCCGGGCCGAAGGGGACCCTCAGATAGCATTGGACGTGTCCTTCAGCCCAGGAGCGGTGGACCTGGGTATCGGCGCTCTTCGGGACGGGGCCGTGGTCGTTACCGATGTGCGGATGGTGGAGATGGGAATATCCAAAGCCTTGCTCAAAAGCCATCAAGTCGCCACCCAATGCCGCATAGACACCCCGGAAGTCGCGGCCCGCGCCCAAAGCGAGGGAACCACCCGTTCGGTTGCGGCCATTCGGGAATTAGCTCCCTATCTGAACGGATCAGTCGTGGCCGTTGGCAATGCCCCCACCGCCTTGTTAGCATTGCTGGACTTGATTCAAGAAGGGAAAGCCTTGCCAAAATTAATCATCGGTATGCCCGTGGGATTCGTGGCCTGCGCCGAGTCTAAGGAAGAACTGGCCGCCGGTCCCATCCCCTATATCACCGTGCACGGAAGGCGTGGCGGCAGCTCGGCCGCCGCGGCCACCGTCAACGCCCTGCTGTCGCTGATAGACCAAAAGGCGTCATCATGACCGGACGACCGGAGATGTCTGACAGTAGCAATGACGAAAACGGCGGCGGCCGGTGGGGTGTTGTTTTCGTGGCCCACGGCAGCCAGCGCGGCGCCAGCCCCGATGAGTGTTCCTGTTCCTGGCGAGGGACCGGACACGAACGGCCCCCATGGTGCCTGGATTGTCCAAGCACCCCATTGGGATTAAGGGATGCGGCAGACCGCCTCCAATCCTCATTGGGCGGCCAACGGGCCGAGGTGGAGCTTTCTTGCTTGGAGTTCATCGAACCGCATCCAGACCAGTCCATCCACAATATGGCGGACCAGGGACTGGAACGGGTGGTGGTCATCCCGTACCTGCTGGGTCAGGGAAAGCATGTCACCTTGGAGATGGACGAGATCCTGGACGAGTTACGCGCGAAACTGCCTTCGTTGGGATTATACCTGGCTGAATCGTTGGGCCCTGATCCCCGCATGGCGGAGATCATAGTGGAGCGTGTACAAAGTCTGGGCCTGTCCAACGAAACAGAATCTCCTACGAATAAGGAAGGAGGTCCTACCGGGGTGCTTGTGGTCAAGGCAGGCACCAAGAACCAGTACGACGATTGCCTCTGGTTCCAGGACTTGGGGCGCATGGTAGAGAATCGTCTTGGTTTGGGCTATGCTGTTGCGGTGGCCCAGTCCCACTACGGTGACCCAACGGTGGACGATGCCGCTACGAGATTGGTGGAGGAGCGGGGAGTCGCGCGTATCGTGGTCGTTCCCTATCTGTTTTTCCCCGGGCTAATCCTCAAGAGAAACATTCTGGGGGGCATGGACCGGATAGCTCAAAGTCACCCAACCGTATCTCTGTCGGTAACGCCGCCTCTGGGCGTTGACGACCGGATCGTGGCGGTGGCCGCTGACCGGATACGCCAAGTATGGGACCGGGTGGAGGGCTAGTGCTCTCGCCAGCATGTGACCGGATAAAACACGATGGTTGACAAGCCGAATCCGGACCAAAGGCCGGAAAGCGACTACAGCAGGCAAACGGTTAAGCGAGGGGGACTGCGCACCGGGTATACCACCGGGTCATGCGCGGCAGCTGCGGCCAAGGCCGCCACTCAATCCCTGCTCACCGGGGAATCGGTTGGCCAATCAACGATTCAGTTGCCGGTAGGCAGATCGGTCACCTTCGAGATTCACCGATGCCAGACCTCGGATGATGGAAGCAAAGTGACCTGCTCGGTCATCAAGGACGGCGGCGACGATCCGGACGTCACCCACGGTGCGGAGATATGCGTCACGGTCTACAGGGACCCAAACTTCGCTGATAAAGTACGGATCGCCGGGGGTATCGGCGTGGGAACAGTGACCCGCCCAGGTGTCGGGATCGAGGTAGGCGAACCGGCCGTCACCCGGGTGCCCCGGCGCATGATAATCGACTCTGTGAACGAAGCGGCCACGACCCACGGCCTTCCGTCCGAAACCGGCTTAGTCGTGGAGATCTCCGTTCCCAACGGCGAAGAGATCGCGGAAAAGACCACCAACTCACGCCTGGGAATCCTGGGAGGGATATCCATCCTGGGCAGCACCGGCGTGGTCCAGCCCTTTTCCACCGCGGCATGGCGGGCCAGCGCGAACATGGCCATAGACGTAGCGGCGACCAACGACTTGTCCCACTTGGTGCTTTCCACCGGCACGCAGAGCGAGATCTTCACCAAAAAAGTATTGGACCTGCCGGACATGGCTTACATCGAGGCCGGCATCTTCAGCGGACCGTCGTTGAAACGTTGCGTCATGCGTAACGTCCAACGGGCAACCCACGCTGGAATGGTCGGCAAACTCTCAAAAATGGCTCAAGGATACTTCGTGACCCACGTGGCCGGGAACCGGGTGGACACCACCTTCCTGGCTGCCCTGGCCTCCCAATGCGGTGCGACCGATGAGGTTCAAGAAGAGATACGCCAAGCCGCCAGCGCCCGCCACTTTCAGGAACTTGCGCTGGCCAACGGTCTGAACTCGGTATTTACCTTGATGTGCGAGATGGTCTGCGAAGAAAGCCATAAGCTACTTGGCGACGACGCCAATAAACTCATCGTCGATAGCCTGTGCTTCGATTTCGACGGCGCACTCTTGGGCCAGGCTTCCACGTCGCCCCAGGGCCTTCCGCTGATCGCCACCGCCGGAAGCCAGACCAATGGTTGAGAAATTGCAGGCGGCTTCGCAACGGGCATTGGGCCTTCCCGACGATGCTTTCGAGCAACGGCGCCCGCTGCAGGGGCAGATCACCAAGCGGGAAGTGCGCGCGGTCAGCCTCTATTCCCTGGGTCTCCGGCCCGGCAGCGTGGTTTGGGACATCGGAGCCGGCACCGGGTCTATCTCTGTCGAAGCGTCTATAATCGCCCGGGAAGGCACTGTCTACGCCGTGGAGCGTGACGAAGAGAGCTTGCCGCTGCTCCGGCGTAACGTGGAGCAGTGGGGCTCAAAGAACGTTCATATCATCGCCGGAGAAGCGCCGGACGCACTGGTGGAATTGCCTGACCCAGACGCGGTGTTCGTGGGAGGCAGCGGCGGAAGCCTGGCGGAGATATTAGACGTGGCGATAAAGCGGCTGCGAGCAGGCGGCCGCATCGTGGTTAACCTGGCTGCCTTGGAACGCACAAATGAAGTATACCAACGCTTCAAGTCGTCGGGTTTTGTTGCCGACATGGTTATGGTGAACTCGTCCAGAGGAAAAGATATGCCCGACGGGACGGTCCGTTTGGAGGCCCTTAACCCGGTCTTCGTGGTGACCGCCCGGCGAGAAGGATAGCTCGATGAGCACGACGGGAAATAGCACCAACTTCGGGCGCTTCTACGGAGTGGGCGTGGGTCCCGGCGACCCGGAGTTGCTCACGTTGAAAGCCCTACGGGTTCTCCAAGAGGTGCCGGTGATATGTACACCTCGCTCGGAGTCCAGCCAGGAAAGCTATGCCTTGGACATCGTGCGGGATTACCTGGACGAGAAAAAACAGGAAATCATCCGGATTCCGTTCCCCATCGACGACGAAGCGGGAGCCGCGGCGGTCTGGCGGAACGCCGCCGACACCATCGGTGGCCACCTCAAACAAGGAAAGGACGTGGCGTTTATCACCGAAGGCGATCCCATGCTGTACAGCACCTTTTCTTACGTGTTGGACAGCATCAAGTCGGGATACCCTGAGGTTACCGTGGAGATCATTCCCGGCGTGTCCTCCGTCATGGCGGCGGCAGCCAGCGCCGGAGTTCCCCTGGTCACCCACGGCCAGAGATTGGTGATCCTGCCCGCCGTCTACGGGATCGACGACCTATCCGAAGCCATCGCCAACTACGACACCATCATCCTCATGAAGGTTAACCGCACCCTGCTACAAGCGCTGGCTAATCTGGAGCAACTGGGCTTGGCCGGAAAGGGCATATACGTACGCCGTGCCAGCACCGCCCGGGAAGAGGTGGTCAGGGACCTTAGCACGCTCTCCGAGGAAGACCTGGACTATTTCTCCCTTCTGATAATCAAGAGGTAAAAGAATGGCTCAAAGCCAAGGCAAGGTATATATAGTTGGCGGCGGCCCCGGCGACCCGGAGTTGTTGACGTTAAAAGCCAAATCGGTGATCGAGTCCGCCGATGTAATCATATACGCCGACTCCCTGGTCCATCCTTCCATCGTGGATTTCGCCAAGCCCGGCGCCGAGGTCCATGGCAGCAAGACTCTGAACCTGAGCGAAATCATGGAGTTGACATTGGAATCGGTTCGCCAGGGGAAGACCGTGGCTCGCATCCAGAGCGGCGACCCTTCAATCTACGGGGCCGTCCTGGAACAGATGCGAATCTTGGAAGAGGCCCAGGTAGATTACGAAATCATACCGGGGGTAAGCGCGGCCTTCGCGGCGGCCGCCCGGCTGAAAGTCGAATTGACCATACCCGGCGGGTCCCAGACGGTGATCATGACCCGGGCACAAGGCCGTGTCTCCATGCCACCCGGAGAACAACTGAAAGACCTGGCGGCTCATGGTTCCACGCTAGTCATATTTTTAAGTATCACGCGGATGTTCACCGTGGTGCGCCAGTTATTAGAAGCGGGTTACACTGAATCCACTCCGGTGGCTGTTGTCTACCGGGTGGGTTGGCCGGACGAAAAGATTATTCGGGGCACCCTTAGCGACATTGCCGCCAAGGTCAGGGATGCCAAGATCACCTTGCAGGCTCTAATCATGGTTGGCGAAGCGATGGACCCGGCCCTGCTTCATCACGTCCCCACTGCGGCCAACGGCGTCTCGTCGTCCCACCTCTATGCCAGCGACTACACCCACCTCTACCGCCGGGCCGAGGCGGAGTCTTCCGATGTGGAGGAGGGCTCCAGCGGCGGCGGGCAGTGAACACCAGGCCATGACCGATACCGCCATCGTCGCTATTTCCCGCAACGGCGCAGAGCTGGCCCGTAGGGTTGCCACCGAATTGGGCGGCGGCTCGACCCTTTATCTGGACCGGCGCTTTTTGGTTGAGGAAGATAACGCAGTAGCTTTCGACCTGCCGGCCCGCCCTCTGGTTCAAAGTGTTTTCCAAGAGTGCCGGCGATTAGTGCTTTTCATGCCCGTGGGGGCAGCGGTCAGGCTGCTGGCGCCATGCCTAGATCACAAGCACCGTGACCCTGCCGTTGTTTGCGTCGACGACGCCGGGCGGTTCGCCGTGAGCCTGCTTTCGGGACACCTGGGCGGGGCTGACAAGCTGGCTCAAGAAGTAGCCTCCATCCTGGACGCTTCTCCCGTCGTAACCTCGGCATCCCACGTGACCGGACGCCTGGCCGTGGACTTACTTGGTCAGGAATTCGGCTGGCAGATAGAAGCGGACCCGCTGACTGTCACAAGAGCCAGCGCCATCTCCATAAACGGAGAGCCGGTGGGTATATATCAGGAGGCCGGGGAGACCGGCTGGTGGCCTTCCGGCCAGCCGTTGCCAGACAACGTCGAGGTGTACCGATCTTTACAGTCTTTGGCTGAATCCCCATGCGCCGCCGCGCTGGTAATCACCGACCTGGCGGCCCAGGATCATTCCAGCGAAAAGACCTATTCCGATGCCTTGCCCGGCAAATTCGTCGTGGTATATCGGCCTCGTAGCTTGGCGGTTGGCCTGGGGTGCCGCCGTGGCGTCCCCATGGAACATCTAGAGCACCTGATCGACACTACATTCCGCGATAACAACCTGGCTAAGGCCAGCATCAACTGCATCGCCACCGCCGAGTTAAAGCGCGACGAAGTAGGCATCGGACAGATGGCGGCCAAGCTCCAAGTGCCGGTCCACTGCTACGGCGAATCAGATCTGAACTCCATGTTCCCTCCTGAAGGCTCTGAACTGGGTCCAACACCCTCCCCAGAACCTCACAGATTGTTGGGAATCTGGGGCGTATGCGAACCCGCCGCCCTATTGGCTTCATCCGCAACCGAACTATTAGTCACCAAAACCAAAACCGACCGCGCAACCGTCGCCGTTGCCCGAATGTTCTACGGCGCTGATAAGTCTTGATTAGCCACAGAAACACAGAGATCACAGAGTTAAATAAAATTACGGAAAGGATCATAGGTTGTGGGATAGAAGTGCACCGGCATTTGGGGCCGGGACTTCTCGAGAGCGCCTACGAGGCAGCCCTATGTGTCGAGTTGGGTCTCCAAGGGCTTCAGTATCAACGACAGGTGCCGATACCACTCACCTACAAAGGGGAACAGATTGGTGATTACCGGATCGAACTCGTCGTGGAAGATACGGTGGTGGTGGAAATTAAAAGTGTCGAACGTCACGATCCCCTCTTCGAGGCCCAAGTGTTAACCTACCTAAAGATCACCGGCAAGAAAATTGGTCTCTTAATGAACTTTAACTCAAGGTTGCTAACAAATGGCATCAAACGGCTCATCTTCTAAACCCTCCGTGCCTCTGTGTCTCTGTGGCTAACGACAACAAACAAGGCAAGCTGTTTCTTGTTGGCCTAGGACCCGGCGAGGCTGAGTACTTGACGGGTGCGGCCATGTCGGCCCTGGAGGAATCGGACGTCGTTGTCGGGTTCCGTGCGTATATCGAACAGGCCGGAGACTTGCTAGCTGGCAAGGAACTCGTCTCCATGGAATTGGGCCAGGAGATTGAGCGGGCGTCCAAGGCCGTGGAGTTGGCTTACGCGGGTCGGGTGGTGTCGGTGGTGTCTTCGGGAGACGCCGGCATCTACGGCATGTCCGGCCCGGTGTTCCAAGTGCTAAATGGTTTGGATTGGGACGGGATCAACCCTCAAGTGGAAACGGTGCCCGGCATCTCCGCCATGCAGGCCGCCGCCGCCTTGCTGGGCGCGCCCTTGATGCAGGACTTCTGCGCCATCAGTCTCAGCGACCTGCTGACCCCATGGACGGCCATCGAACAACGGCTGAAGGCGGCAGCCCAGGGAGATTTCGTCGTCGCCCTATACAACCCCCGAAGCCGGACCCGCCAATGGCAACTGATGGAGGCCCGGCGCATACTTCTTGAGCATCGCTCTGGTAAAACCCCAGTCGGCGTCGTCAAGGACGCTTTTCGGCCGGGGCAACAGGTGACTATCACCGACCTGGAAGGGCTGGAAGGGATCGCCGAGGACATCAACATGGTCACCACCGTGGTCATCGGAAACTCCACCACCTACCTGCTGCAGGGGCACATGGCAACCCCCAGGGGATACCGGGACAAGTAGAGCGAGCGTCTTTTCCGTGTCCTAGACCTTGCCACCCAGCCTGATGTAGCCATCGGTGCATTTTCGCCTCAGACAATCCATCCTAGTCCCACGCCATCCAGGCCACCCTCTCGGCAGATCAGGTCGGTCCGGAGGTGCGTCTTAAAATCCCGCATATTAAGGCATTCCTCAAATCCCAGACTCCACTCCCACAATACCCGCGTCTAACCAGGATTTAAGTAACCTGGTTTCCTTTGGTTATCTATCTCGCATGGTATTACTGGGCTCGTACGTCCGCGCCCGGAATCACTCCCCGGTAATAAGCCGGTAATTCAACAGTAATTCCCCGGTAACGCTGGGTATCGTTTAATAGGTTTACAAGTTAGAGCAGCCGAACGGAACAAGATACAGGAGGAACGACAATGGTTAACACAAACAAGTTGGTCACAGGTCTTATCGCTGGCGCCGCTTTGGGCGCGGTTGCCGGCCTATTATTCGCGCCCAAACCCGGTAAACAGTCTCGGCAGATCGTGGCGGCCCGAGCCGACGAGCTTCGCAACAAGGCCGACGGGATTCGCGACAAGGCCGCCGGTTACGTAGACGCCATGCGCTCCCGGAGACAGAGCAAGGAAAATCAACCCGTGTTGGCCGAGGCTACCAACGGCCATGTGAATGGAACGGTATAAGAAATCTTTGCCTAGGTCCGAACGAAGACTACATTCTCCCGTGCCGGGGTGATTCCCCTTCCCCCGGCACGGTCCATTTACCAGTCCGGCTGCTCCTTCAACCTAACAGCACTCGCCGATCTGCCCACATTCTCAGCCGCGACCGGCGGCATTCCAAATCCGACGGAACCACTCCCCATCTCTGATCACAGCGTAAGCCGCGCTCTCGATGTCAACCGCGAACAGGTGGAACTCCGGCTCTTCCGGCTTGAATCCGATCTTCTCATGAAGCGCCTCACTGTAGAGACGCCGCTCTTCCAGATCCCGGATCTCCAGACCACGTCCATACAGCTTAAACCCTCCCTCACTGCCGTGCCGGTCCGAAACCGTGCTGTGCACGGTGCACCGTGGATCGCGCAGAAGGTCCAGCGCCTTGCGCGACTGCCACATCATCCCCAGGTAGAGACGCCCCATAGTCAAGAGCGGTTCCACCGGCGAGATGCGCGGGAAACCGTTTTTTCTCAGGGTACCCAATAGCACCAACCCGGTTGCCTCCATGCGCTCTTCGCCCAAGGCCGTTAATTCTGGATCAGCGCGTTTGAATTCTTCCCAATCCACTCTATTCGTTCTTAGGGCACTCCCAGTTTTCAAGACAAATTATATTCCAAATCGAATCTAAGCAGACACGGCCTTAGGTAGGATGACCAATACACACCGGCACTGGAACCCTCTATCCATTCCAACTATACTGGCCCCATGTCACAGCCTTCGTCTCAATCAAGTTCCCGTGCCTCCTCCGGCGTCTTCGTTGGCCGGCAGAGAGAGATGGGTGAGCTAAGGGCGGCCTTGGAAGAATCCCTGGCCGGGCGCGGGCAAATGGTGATGCTGGTGGGTGAGCCGGGCATCGGCAAAACTCGAACAGCCCAAGAGTTGACTACCTACGCCGAAACCCAAGGAGCCCGAGTCCTTTGGGGCCGGTGCTACGAAGAAGAGGGGGCGCCCCCCTACTGGCGGTGGATCCAGTCCATCGGCTCTTTCATCAGCGAACAAGACCCTGACCAGCTAAGTTCGGCGATGGGACCCGGCGCGTCCCACATCGCTGAATTGATTCCCGGCTTACGGGAAAAGCTGCCCGATCTTACAGACCCGCCTGCGTTGGAGCCCGAGCCGGCCCGGTTCCGTCTCTTCGACTCCGTCACCACCTTCTTGAAAAATGCCTCCCAGTCTCAACCGCTGGTAATCGTCCTGGACGACTTGCATTGGGGCGACCACGCCTCTCTGCTTTTGCTGGAATTCCTGGCTCGTGGCATGGCGGCTAGCAACCTGCTGCTGGTGGGTACCTACCGTGACGTAGAGGTGTCGCGGCAGCACCCATTATCGCAGACGTTGGGCAGCCTCATGCGCGAGCAACTGTTCCGACGGATCCAGCTTGGTGGCTTAACGCAGCAGGAAGTGAGCGAATTTGCCGAGCTCAGCGCCGGAGTTGCTCTACCCGATAACGCTTTGGACTTGGTGCACCGGCGCACCGAAGGAAACCCGCTGTTCGTTAACGAAATAGTACGGTTGCTCAGCCAGGGAGAAGTGGCCACGGACCCAGGCTGGGCCGCAATGGTTCCAGAAGGCATCCGGGACGCGATAGGCAGGCGGCTGAACCGGTTGTCCAGCGAGTGCAACCGTGTACTTACGACTGCCGCAGTGGTTGGTAGACAGTTCAATCTTGATCTGCTTGAGGAATTGAGCAGTGATTTTAGCGAAGATCAATTGTTGGAATTGCTGGATGAAGCTCTTAAAGCAGGAGTTCTAGAAGAGGTCCGCATGGGAGCAGAGCGGTTTCAATTTCAACATGCTTTGATACAAGAGACGTTGGTCAGCGAGATATCTGCCGCCCGGCAAGTGCGTCTGCACGCCAGGATCGGCGTGGCATTGGAAGAGCTGTATGGCGCCGAAGTTGAAACCCATGCCGCCGAGCTGGCCCACCATTTCGCTGAGGCCGAGCCGGTGCTGGGCACCGAAAAGTTGGTGCGTTATTCCCTTGCCGCCGGGGAGCAGGCTTTGGCCGCGTACGCTTGGGAGGAAGCTCTATTTGTATTCGATCGTGCGCTGGCTGCCAAGGAAGGACAGCCGGTGGATGACGACTCAGCGGCGCTCCTGTTCGGGTTAGGCCGCTCCCAGGCAGCGATGCTAGACAACCAGACCAGAATCGAGGCGTATTCCAACATGAAGAGCGCCTTTGATTTTTATGTTGATGCGGGGAATGTGGAGCAGGCGGTGGCCATCGCCTGCTCCAACACTTTTCCGGCTTGGCACTAAGCGGAGGATTGCAACACCAGGTCCGCGCCCGTGCCTTAAGTCTTGTGCCTAAGGACTCCATATCGGCAGGACAGCTTCTGTGCCATTACGCCTTTGATATCTATCACGAAACGGCCGACTACACCGGCGCTGTTGAATCCTTCGACCGGGCCATTGCCATCGCCCGGCTTGAGGGTAACACGGCTTTGGAAGCGCAAACTTTGAGTATGGCTTCCCATGTGGAGTCGGACGTAATTCACTGGGAGGAGAGCCTAGAGAAAAGCCTGCAAGCCATTTCTCTGTTAACCCAAGGAGAAAATCCTGAAGCCGATAACTGGGCGAGGCTTTCCGCCTTTGAATCTCTTAGGGCCATGGGTGACTTTGATGGCGCCCGGCGGCATGCAGAGGCCATGTTGGTCTCAGTTGAGCGTGTTCCTCGGAGGCAGCGGGCAAGAGCTTTCTATGCCAATGTGATATCTGCCTACCGCCGAGGCGATTGGACTGCCGCCCGCGCGCTTAGTGATCGCGGATTGGAAGTTGGTCAAACGTTCCCGCAACTCCTTGGTTGCCGGGCCCAGTTGGAATTTGAGATTGGCAACTTCGAGCAGGGATCAACCTACCTGGAAACACTGATCCAGGCAATGAATCAAAGCGCCTCCGTGACTCCCCAGCCATTTGCCGTTGCGGCATTGGTGATTGCGTCAGTAGCCCGGATCACCGGCGTCACGGACCGCTTCGAGGCCGCTGAAGCCGCCGCTGGTATTATTCTTTCGTCCCCTTTCGACATCCCCCGTTTCACCCTAGCCGCCAGGGTAGGCTTAGGGATGATGGCCGTGCAGCGAGGGGATGTTGATGCCGCGGCGGAGCAATATGCTGCGCTATACGAGGTGAGGGACACGTTCCTGATAGTCTTGGACATGGCCAGCGTGCAACGCCGGTTGGGACTCCTGGCCCAAACCATGGGCAATCTGGACGTGGCAGCCGGACACTTTGAGGAGGCTCTGGACTGCTGCCGCAAAACAGACTACCGTCCCGAGTTGGCCTGGACCTGCTGCGACTACGCCGACGCGTTATGTCAACGAGGCGGACCCGGTGACCGCGAGAGGGCAGCCGTTCTCCTGGACGAATCGGTGGCTATCTCTACAGAGTTGGGTATGCCGCCTTTGATGGAGCGAGCGCAGTCCCGCCGGCAAGCGATCGAAACTCAACCGGCGGCCCCGTCCACCTACCCCGCCGGACTGACCCAGCGGGAGGTTGAGGTCCTGCGGCTCCTGGCCCTGGGCAGGAACAACCGGGAGGTCGCCGAAGAACTGGTCATAAGCCTCCGCACCGTGGCCCACCACGTCACCAGCATCCTCACCAAAACAGGCGCCGCCAACCGCACGGAAGCGGCAGCCTACGCAGCCCGGCAAGGCCTGGTGTCCTGGTAGATACCCGCCCCAGTCCCGTCAGCGTCCATCGTCTCAGCGGTCCCAGCCTCCCCAATCCCGAGTGATATGGGACATTGTTCCCATGCCGCCTCTCCGGTCTTTCTTGACGGCTTGTCAGTTGTTCCCATGCGACTCCCCAAACCCTGCTTCTTCCGAATTTTGAAGTTGGGAACTCCTTACGATGTCGTCCTTCGCCTCCCTGTCTAACATGCTGAACAAGCAAGTTAAACAAAACGGGGAGACGAGAAAATGACAACACTAACAGTCAACAATATTTTTGGAATCCCGGCAATCGAGGATCTAAGGGTCACCAGCCAACAAGATGCTGACGAAGTAGTAGCAGCCGTCGACTCCATTGAGATCCCCATATTGGCCGACGGGCTTTTCTTCGCGGTTGCAACGCTCATCTCGCGTTTCGTCGAACGGGTTTTTGGCCCAGCAGATAACTATACGAACTTAGAAGACATCCCAGACTACTACTTCCCCCCTAGTTGCTGTGACTAGAACTCGGGCTCGGCGCCAACCGGTCTCTTCGCGATAAACGAGAAATTAAGGAGATAACTATGTCCACCACCATGAATGCCGGCCCGGAGACCATTAACCGCATCGCCGACGGCGCTTATCCCGCCCTGGCCATGCTGGCGGGGATGCAGCTTGACCTGTTTACTCCTCTGGAACGCGGACCGATGACCGCAGAAGAGATCGCCCAGGCTATCGAAGTCGACTCGGCCAAACTGAAGCCGCTGCTCTACGCCCTGGTATCAGCAAACCTCCTAACAGTGGATGGAGACTGGTTCGCCAACACAGCCGAATCGGCCCATTTCCTGGTCACAGGAAAGCCTGATTACATTGGGCATCGCCACGCCAACATGGCTCGCCGTTGGAAGTCGATCCTCCACACGGCCGAGTCGATATTGGAGGGCGAAGCTCAAGCCAAGCTCGACTTCTCCGACATCGGCGAAGATGAACTTGAAGTATTTGCCATGGGCATGCATCAAGAAACGCTTAACGCGGGGCGGGACCTGGTGGCCAGGTTCGAATTTTCTAACCATCGCAACTTGATGGACGTTGGCGGCGGCACCGGCGGCATGTCCTTCGCCGAGGTGGAGGCTCAACCACATATCCGGGCAACGATAGCGGACCTTCCGGCGATGACGCCGATCACAAAACGCTCCGTCAGGGAGGCCGGTTTCTCAGAGCGGGTCCAAGTGGTGACCGCCGATCTCGTAGAGGGGACCTTGGACGGCTCTTATGACGCCGTCATCATGAAGAGCTTCATTCAAGTCCTTAACCCTGACCAGGCTCGCCGGGCGTTGGCGAATATCCATCGAGTTACCGAACCGGGCGGCACGGTTTACATCCTGGGCGCGGTTCTAGACGAATCGCGGCTTTCACCCCCAGAGGCCGTGGCATCCAGCCTGAACTTCCTGAATATCTACGACGGGGGTCAGTCCTATACCGAAGGAGAATACCGGGATTGGCTGACCGAGGCGGGATTGGTGGATGTTGAGCGGGTGGTGACTTCCAGCGGAAGCAGCATCGTAACCGCCCGAAAGCCCAGTCAAACGAGGGGTTAAATCATGACCTCCTGCCGCCGGCTTGGATGCATGCGGCAGGAGGCTTGATCCGTTTCAGAGCGTGGGAAGGCGTGCGAGTTTCCGGAGTCAGGACTCCAGAAAGGCCTTCAGTTTCGTCCAGTAGTAGGTCTGCCAGCCTTGAGAAATGTCCTCGTAACTGGCCTCCGGAACGCCGGTTTAGACAAAGGTCAATCGAGTCTCCCCGTCAACTTCCTCAAGAGCGAAGGTCGCTTCAGAGTAATGGTCAGGCGGCCATCCCTCATCCGACCCGCGCCAAGCCTGAACGATCTTGGCATCCGGTATTAACTCAGTGGTGGTACCGGAAAGGGCGCCGCCGTAGGCAGTGAACGAGCCACCGATCTCCCGGCTGATGTCAGCCGGAGCCCCGGTGAATTGGGAGTGTTTTTCTGAGTCCATCAGCGCCTCATAAACATCATGGGGATTGGCTTTGATGGTTACCGTTTGTTCGATGGTCTTGGTAATTACCATTGGTCATCTCCAATGGGACCCGGCCGGGTTACAGTGGACCGGGCTCCCGCACGAATAGGTGAACTACTCCACCAATTTGGCCAGATTCTCCAGACAACCGTTCCAGCCTTGGTTGTGCTCATCGCGCATGTGAGCGTCGGCGAAGAATTCGTGGGTTAGCACGACCTCAGTTTTATCGCCGGCGTCGTGAAAAAGCACCGTGACCAGGGTTTCCCCACCGCCCATAGCCGATTCTCGTTCCGGCTCGGACCCAGAGTCGTCTCCTTGTCCGTGAGACTCCCAATTCCAGGTATAGACCAACTTCTCGGGATGCACCACTTCCTTGTATACGCCGCCAACGACGTATGGCTGGTCTTGATCGGGAGCTAACATCCCCAACCGGTATTTGCCTCCGACCCTAAGGTCTACTTCGGCGATCGGCGTAGTGAAGCCGGGTCCGGCGGCCCACCAACGGGACAAACTTTCCGGTTGGGTCCAGGCTTGAAATACCAGCTCTCTTGGAGCGTTAAAGGTCCTGCTGATCTGCAGAATCGTCTCAGATACCGTTTCTCGCTGCGTCATCTGGGTGGTCCTCCTTTTCCTTTTCTTCGCTTTGCATCTGCTCGATACAGTCGGCCAGTGAATCGAGTTGCTCTTCCCAAACAATCCGGTACCGGCCGACCCAATCGGAGGCCTCCTTCATGGGGCCGGCGTCCATCCGGCACCGGCGTACCCGGCCATCCTTCTCTTGAGTCAAAAGGCCCGCCTTTTCCAGCACTCGGAGATGTTTCGACACGGCGGGAAGAGACATGTCGAAGGGCTCGGCCAGGGAAGTTACCGAGGACTCTCCCCCGATCAAGCGCTCTAGGATCGACCGCCGGGTCGGGTCGGCAAGCGCGCCGAATGTCGCGTCAAGGGTATTGTTTAAATACTTAACCATTTGGTTAAATATAGGGGCCGATCGACGGGTTGTCAACCCGCCGATCAGAACCTCGACATTTCCCTACTTCGCGGCCAATAGACGTTCGGATAGCAAAACGGCGTTGTCAGCAACGGTGGAAGAGAGGTTCGACCAGAAGATGCTAAATAGGGTAAAGCCGGATCTGGAGGAAGTGTCCTGGCAGTCCAGTGCGCCCCCGGAACAAGGCTCCCGGGAAACCTTCAGACGGAAAGCCGATTAATCCCGTCGAAGGCCGCTGTTTTGTAACATTCAGCAAGGGTAGGATAGTTAAAAACCGTGTCTAAAAAGTAGTCCACCTTGCCACCGTAGGCCAGGACGGCTTGACCTATATGGACCAGCTCGCTGGCGCCTTCGCCAATGATGTGCACGCCCAAGAGCGCGTGTGTTTCAAGATGAAAAATTAACTTGAGCAATCCAGTGCGGTCGCCGATAATCTGACCGCGTGCGATCTCCCGATACTGGGCCTTGCCAACCTCGTAAGGAACGTCCTGCTTTGTCAGCTCCTCTTCGTTCAATCCGACGGTGGATATTTCCGGTATTGTAAAGATACCGTAGGGGAAGAGTTCCGGCATTAGATTGGTCTCAATGCTGAAGGCATGACAAGCCGCGATCCGGCCCTGTTCCATGGAAGTAGAAGCCAGACTGGGAAAGCCAACTACGTCACCGGCGGCGTAAATATTCGGCGTATCGGTTTGAAAGAAGCCGTTGACGCTGATGCGGCCCCTGTCATCCGGTTCCAGTCCCGCGGCAGGCAAGTTAAGGCCGTTCGTCGACCCGGTACGGCCGATACTGTAGAGGGCCTTCTCGCTAACTATCTGCTTACCGCTGGCCAGGTGAATCCGTACCCTATCCCCTTTTCCGTCGTCTATCGCCTCGATACTTTCGACCTCCTCGCCTAAGCGGAGGATAACGCGGTTTTGCCGCATGTGGTACACCAGCGATTCCACGATCTCCGAGTCGACGAAGGTCAACATTCGGGGGTATTTATCTATCAACGTGACCCGGACTCCCAGGGTGGCGAAGATACTAGTGAATTCGCACCCGATGACCCCAGCTCCAACGACGGTGAGCGTACGAGGGAGACGGTCCAGATCCAAGATGTCGTCGCTGGTGAAAATCTGTATTCCGTCGATGGGAATATTGTCCGGTCTGGTGGCTGACGTACCGGTGGCGATTACGATCTTGTCGGCCGTCACGTCACGATGGCCTCTGCCGTCGCTGTAGATAAGATGGAGTGAATGAGGGTCGATAAACGAGGCTTCCGCAGCCAGCAGCTCCACCCGGTTTCGCAATATCTGATTCAGGGTAACGTCAACTTCGTGACGAGTGACGTAATCGGTCCGTACAAGCAGGTCCGCAAGCCGGACATCCCTTTTAACGACGTAGGCATCACCATACAGCCCCCGCTCCCGGTACCCTGATAGGTACAGCACTGCCTCCCGGAGCGTCTTGCTGGGGATGGTGCCCACGTTCACCGCCGCCCCGCCGACCGTCTCGTTTCGCTCGACGATAGCCACCCGCTTGTCCAGCTTGGCCGCCTGAATAGCTGCCCGCTGGCCCGCCGGGCCGGAGCCGATAACGAGCATGTCATAGTCGTAGTCAGCCATATAACAAAGGTTCTCTCCGCGCCTCCAAGTTCACACCTAATGTTCTATAACAACATATAAAGACAACTTGCGATGTCAACTCGAATTCTACCGCTCTAAAGACGAAAACTATCCGATGTTCATCTGTTTTAGGGAATCTCACCAACGGAATCTTTAAAATGGATGAATCCAGCTTTTGGGTAAAATCAGCCTAAGCGAATGCCCGAATGGACCTCGCCCAACTCTCGCCATTCGCCCCACGGCGGGTCGGTAGCCGCGCGAAGTAAAGCCGGCGGACGTCAGCGGCGGTCGGCGATGCTACAATGGCCGAACGACTGCCGACTACAACTTTCGGAGGTTTCCATGGATTTTGGCGCGATGATGTTCTCCACCGACTATTCGATCCGGCCCGACGACCTGGCCCGTTTGTTGGAGGACCGGGGGTTCGAGTCCATGTGGGTGCCGGAACACTCCCATATCCCAGCCGAGAGGAGCAGCCCTTGGCCGGGAGGAGGCGACCTGCCTCAAGACTACTGGCACACCTATGATCCTTTCGTGGCCCTGACTGCCGCCGCCGCGGTCACCACCGATCTGAAGCTAGGGACCGGAATCTGCCTGGTGATCGAGCGGGACCCAATCATGTTGGCGAAAGAAGTCGCCAGCGTAGACCGGTTGTCAGGCGGACGTTTCATCTTCGGTATCGGTGGTGGCTGGAACCGGGAGGAGATGGCGAATCACGGCACCAGGTTCCGCAGCCGCTGGCGGTTGCTCCGGGAACGGATCCTGGCTATGAAGGAGATCTGGACTCAGGAAGAGGCGGAATTCCATGGTGAGTTTGTAAACTTCGACAAGATGTGGGCTTATCCCAAACCCGTGCAACGCCCTCACCCACCCATACTGATGGGAGGCGACGGGGCGACCACCTTCGACCGTGTCGTCGAGTTCTGTGACGGCTGGATGCCCATCAGCGGCCGGTCCAGCGAAGGAACAAGCCTGCAAGAGAAGATAGTCTTGCTGCGAAGGCAGGCCGAGGAGGCGGGGCGGGACCCGGCCTCGATCAACATCACAACCTTCGGGGCCCGTCCGGAACCAGATGCCATAGCCAGGTTAAAGGCCGCAGGGGTGGACCGGGCCATCTTCGGGTTGCCCTCGACCGAGCGTGACACCGTGGTGCCCATCATCGACGAGTGCGCCAAATTGATCTAGTCCGCGCCCCGCCAACCAGTCTCTTACCCCATCGTCGAAAGCACTTCTTTCGTTATCCTGTATCTTAACGGCTCGCCTGACTCCCAAGCCTGAAATTCCTCGATCATACAATCGGCCATCCTAACCACCTCGTCCCCAACGGACCCACCGATGTGGGGGCTTATCCAAACGTTGGGCAGCTTCCACAGTTCGGAGTCAGCGTCTGGGGGTTCCGGATAGGTCACGTCGAGGAGGGCAGTGAGGTCCGGGCGATTCTTGAGGGTTTCTATCAAGCCGGCTTCCGACACTTGAGGCCCCTGCCGGTGTTAATGAAGGTGGCGCCCTCTCTCATGCTGTCGAACAAAGACCCGGTGAGGACCTCTTTGGTGGACGGTAGGTCCGGTATGTGGTTGCTTACGATATAGGACCGCCGAAAGAGTTCTTCCAGTGAAACGATCTCCACACCAAGCTCCGCCGCTTGCTCCTCGCTAAGGTACGGGTCGTTCGCGATGACCCGAAAGCTAAAGCCTTGGAGCAAGGCGCTCAACCGCGCCCCGATCATGCCCATCCCGATAAGCCCTATCGTTTCGCCGTTGACGCCCGGCCGATGGAACGTCTTGGCCTTGCCGTGGTCATGAGTTTCGTGATAATCACGTATCGCGCAGTAATACCCGCGGCAAGAAAGAAGAATCTGCGCCAGGGCCATCTCCGCCACGGGAATCGCATTCATGTCCCAAGCACCGACAAGCATGATGCCGTGATCGACTATCGGCTGAGCGAAGGCCCTCACGTTGCCGGCGGCGTAGAAGACCGCTTCAAGTTTTGGCATCTTCCCAAGCTGTTCGGCCGTCAAACGGGGCATTCCCCAAGTAGCGAAGATAACCTCCACGTCGGCCAGGCTGGAGACTTGCTCGTCAAAGTTTTTCGCGTTGATGACCTCTGGATAGAGGTCGGTCAACTTCTCGATGGTCTGCCTTCGCCCTTGACCAAAGACCTCGCCGTCCTTGATCGGATAGTCATAAAACAGCGCTGCTCTCTTAGGCATTTTTCACCCGGTGTAGAAGACGTTTGTTCCCCCGGTGTCTCCCGCCGAATTCTACTCGAACTCTAGATCCGCCCAAACGCCCATGTGGTCGGACGGCCATAGAGAATAGTCCTCGGGGCTGGGTTTGTTGAAGCACACGCCGCTGTCCTTCACCCGAAGGGGACCGGCAACCCAGATGTAGTCGATGCACCGGTCGAACCGCTCCCACTTCGGGTGGGATGATGTCCCGTTCTTTTCCTGTAATGGGGTGAATGCCGTGGGCTCGGTCTGGGTGGGCCTGAAATGGGCCGCCATCAAGGCAGCCGAGGCCATGTCCAGGGTTGCGTTAAAATCACCACAGACCACACGGGCGTCGACATCGTTCCTAGAGCTTACCCAATCAAGAAGTTGTTCCACCTGATACAGGCGTAGGGAGTCTTCCCCCTCAGACCGGTAGAGATGAGTCACGTAGAGGTCTACTAGGCGGTCTTCTATCTCAACCCGGGCGACCAGGGCCACGGCGTCGCGGGCTCGATAGTCCAGATTGGCCGTTTCCCTTACCGGGAACCTGGTCAAGAGACCTTCTCCATCGACAACAGAGAGGCCGTTAACTTTCGACTGCTGGATCAGATTATATTCGAGACCGCAGTGTTCCTTAGCGGCATGTTGGAGGTAGCGGCCGGTTTGCCGCGGAAGGCAGATCTCGTTGATGGCAAACACATCGGGCTTCAAGCCGCCCAATTCCTCAACGATCAACTCCCGCCGCTCGTCCCACCGTTTATGGTCCTGTTCCAGATTCAGTGTCGTGACTCTAAATCCCATAGCGCCTTCTACGTTTCAGATTGTTCAACATGCTTCGATCCCAAGCCCAGATTCTTCAGAGTTGTGTTCGACCCGCAATATACTCTCTTCTGGCGGTGCCTTCACTTCCCGGCGAATCGAGCGAATCTTCCTCTGTGATGGGCGAAGATCCGGTACCAAGGTTCCGCCAGGACGTATAGGGGCCAACGGGCAAAGAGTCTTGCGATCTGGCCGAGACGGCTCTCCGTTGCGCCGACGATCGTGAAGATGGCGCGCGCTCCCTGCCGGTGACCACTTTCGTCGTCTATCCAGTGGATCGTGTGCGTGCGGTCGAATTTTGACAGATCAGGAAGTAGTTCGGCCGACTCATTGCATTCATTACCAACGAACCGGATCCGTGAGCAATTGTCGCGATGCGCTACCCAGCGCCTAAACGCCTGTCACACCGCGCAATCGGAATCAAATATTACGACCGCCATTCATCACCGGCCTTTTCAAAGCTGTCGGCCCTCCAGACATCCAGTGGAGCTGCCCGCAGATCTACTTATCGATCGAAAAATATCCCTCAGGCGACGATGATAACGCTCTGGCTATGATCGACGCTTTCTGAGACCGCCACATCGCCAAACCTCTATCTAGGCGCGCACGCCCGGATGATCTGCATCGCTTCTTCTTTGGAGTTTTCTCCGGAAACCCGGGGCGAAATGATCGGCTGAGTGATTCCCGCACGGCGATACTCATCCAGCCGGCTCCTGGCTTGTTCGGCGCTACCCACCAGCGCGATGGAGTCGACGAGTTCGTCGGGGACCAATGATATGGCTTCCGCTTCATTGCCGTCATTCCAGGCACGGCGCACCGCTTGGAGTTCCTCGGTAAAGCCGGCGTCCTCCATCAATTTGCGGTACCTGGGGAACTTGGCGGCGTACCTGGCGATGTTGGTCTTCAGTCCTTCAATGGCCCCTTCGCCCGAGCTACCCACCGCGCAAGGCATCAGCGTAGCCACGTCTACCTCGCTGGGGTCGCGTCCGGCCCGTTTCGCCCCCTCCGCCACGTGATACGCCGCAGTCGCGGCATGCTCCAGGGTGCACCAGGTCATCAGTGCGCCTTGGGCGATCTCCCCGCAGACCTCCAGCATTTTAGGGAAAACGGCAGCCACATAGATAGGTATCTCCCTTCGCAAGGGCTCAAACCAAAAGTCGAAGTTTTCTATGTCGTAGACGCTGCCCTGATAGGACACCTCGCCCTTCTGCAGCAACTCCCGAACGATCTCAACGCACTCCCGCAACCGAGGCACCGCCTTTTCGAACACCAACCCGTGCTCCGGCTCAACCTGAACCTTGTGGCTGGTCCCCAGTCCCAGCACGAACCTCCCCTGGGAAAAGTGGTCCACCGATGCCGCAGCCATTGCGATGGTAGGGGCGCTGCGGACGAAAACGCTGGTGATGCTGGTGCCCAGCAAGATATTCTTGGTCCTGAGAGCGCAGGCGGTGAGAATCGAGAACTGATCGCCCCCATGCCCCTCGGCCATCCACGCCGATTCATAGCCCAACTCATCAGCAAGCTGGATACAGTCCACGATATCCGGCGGATTTAGACCACCCGAAAATGAAAGCCCAATACGTTCCATGAAATCACCTCGCCTGGGGTCAATCGCCCCGCCACCAACATGGGGCATGTTACGTCGGGGTGGGCGGCTTGTCTACCGGGTTCCTCTTACATCCAGGTGTGGTCATACCACCATGGTCTATAGTAGACTCGGTTTCAGGAAATCTTATAGTCGGAAAGCGGGTGGAAAAATATGGCGGACAACAATCATGAGGTCGCGGTATTCGCGGGGGGATGCTTCTGGTGCACCGAAGCGGTCTTTTCTCAACTTAAAGGCGTGCTGATGGTGGTTCCAGGCTATGCGGGTGGACATACGGAAAACCCCACGTATCGAGAAGTATGCACCGACAGTACCGGCCATGCGGAAGCGATAAGGATCCAGTTCGACTCGGATCAGATTCCCTATCAACGCTTGCTCGAAGTATTCTTCGAAACCCACGACCCCACCACGTTGAACCAGCAAGGAGCTGACAGGGGTACCCACTATCGTTCGATGGTCCTGTATGCCGGCGACGCCCAGAAAGAGCAGGCGGAAGCATACATCAAGGAACTGGGTTCCTCCGGCTCATTGCGCAACCCCATCGTCACCGAGGTCGTGCCCCTGGAAGCCTTCTACGAGGCCGAGGAAGACCACAAAGATTTCTATAAGAACAATCCCGACGCGATGTATTGTCAGATCGTGATCAGGCCGAAGGTAGCAAAAGTCCGAGGGGAATTTGCCGAACTCTTGCGTTAACCTGCCAGAGTCACTTTAAAGGGGGCGGATATGCCATTTGCCGATCTAGGCGAGAAACGGATCTGGTACGAGATCAACGGCGAAGGCGAGCCATTGGTGCAGATCCCTGGCGGCGCTTTGGGATTGAAGAATTTCTCCAAGGTCACACCGGTCCTGTCCCGTCACTTCCGGGTGATCGATTACGATCTGGTAGGCACCGGAAAGAGCACGCCAACGCCGCCGGGATACAAAGTGCAGGACTGGACCAACGACCTGCGCGATCTGATGGACATTCTGGATATCCCGCAAGCCCATCTGCACGGGACATCCACCGGGGGCTTGGTCGCCTTGCAATTCGCGGCGCAACACCCGGAGCGGGTGAATAAATTGGCCCTGGTGGGAGTGGTGGCCAAGTACGATACGGCGCTTCGCCTTAACCGCAAACTCGCCAAAGCCCTGGCCGCCAACGTGGGCATGATCGCGGTCGCCGAACTGACGGCCCAGGCGGTGCTGACCTCAAACTTTCTGGACAGTCCCGAAGCTGGACCTTTACTGGACCAGATGCGGTCAACGTTTTGCGAGATTTCCCCGGAGACGTATATCGCGACCTCGGAAGCCTGTGACGACATCGACCTGGGGCCGGACCTGCCTAACATCACCGCCCCAACCCTGGTCATCAACGGCGAGTTCTCGGCCAACTCCCCCGTCGACACGGGCCCCCAAGGCATCGGCGGCCGGGGCATTGCGGACGGCGTTCAGAACGGGCGGTTGGTGGTCATCAAAGGCGCCAGGCATCTCGTGATGATGGAGCGGTTCGAAGAGGTATGCGACAACATCATTGAGTTCTTGAAGGGGTAGACCGGGCGGCCATTCCCGCGGATCCGACCCTACGACTCTACCACCACATCGTCATGTAAAAGGACGCCCCCGTTCAGGTAGGCCAGTGTTATCGGGTCGCGTTGAAGCGCCGCTTGGACCGCCTCGATGGGGGTGGTACTGGGAGTTCCGGGCACCATTATCCGGCGCGTTACCCCGCGGCGAGCCACCACACCCTCGGCGGCGTTGGACTGGGACTGCCCCCTGCCGCCGCGACCGGCCGCCAAATACAACTCCACACTCAGGCCATCTGCGTCTTCCCTCCCTTGGGGCAACAGACGGCTCAAAGTAGAAACGGTCGACGCTGCCCACCCAGCATGGCCCAAGGGAAACGGTGGCGGTACCCAGCCTTCGGAGCTATGTCCGCCAAGTATGGTCCAGCGGCTTGTCCGAGTTAGGTTTTGGCATTGAATGGAAATCTTGGCCTCGCCTTCGTGCTCCATCTTCCCTTCGTCGTCGTACTCCTTGGTGTCCAGAAGGTATCGGCCATGGACGGATCCAGTGGGTATGGTGGGTAGAGCACCGTCCAAAGGGGGAAGGGAATCCTGCAATGGAGAGGCCCAGGCCACCTCCCCATTGCTCCATCGAATCTCATCTTCGATCTCCATGGAACCCTTGGTTAGAGCCTGTCCGACCGGGCAATACCGGGAAGCCCGCTCAAGCCGGACCCGCTCAGACTCCGATATCCGGCCTTTCAGGGTGACCAGTTCCCTAACACCAAACCCGATCGCATTGGGAAGCTCAACCGCTTCCACCTCAAAATCGACCTTGATGTCTTCCAGGGCGATGTTGCCACGGTAGGCCACGCCTACCACCGTGACCGCGGTTCAAGCGGCCCAAGCCGCCACCGACAGGTATTGGGCAGGAGGCCCAACCATATCGAAGCCGGGGTTCGGGATACCGGTAATGAACGACCACGGCCCCCTGGCATCCGGTGCCGCGCCAACCACAGTGAGCACCGATTCTCTTCCAACGGTCCGGGCAACGATATCGGGATGGATCTGCTCTGCCATTCGACAAAGGCTCCTTTTTGTTATGAGCCGAGTCTATCGAGTGGGCGTGGGAATGGCAAGGGTCTGGGCATCAAGCGCAACTTTAGAGAAATAAAGATGATTTCCGCGACTGTCCATGGAATGCTCTATGATAGTCGTAGCTGGACTAAACCAGCCGTTAGGAAGTATTCGCCGCAGTTATATTTACCCTAGATCTCGTGCGCGAATACGATTGCCGCGCTGAGAGTCTGGGTGTTTTTTTGTACTTCCACGTCCGTTACTTTCCGGTTTCTCCCTTTCGAGGAAATGATATTACCTGCCGCCGGGAATCCTTGGTTCCGCAGCCAGCCAAGAAATTCCTTAGTGTGATCGTCGAACAATTTGTAATCCATTCTTTCCCGTTTACTCCCAACCATCGGATTGAACACCGCGATGGACTGCCCATACGACTGCATCGCGGCGATGTGGTGATCTACAATTCGGTTCAGACTTCACCCGGCTGGCCATGCCCGTTCAGCTCCGGATCTGCTTTGCGCAACGATTCTATGAGGCGCGAAACATCAGCGGTCTGAATATGAATTGAAGATGTATCTAGTCTAAGCGAAACGACGCTTAAAGAACCAGGAGTCGCACGACGGGATTTAACTAGATATTGGTTTGGTTGTTTGGCTCCCGAGCGAGGATTCGAACCTCGGACCTAGCGGTTAACAGCCGCCCGCTCTACCGCTGAGCTACTCGGGAACGTGAGGCCAGGTACAAAGCGCACCATAAGGTGGCTGATAGAATTTTAGCACCTACGGGTTCAACACTCAACCGCTCGGCCCCGCATGGGTGGGAACGGACCGGGGCATCATGGTAGTGAGAGTTAAAACTGGTTGAATTACGTCCCTGTACGCGAATCCATATTCTTTCGGGAACCGTATAGTCTGTCGGAGGAGTGGAACAGCGGACTTGCTCCGGCTGGCATCTTAGTATGTATCCCCGCCTCCCCAAGCGTAGGCACCCGACCCCCAGGGCGCCTTCCTCACGGGGGACTCCGCGGTTTATTTATCTCTTTCGGAGTTCCCCAGGAAAATGAATGGAGGGGAGTGTTAACACTCCCCTCCTATTTTTTGGGCGGCCCGGCCACCCAGGTATTCTTTCCCTCAAGAAGTCAGCCGGCGGCCCCAGTGTCAATAAGGGTTTGCGCTAAGAGTCGCGCAAACTCTTCTTAGATCAGTGCCCCGCGGCTGCCTCGCCCGGAGTTTTGACTGGATCCGGCCGGTCGAAAGAGTAATAGCGCACGCCTGGAAACGGCATCGAATAAGACCAGGTGGAATTCTCGCCCCCGCCATTATTCGTCACGTTTGATTCTTCCATCGCCATGTCCACCGGTTCGGTTGCTTCTGAATTTATTTCTGCTTCGTCTTTGGGTCTAACGTCTAGAGCTACCATTGGATTGCCTCCTGCATCTAAGTGATCCACCCTTCGAAAAAACAATGGGGGAACGCCCCAACGTGCGGAGCGCTCCCCCATCGCCGGAGGGGGAAGAGCGGGGATTACTTCTTGTCGCTCTTCGGCTCCTGGCCGGAGGTTACGGCCTTCCCGCTGGTCACGGTTAGCTGTCTGGCACGCTTGGACTCAGCCTTGGGAAAGGCGACGGTGAGGATGCCCTCATCGTAGTTCGTCTCGGCTTGATCGACGTCCACCGTGTCGGGTAGACGCACGGCGCGGTGGAACGAGCCGGTGCGGCGCTCCCGGATCAGGTAGTTACCTACCTTTCCTTCCTCATCGACCTTGGTCTCACCGTCAATGGTGAGCACGCCGTCCTCGATGGTTACTTTAATCTCCTCCGGAGCGATTCCGGGCAAAGAGGCGCGAACGACCAGTTTATCGTCCTCCTCAACGGCGTCCAGGGCTATGGACCACCTCTTGGTTTCCCCGCCATTCACGGCCTGGGGAAATCCGCGCACGAAACGATCCGTGGTGTAGTGCCTTCGCCTGAAGTCGAATAATGGGTCCCAACGCTGTAGTAACATTTTCTGCATTCCTCCTAAGGAAGTTAAGTGAATCTCGGCTCCGGCTAGGTCTGTATACCCTCCGTTACCTTGCAAACCGTAGTATATAAACTTGAGTGTTACTTGTCAAGTATCTTTATACTATATTTATCTTTTACATTATTGGCATTAAAGAAGATACATTGACTGTTTCGGTCAATTTAGCTATACTGTCGTCTAGTAACACAGGAGCATTCCCATGGCCGATTTCTATGACACATTAGGCGTCCCCAGGAATGCCAGCCAGAAAGATATCCGGCAGGCTTACCGGGGCATGGCCCGGCAATTCCACCCCGACGTGAACGGTGGCGAGAAAACGTCGGAGGAAAAATTCAAGCAGATCAACGAGGCTTACAGCGTTCTGTCCGACGAGGACAAACGCCGCCGGTACGATAGACACGGCGACAACTGGGCCAACTCCGAACGCATCGAGGAGGCGGCACGGGGGCGCCGGGGCGGGTTCCGCTGGTCGGGTCAATCCGGCAACGACTCGGTTTCTTTCTCCGGCATGGGCGGCAGCATTTTCGATAATCTGTTTAACGACATGGGGCAACGTGATTCTGCTCCACGGCCAACAAAACCACCGCCCACCGAATATCCTACCGAGATCTCTCTGGAAGAAGCCCACAAGGGGGCCATCCGGCTGGTGGGGTTGCCCGGCGGACGCCGTTTGGAAGTGAAGATCCCGGCGGGCGTCGACAACGGCTCCAAGATCCACTTCGCCCCCGACGGTGGTTCGGAAGGAGAGTTCTTCCTGGTTGTGTCCATCAAAGAACATCCGCGATTCCGGCGGCAAGGCAAGGACTTATATACCGAGGTGGAGACCCCGTTGGAAGACGCCGTCTTGGGCAGCGACTTGACCGTCACCACCTTGACCGGACGCCTGGCGCTCACCATTCCACCAGAGACTCAAAACGGCCGCCGGTTCCGCTTGGCAGGACAGGGGATGCCGGTCCTTAACGAGCCCGATGTCAAAGGAGACCTGTACGCCACCATCAAAGTCACTTTGCCCACAGACTTAAGCCCCGAGGAGCAAGAGTTGTTCCTTCGCTTTAAGGAATTGCGGGCCGGAAAGGGGAGTTAAAAATGGCCACCGAACACCAATTCAGAGAAAACCCTTGCTTCGTCATCAGCGTAGCCGCCCGTATGGTGGGAGTTCACGCCCAAACTCTTCGTTACTACGAGAAAGTGAGCCTGATTTCGCCATCAAGGACGGAAGGCAGGCAGAGGCTTTTCTCCATGGCCGACATCGAACGGCTACATCGCATCAAAACCCTCACCGAGGACATGGGCGTCAACTTGGCGGGGGCGGAAGTGGCCCTAAAGCTGATGAACCGCATCGAACAATTGGAATCCGACGTCCAAACCCTAACCAATGAAGTCACCCGCCTGCGGGACCGAAACGGCCCATCCAACCGTCGGCGCGGACCCAATCAAGTAGTCTAGGAGACAATCCCATGGTACTGAAACCGGAACAATTCACTGAACAAGCGCAAGAAGTTTTGAACAACTCCCAGGATATGGTGCGCCGCTACCAGCATACCCAATGGGACGTCGAGCACGTCCTAACGGCCCTTCTGGAGCTGGAACAAGGCATCCCGGAGAACATTCTGTCAGAACTGGGCATTCAAAGCGAAGCGGTTAAGGCCCGCCTCTATCAGCTGCTGGAGGAAGCCCCCAAAGTGACCTTTGAGAACACCCAGATCTACGCGACTCCCCGAGCAACCCGGTTGTTGGAAAACGCCAAGAGCGAGGCGGATAGGCTCAAGGACGAATATATCGGCGCCGAGCACCTTTTCATCGCCACCACCATGGAGACTCAGGGCGATTCCGCCGCGATTCTCAAGGAATTCGGCATCGACCAGGAAAAGGTGTACCAAGCCTTGATGACGGTACGAGGCGGCCACCGAGTGGACGACCCTCGAGCGGAGAGCCACTATCGTTCCTTGGAAAAATACACCATCGACCTGACCAAGCTGGCACGGGAAGGCAAGCTAGACCCGGTCGTGGGCCGGGACGATGAGATCCGGCAGGTGATGCAGACGTTGAGCCGCCGGAAAAAGAACAATCCGGTCATCATCGGGGAAGCCGGCGTGGGTAAAACGGCCATAGCCGAGGGGCTGGCCTCCCGCATAGTGGCCGGTGACGTGCCCAGCTCGCTGAAAAACCGGCGGGTGTTGGCCCTGGACATGGGCGGACTGGTGGCGGGCTCCAAGTTCCGTGGGGAGTTTGAAGAGCGGCTCAAATCGGTTATGGACGAGGTCAAGCAGGCCCAAGGAGAGGTTATTCTCTTCCTGGATGAGATCCACACCATGGTGGGAGCCGGGGCCGCCGAGGGCGGTATCGACGCCAGCAACTTGCTCAAGCCCGCTTTGGCCAGGGGCGAGTTGCAGTGTATCGGCGCCACCACCACCGCCGAATACCGGCGGTACATCGAGAAGGACTCAGCCCTAGAACGGCGTTTCCAACCGATCTACTTGGAAGAGCCCACAGTGGACGAGACGGTGGAAATTCTGCAAGTCCTGCGGCCCCGCTACGAAGCCCACCACAAGGTCCAGATCAACGATTCGGCTCTGGAAGCGGCAGCACGCCTTAGCGACCGGTACATCGTGGACCGCCATCTACCTGACAAGGCGGTGGACTTTATAGACGAGGCGGCCAGCAAGCTACGCATCGACGCTGAAAGCTTTCCTTCGCAGCTAAAGAAGTCTGAAGAGCATATCCGCCGATTAGCGGACCAAGAGGACGCGGCGGCCCAGCGTTCCGAGTACGAGCAGGCGGCCGAGATTCGCACCGATCGCCTCCGCTTGGAGGAGGAATACGAGGCGGAAAAGCAAAGGCTGTTGGATGAACGCGACATCGACATGGTGGTGGACGAATCTGACATAGCCGAGCTTGTATCCAAGTGGACCGGTATCCCCACCGGACGGCTGTTGGGTGGCGAGGCGGAGCGGTTGGTTAATATGGAGGAAGGCCTGCACCAGCGAATCATCGGCCAGGAAGAAGCGGTTAATGCCGTGTCCGAAGCCATTCGCCGTTCCCGGTCGGGCATCAGCGACCCAAAGCGTCCCATTGGCAGCTTCATCTTCCTGGGCCCCACGGGCGTGGGCAAGACCGAGCTAGCCAGAGCCCTGGCTGAGTTCCTCTTCGACGATGAGAGCAATATGATACGGGTGGACATGTCGGAGTACATGGAAAAACACAGCGTATCTCGTCTCATTGGAGCGCCTCCGGGATATGTGGGCTACGACGAGGCGGGGCAGCTCACCGAGGCGGTGCGGCGCCGCCCTTACCGGGTAGTCCTCTTCGACGAGATCGAAAAGGCCCACCCGGATGTCTTCAACATCCTTTTACAGATCCTAGAGGATGGACGCCTTACCGACGGACACGGCCGCACCGTCGATTTCCGCAACACAGTCATCATCATGACCAGCAACCTGGGCATCGAAAACATGCGGCGGCAGCCCTTCGGCTTCCGCACCGATAGCCGGGCAAAGGACACCGAGGACCAACGCTTGGGGGATTCGGTGAACGAGGCCTTGAAACGGACATTCCGCCCCGAATTTCTAAACCGGATCGACGAGACCATAATATTTCACCCATTGACCCAGGAACAGATCGTCCAGGTGGTAGACCTGATGGTCAAAGATGTGCAGCAGCGTTTGCAGGACCGGAAGATCACCTTTGAACTCACGGCTGCCGCCGGCCTCTGGCTGGCCAAGGAAGGCTTCGACCCAGACTTTGGCGCCCGGCCCTTGCGCCGCGCCGTGCAGCGCCACCTGGAGAACCAACTCTCCAAAAAGATACTTTCTGGAGAGTTCCAAGAAGGCGACCACGTGGTGGTGGACGCGGACGATGACTCCGGCCTGATCTTGGCCACGCAGGTCCTGGCAGCCCAAACGGCGTAGGGTAGATCACTGGTCGTACCTGATGCCAATAGCTGTCAGCGCCTCTCGTTCGTCCTGGGTTGAGCAATCGCCACCGACATACAAATTAGTGCCAGGTATCGTGATACTTGGTGTCAATTCGTGGCTTAATAGGCTCAGTCAGGCGGCTTGATTCTGTTGTTCCTCGTGGAGACGGGGGAGAGTTGAGCGCACGATTCCCAAGTTTTTGTCCGGTCACCATGGCGGCGAATAACGGGATGTATGACGGGTTGGGCTCAACGCTGACGAAGTTTTTGCCGTCGATCGTGATGCTCCGGATTCTGTGCAGGCTTTGCTACCAGTTTCATCTGTCGGTCCAGGGCTCCTTTTTTCCGCCGGTAATTTTCGTCGGATCGATCGCCACATAGATGCTGCTTCCTTAGGCTTTCTATAGCCTAGCCCAATCGGTCCTGCTGACCCCGCTCTTGGTCTGAGACTTCAGGATCTTGGCACTTTGGAGCGGCAATGACGCGGATTTTCCACGTGTTGTCGAGTTTCAAATCGGGAAGAACCCGTTGGCCCATCTAATCCACTAAAGCCGATACCGACTGGGAACGGAGCTTGGGGTTACACTGCCGGTGGGATCCTCGGCGATCGTGAGGTAGACGAAGGTCAATCTGTTCACCTTTGCGGACCGCTTCGCCGTGGTAGGGATCACCACACCGGTGGCATGTGAGCCGCGGGAAAAGGGGGAATGGCGGTTAGGCCTGCGTCGGCGGCCGGCCGCGATATTCCGGCGCTGAGATTTGATCTCTTGGCACCTAGTCCAGAGGTCCTTTATCTCCGGAGGTACCGCGTGGGTACCTGGTTTTACAACTACTTCTTGAATGCCTCTAACGTCTCCCGGGCCTTCCACATGACTTCTTGCCAAGCGGGGCTTCCGAGCAACTGCTCTAGATCAGATTCCGGCAGGCCGTCCGCTCGGGTGCTGAAAAATTGGTGGAAGTCCTTCAACGCCTCGAGTTCCGCTGCGGTGAAACACTGGCAGAACCTCTCAATACTGGCGTTCCATTGCTCAGCGAAGGCGGCGACAGGTGGCTCCTTCCCGACGTGCCAGAAGTCGTCGAACCACATACAGACAAGTTCAACCGGCACGGGCACGTGCGGCACATCCCTTTGATAATTGCGCTGCTCCTCCCCTGATGCGTACATCTCAAGGAGATCGATTGCCTGTTGCCGGAATGTCATGATTTCATCTGAGATAACATAGTTTAATTCGATCCGTGCAAACACCCACATCGCCGCCTGGCTCGGTCATTTAGGAGGCGAAGAGCATGGCTCAGTAGGGCCGCTTGCGGAAGATCTGCGGTGGCAAGAGAGTGGCGGCCTTCATCACCAATCCCTGTTCCGCTATCGATGGACTCTCACTAGGTCCCCCGTCCGATTACTAAGGACTAGACCCTGCCTATGGATGAACGCCAGGTATACGAACTACCACCTTCGTTGTTAAATAGTGAACAGCCGACCCTAGTCGAACTCCCCGTCTACTAAGCGACATTGGCTAGCTTAACGACCCATTCATCGACCCCGATTACGATGATGCCGGTAGCCAACAATACTTGGGTATTGAGAGACTGAGTAGGGTCCAACCGCCCAGCAACCAACTTCCCAAGGATCTCAGTGGATACAAATCGGGTCCATTGCTTGGTTGAAAAGCGTGGTTTAGATGTGGATCCTCAGCGGTTGGTAAGCCCTATCGGACAATGTGAATCCCGGCATGTTGGGGTGTAGCGCAGTGGCTAGCGTGCTTCGTTCCGGAAGAAGAGACCGGTGGTTTGAGTCACTCACTCCGACCAAACATGAGGTGGTCCCGGTTATTTGAACAATAACGGGGCTAGATTAAGAGAGTCTTCCGCTGCCAGAGGCGTTGTGTTGACTCCGGGAATTAAAACCACTTCTTGCCCTGCTGGTCGTTCCCTTGGCTGTTCCCGTTGGAACATCTC
>ENA-ORDI01000028-ORDI01000028.1-marine-metagenome-genome-assembly--contig:-NODE-28-length-86834-cov-4.489909_pt1 | contig 86834 bp, 89 predicted proteins | sample MGYA00248628_ERZ508525 | MGnify/ENA primary metagenome ERZ508525 (study PRJEB26195, sample SAMN05422138) | marine metagenome | isolation source: East of Porto Seguro, South Atlantic Ocean | place: Atlantic... | reverse complement strand
CTACGATGCACGCTCCGGTAATCAGGCCGCCTCTATCTGAAGACAGGAAGGCGATCAGGTCGCCCACAGGTTCAGGCCATCCGAACTTTCCCATTGGCAGGTTCTGCTCGATGAATGTCGCCACAACTTCTGGAGGGTTGTCGTTTTGGAACCTCTCCCACGACCCCTGCTCGTGGGCTATGGAACCGGGAGCGATGCTGTTGACCAGTATGCCGTCCTTGGCCATCGCCAGCGCAGTGTGCTTGGTGGCCCCGATAAGCGCCGCCTTGGAAGACATGTACGAGATGTTGCCCCCCGACTCACGCCCCCAGATCGAGGCGATGTTGATTATTCGGCCCCAAGCCTGCTCCTGCATGTGGGGTATTACAGTTTTCATAAGCTGGAACCCGCCGAACACATTCAGGTCAAATGTCGCCTTGAAATCCTCCAGGGATGTGCCAGTGATGTCGTCGCGAGAACGAGTGCCACCGGCGTTGTTCACCAGGATGTCCACCTCGCCAAGGCCGTTGACCGCTTTCCGGTGAAGGTCGTCCATGCCTTCGACGTCCGACACATCGGCCTCAATTCCAATGGCCTTGACCCCCAGGGCGTCCAACTCTCCGACTGTCTTGTCCAGCGTGCTTCGTGTCCGGCCACAAATGGCGACATTTACGCCTTCTCCTGCCAGTGACAACGCGGCTTGACGTCCCAGCCCTCGACTGCCACCCGTAACCAGTGCGTTCTTTCCTGAAATTCCGAGGTCCATGCTCTGTGCCCTCCGTGAGTGTTATGTGCGTGAATTCGGGCATCAGAGTACCATGGCGTGGAGTGACGCACAAACGTGAGAGATGCTGATCGAAGTCGATTGTAAGCTCTTGCTCTCTTGACGCATACGGCGTCCTAAAATAACATGCCATGTGGCGTTCGGATTGCCGATTGCCTATGCTGAAGCATGACAAACCTCGAAATGGATAAAATCTAAGAATGTATCTAGACCTCCACACGCATTCCGTTTCATCTGATGATTCCAGGGCCAACGTCGAACAGTACGTCAAATGGATTGGAGTGCTGAGGAAAAAAGGCCATCAGATTGATGGGTTCGTGCTGACCGAACATCGCAAGTTCGACTTCGACAAGGACTACTCGGAACTTGGCAGTGAGAACGACGTGCTGATCCTGAAAGGTTCCGAATTGGACACCGATCTGGGCCACTTCCTGGTGTATGGCGTCACGGAGCAACTTACGCAACAAGTGGATTTCTCCGACGTGGATATGGATGCCCTCAAACTCATTGAGATTGCGGAGAATACGGGCGCGGTCGCGATTCCCGCTCACCCCGGCAGGTTTGGCATCGGCCTTACCGAATTCACGGGCAATGGCAGAGACTTCAGCGCGTTGAGAGCCGCCGAGCGATTTAACGGAAGCAACCGACCCGGTGAGCAGGAACGCGCCGAGGAATTTATCTCTCAACTCGGCTTGCGCGGCACTGGAGGCAGCGACGCTCACCTGGTGAGCGCGATTGGCAAGTGCATGACGAGGTTCGATGGCGACATCACGTCCGAGCTTGATTTGGTCGCGCAATTGAAAACTGGCAGATTCGAGCCCGTGTGGCTCGACGACACAAAACAGGAGCAAGCATGACCACCGACGACCCGGACCTGAAGTACGACCGCTCCCTGCTGGGCGTGGATCACGACATCGGAACATATGACGTGACGAAAGAGATGATTATCAGCTTCGCGCGTTCCACTGGCGAGACCGGTGTGCAGTACCTGGACGAAGAAGCGGCGAAAAACACCGTGTACGGAGGCCTGGTCGCCCCGCCGACTTTCTGTAATATGTTCGTCAACGGCGTGTCTCGACCAGACATCAAACTGGAGTTTGGCAACGTGGGCTTGTTCGCAGGACAGTCAATCGAGAACCTGACACCAGCAAGGCCTGGAGACACTCTGTCGGCCAAAACCCGCTTGAAAGAGGTCTATGCCAAGACAGGCAGGTCAGGCAAGATGGTCTTCGCGGTCTGGGAGACTCAGTTCACCAACCAGGGCGGCGACACTGTCGCGCTGGTGCAGGAATCTTTCGTCCGTCGGAACAGGAGTACCAGATAATGGCATCAGCGGTTTACTACGACGACGTTGACTTAGGCGACGAGCTTCCCTCGATGGAGCGGCAGGTTAGTGACTACGAGGTGGTCGAGTTCTTGAACATCGCTAGAATAGGCGAGGCGAAAGAGAACCGATTCACAAGCGCTGAGGCGGCAAAAAGCGAAGGGCTTCCTGAAGCGATCGTGCCTGGGGCCATGAACATCGCGATAATGTCCACGTTAATCACAAGCTGGTCACCGACCGTCACTCTCCGAAAACTGGACGTCGTGTTTCGAGGGATGGTCCTCCACAATCGCCCCATCAAACTCACTGGCCTAATAACCGACAAGGACATAGTGGACGGCTCGCCCCAACTGGAGTGCGACGTTGTCATGGAGAACGAGGAAGGCACGCCGTTGGTCATTGGCAAGGCGACGGTAGAACTTCCAGTGCGTGAGTAGCCGTGCCATTCGTGACGGCTGATTTCGCGCCTTGATAATCACCGCTCAGTTCCGACAAAAGATTGGACGAATACTGTTGGCGAGCGCCCAACCATCGTAGAAGTTCTGATGCTCGATTATCTGAGACTGGTAAACCGAGAAGCGCCACTTGGACGATTGACCGACCAGACCACCAATTGAATGTATCGGCCTAAATACGTGTGGCTCTAGGAACATCGGGACGATCCAACCCAGGGTGCTAAGAGGTTGACGCAATGCACCATCGGGCGCCGTCACCTCCGGGCGGACACGCGATGCCCGGCGCCGATGCTGGAACCCCACACGCGCTCTCGCAATATCCGGCTGGCTGACAGTAATCTATTTCGGTATCGAGCTTGGCATCGGAATCTGGCCCGGATCAATCGCGTTAATCTCCGACGCATTTCACACGTTCTCCGCCGTCGGCGGCGTCTTGATTGCGCTGGTGGCGGGTCGGATGGCCGCTCGTCCAGCAACTCGCTTCCAGACATTTGGCTCCCTGCGCGCCGAGATTGTTGGCGCGCAGGCCAACGGCTTCTTCTCGCTTAGAATGGCGGGGCTGGTGTTCTGGATGAGCCTGATGAGGCTACAAAATCCCGTCGATCTTCCAACCACGCCGATGCTTTCCCCGGCAGGCGGCGCCCTGATTACCGAACTCATATCGCTGAGTCTCTTGCACAAAGCGCAGAAAACAAATCTCAACATCAAGGGGGCGTACTGGCACATTCTGCAAACTTTTGCAGGCAGCCTCATTATTATTGTGGCCGCGCTCACCATCTGGTTCACTGATTTTCTTGAAATCGATCCACTGCTCGGAATGGCATTTGGTTTGCTGCTGCTCTGGGCTTCGTGGACCATAATTCGCGCTGCCCTGTACATCTTGCTCGACAACGTTCCGAGAGACCTGGACCTGAATGAGGTGCAGAGCGCGATTGAGGCGATTCATGGCGTGGACAGCGTTCATCACCTGCACGTCTGGAGCATTACTGAAGGAAAGAATATCCTGTCAGCGCATGTGTTGGTGAGCAACTTCGGAGAGGCAGAGTATACGCTCCAAAGTATTCAGGCCATGCTCAAATCAGATTTCCAGATGTATTTCGCCACGATCCAGCTGGAGACAGAGGTATGCTCGGAAATTGAAGAAGCGGAAGAGATCGACTTTCTGCGTCAACAGCCCGATTGAATTTGACGGTGGGCGAGGAGGGTATACAACCCTCCCCGGTTAGAGCGACGTTGAAGGCTAGGGAGCCTAATGTTCCATGATCGTTCCACCGTTGAGGTTGATGGACTGGCCCTGAATCCAGCTTGCGGCCTCGGTGCAAAGGTAGGCTATGAAGTCGCCGATTTCCTCGTCGGTGCCGTTGCGACCGATGGGAGTGTTGGCGGCCATGTTTGTCCAAGTGTCGCCTCGACCCAGATCGTCCATGCGGTGGGTGTCCACGGCTCCGGGGCAGACGCAGTTGACATTGACGCCCATTGGCCCGAATTCTCTAGCCATCGACTGTGTCATGCCGACGACCGCAAAGTTGGCGGCGTTGTAGGCCAGCGTGTTGGAGCTTCCGCGTTTTCCGGCTGATGAGGAAATGTTGACGATCTTCCCGCCCTCGCCTTGTTTTGTAATCTGCTCCATAAATGCTTTGGTGCAGTAGAACGTTCCACCGACCTTGATGTCCATGACCAGGTTGAACAGGTCCGGGGTCAGGTCGGCGACCGGAACACGGTCAGCGCCTCGGGCGAATGCGGCGTTGTTGACAAGTATGTCGACCCTGCCAAATTCTGCGACCGCGCCGTCTATCATGGCTTGAACGTGCTCCTGGTTTGTGACGTCGACGGTCATCGTCAGCGCGCGACGGCCCAACGCTCGAACTTCGTCTGCCGTGCTTTCAACGTCCCTCCAATTGACGGCTTTTTCGTCATCGGGGAATGAATCAGGGTTGCGTCCGGTGCCGGTTACAACGACGTCGGCGCCCAGGCGAGCGTATGCAGCAGCGGCGGCTCTGCCGATTCCTCGGAGCCTTCCGGCTCCTGTCACGATTGCTACTTTTCCATCAAGCTCTGGCATAGTCTGTCCCTCTCTTTTTGAAAATCGAATGGGTTTTATGAGGCCTCATGCCGGGAATCGCCCTGAGTATATCTGGCGAAGCGCGAGGTGTAAACGCGCCTTTATGGTTCAGTCGGAAGTGACGGATGCTTGCTCTCCGCGTAGGAGCAACGTTCCGAGGTTTCTGACCTGACGATTGATTAGCGCAGGCCCTATCGCGAACGCGCTCACCAGGAACCCGCCGATTGCTATGGCGAAGGGAGCGCCGATGAAGTTGGCGACTGCGCTTGCCTGGGTGCCGCCCAAGGGCATGAAGCTCCAGGTCATTCCAAACAGACCCATGACCCGCCCGCGCATGTGGTCGGGAATCAACATTTGCAGAGAACTCATGACTGAAATCATGTACGCAGAGTTGGTCACACCCATCACATAAATCAGCGCAAATGCCAGCCAGTAGTTGCCGACATATTCTGATGTCAGCGCGAAAGCCGCCAGCGCGAGCCCGTATGTGACCGCTCCGCCGATCAACAGCATTCCTTTGCCGCCTGTGGAGCTTCTGGAACCTAGCCACAGCGTGGTCTTGAGCGCTCCGAGTCCGCCCACCGCCATTAGCAGTCCCTGGCGGTCGGCATCGACACCCAGAACATCCACGGTGAATATCGGCAACAACATGATGTACGCTAGTCCGAAAAAGCTGTTGAAGAATGTCATGCCGATAAGGAAGGCGACAATCGAGTTATTCTTGAGGAATCGAAATCCGTTTAACAAATCACGAGCGGCGCTTGTGCCCCGGGTGCGCGGGATGGGTGGGACCTTGAGAGTGGACAGCACGATCGCCATTGTAATGAAGCCGATCCCCGCCACGAAAAACGCCGCTGCCGTGCCAGCCGTCGCGATAATCACGCCCGCGATGGCGGGAGCGATGATGCGGTTGCCCTGCCAGAGCGAGGAGTCGAGCGCCACTGCGCTGACCAGGGCTTTCCTCTCCACGAGATGAGGGTACAGCGATTCGTGGGCTGGGCCGTAGAACGCCTCGACGACCCCTGCCAGGAACGCGATTGCGATGATGTGCCATGCTTCGACTGCGCCGACTAGCGTCAGTGTTGCCAGCACGAACACAAGAATTGATGCGATGGTCTGAGCAGTCATTATAAGTTTACGCTTGTCAAACTTGTCGGCGAGAACCCCCCCAAACAAATTTAGGCTGATGGCGGGAACTGCGTTCGCCATTCCGACATATCCCAATGCCAACGGAGACTCGCTCAGCTCGTGAACCAGCCATAATTGGGCGAACCGGAGGATTTGGAATCCGCTAACCGATGCCATCGCCGCTAACCAATACTTGAGGTATGCGGCGTAGCGCAGCGCTGGGGGCAGTGTCAATTGGATGTTGAAAATTTCTGTGGTCCTACGAGGGATGAGTCTGAGTGTTTTAGTGAATGTAGTCAGGAAGGCGGAGCGTCAAACTGATTCGTAATCCAGTCGGCCAAGAGCGCTCGAAGCTCGTCCTTGCACTCCATGAGACCGTGTTCCGCCCCTGGATATAGAACCAAATCTTTGGGCTCTTCGGCCCACTCGTATATCTGCTCCGAGCAACTTGGAGGCAATCGAGTGTCCTCCTGGCCGTGGACCAAAAGCAGCGGGCGCGGCGACACTTTGCCGGCGTCCCGCGCTCCGAATGTCTGGCTGGACAGCGCGATCACAGCTTTGACTTTGTCGCTGAATGGGGCCGCCGTGATGACCACGGCGCCCCCAAAGGAGTGCCCAACAAGCAGAATGTCCGTGTGTCCAGTTCCTACAAGAAATGAGATTCCTACGAGAGTGTCCAACACAGATTCCTGGAGAAGCCGGGGGTCGCGGTAGTTTATCCTTAACGACGTGATTCCGGTCTTCAGATTTTCGGCCAGATCGCCGTAAATGCCGTCTGCCGGGCCATCGAACCCACCTCTGGCGCCCCAAACCCACACGATGCCTTGCATGGTCGGCGTCGTCTGGTCGTGGTGGATGATGGCCTGAATGTCGCCTCGTGTAGTCTGTAGGAGCATTCCCTGACCGGCCTGACCCTCAGGAGCTTGCCAGGGAACAACACCCTGAATCTCGATGGATAGGTCTTCCTGTTCAGATGCCATGATGTCCGCACTTTACCAGAACCGCCAGGTCTGCGAAACATCGTGCTGCTCTACGAAGAATTTGGAATCTGATGGGTTACTGCCTGACACCTTTAAAGAATAAAAGCGTGTAACAAAACCTCCCGATGTCATGCTGAACGGAGTGAAGTGTCTAGTCGAATTAATGCCTCGGTTGTGCCCCAATGCCAGATTTTTCGACCGCGATGTCAAAATGACATGGTTTTGTTAGGCGATCTAAGTTTGTGCTTCATAGTTCCGGCGTCATGTTGTGCCAATCGGTGGCCTGCTCGTAGGCGTAGGCTATCCGGAACATCGCCTCTTCGCCTAGGGGTTTCGCCATGATCTGGAGTCCGGTGGGCAGCCCGTTGGACAATCCTGACGGCACGGATATTCCAGGGATCCCTGCGATGTTGGCGGGCAGGGTCAGCACGTCGTTCAGGTACATCTGTACGGGGTCGTCCATCTTTTCGCCGAGCTTGAATGCCGTGGTAGGGGATGTCGCCATCACAAGCGCGTCGAATTTCTCGAACTCTGACTCGAATTCCTGTCTGATAATCGTCCGGACCTGCTGGGCTTTCAAGTAATATGCGTCGTAGTACCCCGACGACAGGGCGTAGGTTCCCAGCATGATTCGGCGTTTGACTTCCGGGCCGAAGCCACGCTGTCGGGTCTTTTCGTAGGCGTCCCACATGCTGTCGGCGTCCTGCTCTGAGAATCCGTACTTCACGCCGTCGTACCGGGCCAGGTTCGCCGAACACTCCGATGGCGCGATGATGTAGTAGACAGCCAAAGCGTAAGACGTGTGGGGCAAGGATGCCTCGCCGATCTCCGCTCCCAGAGATTTCAGAACGTCGATAGCCTTGCGAGTCGCTTCCTCGACACCCGACTCCATGCCATCGACGAAATACTCCTTCGGCACTCCGATTCGCATGCCTTTGAGGTCGGTTTTCAGGGCTGCGGTGTAGTCAGGAGGCTGGAACTCGATGGACGTTGAGTCTCGCGGGTCGTGGCCCGCGATGGCGTTCAGCACGATCACCGAGTCTCGCACGTCTCTGGTCAGCGGGCCTATCTGGTCAAGGGAGCTTGCGAAGGCTATTAACCCGTATCGCGACACCAGCCCATAGGTGGGCTTCATTCCGACGATCCCACACAGCGAACCAGGCTGTCGGATGCTTCCCCCCGTGTCGGACCCAAGCGAGAAGAACGCTTCGCCCGATGCGACTGCTGCCGCAGGGCCACCGCTGGAGCCTCCGGGAACTCGCTCCAGATCCCAGGGATTGTGCGTCGGGAAGAAAGCCGAGTTCTCAGTGGACGAACCCATAGCGAACTCGTCCAGGTTGCCTTTTCCTACTAGCACCGCCCCTTCCTGACGCAGCCTTTCAGCGACCGAGGCGTCATAAGGGGGGACAAACTCTTCCAGCATGCGGGACGAGCAGGTCGTCGGGACGCCGTGAGTGCATATGTTGTCCTTCAGCTGCATGGGTATGCCTGTCAGCGGCGCGGCGTTGCCTTCGGCAATACGAACGTCGGCCTCCCGGGCTTGCTCCAAAGCGAGGTTGCGTGTCACCGTGACGAACGCCTTCACCCGATCATCTATTTCCTCGATTCGTTCGAGGGATGCCTCGGTGAGTTCTAGTGACGAGACATCGCCCCGATCGAGCATGTCGCGAGCCTCGTGGGCTGTTAGATTTACAAGAGATTTATCCATGCGCGGCCTCTCTGGACACGACTAAGTTAGGAGGATTACAGTGCTATGCTAAACGGAGTCGAAATATTTGGTGGCTAGTGTGACATCCGTGGTGCGAGTTTGACTCGTGATTTCAGCATGCGCCGGAAAGCTGGCGGCTAATCCAACACTGCCCTTACCCGGATGTGATTGCCGTCGCGCTGAGGAGCGTTCGCCATCATTTCAACACCGGATTTATCGTTTGTCACTTCGTCGTCTCGCATGACGGATACCACATCCACCGAGTGGGCTGTCGGCTCGACGCCTTCGGTGTCCACCTGGTTAAGGACGTCGATATTGTCCAGAATATTGGACATCTGGTCGCGCATGAGTTCGACTTCTTCATCGGTCATGCCGATCCGCGTCAACACGCTGAGATGCCGCACTTCGTCGGATGTAATACGAGCCATGTCATTCGCTCCAAGTTTCGAGTCCGCCGGAAGTGTAACAAAGGGCGTTGTGAGCGGGCAAGATCGGCTTCCTAAAACCTCACAATGATTTCAAGAACAGCTTCCTTTGACACTCGCGACCGATGGCTCTAATATGGGGCCGATGGTTACCAAAGTCAAAAAAATAGGCATAGCGGGTTGCGGCACCATTGGACGCAGAGTCGCGAGCGAGTTGGACGCAGGCTCAATTCCTGGCGCGACACTGGTTGCTCTCAACAGCCGCAATATCCAACGGGCAAAAGAGTTCGCCTCTACTCTGTCGAATCCCGTGCCTGTGCTTACTCTGCATGAGATGGCGCAGGCGGTCGACCTCGTGGTCGAGGCCGCTCCGGGCGCGGCGATGAACGACATTGCGACGGCTACGCTGTCGGCTGGCAAAGACCTGATGGCTCTCAGCGGAGGGGCTTTGTTAGAACGCGACGACCTGTTCGACATGGCCGAGCGCAATGGCGCGAAGGTGTATGTTCCGTCCGGCGCGATTGCCGGTCTGGATGGCGTCGCCTCCGCCTGTGCCGGAGAGATCGACTCCATAACCATGATTACTCGAAAACCGCCTGGCGGACTGAAAGGCGCTCCGGGTGTCGAAGGCATGGACCTAGACGCTGTTACCGAGCCGACGGTCGTCTATGAAGGCCCCGTCCAGGAGGCATGCCGCCTGTTCCCTGCCAACGTCAACGTGTCGGCGGCTCTGAGCATGGCAGGCATCGGCCCTAACAAGACCGCGATTCGAATTTACGCCGACCCTACTGTCACCCGCAACACTCACGAAATTCAGGTCGAGGGCGAGTTCGGCAAGCTGACAATCAAGATTGAGAACGTCCCTTCACCTGAGAACCCTCGGACAGGCAAGTTGTCGGCGCTGTCCGCGCTGGCCACTCTCCGGCGCATCACTTCTCACATCCAGATAGGGACGTAAGTTCCGGCCATCGCTCTGACTCAAGCCTGGGTGTTTGCGACCCTCGATTACTCTCCGGAGTCGCTCGGTGGCAGCGTCTTGAGGTACATCCATAGGGCCTTGAGTTCGTCATCAGTCATCCGAGCAAAATGCTCCCAGGGCATGAACTCACCATCGAGTTGCCCGCCGCCAGGAGTCTTTCCTGTTCGCATCGTGTTTATGAAGTCAGACTCCTCCCAACTAACCAGCACACCCTCTGGCGTTAGATTGCGGGCCACTGGGGCGTCCTGCTCTCCGGGAACCGAACCGCCTGACAGGTTGTCGCCGTGACAGACTGAGCAGATTGTCGCCAGATACTCGCCGTACTCGACTGTCACTCCTGGCGTCGGGTCTGGAGGGCGAGGAGCAGTGTGGTCGAACTTGCTAGCTGGGAGTATCGATGAATCCAATAGCGCGATCACTCTGCCCAGCGGTCCTAGGCTGGTCTTTGGCACTTGGTTGTCTACTGGTGGAAGGTTCCTTATGTAGGCGACGATGGCCCCCAAGTCTGCGTCACTGATCTTGTTAAAGTACTCTGAAGGCATTATCACCAACGCCTCTCCGTCGCGACCAACTCCGTGACGAATCGCCCGCACGAGGTCTTCATCGCTCAGCGCGTCGCCGATGCCGCTTGCCCCTGATGTGAGATTGGGCGGGGCGAGCGTGCCGAACACAGAGTCTTCAGACAGGATATCTCCTCCTAGCCCCTCGCCATGACACTCACCGCAAAGCCCGACAGTTTCGACGTAGTGGCGACCGCGCTCGATGGAAACTGCATCTGTCGGTATTGGAACGGATGCCACCTGAATGTCGTAATCCTTGCTGATCCGCCTGCTTCCTAACAAAATCAGGACCAAGATGGCCACAACGAGCAGCGCAACCAGTCCCGCCACAACGATTCCGACCCATTTCAGTATCTTCTTGATAGCTCACAATACCCTTCACCTAATGCGGAATCTATCTAGAGTCGCCAATATTACATCACCTTTTACTTCGTGGTCATATGGCGATGGGTGACGGTGTAGGTTTATGAATTGTTGCTTTCAAACTTCGCGTATCAAGCGTGGCAAACGCGCAATCTCTCCTGATGCGAGTTGACAAGATCATGCGCCAGATAATTGAAAATCATCATCAGCAGGTTCTCAATGCCTTGTTGGCGCCCATATAATGCAGTCACTATCCGGAACGCCTGAGTGGCGTTAATCGGCAAATCATACCACAAGACGAAATCCAAAACCGACCAAGGAGCGAGAGAAATGGAAGTCCAGGAAATTGCAGAACTGATAACAACCAAGGAACAAACAGTATCTGTTGCCGAGGCCGACACCTGCGGTTTGATTGGATATATGTTCAGCACCGTGCCGGGAAGTTCTCGATGGTTCCCGGGCGGCGTCATTGCCTATACCGGCGGACTGAAGCAGTCGATTCTCGGAGTGTCCGACGATCTGTACAACACCAAAGGCAGCGTCAGCCCCGACATGGCGATTGCGATGGCGCGAGGCGTCGTCAATGTGACTGGCACAGACTACGGGGTCTCGGTCACAGGCGTCGCCGGCCCGACAGGCGGACGTTCGGGACTGCCAGTCGGGACGTTCTACATCGGGTTGGCCGGCCCAGACAACCTGGACGTCGCCGAGCGAATCCAAACCGATGCAGGAGATCGCGATGGCAACAAACGACAGGCGGCGCAGGCTGTCATCGACCTGCTGGGAAAACACTTGTCAGGCGAAGCATAATCGTTAGCGCCTGGACTCGGAATTCCTAGTGGAAATCAACGCCCGCTTTTGTGAACGACATCACGATGTTGACACGCATGGAGCAGGGGATTAGATTTTGCCCCATGCGAAATCCGCATAATTGCGCCAGTTGATAGTCCTATCGCCATCGGCACAGGTGAAAAACAAGGAGCGGCCATGATTAAGCATCGGAATATGTGGTTGCAGGTTTTGTTGTTCATCATCACTCTGAGGATTTACGGGATTTACTGGTACTGCTCCACATTCAAGGAAATGGTCGAACATCAAGACCAGGAAGAGAACGCCGTCTTGTGGACGATATTAGCGCTCACACCCACCGCGAACTTATTCTCGTTCTGGAAACATGGAGGGTTGGTGGAAAGCGTCACGAACAATAAATATCCTTAGTGGTTGCTGTTCGTCCTTTTGATTTTCATAGGGCTGGCAGCGTGGTTGATTACGCAGCTTGAACTGAACAAACTGGCGACTCAGGAAGCGTGACATTTAATTTAGAAACCGTGCACAAGACGTCTTCCGGATTCAGGCGCCGTCGGAGTCTGAGGTCAGGTATGATGGAAATACTGGACTGAACCACCTGCACGATACATTGGAGGCGATTTGTGGACAAACAACAATACTCTTGCGACAAGTGTCAGGGCGCCGAATTCAAGGCCGGAGAAATCAGGACGACGGGCTCGGGAATTTCTCGATTCCTGAATTTGCAAAATCAAAAGTTTAGCACTGTGTCCTGCACGCGATGCGGCTACACGGACGTTTATCGAATGGATGCCAGCGGAAAGATTGGCAACATCTTCGACATATTGACCAACTAGGCGTTCTTCTCAGACCAGAACGAAAATGTGGCTGGCGACTCTCGAATCGCCAGCCACATTCTATTTGCCCCGATTGTGGGCGAGTCGTTACTCTCTTGGTGGCGCCGCGGGCATGGGGTTTGTGAGGCCTTGGGCTAGCGAAATCGGAATCAACTCGTCCAACTCGTCCAGAGTCCAGCGCCCGTTTTTGTGGATACTGCGTGTGACGTGACGCGGTGAGTACAGAGTCATCTGCCATCCGCTGGTTCCGATGACCTGTCCTGTAATGTTTCCTGCCGCTTCGGAGCAAAGATACACGGCCTTCGGCGCGTTGTTGGCCGGATCACGAGCTTCAGGCGGCCCCTGGATAGGCTCGCCCTGAGTGCGTATCTCCGTTGTGGCGACAGCCGCCGCTCGAAGCTGTCGGCTGGAATCGGGGACTGTCTCTGTCATGCGCGTGGCTCCGCCGGGGTACACGGCGTTGGCGGTGATGCCATATGGAGCCAACTCTTTGGCGAGAGATCGGACGAATCCAACCATGCCCTCTTTGGCAGCGGAGTAGTTTGCTTGACCCGATGACCCCAGACCAGAGCCTGAAGAATACAGCACGATTCTGCCGTATCCCTGCTTGATCATGTGGGGTATCGCGTTTCGCACCATGTTGAACGCGCCGTACAGGTGAACCTGCAAAACGGCGTCCCACTCGGCCTCGGTCATGTTGAATACCATGCGGTCTCGGAGGATGCCTGCTACATGGCACACGGCGTCGAGTCTGCCGAAGTTGTCTATGGCTGTCTGGATAATATTGCCCGCCGACTCGTACTCGGCCACGGAATCGAAGTTTGCGACCGCCGAGCCGCCTTTGTCACGAATTTCCTTTGCCGTTTGCTCTGCTGGAGAGCCGGACGTTCCTTCGCCGTCCACTGCGCCGCCCAGGTCGTTTACGACCACGGACGCACCGTCGTCGGCCATCCAGTGAGCGACTTCGCGCCCGATACCCCGGCCAGCTCCGGTAACGATTACGACTCTGCCTTCCATTCTATTTCCCATTGATATTTACCTCTCGTTGGGTGTGTACCAGCGGCGATTCAGACTGCTGATAGCTGTTGGCTGACTGCTGATAGCTGGACTAGAAGCCTGTGCCGATCATCTTTGGGACCAGAACGTCCATCTCTTCCATGTTGAAGTTGCCCCACTTGAGTATCGACCGCTCTACCGCCGGGTTCGAATACAAGTAGATACTGCCGCCTCGGACGCCGAAGACGTATCCGTTAACGTCAGGGGAAGCGTAGGTGGAAAGATACACCGCCAGCGGCGCGACATTCTCAGGATCGTCGGGCCAGCCCGGGCCTTCCCATTCACCCAGAGCAGGGGACGGGCCGATGCCTGCTCGCTCGTCTCGGCTGGGTCCGGGAGCGTCGGCAACGCGATGCTCGTCAACACTGCCGGGGAACAGGCGAGTCTCCGCCATCGGAGAGATGGCGTTCGCGGTGACACCGTAGCGTCCCAGGTCGCGGCCCACAGTGCGAGTGAGACCGACAATGCCTTCGGAGGCGGCAGAGTAGTTGGAGCGTCCCACGTCACCCAGTCCGGCGTCGGAAACCATGTTTACGATTCTTCCGCTTCTCTGTTGTCTAAATATAATCGCTGCGTACTTGCAGGTCGTGAACGCGGCTTTGGTGTTGTTGCGAAGAACCCGGTCCCAGTCGTCTGGGGTCATCTGGAAAATCATGCGGTCGCGGAGCATGCCAGCGCTGTTGACAAGCACATCCAACTGACCATATTGGTCAACCGCCTGCTGTATGACGGCCTCGCCGCCGTCCATGAGCGCGATATTGTCGTAGTTGGCAGAGGCTTCGCCGCCTCGCGCCCGAATTTCGGCCACAACGCCGTCGGCTGGCTCGTGGGACGAGCCTGTGCCGTCAACCTCGGCGCCGAGATCGTTGACCACGACCTTCGCGCCTTCTTCTGCCATGAGCAGGGCCACGCCTCGGCCCACGCCCCTTCCCGCTCCCGTCACCACAGCCACCTTGCCCTCTAGACGGTTGCCCATTAGTCACCTCCGTTTATTTAATCTTCGTAGCATGCTTTTTGTCGACATAGAGAATAGCTAATTCGTCGTTACTCGCGTCGGGTCACAATATAACCCATGGGGCGACCGTTGGAAAGTTTGAGGTTGAGTCGGTGTGCTAAGGTATGACGGCAACCCGAAAAACAAGGAGCTCCACTTGATACACAAGGATTTTTCCTGCGAATTTTACTTCATACGGCATGGCGAATCAGTGTCCAACGCGACGCCCGGATTCGCCGCCGGCAAGAACTTCGACGCGCCTCTGACCGACAAGGGGATCAGGCAAGCCCAGCTACTTGGCGAACGACTAGAGCGGGAGGGCGTGACCTTCGACCGGGTGTACAGTTCCAGCCTGACACGGACCGTCCAGACCACGGAAAATATGCTCAAAGGTATGGGAGAGTCAGGACGCGATTTCCCCAGGGTGGACGATATCATCGAACAGCAGATGCCTGGGTGGAGAGGCGTTCCTGTTGAAGAGGTCTACACTCCGGAAAATTTAGTCTACATTCGCTCCAAAGGGGCGCACTTCGTCCCTCCAGACGGGGAGTCCTTGAGGATGGTCCAACGGCGCATGTCGAACTGGCTGGAAGACGAGATAATCTACAATGAGGAACTGACATCCGAGCCGGTGTCAATGCGGGTGGCGGTGGTTGGGCATGGCACTGCGTCACGATGCCTGTTCCAGTACATCATGAGATTCGACGATATGTTTCTTCGTAGGATGTCGATAGAAAACACGTCGATAGCCCGTTTTATCTTCGACGACGAGGGTTGGTCTGTGCTGAAGCTGAACGACGCTACGCACCTGGGAACATCAGAGTCTCACAGCCTTGAGGCGCAACCCTGAGTTCTGACAAGGTGATCATGGCATCAGGGCGGGTTTCTGGCCCGCACTAATTGATACTGGATTACTAATACGCCGACTTTACAGACTAATTTTAACGGCTATTGCCTCCTCTTGAGTCCGACCAGGCCATCCATAGCCGCAGCTTTGGCCTGATCTTCGGGCATGTTGAACTTTTTGATCATCATGTTAGAGTTGAAATCTGCCATATCCTTGATGGTCTAGTCGGGTGCGGTGAACTCGCCTTTTTGCATACAGTAGGTGCAGTACTCATCGTGTTGAGAGCCATCAGAATAGGTGCTGAATTCCCCCGGTTTGGTCATGGGCATCGCGCAACTCTGGCAGACCGGCGACTGGGATGCGACCATCGTGTCCTCCTCAAAATTTCAGGTACGGGTGGTTGTTACGGACAGCCGTTGAGCGATGCTGTGCGTCGATTATCGTGCGGAACGCATGTTCTATTCAAGGTTCAATTCGATCTGTGTTCGAGGACTTTGCAGAGAGAAATCATTCTCGTGGCGGCATTGCCAGGCCTTCGATGAACTGGAGGTTGGGCGTCTTTTTCAACTCCTCTGGAGCCATGCTCAGCTTGGATGACCGGCTCCCAGAACCCAGGATCACCGAATCCAGAGCCAGAATCTGCTGGTCGACATATATCGGCATGTCATCAGGCAGAGCGAAGGGGGTCACACCGCCGATCATCATGCCCGTGACCTCTCGAGTGTCGTCTGGTGACGCGAAGGACGCCCTCGACACCTCCATCAAACCCTTGACGGCGTGATTGACGTCGAGGCGGTCTGTCGCCTTGACGATGCAGGCGCAATACTTCTTGGCGCCGCGTTTGGACGCCACAAGAATTGTGTTGCCGCTCTCGTCCATCGAGTACCCGTATTTCTCGCAGAACGCGGCGGTGTCGGCGTAGTCTGGGTCGATCTCGAATTTTTCGAATTGGATGCCCAGAGACTCCAGCGTGGATGCAACCCTGGCCTCAATGTCTTGAGTTGATGTCATTGATTACTCCTGTCGATTCGTGAATCCGGTGTCTCACGCTGTTATTATACGGACACGCTCGATTTATTTTACAACTTGGAAATGCTGACGGCTGAAAGCTGATTGCTGACAGCCACCTGGAGGCAGGCACATGAGACTGGAAGGCAAAAAAGCGATAATCACCGGCGCGGCCCAGGGTCTGGGAAGGGCTATCGCTCTAGATTTCGCCGCCGAGGGCGCGGAGATGCTGTTGGCGGATATTCAAGGCGAAAAGGTTGCTCAGGTCGCCGCGCTGATCGGGGAGAACGGCGGCAGGGCCGAGGTTGTGGAGGTGGATGTGACCGATGCCGCTCAAGTCGAAGCGATGATCCAGAGTGCGATTGCGCTGTTTGGCGACGTGGACATATTGGTTAACGACGCCGGAGGCTCAGGGACGGTGGGCATACAGCACATAGAGGACGTCACCGAGGAGATGTGGGACGCTCAAATCGACCTGAACCTCAAAGGCACGTTTCTTGCGTGCAAGGCGATGGTGCCTCTGATGAGGAAGCGCGGATACGGTCGCATCGTCAACATATCGTCTTCCAGCGCCAAGGGGAATTTCGGCGCCCTCGGCACTTCGGCGATTCGACTGCCGTATGCTTCGGCAAAGTCGGGTATCATCGGTTTCACCTACCAGCTAGCGAAGGACGTGGCGCGGGATGGTATCTATGTTAACGCAGTCATGCCGGGATTCATTCTCACCGAAGAGGGCGCCCGGGTGCGTGGACGATATGAAATCTTGAATGAAAATGATCAGGCAAACATGACGTCCACCGTGCCGCTGGGGCGCGCGGGCCGGGCGGACGAGGTCGCCAAGGCGGTGACATTTCTGGCCTCAGACGATGCCAGTTACACGACAGGGACTATCCTGGAAGTGACCGGCGGCAGGTAAGACGCGACCAAAATCGGAAGGTCGATTCGTGCCCGAACGAACGAAGATATTCCAGGGAGACATCACCACGTTGGAGGTTGACGCTATCGTCAACGCCGCCAACAATTCCCTTCTGGGGGGCGGAGGTGTCGATGGTGCGATCCACCGAGCGGCAGGGCCGGGTCTGCTGGCCGAGTGCGTGACACTCGGCGGTTGTAACACCGGCGAAGCCAAGATCACCGGAGGGTATGACCTGCCCTCGAAGCACGTAATCCATACCGTTGGGCCGGTGTGGGATGGGGGACGTGCCAACGAAGACGCTTTGCTGGCGGACTGCTATCGAAATTCTCTTAAATTGGGCGAGGAGAACGGCCTGAGAATGGTGGCGTTTCCGGCGATCAGCACAGGCGTTTTCGGATTCCCAAAGGAGCGGGCGACCCGAATCGCCGTGCGGGAAGTCAGGGCATTCCTCGATCAGGATGTCGGCGTTGAGCAGGTGATATTCGTGTGCTTCTCCGAGCGAGATTTCGACATGTATCAGCGCGTTCTACACATGGTGTCGAATTAGGAACCTAATGTACCGTGGTTTGATCGTCTCGCGACTCGATACAAATTAATCTGCAATTATCTGTTATTGAGAATCTCGGCCTATATCACCACAAATTGACCCATCATGCCGGCGTCTTCATGTTCCAAAATGTGGCGGTGGAACATGTAAGGGTTAACTGGGCCTGAGAAGTCGCTGAAATGGCTAATAATTCTGACCGTTTCGCGAGGCATGACCAACACGGTGTCTTTCCAGCCTGATTCATTCTCTGGCGGCTGTGATCCATCTCGGGTCAGAATCAAGAATTGGATGTCGTGAATATGAAACGGTTGAGGCATGTCTGAATTGTTAGTGATCTCCCAGATTTCAGTATCGTCCAGATGAACGGCCTGATCGATCCGATTCATATCCATACTTACACAATTTATTTTCATGGGCGGCGAAAATCCCATATCTAATTCGAAAGTCCGGGTTCTGACGGCCTGAGCCTCTTGAAAGGGGTTGATGGAGGCCGGGGAGGCAGGCAGAGTGGTAATGGCGTTAACGGTCGCCGCCTTGACAACAATGGTCATAAGGTCAATAGTTGAGCCATCCAGAGCATTAGAATTCCAAAACGCGCTGATGTTAACCAGCTCCGACGAATAACTCACCAACCGCACCTAGTTATTTTCCTCACCGCTGAAAACGACTAAGATTTCCACTCTCTCGCCAGTAGACAACCTCAATCTAGTCATGGGCGCTGGCCTTTCCAACGGCCCACCGTCCGTGCCGATTTGATGGAATTGGCGATTATCGCTGAAGCCGAAATTGTAAATACGGGCGTTGGAGCCGTTAAGCAGGCGAAAACGGACGAATTGCGCTGGGGCGTCGACCACTGGAGTCACAACCCCATTGACTGGAAACTGATCTCCTTTCACGCGAAAATGCGTCCCAGGGTAATTGAACGAACCATCAGCATCAATCCTTCCTCAGGCTATGCCGGGGGTTGGCGTGTTCTAGAACCGCTGGATTCACCAGGTTGTCGGGCATTCGCCCTGTTAGGACGTATGCCACTTCGCGGGCGGCTCGCTGCTCAAGTTCCAGGGTAGCTTCTTGGGAAAAAAAGGCGACGTGAGGCGTGACCAGCAGATTGTCCAACTTGAGCAGCGGAGTGTCTGGAGCCGGCTCGGCGTCCACCATCACGTCGAGTCCGGCTCCGGCGATCTGCTGATTGCTCAGCGCATCGTAGAGCGCGTCTTCGTCGATCAGCGGGCCACGGGCGCAGTTGATGAGGAACGAGTCGGGTTTCATCAGCGAAAGCTCTCGACTGCCTATCATGTTTCGCGTTTCGTCGTTAAGAGGCGAGTGGAGGGACACGAAGTCCGACTCTTGGAGCAGAGTGTCTATGTCCACGAGAGTCCCGCCCTCTTGGGCCACGGCTTCTACGGACACGAAGGGGTCAGAGGCCAGCACTTCAAGCCCAAAGGCGCGGGCTTTGGCGCAAACCATCCTGCCAATTCTGCCGAAGCCGACGATTCCCAACTTCTTCCCCCTCAGCCGCATAATTCGCATGGTCAGCGGCACGCTTCCCCATCCAGTTGTCTTCACCGAGTTATTCAGCAGGGCGACTCGACGGTTCCATGTTAGCAATAGAGCCATCACATGGTCGGACACCTCATCGACGCAGTAGTCTGGTACGTATGTGACGGCCATGCCAAGCTCGGTGGCGGTGTCAACCGCGATGTTATCGACTCCCACGCCGAAGCGGCCCACCGCAACGCATTTGTCCGCCGCCTTTAGGACGTTGGGCGTCACCTGGGCGAAGCAGGTCATGATGGCGTCAACATCCTTCGCGAGAGAGATAAGAGTCTCCTCGCTGCCATCTGGAGCGACGATGACCTCGGCGTCGGCTTCCGCTTTCAAAACAGTTTCCTCTGGTTCAGTGGTGGGCCAGACGTAATCAGTTATCAGCACTTTGAACGACATTTTTTTCTCCCTGTGAAATCGATGGCTATTGAGGAGGCGCCAGGAAATTAGGCGTATTGTCATCCAACCAGTGATTTATGGCAATCCTGACACCTGAAAACCTGACACCTACGCTGGCGAGGGCGAATAATCCATCGGGTTGAACATGCACCCTTCCACGAAAATCTCGAAGAAATCGGGCGTCGTTTCCAGTTCGACGTGCTCAATCTCGCGGACCAGATTCTCCATGCGATGGCGTAGTTCTCCGGACACTAACATGATGGTCGCGCCTTCCAGCGAGGCGTTGCCGACCTTGGAGATTCGCTCCGGAGGGAAGTTGGCGATGAACCCGATGTCCAGAGCGTTGTTCACGTCGATGTAGTTGGCGAACCCTCCAGCCAGGCAGAGCTTCGAAATTTGTTCCAAAGGCAGTCCGTACTTTCGCAGGATGATGTACTGCCCTGAGTAATTGGCTGATTTGGCCTGGGCCAGCGCGCTGATATCGGCCCTGGATAATGTCATGTTCTGTGTTGGGGCGAACACAAACTCGTAACTTCCGTCGTTGAAGACACCAAGCTCTGTCATAAGGCCTGAGCGTCTGAGTTCAGCAAGCAGGTCGACGAGTCCGGAGCCGCAGATTCCCTGGGGTGTCGTATTGCCTATCGTCTCGATCACCGGGCCATCGTTGCCCACCTGCACCGACTCGACAGCGCCTTCGTATCCTGGCATGCCGTAGGTTATCTCGCCACCCTCGAAGGCTGGGCCGGCCGGGCAGGAAGCGGTCATCAGCCTGTGTCGGTTCCCGATGACAACCTCAGTGTTGGTTCCGACGTCAACCAGCATCACGACGTCCTCTTGCTCGTCCATCCCAATGGCGAGGAGGTCAGCGGCAACATCGGCTCCGACGTGACACCCGATTATCGGCCCGCCGTAAATATTCGCGTCGGGAAACACTCGAAGGCCAAACTCTCGGGCAGTCGTGTTGATGACCGTCGTGTCTCGCAATCCTCCGCGCATCTCAGTCTCTGTCACGGACATATACGGCTTCTCGCCGATGGGCTGCACGTCCAAACCGAACAGCATGTCCCGCATGGTGGAGTTGCCGACGATGACTACTTCATAGATGTTGCGGCGATGGAACTTGAGTCGACGGGCCATGTCGCCGATCTCGAAGTTTAGGGACGATAGCATCACCTGTCTTAGCTCGCCATGATAAGGGCCGCCGTCGTAGGAGATGCGGTGCATAATGTCGCTTCCGCCAAATCGTTGCGGGTTCTCGAAGGAGGCGGTGTGGAGGATTTCGCCGGACTCCAGGTCTGCCAGATTCATCACGACGGTCGTCGTTCCGCAATCGACGGCGAGTCCGTATATTTTGCCCTTATAGGAATCGACTCGGTTCCCATTGATCTTCACGCCGTCCCCCACTCTCCTGACAACGGGGTCGAGGGCCACCTGGCGGTGGATGGAGTCGGTTAGGATGCGCGGTTCGCGACGAAGGACTTGAAACTCGATGTCGGCGTCGGGTTCGACAACACGTGCCTGACAGGCAAGTCGGTAGTTGTCTCTGAGGAAACGTTCGGCGTCTGTGGGCGGCGTTACGGCGTCCGCGCCTCGTCGAAGCTCGACGATGCACTCGTGACACTCGCCAGTGCGCCCGCAGGAGGTTGGGACGCGCAATTTGAGAGCGTCAGCGTAATCGAATATGGACTGTCCGGCGACAAGCTCTAACTGTCCGCCGGAGTGGTGAAGGGGAGACATGTGAGTATTCTAACCGAGGATTCACCCGCACGTCGAGAACTCCAGAACCCGCTTGAGGGTGCGATGATCCGTCTCCATTTGCTTTTGGGCGGCTCGGCTTATCAGCGCTCCTGCAATGCTCATCAGTCCGCCAAGGTCGGCCTCGGATACGACGTGCAATCTTGTGCCTTCTTCTACCACTTCAACCGTGTAGGTCATACTGATAGGGAACGGGCCGTCAGTGCTTTGGACGGCGTAACGCTTTCCGGGTTGGAAGTCTGTCACTTCAAAATCGTGAGTGAATCTTTTCCCCATCGCCTGGCTGACGATCCGGCAGGTGGAACCAGCTCCGATTGGCCCCTCAGAGGTCTGCAGAGCCTCGACGGTGCTCTCCGTCCATTGGGTGGTGTTCTCCACAACGGTGACATAGGCCAACACCTCATCCACTGGGCGTTCAATCGTGATCGTAGTTTCCAATTTCAAATTTCAACTCCTTGGGGCAGACGGATTCTCTGTCTAATACTAGCATTTTGGTTTTATGGACAGGACGTATTCGCGATAACTTTTTGGGAATCGGGACAATGAAGACTAACCTGGAAGAGGAGGACGGGATTTTATGGGCAATCAAATCGAATGCTTGTTGAAACGAGTCGAGCGGATCGGCATCGTCGAATCGGACTCGCCCGGTGAACGGATTCGCAAGACGGTGCTGGCAGCATTCGCAATCATCGTAGGTGGCGCGGCGATGGCGTGGGGCGTGATCTACGTGGCGTATGATGAGAAGTTGGCTGGCTCGATTCCCTTGCTGTACGCGACCGGCTCGTTTTTGAGCGTCGCCGTATTCGCAGTCACAATGCCCGTTGGTTTCGATCCACTCAGCTTGTTTTGATCTTGCTATTGCCTTTCGTTGTGATGGAAGCGTTGGGCGGGTTTGTTCTTGGAAGCGGAGTAATCATCTGGGCGCTGCTGTGTCCTCTTGGCGCGTTGATGTTTGCAGATCGAAAGCAAGCAGTCTGGTGGTTATTGACATACGGTTTTCTGCTTGTAGTCAGTGGCGTATTGGAATTCTCTGGCGATGAAGAAAACAACCTGCCGAACGCAGTGGTCATTGCCGTTTTTGTGATGAACGTTTTGGGGCCTTCGCTGGTTGCGTTTTTCTTGCTCCAATATTTCTCGAACCCAAAAGATTCAGCGATGGCCCAATTGAGCGGGGAGCAAGAGAGATCGGAAAGCTTGATGTTAAACGTTCTGCCTGCCGAGATCGCCGAGGAACTGAAAAACACCAATCGCACCATCGCCCAGCGTCATGAGGCCCGTGAGCGTTTTGTTCGCCGATGTCGTTGGCACGACCTCTCTGACGGTCGAGTATGAACCGGAGCGCATGGTAGAGATGCTCAACGTGGTGTTTTCGTTTTTCGACAGGCTCACGGACGAGCACGGTCTTGAGAAGATCAGGACAATCGGCGACAACTAGGTGGTGGCTTCGGGCGTCCCTAAATCTAGAGATGACCACGCTATCGCGCTGGCGAACATGGCCCTGGATATGAACGCGTACATTGCCCACAAGCCTGATGGGGCCACGCCTCTCAAATTCCGAATTGGCATGAACACTGGCTCTGTCGTGGCAGGGGTCATCGGCCAACAGAAGTTCCACTACGACATCTAGGGAGACTCGGTGAACACCGCCAGACGCATGGAATCCCACGGCGAGCCGGGCAAAATTCAGATCACACGGGAGATGTACGGACTGCTTGGCGATGATTTCGTGTACAGTCCCAGGGGAGTTGTTGACATCAAAGGCAAGGGCGAGATGGAGACGTGGTGGCTGGAGGGCCGGAACTCAGCGTAGGACTCGCACGACAACTCGAAATCGGCGCATTGAGCACGTTGCTCGAAGCTCGGCGAACGACACGACCTCGCCTGTCTCAAACCGCTGACCTCCCTCGAACTGCAATCCATCCTCTGGAAAACCAGTCCGGTAAATCTGTCCCAACGGTTTTTCTTTCTCGTCAAAGAGGTACCAGGTTGTGGTGGGTATGCAGGTAACCTCGCGGTCGCTCATCTCAAAGAAAGTCCTACTTGCCGTTCTTGATGAAATCCGCGATTCGCTCGCCGATTACCATAGAGGTGACGTTGGTGTTGGCGCGGATGCAATCGGGCATGATCGAAGCATCGGCGACTCGAAGTCCTTCAAGTCCGCGAGCCTTGCCATACTGGTCAACAACTGCCATCTCATCCGAATCCGGCCCCATCTTGCAGGTGCCTGAAATATGGTGACTCGTCCGCACGTTTCGAAGGAGCCAGGCGTCTAGAGCGTCGTCGGATTCCAAGTCCGATTCGTCAGGGTCCATCGGCCCTTCGATTATGTCGGCCATGCCTGACTGCTTCGCGATGTCCAAGCAGATGCGGACAGACTCCCGCATTCGCGCTCTGTCCCAGTCCGCCACGAGGTAGTTGTAGTCCAGGTATGGTTGAACGCGAGGGTCGGAGTCCAGCAGGCCCATTTCTCCTGCGCCCTCGGCGAGGTATAAACAAGCTACCATGCCATAGCCGTAAGGTTCGCTGAAGCTCTCGGCGTAGTACAACGACTTCCGACCGTGGGCGAAAGGATGGATAAGCATGTCGTTGCGCTGGTCTGAACCTGTGGCAGTGTAACGCAACAGAACCTGTATTCCGTGGGCCGTCGATTGCTGTTTAGACCGCTCTTTCGTGTAGAACATGACCGGAGCTTGGGGATGGTCTCGAAGGTTCTTGCCAACACCGGGCGAGTCGTAAACCTGCGGCACGTCGAACCTGGCAAGTTGCTCGGCTGGCCCGACGCCGGATAGCAATAGTAGGTGCGGAGTGCCAATAGCCCCGGCCGACAGGATGATCTCTTCTCCTTCAACACTGAAGTCCCTGCCGCCGGAAACGCCCTGGATGCCAACAGCCCGATTGCCGTCGAACACCACCCGACGAGCCTGGGAGTCGGACTGGATGGTGAGGTTGAGCCTGTCCCTCGTGGGAGCAAGATAGCCAATCGCTGTGCTCCACCGGACGCGGTTCACGGTGTTGAGGGGCGTTGGGCCGACGCCCGTGGAGTCTGGATCGTTGTGGTCCGGCGAGTCGGCGAATCCCAGAGACCGGCAGGCGGCGTGCCAAGCCTGCTGGTCAGGCAGCCACCGCTCAGGAGGATCGCGGCGCACGATAATCGGCCCGTCCGAGCCGTGGAAGTCGCCTCGGAAATCGTTATCTGCCTCAATGCGTCGATGAAATGGCATGAGGTTTTGCTGGCTCCACTCGTCGTTGCCCCAGCTTGCCCAGTCGTCGAAATCCTCCAGCGCGCCCCGCAGGAAAATCTGAGCGTTGACCGCGCTGGAGCCTCCAGTAACCCGACCGCGAGGAATGATCATCGACCTGCCGTCAGTCGCTCGCGCGACGAAGTGCGACCTGGTGGGGCTGGAGAGGCGGTCCGTGACGGTGGCATTCTCGCCATAACCCCACTTCACGTCATCAGGCAGCGTCGCGATGTTCGTATGATCCGGTCCGGCCTCCAACAGCAAAACACTGCGGTGCGAGTCCTCAGAGAGTCGGGCAGCCAGTATCGCTCCGGCAGACCCAGCGCCAACGATGATCGTGTCGTAATTCAATCTACCCTCTTCTCGGTTTGGTTTGAGACACAGTTTAGCTTAATCGGCCAAAAACTCCCTGACGGCCGCTTCAAACTCCTCCGGCTTGTCCATCGGGACCGAGTGGCCTGCTCCCTTGATGGTTATAAAATGGCTGTTGGGGGTGGCGTCGGCCATCGACTGAGCTTGGCCTGCAGACAGAACCTCGCTTTCGCCACCGCGGACAATCAGGGTCGGGCACTGTATGAGGGCGATTTCTTCAGATAGGTCATCGGGGTTCCAGCTTTTGGGAGCGTCGGGGCTGTATTTCAGCGTCAGGCGCCTACTGGATAGTTGGTAGGCGTTGTGTTCCATGCGGTGACGGATCATCTCATCAGTTGCGAAGGGATAGGTGTCGCGGGCGTCCACGACCATCTCCTCAATGGACGAAAAATCCCTCTGGACGTTGACCAAGCGATTACGGACCTCCGGGTCGTACAGTAAATTCAGCGACGCAGGAACATCCACCGAGACCAGCTTATCCACAAACTCAGGATGCCGGATGGCAACGGCCAGGGCGTTGTGCGCTCCCATCGAAAGGCCCATCAGCACGAAGCGAGCGATGCCCAGATGTTCGGCTAACGGCAAAACGTCGTAGACGAAATCTGCGGTCGAATAGATGGGCGGATCGGGCCATGCGGTGTCGCCATGTCCCCGCTGGTCGAGGGCAATGACCCTGTATTCGCTCTGAAGCGCGCTCGCGAGCACGTCCCAACTGTGGGCGTGGCTTTGAAGGCCGTTCAATAAGACGACTGGTGGACTGTCCTCGGCGCCCCATTCCAGATAGCTAAACTTTAATCCCCGCAGTTTGGCGGACTTTTGTTCGGAACCCATCAACATTGATCATACGCCTTGCCCTCTTCTGTTTTGATGCACCGGCGTCCTACGAGTCATGCAATCAGTCCACCATGTCGAATCTCTCGGACGCTGCGGGCTGAGACCACAGCTCGTCCGCGCCTTCCATTGCGACGGCACGGGCTGGACTGGCGCGCCAACCGTCGTAGATTTCGTTGCTGTCCCAAGTCACAAGCGTTGTGATCTTGGTGGGGTCGGCACGGGAAATCATCGTCTGGCGGGTACCGTAGCCTGCATGTTTGCTCTGGGCCACGCCGTTTCCATCCAACAATTTGCGGGCTTCCTCAATTTTGGCTGGCTTGGCCCAGTGGTGAGTTAATACGCCTATCATATATTCTCCTGATGGTAATAGATGAATCGGTTCTACAGCCTGTTTTGAAAAACATAACTTATTGCTCAATTTTCGCCACATCTTAGCGGTTTATTTATGGCAAAATATAGGCGGGTTGAGGGCGCTAAATATTTCGAGGCGACAGACGGACCTCATACGGATCGATCAAGATCGTGAGATCGTGAGGCTAACCAATGGCACGTATTCTGCTGAAGTGGGAACTGGTCGATTGCGCTTAGTTTCTGCAAATAATTCAGCAAGACCAAGTGATGAGCTCGTCTCCCTGACCTGAATTTCTTGCATTTGACCAAATTGACCTTGATCTGAAAAATTGCACCGCTTAATCAATAACTAGATTATTCGCGAATTGACGCTATAATTTAAGCGTGTAAATCAATCAGGTGTTAGCAGGATTCTGGTGCGGCAAACACTGCGATATGCTAGGTTGGATAGGTGAAAAGCCTAGTTAAGTGAGAGTTACCGTGTCCGCAGTTTGCGGAGCGAGCAAATGGACATACTCTCTCTCAGCTGATGCGCGCAACTCAATATGATTTTTCATAAGTTGAGCGAGCGGCGGGTCGAATGGGTTTTGTACGACTTTTTCTGACGATAGTATTGCATTATCAGTTAACAATGCAGGAATTGTTAAATAATTGGTCATGATTATGCGCTAAAAGTTTGACACAATTCGTAACGATTAGATATAGTGTGTTTGAATCAAAAAAGATAGGAAAAACATAAATGGATCAACTGGACGTCAGGATTATCACACACCTCCAAAAGGATGGCACATCCACCAATGCGGGTATCGCCCGACAGGTGGGAGTGAGTGAGGAAACGGTGCGGCGTCGTCTCAAAAGGCTGATGAGCGAGCAGTTCATCAAAGTCGTGGCTGTGCCGGACGCCTCGCGGATGGGTTACGAGTCCCAGGTAATTATCGGTCTTCAGGTCGACGCGGACAAAGTCGACGCTGTAGGTGACGAACTGGCCGAGATGACGGAAGTTACCTGGGTTTCGGTCACCACCGGTTCCTTCGACATATTCGCCTGGGCAACGCTCAAGTCCTCCGAAGTGCTAAGCGACTTCCTACGCAAGCGAGTCGGAGTCATACCGGGCGTCCGAAAGATGGAAACGTTCATCAACCTGGCCACCAAGAAAGAAGAATTCGGCATCAACATGGAGTCGGTGACTCTATAACTGTCCGCATCGCCTCCGGAGAACGGAGGCGTTTTTGCTTAAGGAGCGATGAGCTGATCGCTCCAACTTTCTTGTGACAACAGCCAGCGGTTGAATTAACGACCGAACTAGAAGGCTTTGATTGCCACTGAATTCGCGGCCCGAAGTAATTTTCGGTCGTGACCAGGGTCTACGGCTTGCGATAGTGTTTGGGATATCGGGCCTCAATGTTGATCGGTTCCAATGAATTAGTACGCGTGCGCGTCTTTTGCATTTCGTTTGACAGGCGCTCCAGGCTTTCCGTAACATGGTCAAGTGAACAATTCCTGGGGGTGAGCATACGTTGAATTCGAATGAGCCGAAGACGCTCCTCGAAATTGTGGGGTTATATGTTGGGTCGCTCAAAGAAAACGACGAAGCGACTCACAAAGAACTGTATCGATTCGTCAACTGGTGCGGGCCTGAGAGACCCTTATCTCAGATGGTTCCTGCTCTCATAGGTGGATACGCTGACAGCGTGGCCGGCACTGGCACGACTCCCCTGGCGGCGGAACGTCTCCAGGTAGTCCGAAAATTCCTCACATACGCCCGAAAAAAGGGCATCATCGAAATTAATCTTGCTCAGCACGTCAGAGTTCGCAAGGCTCGGACCCGCAAGGGAGCGGGCGGACAGATTGTTGATAATGACCAGGTCGAATTGACCAAGCAGGGCCACAAAAGAATGGTCACCCAACTCGCAGAACTTAAAGGCCAGCGCGCGCCCCTCGCCTTGGAGATTCAGAAAGCCGCAGCGGACAAAGATGTCCGCGAAAACTCCCCTCTCGAAGCCGCCCGTGAGCAGTTGGGTCAGGTTGAGGCCGGAATCCGAAAGATCGAAAGCACGCTGATAAAAGCAGTCCTAATCGACGACAGTGGCAAGTTCAAGTCACTGACAGTCCAACGCGGCACCGCAGTGTGGGTCCAAGAAGTTAAGTCCGGCAAAAAGTTCAAATATACCGTCGTGGACGCTTCCGAAGCCAACCCTCTGGAGTCGAAAATCTCTGACGTGTCGCCGCTCGGCAAAGTGTTCCTTGGACAACATGCAGGACAACAAGTTGAAGCAAAGACGCCCAGCGGGACCGTCAACTACAAAATCCTGGAGATCGCCTGACCGATCCAGGGAGTCCAAATAACTAGAAAATCTAAGGCTGCTAACGTGGCCTTTTATTTTTGCCCGAAATATCGTCAGATTGGGATGTCGTGTATTATGTGTCTCGGACGAATTGTCCTATGATTATCGCGTTGTCGGCCCGATGCCGATGCGCGTTGCAATTCCGAGTTGTTCGATAAACGGAGCAGGCAGAATATGACATCTCAGGTGAGCGAATCTGATACAAAGTCCTTGGTTGATGACCTGAGCAAACAGGTATCCGGCGAGGTGCGTTTCGACAAAATGTCCCGCGTGCTATACAGCACCGACGCCAGCATGTACCAGATTGAGCCCATCGGCGTCGTGATTCCCAGGGACGCCGAGGATGTCATCGCAGTCGTGGAGACCGCAAACCGTCATAACGTCACCGTTCTTCCTCGGGGCGGCGGCACGTCCCTTGCTGGGCAGACCGTCGGTCAGTCGATCGTCATAGATTTCTCAAAATACATGAGGAACATAATTGAGGTGAACGAGGAGGAACAGTGGGTTCGCACCGAGCCGGGCATCGTTCTGGACGTGCTGAACCATGAACTCAGAGGAACCGGATTGCTGTTCTCGCCCGACCCCAGCACCAGCAACCGAAGCAACATCGGCGGCGCTCTGGGCAACAACTCCTGCGGAGCTCACTCCATCATATGGGGCAAGACCGTCGATAATGTTCACGAGATGGACGTTGTGCTTTCCGACGGCCAGACGACTCGATTCTCCCAATTGGATGGCTCGGCGTTGGAAACCAGGATGCGAGCCTCCGGTTTGGAAGGCGACATTTATCGCAAGCTGTTCGAGATTGGCGACGCCAACCGAGACGAGATTCTGGCCCGTTATCCTAAGATTCAGCGTCGCGTTTCAGGCTACAACCTGGACGAGTTCGTGGGCGGCTCCGATTTCAACATGGCCCGTTTCGTTGTCGGGTCTGAGGGCACTCTTGTCACTATTACCGAGGCCAAGCTCAAGCTAGTGGCGAGACCGAAATTCACCGCCCTGGGTGTTCTGCACTGCAACGAGTTGATGGAAGCGATGGAAGCGACCGTCGCGGTCTTGGAAATGAACCCGTCGGCAGTGGAACTTATTGGCAGCATGATCCTGCGACAGGCAAAGAGCAACCTTGCGTACTCACGCATGACTGATTTCATCGACGGCGACCCCGAAGCCATTTTGGCAATTGAGATGGTCGGAGACACTGAGGCCGAGGTCGTTTCCAAGTTGGATGTGCTCGAAGAGCGAATCAAAAAAGATCGGCTTGGCTATTCGCTAATCCGCATGATGGACCCGGCGGAACAGAACAAGGTCTGGGACGTTCGCAAGGCCGGACTGGGCCTGATGATGAACGTGCCCGGCGACGCCAAGCCTCTGCCGTACGTCGAAGACACCGCCGTTGCCCCAGAGGTGTTGCCAGAGTTCGTAAAGCGCTTCGATGAGATCGTCAAGAATCACGGCACTGAGGCAGGATACTATGGCCACGCCAGCGTTGGGTGCCTCCACATAAGACCCTTGATCGACCTCAAGCGTCAAGACGGCGTTGACCGCATGGTCGCCATTGCCGAAGAGATCAGCGACCTCGTGCTGGAGTTCGGAGGCTCGATGAGCGGAGAGCACGGCGACGGCCTCGTGCGATCTGGATTCAACGAGAAGATGTTCGGCCCCCAGATTTATGATGCCTTCCGGGAGGTCAAGAGGGCATTCGACCCCAACGGCATCATGAATCCTGGCAAGATCGTCGATTCACCTCCAATGACAGACAACCTCAGAATCAACCCAGAATATCGCACGATTCCTGTGGAAACCGCGTTCCACTTCTCTCAGGAAGGCAGTCTTGCCCACAGCATCGAGATGTGCAACGGGCAAGGAGCGTGCCGCAAGGTGCTGGGTGGGACGATGTGCCCGTCCTACATGGTCACACGGGATGAGGAACATTCGACCAGAGGGCGGGCCAACGCTCTGCGCGCTGCCATGTCTGGAGCGCTTCCTACCGGGTCTTTAACCAGTGAACGGCTTTATCAAGTTCTCGACTTGTGCCTTGAATGCAAGGGTTGCATGGCCGAGTGTCCGTCGAATGTGGATATGGCGAAGATCAAGTATGAGTTTCTTAATCAGTATCATCAGGCCAACGGATACCCTCTGCGGAACCAGATATTCGGCAATATCGCGGCATTGAGCAAGTGGGGTTCGTTTTTCGCTCCGGTTTCTAACTGGGCGAATAATCTGGGCGTCACCAAGAAAATGCTGAAAACCCAGATGGGCATCGACCCGCGCCGGCAACTGCCTAAATTCGCCAGCCAAACCTTCACTCAATGGTTCAAGGCCAGAGGCGGCTCTCCAGATTCAGCCGCCGAGAGGGGTCAGGTTGTCCTGTTTCCAGACACGTTCACTAATTACAACCACCCGGAACTGGGCCGGGCGTCGGTCAAGGTTCTGGAAGCGCTGGGATACCAGGTCATCGTGCCCAAAGTGCGATGCTGTGGCCGTCCGATGCTCTCGGCCGGGTTGATGGACAAGGCCAAATCCAGCGCAAACGCTAACGTAAGCGGATTATTCCAGTACATCGATCAGGGCGCCAAGTTGGTTGGCATCGAGCCGAGTTGCATCCTGAGCTTCGCCGACGACTACATTGACCTGATGGACAACAAGGGTCAGCGAGCGAAGGCCGAGGCCATTTCCAAGAACACGATGCTGGTCGAACAATTCGTCCGGTTTGCCATCGAAGAAGAAGGAGCGACGCTCGACCTGGATGGTTCTCGATTGCCGGACAAATTGATGTTCCACGGCCACTGCCATCAGAAGGCGCTGGTGGGAACAGCCTCGGCTATGACCGTGCTGAACGCGATCGAGGGATGCAACGTGGAGGAGATACCGTCAGGATGTTGCGGGATGGCCGGATCCTTCGGCTTCGAGGAGGAACACTTCGATATCTCGATGAGTATCGGCGAGCAGACGTTGTTCCCTGCCATAAGGGAACAGTCCGGAGATTTCGCCGTTGTCGCCGAGGGTGTGTCGTGCCGACAGCAGATTCAGGACGGAACCGGAAAGCGCGCAATGCATTTGGTGGAGGTCTTGGCCGAGGCGCTTTAGGCTGCCAGGTATCAGGGTTCCAGTTTTAAGGGTCGACCAGAACTCCTGGATTCAATATGCCGTTGGGGTCTAGGGCCTTCTTGGCGGCTTTGATGGCGGTGGCGAACAGGTCTGGTCTCTCCTGGTCGTACCATGGGCGGTGCGTCTTGCCCACCGCGTGGTGATGGGTGATAGTGCCTCCAGCCCTGATTATTGCGTCGGACGCTGATTGCTTGATCGCGGCTTGCTGTTCCTCGTATCCCCCAGAGCGATAGGCTCCTGTGTAGTTGTAATAAGGGGCAGGGCCGTCGGTATAGACGTGGGTGAATCGGCAGCTCAGCGTGCCGTCTCCGCAGACTTCTTTAAGCGTTTTGCTGACCTCCGAACGAACGTGGGCGTCGAACTCTGGCCACTGATCCCACGTGACCGCTGTCTCGAACGTTCCGCTGACCACTCCAAGACCAGCGGTCAGTCCGCCGCCGACGTCGATGAACGCGTTGCGCCATGCGCCCACTGCTCCGACTCTGCCGGTGGGGTTGCCGGTCCCGTCGTCGATCAGCATGTCCTCGTCGTCGATGTGGCCGCCGAACTCGCGCGCTATCTTAACTGCTGTCCTGATGTTCCAGTCCTGGTTAATCTCGGCGGACTCGAACCCGATAATAAGCAAGGTCTGTTTGCCGTCCAGCCCCGCGCTGTCACAGGCTAACTGTGGGTCTAAAATGCGAAGATTGGCGGGCCAGAGTTTGGACTGGACTATGTGCCTCGTGGCTTCGTATCCTGCCTCCCACGAATCGAATGTCACGCCTGCCGTAGCTCGAAATCTGGGGCGCGCCTGAATCCGCATCCAAGCTTCGGTGATTATGCCCAGTATTCCTTCACTGCCGACGACCAGGCGGTTCGGGTCGATGCCTGCTCCGCCACCGGGGAGCCGTCGGCTCTCGAACCAACCTGTCGGAGTGAGCATCCGCACTGACTCCACAAACTCGTCTATGTGCGTCTGATTGGTGGCGTAGTGCCCTGCTGAGCGGGTGGCAATCCAGCCGCCGAGCGTCGAGCCAGCGAAGCTCTGAGGAAAATGTCGCAATGTGAACCCGTGGGGTCGAAGCTGGTCCTCAAGCGCAGGCCCAAAAACGCCCGCCTGGATTCGAGCGGCGCGAGACGTGTCGTCAACTTCCAGCACTCTGTCGAATCGGTCCATGTCTATGGTCACTACCACATCGCTGTCTTCGGGAGGGGTGACTCCGCGCACGATAGACGAGCCGCCGCCGAAGGGTATCGCGATGTAGCTGTTTGAGTCGCACCAGTCCAGCACGGCCTCCAACTCCTCTTCGGTTGCTGGGTGGGCCACAATGTCGGGAGGGTTGGGGAAGATTCCCAACACCGCCGGGCCTCGGTCATCGGCGCTATACGAATGCAGAGCCCGTTCGTAGTTGTCAGTACGACAGAACGAAGCGATGGACGCTGGCGCTTTGACCCTCGGCGCACGAAGCTCCAGGTCTTCGGCGTGTGGAATTGGTGGGGCGACAACTTCAACTCCGAAGCGTCTGGATAGCTCGCCAGCGTGTTGTCGACGCTGGGCGTCGGTCGGCTCTTCTGATTCAAGACCCCACGTCCAGAAACTTCTGCGTTGGCTCGTTGTCGATGCCATCTCAGTTCCTCCAAAATCGTTTAGCGGTGAGCGTTCGTGAATGGTATCTTTGATGGAGTAGTGGCGCAATACAGCGGCTGTCGAGTCTGCGTTCGGTTGCCACGAATCCTGTGGGTTGCTAGAGTGTGGATCACTCACAATTCGAGGAGGAAACATACTATGAAGGCAATTCAAATTACGGAGACTGGCGGCCCGGAAGTTATGAAGCACATCGACCTGCCGGACCCCGAACCAGGAGTCGGTCAGGCGCTAGTCGACATTCAGGCAGTGGGTGTCAATTTCACAGACGTCTATGGACGGGCCGGAGTGAATCCGCCCGCAACTCTGCCGTGGATACCTGGAGTCGAAGGGGCGGGCGTTGTGTCGGCTGTTGGTAGCGGAGTGACTGAGGTAGCAGTCGGCGACGTTGTGGCCTACTCTGGCGTTCCAGGCTCCTATGCCGAGAAGGCAGTCGCTCCCGCCGCCCAACTGGTGAAGATGCCCGACGGTCTTGACGCCACATCGGGAGCAACAGCGATGCTCCAGGGCATGACGGCCCACTACCTTTGCCACTCCACTTATCCGATACAATCTGGCGACGTTGCGTTGGTTCACGCCGGAGCGGGTGGGGTCGGTCTAATCCTCACTCAGATGGTGAAAGCCCTGGGCGGAACTGTGATCTCCACTGTGTCCACTGAAGCCAAGGCTCAACTATCTCAAGACGCAGGAGCCGACCACGTTATCAACTACGTTGAAGATGATTTCGAGGCGCGGGTGAACGAGATTACCGGCGGCGCGGGAATCCAGGTCGCATACGACTCTGTTGGCAAGACGACCTTTGACAAGAGCGTGGCCTGCCTCGCTCCTCGGGGCTACATGGTGTTGTACGGTCAGGCCAGCGGCCCGGTTGATCCTGTGCCAGTTGCATTGTTAAACGCCAAGTCATTATTCCTGACCAGGCCGGGTCTTGGTCATTACACTCTGACCCGCGATGAACTGCTTGAAAGGGCGGGCGATGTGCTGGGCGCGGTCAAATTGGGCAAACTGAACCTTCACATGCACGGCACATTCCCTTTGCAGGATGCGCCGGAAGCTCACCGCCAGCTACAGGGTCGTGAAACCACTGGAAAGCTGCTCCTGATTCCATAATCGCGGGTTGACGGCTAAAAGCCACTCTCGAAGGAGTTAGAATTGAAGAAACTTGAAGGCAGAGTCGCGCTGGTGACTGGCGCAGGACGAAACATTGGCCGAGCGACAATACTGAAGCTGGCGTCCGAAGGGGCTGACGTCATCGTCAACGCCCGGTCCAACCAGGCAGAAGCCGATTCGGTGGCCGAGGAGGCCCACGCTCTTGGGGTCAAAGCGATGTCGGTCCTTGCTGACGTCTCCGACCCTCAGCAGGTGGAGAGCATGGTATCGCGGGCAATGGAGGAGTTCGGGAAGATCGACATACTTATCAACAACGCCGCTATCCGGCCTCACATGCCGTTCACTGAGGTGTCGCTTGAGGACTGGGAGCGGGTGCGAGGGGTGATTCTGGATGGCAGTGTTTATTGCACTCGACAGGTCATCCCGTCGATGGCGGAGCAAGGATACGGTCGCGTCCTGTTTTTCACCGGCGATGGTTCTTACACTGGAGGAGCTGATCGCGCCCATGTCTCGGCGGCCAAGATGGGACTGGTCGGCCTGGCTCGCGCGCTGGCGACAGAGTTCGCGCCCAAAAATATTCGTGTGAACATCGTGTCTCCCGGCAAGATAGACACGTCTCGCGACATGGCCTGGTATCCAGAGGGTGGCATGTCCGAGGCCACCGGAATCCCCCTGGGCAGGCTGGGCACTGTCGACGACATCGCATCGACCTGCCTGTTCCTGGTCTCCGACGACTGCGGATTCATAACCGGTCAGACGATTCATGTTAACGGCGGAGCAACATATCATTAGAGAACGCTCAGCCCAATGCTGCCACATTGGACTGTCTGAAATGCGGTGGTAGCACCACCCGTTTAGTTGGCGGGTCGCAGCGTTAATTCGATGAATCCGGTGAACCGCGCAATACTTGAATTAAAGAGCGATGACGTCGAGAATATGCGAAGCCTAAGACAGGTGCCAGCGGGGATGTTTTTTGGACTCCTCACGGAGGCGGTCAGCTATCCAGCCGCGCACATCTGGGGCGACGTAGAATGTGGGCTTTAATAAGTCCGATTCAGATTTTATGAGGCCTTCATTCAGCGCAACCTGAGCCATTTGTGTATTGGGAAGAACCCTGGCCCCGACTCGGGTTGTCGCGAATGCGGGAGCCGTGTTGTCCAGGAAATCAATCTTCTGTTGGACAGAATGTCCAGTCTCCCCCGGCTCGCCGAACGTAATATTGAGCGTGAATGGCAGTTCAACCTCGCGGCAAAGATCTGCCAAATTCCCGATCTGCTTAAGTCTTCCTGTCACGCTGGATTCGCCCCGACCCTCGGCGAACAGAACGAGGGAGCATCCCGACTCTTTCATCAATCCTGTCAACTCAGCGTCACATTCGCCGGGTCTCAGGTAGGTGTTCCACCGGATTTTGAGGCCGGTTTCGATAATCGCCTTGCACAGCGTCTTGGCGCTGGACATCGGGATATTGAATCCCGAGTCGATGAAGAACACCTTTTGAATTCCAAACTCGGTGTTCAGATTGCGGACCTCTTCGACAACCTCTTCAACGGGCCTGATCCGCCAGTCCTGGCCGCTAAACTTTTCTGAATCGGCGGTCTGGTAATAGGCCTGGGCCAGCTTTGTTATTATCCCCACGCCGAACCCCGACCCGTTGTACCGAGGCATATCTAGCAAGTCTAGACGAGGGGGTCGATTGAAGTTCGACGTAAATCGTCCTTCAGTGACGACGACTGCTCCGTCCTTTCGGTAGACCAGACCGGGGATGCTTCGGTGGTCATCACCCCGTTCCAGATGATCGACTAGGTCAGCGAAGGCATCGGCGCCATCGCCAGCAATGCCCAGGTCTGCCCCCACGAACTCGAAGCACTCCGACGGCAGGATGCTGAAAGCCGGACCACCGCAAACGATTGTCGCGTCTGAAGCTGCGCGTATCTCGTCGACAACACTCTTTACGCCCGGCAAGTGCCACTCAGTGTCAAAGTAACTCTGATTGTCCAGATTTCTTATGGACAACCCGACGACACCCGGTTCAAATTCGTTAACAGCATTTGAGACTTCTGACAGTGGGTCATCGGAAAACATCAGATCGAGAACCCGCATCGAGTGTCGTTCCTCGTTAATACTGGCGGCCAGATATGCGAGTCCGACGGGAAGCGGTCGCACCACCATGCGGTCCATATATCGGTCTGCCTGATTGGTGGCTATTAGCAGGACGTTCAATTCGGTTCCTTCTCAATGAACTATCAGAAATATTGATCGTTCATTGGTTTTGTGGTAGTCGCTGGCGGGGTAACTATTAGCCATGCGCCGTATTTCTGCGCGATACCCGATGTTGCCGATTCGCTATCGGCTAATGATGACCTGGAGCCTGGAAAATAGCAAACCTCCGTCTGGTAGTTGTTACATTGAACCAAAATGTTGAGTTAGGGAGATAGCGATGCGAGGATTGTTGCAAGCTTTAACGCAGAAGCCGGATCCGCAAAGTCCAATCAGTCGGATTGGAAATCGATTTGGGTTGAGTTATTCAATCCGCAGGCCATCGGTCAAAGCAGGTCTTTTGGTCGCGGGGATGGCCCTCGCGCTCCTCTTTGGATTAGACTACGCGGGCGTTAAAGTTCCTGTCATCGCGTCCGGCCTGTTCGGCGGCTATGAAGTTGGAATGTCTGGCGTCTTGATGGCAGGTGTCGGCTCCTTCTTCGACAGGCTCTCAAAAAAACAGTCCGATAATTCAAGGCCTAGTTTCACGATGATGCAGTCTGTGGTGAAGAGCAACGCCGCATGGTTTGTGGTCAAGTCTGGATTGCAACCAGGAACGGTTCTGGATATTGACACTGACAAGGCCGTTATTGGCAGCGGCGCTGACTCAGAGATACGTATTGAGCATGAATCCGTAAGCGAATCCCATGCCCTGATCAAAGTGGTAGATGGAGCATACATATTGTCTGATCCGGGAACTCGCACAGGCACCTGGGTAAATGACAAGTTACAGTCTGGCATGGTGTTGAAAGATGAGAGCGAGGTCCGGGTCGGCACGACACTGATCACATTCTGTCCCGCCGTCAGAAACGTCAAGAAAGCCGATTCAGAAGAACCTCAGATAGTAAAGGGAACGCTTTTCGTCAAGGCAGGAACCAATATTGGAGAGAGTTTTCAGGGTGGCCTGGGTGACACAGTTATAGGCAGTGATCCTGGCAAATCAGGCGTCGAGCTTGATGATCGGGCGGTCAGCAAACGCCACGCGACGATCAGAGTAATGAGTCGCGTGTGCCGCCTCTATCACCTGGGCAGCACCAACGGGACCGATGTGGATGGCAGGAATGTCGGCGGCGTGGCCCTCAACGATGGTGACGTTATCAAGCTCGGCAAGATCGAAGTGCGCTTCGTTCGTGAATCCGTAATGTGGTCCTGGCTGATTCTGCGAATCCAGTAGATGAATAGCCGCCTCACGAATCTCGGCATAGGTTGTCGAGCCTTGTGAGGCGGCTATTTTTTGGATAACATCCCACTGCGACCTAACGTTGTCGTGCCTCCGAGGCTTTTTGCCTCGAAGATGTGTAAAATGGAAAGGACTGGTGGGTTTTGGATAAAGCGTTGCTGGGCGGAAACGTCCTGACCATGAATGAAGGCGCTCCTCGTGTTGAAGCAGTGGGCTTCGAAAAAGGGAAGATCGTCGCTGCAGGCGCCACCGCAGAAGTCTCCAAGATGGTCGGGTCGGACACTCAAGTCGTTCATCTCGCCGGGCGCACGGTCATTCCAGGTTTCGTGGACCCACACAATCATTTCAGCTTTACGACGTTCCAGCCTGTATCCGTCGATTGCAGTGTCCCGCCCCACGTCAGCATCAACGGGGTTCTGGACGCGATCGGCGCCGCCGCCAAATCTGCGCCTCCCGGTCAGTGGATATGGGGCTGGGGATTCAACGCGAGAGCGATGGAAGGCCACCGCCGAATTACCCGAAAGCAACTGGATGAGGTCGCGCCCGATAACCCGGTGACAATCGAAGATTCGTCAGTCCACGCCGCCTATGCCAACACAGCCGCTTTGAGACTGGCAGGAATCGATCGCAACACGCCGGACCCCGACCATGGCCAGATTTTGCGAGACGACAACGGCGAGCCAGACGGCACGCTGTGGGAGGAGGCACTGAACTCGGTGTACAACCTCTCGCTGAGGGCGCATCTGGAACAATACGGAGATTACGCCGTCGACTTGGTGCGTCAGAACTGCCAACGATACATGGCTGCTGGAATCACCAGCGTTGGCGATGCCCTCGTGCTCCCGGAAGCCGCCGAGATGTACCGGCAGGCCGACACGCTGGGCAAGTTGCCATTCAGAATGCACCAGATGCTGGGCGGGGACGGGTTCTTCTCCGCGCCGTCCCGGGTTGCCTCTGGCGACACCGGCGATGGGAACGTTTCTGACCGGCTCAGAGGCGGCACGATGAAGATATTCATGGACCCTGTGTTTCCTAGCCCAGCGCTGATACAAGAGCATCCTCACGGCGACCACGAGCACATTGGCGCTCGGTACTACACTCAGGAGGAGGCAGACATTATTGTGCTTGCGGCGCACCGTCGCGGTCTTCAGGTCGCGATTCATTGCCTCGGCACTTGGAGCATCGAGCAGGCGTTGAACGCCTTTGAGGCCGCGCTCAAAGCGCACCCGGCGTCGGAGCCTCGGTTCCGTATCGAGCATTACAGCCTGCCGACCCTGGAGCAGATCAGGCGCACCGCCTCTATGGGTGTTGTGTCGGTGATGCAGCCTGCGTTCGTGTACACCGGCGCGGTCAGAGGGCAGGAACGGGCGGAAGAACTTGGCGGCGGAGCGTTGGTGTTTCCCTTCAAGACCATGCTCGCCGAGGGCGTGACCGTTGCCGCAAGCTCGGACTTCCCATGCGCTCCATTGGAACCGCTGACAGGCATCTACGCCGTCGTCACCCGTAAGACGCGACTCGGTGAAGGACCGATCGTGCCAGATGAGGCGGTAACGCCTCTCGAAGCCCTCAAAATGTACACACTCAACGCCGCCTACGCCATGAACCGCGAACACGAAGTCGGCTCTATAGAGACCGGCAAGCGAGCCGATTTGGCAGTCCTCAGTCATGATCCGACAAGCGTCGACCCAGACTTTATCCGAGAAATATCTGTCGAACAGACCTACGTCGACGGAGAACTTCTGCACAATCGCTAACCTGAGTTCTGACCGCCATGCCCATAATCGACATGCACGCTCACCTGACGCCAGAATGTTTTCGTCGCGGAGTTCAGCCCGGCGGATTGTGGAATGGCATGACATCGTCCGTGGGCGAACTCGGCAATCCGCGCGACTCGTGGATTGTCGTACAGCGCATGCAGGAGATGGACTCGCTCGGCATCGATGTCCAGGTAGTGTCCACCGTGTACGCTTTTTACCGTTATGAAGATGATCTCTCAACAGCCATAGCCATAGCGCAGGATTGCAACAACGAGGTGGCTCAAATGACGCGTGACCACTCGAACCTCGGTTCATGGGTCTATGCAACCTGCCGATGCAGGACGTCTCGGCGTCGACAGACGAGTTGGAACGCGGAATGACCGAACTTAAAATCAAGGGCGCGATGATAAACGATCATGTCAACGGCAAGACTTAAGATGAGCCGGATCTCTTCCCCCCTGGCAGGCGGCAGAGCGTCTTGGCGCTCTAATCTTCATCCATCAGGCAGACCCGACACTGGTCACTGCCCGGTTGGAGAAATACCTTCTGTTCAACACCATCGGAAATCTCGTTGACCGAACTGTGATCTTTGCCTCGTTGGTGTTCGGCGGAGTCATTGATCGGTTCCCTGGCCTCAAAATCTGTCTCGCACATGGCGGGGGATATTCATGCATCGGAATTGGTCACATGGATTGCGGATGGCAGGTGCGTCCAGAAGCGCGCACCCACATTGAGACGCCGCCCTCAAAATACCTCCGACGCTTCTACTACGACACGGTGACTCACGACGATTCGGCGTTAAAAATGCTCGTCGATACCACAGGCGCAGAACGCATACTCTTTTGCACAGATTGGCCCGCTGATATGAGAATCGAGAACCCGGTTCAGTGGCTCAACGGTCTCGACTTCCTAACCTCGGACGAGAAGCGCATGATTCTGGGCTGCAACGCGGGGATGGTGTTCAGATAACCGAGGTTCACTATGCCCGTTTTGGGGAAAATTTGCCCCAAACATAACTACCATGGCCATGAAAAATAGTGCAAAGTTCACCAAGGTGTAATTCGAATCGGAGGTCGCTTGATCGTCGATCCCGAAAAGGTTGAATAGCACAGATAAGATCATAGGTATTGCTGTAATTGCCATCAGACCCGCAGCCTTATGCAGTCTGACAAACTCTGATCGCTTAACCTCTTGGTTGGTAGGATGGCAGGGACTCGCCTGCGCGCCACGTTCTTTCGACGATTCCAGCATTTGAAATCGTCGGCGCTGCCTATTGATTGTTGAACTTCGGAGAACTTGCGATGGATAGCTCTGGGACGGTCAGGCTGTCACGTTTGGGAACTTGCCGGCCGTCACCAAAGAATCCAACACCGAATATCTCCCGCAAGAGATGGTAGACGCCGTTCAGCACGCCCTTTGGGTCGCGGCCCGTGATGACCAGCTTCGACAATCCGCCGTCGATCAACGTCTCGATGATGAAACCTTCTGGTTTGAGGTTTCGTTCGGGATTTCTGATCTTGCGGGGGCGCACAAGAGCGTCGATCTGAGGGTTGGTCGATGGCAGTCCGATCAACACGGCGCCATCCGCGTCGGTCTCCAAATCATGAGAGGAAATCAACGGTATTTCGGCGCCGATGATCTGTCGGCAGTAGTCTTGAAGAGTTCTGACGGCCAGCATTTCCAATTCTGACGCAGAATCAGAAACGGAAATGCTGTTGAGGATCATCTAAGGGTTCGTTGTTGCCTAGTCGGCAATGGTCGCCGGCTGGACAACCGAACTCAAGAACTCGGTGACCGGGGGCAGAACCACGTCGCTCCGCATCGAGACCTGACCGTGATCGAGGCCAGGGAACGAGGCGTACATTACTCCAGGGATGACCTTCGACGCTTCCTCGACTCCGGGATGGAAGGCGTCGGCCTCGCCGACGTACAGCATGCAGGGCATGGGAAGCTGGGTTATCGTCTCTTCAATGCCTGGAATGGCTCTGGACGCGCTGATGGCCGCGATCAAGGCTTCGTGGTCGTTATCCAACAGTCGCGTTCGGCGGTCCGGGTCCATCTTCACGTCGCTAGATGCCTCCTGGTTGGACACATATGCCTCCATGCCGCCCGTGAGGTTCCGCACCCGGTCCTCCGTGGTGATGTTTCCTGAGCGGTCGTAAGGGTGCATGCCGCCGATGATAAGGGAGAGAACTCTCTCAGGAGCGTAGGCGGCGATGCTGAATCCTATGCGTCCGCCCATGGAGTAACCCAGAAAATGAGCGGTGTCGATTGCCAGTTCGTCCAGAACGGAAGTGACGTCGCTGACTCTCAACTTGTTGTCATATGCGGCTGAGTCGTGGGGTTTGTCACTACGCCCGTGGCCTCTGGCGTCAACCAGGATCAGTCGGTAGCTTTGCTTGAGGGGCTCGACATAGCCATTCGCGTACCAGTTGCGGATGCTGCTGGTGAACCCGTGCTGGAGCACCAGCGGCGGGCCGTCTCCCTCGACGTGGTAGTGGATGTTCACTCCGTTGTTGTTTACGAATGGCATTGAAACCTCCTGCGGCTGGGATCGGTCAGTTGGAAGCGAGGGTATCGGCCCTTCGGCGGTTGGTCAAGGACGGTTGTTACAAATCCTCTGAGAGGATAAAGTGTCACGCATCAGGGCCGGTGATGTCCGGTTATCAGATTCGGTATCTTGAATCTCAGGAGAGAGAAGACGTGGATATTTTCAACACAATCAAAACCAGACGAACGGTAAGGGATTTCAAGCCGGATCCCATCCCGAAAGACATCGTTCATAAGTTATTGCAGACGGCGCGCTGGTCGCCGAGCTCAAGCAACACGCAGCCATGGCATTTTGTGGCCGTGCAGAACCGCGAGACTATCAAAAAGCTCGGCGAGATTGCCACGCAGGGATCGTTTATTGGAAACGCGCCACTGATAATCGTGGTGGTGATGGACGGGGCCTTCCGCCCCGGAGTCGATGCTGGCCGGGCCATCCAACAGATGGAGCTTTACGCATGGTCCGAGGGAATGGGGACATGTTTCGTTGGGTTCCGTGAGGTTGACCAACAGAGGCAGGTCAAAGAACTGTTGAACATCCCACAGGAGATGGAGCTAATCACCACTTTGCCTTTTGGGTATCGCATTGGTAGACCCAAAGGACAGGGAGTTCCTCGCAAGCCTATGTCTGAAATTGCCCACTCCGAGAGCTTCGGCAACCCATACTCTCCAGACTGAGCAGGTTGGTTCAAGTCTTCATACATAGCTTAGAGGGGATGTTTCCATGACGACAGCGTTACAATCTCAGGCCGATGTGGTGGTCATTGGAGGCGGCATAGCTGGTTCTGCCACCGCTTATGAACTGGCGAAACGCGGCGCCTCCGTTGTGCTGTTCGACAAGGGCGAGATTGCGAACGAACAGTCCAGCCGCAACTGGGGCTGGGTGAGCCAGATGCGGAATCCGGCCGAGGCTCCTATTCAGCAATTGGCTCAGAGCATTTGGCCGACGCTGGAAGGAGAACTTGGAGCGGACATCGAATGGGTGCAGAAAGGCGGAATGTACCTCGCGCAAAACCCTGTCGAGTTCGCTCGGCTTCAACGCGCTGCCGAGGTGATGGCCGCTACTGGGGTCCCCGCTCACACACTGACGCGCTCAGAGGTCGAGGCGATGATTCCTGAGATTTCGGGCGAGTGGCATGGCGCTTATTACACCGCGAACAACGGCCACGCGGACCCGCTCAAGACAACGACTGCATTCGCCCGCGCCGCCCAGGAGCTTGGCGTCCAGGTCTACACTAACTGCGCCATCGAGAGTCTTGGCGTTTCTGATGGCGAGATGCGAGGCGTGCGAACGGAGCGAGGGGTCGTCCGCGCACCTGTTGTCGTGTGCGCCGCCGGGGCTTGGTCAGGGATGTTAGCCCGTTCCATCGGCGTCAAGCTGCCTCAGCGCAAGGCAAGGGCGACGGTGGCGAGAACTGCTCCCGTGCCCCACTTCACCAAAATCAACGTGTGGGGCGCTGGCGTTGCGGTGCGTCAACGTCTGGACGGAAGGCTGATGATCGCAGGCGATGGCACAGCCGATCATGACATTACAGCAGAGTCTTTCCGGAACCTGGGCATGTTTTTGCCGGCGTACGCTCGCAATTGGCGGAACATAAGCCTTCACTTCGGCAAGGAATTTGTGACAGACTTGGTTCGTCAACTCCCCGGGTCCGAGTCGAGACAACATCCCTTTGCTCATACCGTCGGAGTGGAGCCGGAACCCAATATGAAGAAGGTTCAAGACAGCGTTGACAGCCTGATCGGGTTGTATCCTCATTTGGAAGGCCAGGTTCATATTGAAGAAGCCTGGGCCGGATATATCGACGGCACGCCTGATAGAACCCCGGTGATAGGCGAGGTTCCAGGAGTCAAGGGCTTTCTTTTTGCAACTGGGTTCAGCGGACACGGATTCGCCATGGGGCCCGGGACTGGCAGGGTCATGTCGGAGATCATCCTCGACGGCGAGGCGTCGGTGGACGTCAACGGCCTGCGATTCTCGCGTTTTAAAGAACGCGATCTCAACCCGGAATATTGACGGCCAGCGCCTAGTCGCATCTGCTGTAAATGGAGAATTCATGGATGTCCTGGTCAAAAATGCCACCGTTGTCACAGGAGGCGCCACGGGTGAAATCATCAACGATGGAGCCTTGGCAGTCCAGGGTGACACAATCGTGGCAGTGGGCAAAACTTCTGATCTCGAATCGGTGTATCAGACGTTTACTGTCATTGACGGAACAGGCAAGGCAATCTTGCCAGGATTCATCAACTCCCACACCCATACCGTGCTGAACGTCCTGAGAGGCACTGTCGAAGATATGGCGGTGGACTCTGTTTACATGTACATGACGCCCATCACCTTTGCGATGAATGATGACGAACGCTCGGCGTTGGCGGCGCTGAGTTGCGCCGAGGCCATACGCTCTGGATCGACGACGTTGGTTGACCCTGGAAGGTTCGTGCCGGGTTACGCACAGACGATGGTCGACACAGGCCTCCGGTTGTACCTTAGCGAGACGTGCGTCGATGCGGTGACGACGAAGATTCGCCTGGGCATATACGAATACTCTCATGAGTGGGGCCAGGACTTCCTGAAACGGGCCGTCGCGCTTGCGGAGGAGTTTCACGGACAGGACAATGGACGAATCCAGTGCCAAATTGCGGCTCACGCTCCAGACAATTGCTCCCCTTGGATGCTGGCAGAACTGAACGATCTATCGCAAACCTATGGCCTCCGACGCACAACCCACTTGGCCCAGAGCGTGGGCGAAGTTGAGCAGGTGCGAAAGTTCGCGGGCGTCACCCCCGCCGAGTACCTGAGAGACAATGATTGGCTGGGAGACGACGTATTGGCAGCCCACTGGTCGCACTGCACCGAGAGCGACATCGAGATACTCGCCGAGTCAGGGGTTCATATCGCCCATTGCCCAGCCTCTGGATCAAGAGGCGGATTTCATCGAGCGGCCAACATGCTGAGCATCGTGGACGCCGGAGTCAACGTCGCTCTTGGCACCGACAATATGTCCGAGGATATGTTCGACGCCATGAAAATTGGGATTGCGCTCAATCGAGGCAAGCGCGGTGATCGGGCCCGACCAACTCCCGGCGAAATGTTAGATGCTGCCACTATCAATGGCGCGAAAGCTTTGGGTCGTGAGGCTGATCTCGGTTCGCTGAAAGTCGGAAAACATGCTGATATTGTCATGGTAAATCTTCGAACGCCCAACATGACGCCAGTCATAAATCTCCTATCCAACCTCGTACACTATGGTCAGGCTGGCAATGTGGAGGCGGTCATGGTGGCGGGTCGATTCTTGATGCAGGATGGCGAATTGACGACCATGAACGAGCAGGACGTTTTACGCCACGCTCAGGAGGCGACGGTCAGCGCATGGGGCAGATTGAGTGAAATCTATCCAGACATTCCCGCTCTGCAACCACCGGAGTGGTAAGCATCTACTATTCGACAGTCAGACCAGAGTGGGTAAAGCAAGTTGGTCGTGTTAGTATCCTCGACAGCGTGCGTGTCCATATGCAACTAAAGAGAGCAACATGACTTGTCCGCGAAAGTAACCAACTCCTGGGGCAGCGCCCTTCTGAGCAAAACTGTTCGGTCTCCGGCCATGCGATTCCACGATTTCCGACTACTTTTGGCGTCGGCGTTGTTCGACAGCATGGGATTCATGGGGGAGACGGTCGTCCTCGGATGGGTGATTCTGGAGATGACCGACTCGCCGTTTATGGTGGGCGTTGCAGTGGGTATCCGGCACGCGCCAGCCTTCTTTCTTGGAGTCGTGGCAGGCACGGTCGCTGACATCATCGACAGGCGCAAACTCATGCGCTCGTTGATGGCCCTGTCGGCACTGGTGGCACTGGGGATGGGACTCCTGTTGAGTTCGGGGGAGGCCCAGCTGTGGCAATTGCTCCTCGTGCCTATGGTCGGAGGCAGCATCGGAACAACGTCAATGACCACCCGTCAGAGTTTCGTCTTTGACGTGGTGGGGCCAGAAAATGCTCTTAATGGGATGGCCTACCTGAGCCTCGCTATGCGCTTTGGAGGCATGATCGGCGCATTAGCTGTAGGGTTTATTTTGGCAAATTTCGGCCCTGGGGGAGGGTACTTCGTTCTGGCTAGCGGATACCTGGGGTCCACGATCATACTCTCGTTCATTCGCTCCCGTGGACAGGCGGCCCCGGCGGGCGGCGTCAACATGCTCAAAGGGGTGGTAGAGTTCTGGACAGAGTTGAGGCACAATCGAACCGTATCGGCTCTCGTGATAGTCGTAGTCTTTGTGGAGTTCTTCGGATTCACGACCCAGGCATTGATGCCGAGTTTCGCGAGAGATGTGCTCGAGATCGGCGCTGAAGGTCTGGGTCTGCTGACGGCGATTTTCGCTGCCGGAGGTATGCTCGGTATATTGTTGGTCTCGGTGTTTGGAGAGATACGTCGCCAGGGACTGGTTTTCATCGTGGCGCTGCATGTGTTCGGAGGCGCTCTGTTGATTCTGGGTTTCGCGCCGAATCTCTATGTCGCTATTATCGCAATACTTGTCATGAGCGCGATGATGGCCCTGTCTGACCTGTTTTCACAGACTCTGATGCAGAGACTGGTTCCCAACGATCTTCGAGGTCGGGCGATGGGCGTGTGGACAGCAGCGGTTGGCACCGCACCGGCAGGGAATCTGACAATTGGAGCGCTGGCCTCAATCTTCGGGGTCACGGCGGCGTTGGCTTTTCACGGGGCAGGACTGATCGTGGTGGCGGTCATCACAGTGTCCGTCTTCGGCAAACTGAGACGGGTCTGAACCGATTGCGCTAATGCACATCTTCGCTCCGATGTGTGGATAGGAACGTGATCCACGGGGCGGCAATCGACTTGAAATGGTCCCAGCTTCCAGGCACCGGATTTGCCGCATTTGATGTGTCCTCCCACAGTCCCTTGATAGTGAACCCGTTCTCGATCAGCCCATTCACCAGTGTGCCGAGCGTGTGTCGGAATTCTCTTGGGCCGACGATTCGATGGTTTTGCCCGTCGTAGCCTTCGACGTCCCAGTGGGCGTCAGGATATGTTATCTCTCCGTCAGCGTATGCGTCTTTCAGAAGGTATCCCTCGCCGTTCCATTTTTCGTCGAGTATGGAGTGCGTGAAAGGGTTCGTGCAGTGCAGGCGGTAACCCCCACCATCTCTAAGAACCCGTGCGACCTGTTGGAATACTTCTCCGACCTCAGGGACAAAGTTTATTGAGTGAGCCTGCCAAACCAGATCGAACGAGTTTGGCTCGAAACGCGAAAGGTCGCGCATGTCACCTTGATGGGTCTCGATATTCAAACCGTAGTGAAAAGCCGCTTCGTTGTCTCGCTGCAATTGGGTCTCAGACAGGTCCAACACGGTGACGTTTGCGCCCATCAGCCCAAACGCCACCGACTGCTGTCCGCCACCCGCCGCAAGACACAGCACGTCTTTGCCTGTCACATCTCCCAGCTTGTCCTGAGGGTTGAACACCTTTTGGGCGGTCGATTCATCGAGGTCCAGGAATGGGCGGGAATACTCAACGCCTGCCTGGGCAAGCTCCTCCCATCGCTCTTTGTTGAATCGGGCTATCTCGTCCAATTTGTCACCTCCTCAAAATACCAGTTTGCCTGAGACGCTCAAACAATTCCGATGGAGGGCCAACCTCTGATACCATCGGGATTCAAACAACAATTTTACATTTTGCGGATGGGCGCAGTCAGCCCTTCGCAGCGAAAGGGAATCATGGCCGGAGATCGCAACAACAAGATGATCCTGGCGGCGTTCATGCAGGCCGCTAACTGTTCGAACTACGTGGGTTCCTGGAGGCACCCGGCCTCCGAGCCCAACTTCCTGACCGCAGGATTTTACCAGAACATTGCTCGCACGTTGGAGCGCGGGAAGTTTCATTTCGCGTTCATCGACGATCGGCTTGCGATGCCCGGCAGGTATGGCGATGCCGTAGACGAGGCGCTTCGTCACGGCGTTCGAGTTGTGAAGCTCGACCTCACACCAGTGGTGATGGCGATGACGATGGTGACGCGACATCTGGGCGTTGGCGCCACGTACTCTGCGACCTATAACGCCCCGTTCAACATCGCTCGGCTATTTGCGACGATGGACCACTTCACCGAAGGCCGTGTTGGCTGGAACGTCGTGACATCGCTCAATGACTCCGAGGCCCAGAATTTCGGGTTCGAGAGCCACCTGGACCACGATGGCCGATACGATCAGGCAGACGAAACCATGGAGATTGTGACCGGCCTTTGGGATTCCTGGGAGGATGAGGCTCTGAAGGTGGATAAGATTAGTGGCACGTTCGCAGACCCTGAAAAAGTGCATCGACTGGACTATCAGGGCAAATATTACAACTCTCGCGGGCCTCTGACCGTGCCTCGATCTCCCCAGGGCCACCCGGTAATCATGCAGGCGGGGCAAAGCTCACGAGGCAAGACCTTCGCCGGACGTTGGGGGGAGCTTGTCTTCGCCGTGTTCCGTGAAATCGAGCGCGGTCAGGAAATCAGGGGCGAACTTCGAGATCGGGCCGCGGGCAATGGACGCGACCCGGAGGGAATCAAAGTCGTGACGGCGGCCTACGTCATCGTCGGCGAAACCGAGACGATGGCTGAGGAGAAGCTGGCGCTCGCTGAGAGCCTCGCGGACCCGGTGGACAAAATGGCCCTGTTGTCCGAGCTTTTGAATTTCGACTTCTCCCGCCCCAGTCTGGATCAGGTAATGACCGACGACGATCTCGACCAGATTTCAGGCTCCCGCGGGATGGTGGAGACGATCATGAAAGGCGGGGAAGCCCAGTACCCGACATTCGGGGAGTTCATCGGGAACAGCAGGCGAGGCACGGTCCACGAGCTTCCTGTGTTCGTCGGAACTCCCAAAAAGATAGCCGACGAGATGGAGGAGTGGTTCATCAGCGAGGCGTGTGACGGCTTCATGGTCGCCGCCACCCACCTCCCGGGCGCCTACGAGGATTTCGTGCGACTGGTAGTGCCGGAGCTTCAACGTCGGGGGCTGGCACAGACGGAGTACAGCGGTCGGACGCTCCGGGATCACCTGGGATTAGCTCGTCCGTAGCCCAGACCCCGAGGCGCTATTTTTCTAGATGCCAGCGCCGCCGTCCACCTTCAGGTTCACCCTGGTAATCATCGAAGCGCCGTCTGACGCCAGGAACAAGAACGCTTTGGCTATGTCCTCTGGGATTTGGAGTCGGCCCAGCGGGGTGGCGTCGAGTCTGCGCTGGTAGTTGTCCGGGTTGTCGATGGTGGTGGGCCAGTCGTTGGGGCTGTGGGCGTTGTCTTGGCGGATGAAAGGCGTGTCGACGTGGCCGGGGGAGAACATGTTGCATCGGATGCCGTCCGATGCGTAGGGTTTGGCCGCCGACTGGGTCGTCAGCCCGACTATTCCCGCCTTGCTGGCCCCGTAAGCCAAGCTCCCGCCTCCAGAACGAGTGGACGCAAGTGATCCCATGTTGACGATGGCCCCGCCTCCAGCGCGGCGCATGGCGGGCACAGCAGCTTTGATCACCAAAAACGCCCCGGTGAGACCGATGTTCATGACAGTGTGCCACATCTCCTCAGTCTGGTCATCGAAACTGACACGGAAGTTGGCCCCGGCGTTGTTACACAGTATCGTCAAAGATCCGAACGTTTTCTCGGTTTTACAACTGCTTCTGCCCAGTGTGATGACTCAGTGACATCTAGAGAAACGTATATTGCCTTGCCGCTGGCTTCGATAATCTCAGATGCTACCTGCCTCCGAACGTTTTCATTGATGTCCACCACGCATACCGACGCGCCCTCGGATGCGAAAAGACGAGCCTGCGCCGCCGCCATGCCGCTGACAGCGCGGGTTATCAGGGCGGTCTGGTTATCTAATCTCATGGTGTTTATCGCCTTGAACGTTTTCAGGATTTACCGAAGGGCCACTGAGCCGTCCTCCCCTGTCGATCCGTCGCCAGGGCTGGTGTTGTGGGGCAATCCTGCGATGCCGTGGTCGTCTAGCTCCATACCGATGCCTGGAGTTTCGGGAATCTGAAGGTAGCCGTCCTTGAGTTGGGACACCTGTTTGACCACCGTCGTGCTCGGAGGGCCATCCTCTCTGAAATATTCCTGCAAATCCCAGTTTTGAGTGCAGGTGGCGAGCTAAACGCCCACCACTGTGCCGACGGGGCAGAGGAAGTTATGAGGTATCACGTTGGTTGTAAGACTCGGCGATGGCGGCTATCTTTTTGACCTGGCTGATGCCTCCAGCGAGGCTAACGTCTGGCCGGAAAAACGCGACGCCGTTGATTTCGGAAAATTCCCTGAACTACCGGATCGTGTGGTTTCGCTCTCCCACTGCTATCGGCAGATTGACCTTCTGAGCAACGTCTTGCATTGACATCCCACTGTCAGGCGCAATTGGGTCTTCGTAGAAGTAGGGCAGGAAATTTTCGATCTGCTGGGCGAAGATGACGGCCTGCGATGGAACCATGTTGCGATGAATCTCTACGCCGATGTCCACGTTCCACCCAACGGTTTCGCGGATAGCCGCAACGATGCCCGTGCATTCTCGGATGAGGTTGGGGTAGCGTTTCTCGGGCCATCCGATTGGGAAAGGTGTCATTTTGACGGCAGTGAAGCCATCTCGCACGGCGCGGGCCGCCGACTCGACCAGGGCATCCTCGCCCGAGCCGTTCAGCAGACACATAGCGCGAACCTTGTCCTCCCAGCAGGCCTCAGACCGGGGCCTCGTAACGCTTGCCCTTGATGTCCCATAGCGCCTGGTCGATGGATGAAATGGCCGCGCCCACAGCTCCGCCTCGGAAGCTATAAGTTCGGTACAGGGTATTTCAGATGCACTCGATTCTCATAGGGTCATGTCCCAGAAGCATGTCGGAATACGAATTCATCACCGACCCCGCGGCGCGAGGGAAGCTCCAGAATGTCCCTTCGCCGACGCCTTGTGCGTCGTCGTCCGTGGTCAACCTCAAAAAGAAGAATCTGTCGGCGACGAAGGTTTCGATTTGTTCAATTCTCATGTGTTGACCTTTTTGTTGACGATAAAGAAACTTGGTGGCGTATATGCAGGCATTTGAACGTGGTCAATCGACACGCGCTTACGACTGGACGGACAGGGGCTCAGGCCTTCAATGAATGCCAGTTTCAGCCTTTTGTTAAGGGTTGATTAACGTCTCAAAATTGCTGTAAAAGTATTCAGGTTTCCTATTTCGCATGCGAGGGGTTTCTGGTAATGTGATCTATGGGTTCGTTGTTGTGTCGGTGTGGTCCACATCGAATTCAAGCGCCCCAACGGCCCAATAAAATTTCCAGCCGAGGAGTCTCCCGATTATCTTCGGCGTTTTACGTAGACCGATCAGTAATTGTTGGCATGTGGAGCTATCGATTTGAGCAGCATCGATAATAACCGCAATCAAATTCAGGCAGACAATCAGCCGATGACGTCCAGTTACAATGCCGTTCAGAATACGAGCCTTGACGCCGGTTTGACTCCTGGCGCCGCGCCTGCTCCAGACCAGCGAGCAGAAATGCCGCCAATCACATCTGGAATTGTTGATTCCAGTTTGGAAACGGATCACACGGTTGCCCAGATCACCGTGGCTCGGCCTCGCGGGCGCCGGATTCGCATGCCCGAGAATCTCCACACGTTTGAGTCTTTCAAATACCGCAACTATCGGTATGTGTGGGCTACCACGTTGTTCTCCAGCGGTGGATTTTGGATGCAGCAGATTGTGATTGGGTGGTTGATGTACGACATCACCCGATCGGCCTTTTTGACCACACTGGCAATGGGATTGGACGCCCTGCCGATTCTGCTGATCGGCCCAATTGGTGGCCTGCTGGTGGATAGCTTGGACAGGCGAAAGCTTCTGGCTGGAATATACGCTTACCAAGCCTCTGTAACGGCTGTGTTCGCTACCTTTGTGATTCTGGGATCCGTCGAGCCGTTGCACATATTCATATACATAATGATGATGGGCGTTGGTTGGGTGATCCTCGACCCCGCTCGTGCCTCACTAGTGTCTACTACTGTGCCTGGCGAAACACTGGTTAACGCTTTTGCCCTGAACTCTCTGGGCTTCAGCGTGACAAGGCTGGCCGCTCCCGCTATTGGAGGCGGGTTGCTGGCTCTGGGTGGGCCTGGCCCAGCGCTAGTGATTGAGGCTATTTTGCAAGGGTTGGCCGTGGTTGCGGCGCTGGCAATCCAATTGCCGTCTGCTGAAAGAGCCGAACTGAAGCTCAAAACTGCGGTCTCAAGGCTTGTGGAGGGCGCTCTATACGTCAAGAGTCAACCGGTGATACTTAGTGTCATCGCGCTCAGTTTCGTTCCACCAATGATGTCGTTCCCTTTTCTCAACGGTCTGATGCCTGTGTTCGCCGCCGAGATATTCGAGACAGGCTCGGTTGGGTTGGGCCTGCTGATGTCATCGCTGGGCGCGGGTTCAGTTCTAGGCACGCTGGTATTGGCTTCATTTGGCAACGTCAGGCGCAAGGGGCAGTTGATTATCCTGAGTGTCGCGTTGACATCTGTAACGATGCTGGCGTTCTCGCAGGTCACTTCGATCTACATGGCATTCCCGATACTGATAGCGTCCAGCGTCGGCATGATGGTGTTCTTCTCGACTTCGAGCGCGCTGGTGCAGAGTATCGTGCCTGACGAGTTCCGTGGCAGGGTGACTTCGATTTCGATGTTTTCCTTTGGGATGATGCCGGTAGGTAGCCTCGCAGCGGGAGTCCTCGCCCAACGCCTGGGAGCGCCCACGGCAATGCTTGTTGCTTCAGGCGTCGTGGCGTTCCTTCTCGTGGCGTTCATTCTGAACTCTCGTTTGCTGTGGAACACCAAGTGAACAGTGGATATTGATATCAAGTCGAAAACCGCAGCTGACCAGACTCGCATTCACGGGTGCAGGCTAGTACAATCTACACGGGTTTCGGAAGACTAGGGAGGCACATCGTTGTAATGGAGGTCTGCTATGGCTACAACGGCATATATCATGATTGAGACCAACATTGGAATGGTCAAGGACGTTGCGAACTCGCTGCGGGCTGTGCCTGGGGTGTCAGAGGTGGACGTGGTCATTGGGCCGTACGACATCATCGCGAAAGTCACTGCAGATATGAACAGTGTCAGTGACCTGTTGGCCGGCGAGATTCACAAGATCAATGGCGTGACTCGCACATTCACCTGCATGTCCTTGAACAATAGGGATTGAATTTATCTCCGCGACATGTAACTCCTGATCGGATTAACGAATGATCGGGACGGCTCCGGTCTGGTTTGACGCGCCTAACAATTATCGAGGTGTGATTTGAGGTTCTTGCCTTCATTTCTTCCTAAAGAGAACCAATTCTTCTTTCTATTGCATCAGAGCGCGGTCAACATCCAGGATGTGGCGCGCCGACTCCAAGACCTTATGCACAACTTCGAAAATGTTGAAGCCAAGGTCCAGGAAATCAAGGATCGAGAGGAATTGGGAGATCGGGTTATCCACGACATCACCCGCGCCCTTCACAAGACATTCCTGACCCCCATCGACCGAGAGGATATCCTGGAACTTGCTGGCAGGCTTGATGACGTGGTGGACGCCATCGACGAGGCCGCCCAATACGTTCTCGAATATCGCATTGAGAAGACCACACATCGGGCCAGGAATCTTTCGGACATCATAGTCGAATGTGCCGACGAACTGGTGAAGGCGATGGAAATGCTGGCCGCTCGAAACTCCAAACTGATGGAAATTCTTCCGATTACTGTGGAAATCAACCGATTGGAGAATGTCGCGGACCAGGAAGCGAGCAAGGCCAGAGGCGAGTTGTTCAGCACCGGTTTCGAATTTGACCAGGTTCTAAAGTGGCGAGACATCTACGATGATCTGGAACAAGCAACCGACCGGGCGGAGGATGCCGCAAACGTGTTGGAAGGGATCGTGCTCAAACACTCGTGATTGATCGTCGAGGAACCTGTTAACCAAGCATGATTGAATCTTCCTCTTTAACCTTCCTCATCATCGTAATCATCATTGCTTTAGCCTTCGAATTCGCCAACGGATTTAACGACGCTGCCAACGCCATCGCCACAGTAGTTTCTACCCGGGTCATGTCACCATTGTCCGCTGTCATAATGGCAGCGGTGTTCAACTTCGTGGGCGCAATCACCGGAACCGCCGTCGCCAAAGCTGTCGCGAAAGGGGTAGTGGACCCGGACGGCATAACTCAGGTGGTCGTTGCCGGAGGAGTAGCCGCCGCCGCGCTCTGGGTGTTTGTTGCCAGCAGATTCGGCATGCCTGTCAGTGGGAGTCACAGCCTGATTGCTGGAGTTGCCGGTTCTGGAGTCGCCCACAGCGGAATTGACGTTCTGCAGGGGGCAGGTCTCACCAGGATTCTGGAAGGCCTCGTCTTGTCCCCCATACTTGGATTCTTGCTGGCCTACCTCGTGATGCTTATCATCTACTGGTCACTGCGTAGAATGTCCCCAGCGAAAATCACCTTGATTTTCTCAAAAGCACAGATGTTCACCGCGGGATGGATGGCGTTCAGTCACGGGTCGAACGACGCCCAAAAAACAATGGGTATCATCACTCTAGCGTTGTTCACCCACGGCTCCATTGAGGTTCTGGATGTCCCGCTGTGGGTCATCATCGTATCCGGGCTGGTCATGGGCGCTGGTACGTACTTCGGAGGTTTCAAGGTCATTCGGACCTTAGGGGTCCGAATCGTCACCATGCGGCCGATTCACGGGTTTGCCGCCGAGGGCGCCGCAGCCGGAGTCATCACTATGGCATCCAGACTGGGAATCCCCATCAGCACCACCCACACCATAACGTCGTCGATTCTGGGCATGGGTTCCACGCGGCGGTTGTCGGCGGTCCGATGGGGCGTTGCACGGAGCATCGTCTATGCATGGATACTCACTTTCCCGATATGCGCTCTGTTGGGCGCGGCGTTGTATCATCTGATTAACCTGGTGGCGATTTAGCCGCGAACCAGATTCTCGTATTTTGACGGAGGGAATTTCACGTTATGCAGTACAGAGCATTTGGTAACACTGGCGTTGAAGTTTCCGTTCTCGGATATGGTTGTGGCGCGGTTGGTGGACTCATGGTGCGCGGTGAGCATCCGGACATGCTTCGCACGGTTGAATATGCTCTGGAATCGGGCATCAACTACTTCGACACCGCGCGTATGTATGGCGACGGATTGTCAGAGATTCACACTGGCGCGGTTCTGAGAGAGCTTGGCGCTCACGATGCTCTGGTCGGCACGAAAGTCAGACTGTCAGCCGCCGAGTTTGGAAATATTGAAGAGGTCATCGAAGCTCAGATCGACAACAGTCTCCAACGGATGGGTCGCGATAACGTGGACATCGTTTACACCCACAACTCTATCGGCGCGGCGAGCAACCCCGACGGCGGTCAGCTTGGCCTAGACGATCTTGAGCGCATTGTCGGCGTTTTTAACAGAGCTGTCGAATCAGGCAAAATCCGGTTCTGGGGATTCAACGGGCTGGGGGACACCGAGACGCTCCACTCAGCGATAGACAGGTTTGGCCCATCAGGGATGCACACCTGTTACAACATGCTGAACCCATCGTCCAGTCACGAGATGTCCGCCGGGTTCCCATATCAGGACTACGGCCAACTGATGCAAAAGACTGCCGAGAAGGGCATCGGTTCGGTCGCCATACGAATCCTGGCAGGCGGCGCGCTCACTGGCGACTCAGTCCGTCACCCGCTCGCGGCGCAGGATGTCGCGCCCATCGCCACCGGACAGACTTTGAGTGAAGACCTCGCCCGAACGTCGCAATTCAGTTTCCTGGTGGAAGACGGTTACACCGAAAATCTCGCCGAGGCGGCGATACGATTTGCCATAAGCGCCGAAAACCTGTCAACGGCCCTTGTCGGGCTGTCGAGTTTCGATCAGTTGGAGCAGGCGGTTGCTGCCACAAATAAAGGGCCTCTGCCCTCGGATGCCCTGGAGAAACTCGAAGGCATCTGGGCGGCCTCCTGATCCTTAACCTCTGAGCCTGGGAAGGACTTTCTCAGCCACCAGTTGGACTGATTCGACCTCTCGTTGGTATGGGAACACCAGCATGAACTGTTCAACGCCCAGATCGACGAAGGGCCGCAGGTATTCCGTCACCTGATCGGGAGTTCCGATCACTCCTCTGTAATTGCTCCGAAGCTCGTCGAAACTCACGCCTCGCTCTCTTGCTATGTCATTAGCGAGTGCGTCAATCCCTGCTTGGTCGGATGCAATAGCCACGCCTGTGAAGTGAGATTTGTTGATCGTGTCGTAGTCTCTGCCCGTCTTTTGACAGGCAATGCGCAGGTTGTCGAGGACTTCGGTGTACCGCTCTATGGGCGGGAAACCACTAACGTTTAGCCCCTGAGCGAATCTTGATGCTAGGCCAAGCACACGAGGTTTTGCGCCACCGACCCATATAGGCGGGTGCGGATTTTGGACAGGCTTGGGTGACATGAAGGCGTTGTCAATCTGGTAATGAGTTCCCTGGTAGTTCGGTCGGGCTTCAGTCCACATGCGAGTAATGATCTCGAGAGCCTCCTCGAAGCGGTCTACCCGCTCACGAGCCGAGGGGAACGGAATGCCGTAGGCATCATACTCAAGCTGCTTCCAACCGGCGCCGATGCCGAAATCCACTCGCCCTCCGCTCATGGAATCGACCGCTGCGGCGATCCGGGCGAGCATCTGCGGTGCGCGGAAAGAGACGCACGTTACCAGGGTTCCGAGTCGGAGTGTGGTGGTCTCGACGGCCAGCCCCGTTAACACCGTCCACGGGTCCAGACAATTCTTGTCCTCGGAGTTGGCGTCAAGAAAAAGGTGGTCCGAACACCACAGCGAATTGAAGCCCACTTCCTCTGCTAGCTTGCCCAGGTCACGAATTTCTTCGTAGCCGAAGCCAAACTGAGGCTCGATCTGAATCCCGATTTCCACTTGGCGGCTGTACGACATTAATTATTCCCCTAGATTTGGGTGATCCGAACGGCGTGAACGCATTATTGCTTCGACGGAGGCAAGATTATGGCCCCGTCAGACGCCACTGTCTGGCCGTCTTTGATGACTTTTTGAACACTCTTGAGCGTTCCGATGTCGGCCAGCGGGTCGCCATCGACAATCACAATGTCTGCCAGTTTGTTCGGCTCCAGCGTTCCGACCTGATCTTCCATGCCGAGCGCTTCGGCGGAAAGCCCTGTCATTCCGTAGATCACATCGCTTGCTGGCAGGCCAACGTCGTTAACCAGAAATTCGGCCAATAAAGGCAGCTCGTCGATTCGAGTTCCCGTTGAGCCCTGGTCACTGCTGACGACAAGTTTGACGCCGGCGGCGTGCATCCTGCGGATGGTGTCGTATCGAGTTTCCCAGAGGTGGCCCGGGTGGGTTCGAGTGTCGCGCATGTCCGCCTCGGTGAGACGATACCATGTGGCAGGCATGGCGAGGCTTACGATCAGTCCATTGTCCACGATGTCCTGAACGATTTGATCGTTGTATTTGATGGTTCCATCGGCGCGGAACGGGACGTGCTCCAGAGTGTCCATTCCTGCGTTCACGGCCATGCGGATTGCCTCGACACCGTGGACATGCACCGCCACCTTCTTGCCCATGCGGTGAGCGTCGTCGGCGACTGCGTGATAACCTTCGGCGTCGTATTGGGAGGCTTCGGGATTGGAGCCAGGTGTCGCGTTTCCGCCGGAACCCATCATCTTGATGAAATCGACTCCGTTCTTGACCAGCGTTCTCACTGCTCGGCGAAGGTCGTCAGTTGTGTCGCATTCAACGGAGTTCCACCAAAGTTGACCCGCTGTGGTGGTAATGACCGGCCCAGAGCACAGCATCCGAGGGCCTGGTATCTGACCGCTGGCTATCGAATCTCGGAGCGTCAAGCTCAGAAACTTACGGTCTCCGCAGTCACGAACGGTTGTCAGGCCGCTCTTGAGGGCAAGCAGGGAATTTTTCGCGCCTTGGAGGGTCGCTTGCTGGTCATTCATGGCCCTGGACTCGTCGCCGCCGGAGTTCCCGCCAGTGGATAGCATGTGGACATGGGCGTCGATCATGCCTGGCATTATCGTGCGGTCCCCTGCGTCGAACGCGTTGACGCCGCGTGGGAGCACGGTGGTTGATTGTGGCCCAACCGATACGATTCTGTTGCCTTCGACGACCACGACCCCGTCATTCAGGACTGGCCCATTCGTTCCGTCGATGATTCGGTTGGATTTTACAGCCCACCGGTTTGCGCTTGTCATCGGGTTCGGCTCCCTGTGCTCGTCTCGAGTTGCGATTATCGGATGATACAGACCGAGCGGGATTGTATCACGTTCTCTCAGGTGATTGACTCACCGGCGCGCTGGGCACTAGAGTTGGGAATCAAGACTTACTACTCGAATCAGGGGGACGCAATGGGATATCAGGCTCTGCAACTGGATCGGGAGGGTCACGTGGCCACGATCAGGCTCGACCGCCCTTCTATCATGAACGCGTTAAACCGTCAGTTAACCAGCGAATTTCACGACGCTCTGGACGAAGTTGGCGCAGAATTCCCCGATATACGGGTGGTGATCATCACCGGAAACGGGCCTGAGTTTTGCTCTGGAGCCGACCTTTCTCAAGCGAACAGGGCATCTTCTGAAGGAATGCCGCCTCTTTCGCAGAACGGACGCAAGCGCAGAATCCAGGAGCTTGCCCCTCACATTCGCGAGATACCGCAGGCGACGATTGCCGCCGTCAACGGCGTGGCGGCAGGCGGCGGACTGAGCGTGGCATTGGCTTGCGACATTCGTGTCGCCGCTGAGGAGGCGCGATTCACTGCCATTTTCGTCAAGCGGTCCATAGTTCCGGACACCGCATCGTCCTACACGCTTTCAGTGGTCGCAGGGCAGGCTGTGGCATCCGAAATGTCACTGACAGGGCGTATTTACGACTCCGAATGGGCAATGTCTAGAGGGCTTGTGAGTCGCGTTGTGTCCTTCGACAATCTGATGAATGAGGTCAACGACATGGCGACAGAGATAGCGTCAAACCCGCCTCTGGCCGTCAGGGAAGCCAAGCGTCTGATGTACGCCCACAGCCCTGACCTCCACCACGTCATCGCCCACGAGGACGAAGCCGCCGCAAGAATCACAGGCACTGAGGACCAGAAAGAGGCGATGAGGGCATTTCAAGAGAAGCGCCTGCCGCATTACGTCGGTAGATAGAGTATGGGATCATAAGGAGGCACAGAAACCATGACGACCGAATCCGAAACTCTGGTCACCCAGGACTTGATTGAAAGAAAAGGCAAATTCAGTGAACCAAAGGTCGCACCGCCGATCGCGCTTTCGGACATCCGAAAATGGGCCATCGCGGTCTACTGGCCTGACGAACCTCCGCCCATGTACTGGGACGAGGACTACGCGAAGACCACACGACACGGGAGCATAATCGCGCCTCTGGACTTCAACCCTTTCGCGTGGCCGGTTCACAGGGAGCCAGTTCCAGCAGCCAGAGCTTCGGCTGACGGGGCCGGAGTCGGAACCCGCGGGATGAACGGAGGCCAGACCGAGGAATATTTTGAGCCGATGAGGGCGGGAGACGTCATCTCCACGACCACCGGACTGACCGAGTGGGTCGAGCGCACAACCAGGCTGGGCCCCACACTTTTTACCACCACAGAGACGCGCTGGACCAATCAGAACTGCGAGCTTGTGAAGGTTCGGAAATCTATCGGCATCAGGTATTAACAGATCATCAGGAATCAGGAGACGGGGAAAATGTCAGTCAATGTGTATTGGGAAGATGTCGAGGTCGGACAGGAGATAACGAATTGGTCGAGAAAGACCGATTTCATGCACTGGAACAGGTACGCCGCAGTGAACGACGAGTTCGTCTATATCCACATGGACGATGTCGCAGGCAGGGCAGCGCTGAACGAGCAGGGAGCCTTCGGGATGGGCAACCTCAGATTCGCCTACTTGCACAACATGCTGCGAGACTGGGCCGGCGATGAGGTGCAGGTCCGAAAGCTGGGCTGTCAGTACCGCGCTATCAATCAGAAGGACGACGTGCTGACCTGCGTCGGCACTATCGTCGCCAAGCGCGTCGAAAACGACGAGCATCTGGTTGACCTGACCGTGGATGTGAAAAACCAGGAAGGCCAATCCACCGCGCCAGGCGAGGCGACCGTGGCTTTGCCTTCTCGCAACGGCGACTAGGACCAGGAATCAGACCGCGACATCCTCCAGCCACTCCTTCGTGACCTCGATGCCGAAACCCGGAGCGTCACTGGGGACCAGATAGCCGTCTTTTATGGCCGGAGTGCCGGGGAGAAGCATCATCTCCTCCAGCGGGACGCCGGGAGGGGCCACGCCCTCTGACCTTTCGCCCCACTCGATGGCAGGCATGGCGTAGCTCAGGTGCTGGCCGTAGGGGTAATTCATTCCGGCGTGGGCGATAACTGTCAAGCCGTGAGCCTCGGCGATATGGCAAATTCGGACCAGCGCCGTGACGCCCCCTGCCCACTGGATGTCCGGCTGCATGATGTCAACCAGTCCGTTGGACGCTGCCAGCGCGAAAGGATGAGGCGTGTGCCAGTGCTCGCCCGTCGCGAGGGTTACATCGGGGAGCCGTTGACGCACTTTGAAGTAGCCGTCCATGTCCTCTGGGAGCAAGTAATCTTCCAGCCACTTGATTCGGTATGGCTTCAAGGCCTCGGACAGCCGCACTGTGTACTCGACGTTCAAGGACATCCAGGCGTCGACCATAAGCTCGACATCGTCGCCGATCTGATCTCTGTGTTGTGCGACGATCTCTTCGTTCTTCCGAAGACCCTCAATGCCTTCGAGAGGGCCGTGGGGGAGGAACAGCTTTACGGCTTTGAATCCCACTTCCAGGAACCAAGCGATGCTTTTCTCTCTGCCGTATGAGACATCGGTGTTGGAAGCGTAGCAGAAGATTTTGTCCTTCTGAGGCCCACCGAGCAGTTCGTACACAGGTCGATTTAACAGCTTGCCTTTCAAGTCCCAGAGGGCGTTATCCACGGCGCTGATGGCGTAAGATGCCAGGCCATGCGCGCCGTATTGGGCGGTGATGCGCCGCATTATGTCCCAACACTTTTCGGTCGCCATCGCGTTTTGGCCTTCCAGCACCGGCCCGATGTGGTCGTTGATTATGCTGGCAATCGGGCCGCTGAACAGTCCGAGACCCAATCCCCAGGTGCCGTCGTCAGCAGTGACGACGCACGCCGTGCGGCTCCAGTTTCCGCCTCCGGCAGCCAGGTTCGACTTCTGGTACTCGGGGTAACGGAGCATAGGGCTTACCCAGTCGGGAGCGTTCTCAATTTTAGGAACTCTGGGCTGGGTCGTCATGTTGGGCCGAAGCTCAATGGGGACGGCTCTGATCTCTTTGATATTCACGTTTATGTTCTCCTGTAAATTTCCCCTCTGAGCGCGCGATTTCGCCTGTGGTTATTTGGAGGGCTTTTAGATGAGCCCTTCTTGCTCCGCCGCCACCTCCAGGATTTCCCAACCGGTTGTGATCCCCGGAACGAAAGCCTTGCAGCCTTCGCCGTCCAGGATTTCCTTGCCTAGAGGGTCGGAGTATTCCATCTTGACCAGGGCGTCGGTGAACATCTGTGAAACTTCTTCATCCATATCGCTCTGGCCTGTGAAACAGCAGTGAGAGTATGCGGGGCTGTCCCAGAATTTTTGAATCCGTTCATGAACGTCGACGCCGTCGAGTTCCAATCTGAGCAAGGTCGATGCGCTGATGGCCCCGGCGTCGTACTCGCCGTCCATCACGCGCTCGAACACGTCAACTTCGTCTCTACGGGTGTCCCCAGTCCGATCATCGAAGAAGGAGTAATCTGACAGGTCTTGCGTCGGATTTATCCCGGCTTCTTTGAGGAAGTGGTAAGCGAGCAGCCCCGTTTGGATAGAGCCGCGACTGCCGAAAGCGAAGCTCTTGCCCTTCAGCTTTTTGATGCTGCTGATGTCCGAACCAGCCTGTGAAATGAAGTGGGTAGTGAAATCGACATCCTCGTCCCGCATGACCAGCACGCGCGACGGAACATCCAGCAAGCGTTGAATCTTCACATAGGAGAGAGGGCCGTTCCAGGCAACGTCGATCTCTCGGGAGACGAAGGCCTCGACCAATGCGTCATAGCCTGAGTACAGTACCCAGTCCGATTCCACCCCTCTATCGAGGAGGTATTTCTGAAGTCCCTGGAATACCACCATGTGAGAGTTTGATGCAGTTCCGCCGAGCCTGAGCATTGTATTGCCTCCTTCGCGTGAGGTTCATCATCGAGCTTCGCCGAGGGATGGTGCGAGTGTAATCACAGGGTTATTCTGTGTCAATCGCGCCGATTGACTGGTTAAATCAACGTTGCTACACTCGCCGCATAATCTCCGGCGCGCTCGGCAATTTCAGCGTGTCCTTAAGACACAGTCAAATTATGAAGGAGTCAATGCCATGAGCCTCACACTTCAGGACGCAAACACGATGGTTGAAGCGGCGATTGCCAAAGCAAAAGAACTGAACATTCTGATAAGCGTTGCGGTGGTGGACGCTGGCGGACGCCTAGCGGCCTTCAATCGGATGGACGGCGCGATCTTCGCGGGGGTTTATGGCAGTCAGGGCAAGGCCATCGGTTCTGTAGCTTTCGGACGCAACAGCGGGCTAATGCAGGAGAGGGCGGGAGCTGCCATCGTCACAGGTATTCGGGCCGCCGAGGGCGACCACATGATTATGAGTCAGGGCGGTGTCGTGCTTCTCCGCGATGGCGTTGCGGCTGGCGCCTGTGGTGTCGGCGGCGGCACTGGCGAAGAAGACGAAATCTGCGCCCAAGCAGGGGTGGACGCCGTCTCATAGCCCTCGAACCTTGACACGTGAAAACCTGATTCCTGACACCTACCGAAGGAGCAGTCATGACCGACTATCAAATCTGGCTCAACGGCGATTACGTGCTTCGAAGCGAGGCGAAGATCGGCATGACTGACCGAGGATTCCGTCTGGGGGACGTGCTGTTCGACACCTCCCGCACCTACGACGGCAAGGTTTTCAGGCTCAGGGAACACCTGCAGAGGTTGTATCGGTCCCTGAAGTACGTTCGCATCGACCCTGCGATGTCTATCGACGACATGGAACGGATTACGTTGGAAACCGTCGAGGCCAATGAAGAGTTGCGGCGGCAGGAAAACGACGACTACATGATTACCCAGATCGTCACCAGAGGCGAGGGCGGAAGCGTCGTGAATCCGTCATCTCCCAACGTCTCCATCTGGATCGACCCAATTGCCTTCGACCGCTACTCGCCGCTCTATCAAGAAGGCGCCCACGCGGTGGTGACCAAGACTCGAAGCTACTCGTCGGAGCAGATAGACCCCAAGGTGAAGCACTACAGTCGCCTGAACTTCGTGCTAGCAGACATGGAGGCGGCGGACGTTGACCCCAACGCGTTCCCTTTGCTTCTCGACATGGACGGCAACCTTACCGAAAGCACGGGCGCCAACTTCTTTATTGTAACTGACGGCGTTCTCAGGACTCCGGGGGACAGCAGCATTCTCCAGGGCGTGTCCCGCATGACTGTTATAGATCTTGCCGAGCAACTAAACATTCCGGTTGCCGAGGAAGACCTCCAACCCTACGATCTATACACGGCAGACGAAGCGTTCCTCACCAGCACTCCATACAGCATCTTGCCGGTCGGACGGGTTGATAACCGTGAGGTGACCGATAATATCCCAGGCCCGGTCACCAATCAGCTTCTGGCCGCTTGGAGCGAGCTTGTGGGAGTCGATATTGTCGACCAGACCGCAGAAAGAGCCAGGATGCACACCGGTTAGCCGATGCTCGGCTTGTCGCTGTGCGTAGCTCCAAACGCCGTTGCCAGCGACAAGCCGGCTGCCAACCTGAGCGGGTTGATCGACGGAATAGAAATGCCGACGCTCCTCTGCTATCAGTGGAGCGAATAGAGATAAGGCAGGCAGGATTTCAGGTGTCAGGTCCGAGTGACGACGATAGTTCAGAATTTGTTGCGTACTTTGATGGCCTGACCCGTGCGGATGGACTCCCAGCAGGCCAGGCCTGTCGAGACAACGCTTGCGCCGTCTCGAACTCCAACCCACGGGGTCGCGCCGTTTATTACGCAGTCGGCCATGTGGCGGAGCATGATGGCCATCTCACCCCTGTGGCCCCGGATGGCTGAGGCGTCGGAGCGGTACTCCGCCGTGTAGGTGCGTTTAGGAATCCCATTTTCGGGGTCGAATCGCATCACGCCGTCTCTGATCGTGCCTTTCATGCCATAGACCGCGAACCCGTTCATCGGCACGCCGGGCGGGTCCACGATGCCGTGGAAGGAATTGATATGGCCGATCTTCCCGCTGGCGAACTTTACGTTGATTACGAAATTGTCTTCCTGAGGGTATTCGGGAGCGATGCCACTCCGTATGCCATAGCAATGCACCTCTTTGATGTCGCCCATGAACCAACGCAGGCAGTCGATGGGATGGCACGCTCCGCCTAGGAGCAGGTCTTGGGGCATGCTGACGCGCCACGGCGTCCGCTGATAGACTGGGCGAAGGTCGTGGGTGTAGGCGGCCTCAGCCATGAAAAGCTCGCCTAACGCGCCAGAGTCGCAGACACGTTTGGCGTCCATCAAGTCATAGCGACCTCTCAAGGTCTGGGTGATCAAAAGCACGAGACCAGTCCGGTCAACAGCCTCGACTAGACTTTCGGCCTCTTGCATCGTGTAGGCCATCGCTTTCGTCATCATCACGTGCTTGCCCGCGTCCAACGCTTGAAGGACTTGAGCGGCGTGTAGCGGGCCGGGCGTGTAGATGCCCACAATGTCGATGTCGTCACGGGCAATCAACTCCGAGAAGCTGGTCGTGAGATTTTGAATCCCGTGCTGGTCGCCGGCCGCTCTCAACCGTTCCGGGTCAGTGTCGCACAGTGCTGTCACTTTGATGGGAATGTCCTCGTGTTCAGGGCGGTTGGCCTGGATGAGGGTTTCACCGTGGCCGAGTCCTGCGAGTCCTAATCTGAGTTCTTTCATTGTGATCTTCGCCCATTGTCGTCTGGTTAAAGGTTAGGAATGTTTTGTAGTGAGTAATGTTAACCTGGTGTCACCAAAGCAACAACGCCGAAGTCAGATTTTTGCCGCGTTTACCAATGTGATCCGTTTGAAACTGCCATCACTCATCAAAAACGATACATCTGGCAAAGCCCTTGCCAGCGGGCGCCGGACAATGTTTAATACTCCGCAGGAACTCCAATCCATATTTCCTAGGACAGCATGACCGAGCAAGACGGCGTACTCAGCGACATAACGGTTCTCGATCTCTCGGAAGGCGTCTCCGGTCCGTTGTGCGCCAAACTTTTGGCTGGCATGGGCGCGGAGGTCATCAAGGTTGAGCGTCCCCATGTCGGCGACGAGTCCCGGAACGCAGGGCCATTCCCGAACGACGACCCGCACCCGGAGGCCAGCGCAGCTTACCTCTTTCTCAACATGGGAAAGAAGGGCATCACACTGGACATTGAGGCCGACACCGGATCATCGATCCTCAGGCGGTTGGCTCGGGACGTCGATATCCTGATCGAGAGCCACGCCCCAGGCGTCATGGAGAGTAGGGCGTTGGGGTACTCGGACCTCGAACCGATCAATCCGGGCCTGGTTTACACCTCCATAACACCCTTCGGGCAGACTGGGCCATATCGCGATTACAAGGGCGGAGACCTGATTATCCAGGCTGTCGGCGCTCTGATGCACCCGATAGGATTGCCGAATAAAGAGCCTATCAAGGTAGGAGGAAGCGCTGCGCTGCACTCCGTGGGCATGAGTGCGTTCTCTGGCACGATGATGGCCCTGTACGTTCGGGACGTCGAGGGCTATGGCCAGCATGTTGACGTATCGGCGATGCAGACAGTGACCGTCACACAGATTCACGCCTCCATACACCACCAGTTTGGCCGCATTCCGACTCGCAGAGAAAGCACGCTGGTGGAGGCCGCAGACGGCTGGGTGAATCCAGGCCTTGAGATTGGCGTTCAAGAAGACACATGGAAGAAAGTCTGCGATCTGATAGGTTTGCCGGAGTTGGCCGACGATCAAGCGTTCAACACTCGTGAGGCTCGCCGCACGAACCAGCAGGACCTTCTGGCGATCATCGGGAACTGGGTGGCCTCCCAGCCCAAAGAGCAGATTTACCACACGCTTCAAGGACTTCGAACAATCGCTGGATATGTGGCTACGGTAAAAGATTTGAGAAACTCGGAACAGCTTCAGTATCGGGAATTCTTCAAGACCATAGACCATCCGGTGGCCGGAAAGGCGGTGTATCCCGGCGTTCCTTTCTCCATCGACAACAACCCGATGACTCAAAGCCGCGCCCCTCTGCTTGGAGAGCATAATCTGGAAATCTATCGTGACCGGCTTGGCTACTCTGGAGAGGAGTTGGGCAGGCTCCGAAGCACGGGGATCGTTTGATCATATGAATGACCTTCGGATGAACAATCTGGCGCTAAAAGACCTACGAATACTCGACCTGACACAGGTGGCTGTTGGCCCATACACTACGTTCCTGCTCGGTTTCATGGGCGCGGAAGTCATCAAGGTCGAAAGCACGTCGCGTATGGACATTAGCCGCGGGCAGGCGCGTCCGACGCCACAGGGATACAGGGTTTATCCTGACAATGATCCGGGCGAGCGACCGTGGAATCGGGCGGGTCACCACATTCACCGCAACCCCAACAAGCTGAGTCTGACGCTGGACCTGTCCACTGAACGAGGCAAAGAACTGCTCAAAAAACTGGCAACCTTGTGTGACGTTCTCATCGAGAATTTCAGGGCTTCGGTTATGGACAGATTGGGTTTGGGTTATGAGGTGTTATCACAGATAAATCCTCAACTGATTTATCTCAAGATCAGTAGCCAGGGAGCGACTGGGCCTGAAAAGGATTATGGTTCTCTAGGCTCGACGTTGGAGCAGACGGCAGGCCTCGCCTCGGTCACAGGGTACGAAGACCGCAAGCCGTTAATGACCAACGAGACTTACCCTGATCCGGTTGGCGGCATTTTCAACGTGGGCGTGCTGCTGGGCACTCTGCGTCGAAGGCACAAAACCGGCCAGGGCGCGTTCATCGACTTCTCCCAGAGGGAGATGACCGCATCTATGTTGGGCCAGGAGTTTTTGGACTTTTCGTTCAATGCGCGAGTCGCGGGACCAATGGGCAACCGACATCCTATCTTCGAGCCACAAGGAGTGTATCCTTGCCAGGGGGATGATATGTGGGTCGCCATTTCTGTACGTTCTGAGGAGGAGTGGGTTGGCCTTTGCGACGCAATTGGCATGCCCCAACTGGCTCGCAACCCCAGGTTCGAGACCGCATTAGCTCGACGCCGCAACCGCGATGAGGTGGAGAGGTTCCTGACCAACTGGACCCGCGAACAAGACCACTACGATGTGATGCACACTCTTCAAAAGAACGGAGTTCCAGCCGGGGCGGTATTGAAAGGTGGCGAGATTATCAACGATCCGCACCTTGAGGAACGTGGGTTCTGGGACGAAGTCCATCACCCGGAAGCCGGATTCTACAAGCAGGTCACGACGCCGTGGGAGTTCTCGAAATCGGGACGCATCCAAACGACGCCCGCTCCGAATCTCGGGGAGCACAACGAATATGTGCTTTCCGATCTGTTGGGAATGACCTCGCAGGAGCTATACGATCTGGAGGAAAAAGGCGTCATAGGAACATTTCCTATCGGAGCCGAATGAAAGCAAAAATCCGAACGCGGCTAACGAAACATTTCTCGTTGCCATGCTGATCGGTAGCGAAGCATCTGGTAGCCAGCATGACACGCGCTGCTCCGGAGCGACCAGATTCTTCGCATGCGACCTCAGAATGGCAAGTCCATGCTCCTGATGATCGAAAGCCTACTTCAGGGGAATGGCTTGGCAATATGCACCGAGTTAAGGGGGGACTATGGGACCCAGACTGGTTGACCACCTGCTGTACGAGCGGGAGGATAACGGCATACTGTGGATAAAATTCAATCGTCCTGAGAGGATGAACGCGATCCTCGGTTCGGCGGAAGAAAATGGCACTGTCGCCAAGGTGGGCGAATACATGCGAGCCGCGGACGACGATCCTAAGGTGCGCGTCATCGTTCTAACAGGCGTAGGGCGCGGTTTTTGTGCCGGAGCGGATGTCAAGGGCGGCGTTCCCGACGACGTTAAGGGCCAAAGGTTCGTCGGCGATCGAGGGATCGGCGAAGGGCCAGATGCTAGCAGGCAGCATTTCTTCTATGGATTTACTAAGCTTCACAAAGATATTTCGTTCATTCGCAAACCCACTATCGCTATGATCAACGGAGCCGCCGCAGGGTCTGGCATGGATATGGCCCTGCACTGCGACATCCGCATCGGATGCGAGAACACTCGGTTCATCGGTTATCAACAGGTAGGCCAGATTCCAGAAAACGGCGGCAGCTATTACCTGCCCAAGATCGCCGGTATGGGTAGGGCGTTGGAGTTCCTCTACACTGGCCGGTTGGACGCCCAACGCGCCTACGATTGGGGGGTTCTGAATCATCTCGTGGCCTCAAAGGACTTGGAGACGACGACACGCAAGCTATGCGAGGACATCATAGCTAACCCGCCATTGGTGCAGTGGGTCGGTAAGCGCATCATGCGAGCCGCAGTCGACAGCAACCTGGAGACGACGATGGTGCTTACCTCCAACGGATCGGACATCCTGTCAAGCTCTACTGACGCCAAAGAGGCGCGCCAAGCTCTCGTCGAGCGCCGCAAGCCTTCGTTCGAGGGGCGGTGAACGACGCGTTCAGCGGGGTTCGGATCGGCGCACGAAAAGGTTGAAACACTGCCAAACCGAGAGTATAGTTGGGCAATCGAAGCATCCGGCGTGGGCAAGCTATTGATATTACCGCGCCACGCGGCAATAAGTTGGAACAGTTGAGGTAGAAATATGGCTGACAATGACCTTGCTCTGATGGCTCACTTGTTGCGCCGCGCCGGGTTCGGGGCTGCTCGGTCCGAACTGGAGGAGTACGCCGCCAAAGGCTATGAAGCCGTGGTGGAGGAGCTTTTGAATCCAGAGTACTCACCGCCAGTCGAAGAGGATATTATCGACCGATACTATGGCGGTGAAGCTCCCACAATCTGGGTGGGAAAGTGGTTCTATCGCATGATCGGAACCAAGCGTCCACTGGTCGAGAAGATGGCGCTTTTCTGGCACCACGTCCTTGCGACAGGCATCAACAAAACCGAACATCTGCCTTCCTCCGGGGGGCAGATAGAGTTGTTTCAGCGCATCGGAATGTCTGACGTCCGCACAGTGTTGCTGGAGGTTTCCAAAGACCCTGCCATGATCTATTGGCTGGACAATCACGAGAACCGCAAGGGCGAACCCAACGAGAATTACGGCCGCGAGCTTCTTGAACTGTTCAGCATGGGCGTGGGCAATTACACTGAGGACGACATCAAGAACGCCGCCCGGGCCTTCACTGGATGGACGATCACTCAACCGATTCCTCTATACCCTCAAGGCCACTTCAAATCTGAGTTCCAATTCAGTCAAGGCGACCACGATGAAGGCGAAAAGACGTTCCTCGGACACACCGGGAATCTGAACGGCGACGACATAGTCGACATAGTCGTCAAACAGCCCGCCACGGCGAACTTCCTAGCTCGGCATATGTACAACTTCTTCGTTGCCGACGAGCCGCAGGTTCCCGCGTGGTCGGTGGAGCCTCCCCAGGATCAGGAAGCAATTGACACTATCGTGAAGGCGTACATGGAAACCGATGGCGACATTGTAGCCATGCTCAGGGCCATGTTTAACTCAGACTCGTTCAAAAACGCACAATTCAAGAAAGTGAAGAATCCAACCGAGCTTGTCGCTGGCGTCCTGAAGCTGGTGGGAACCTACCGCTTCCCGGAACCCGGTGTGGTAGCATTTGGCGCAGCCACAACGCTAATGGGCCAAACACTGCTCAATCCTCCCACCGTGGAAGGCTGGCACACAGGCAAAGAGTGGATAGACGGCGGAACGCTGAACGAGCGTATCAATTTCGCAGTTAACGAAATCGGCGATGCTAGCAAACCCGGAATTCAGGACATCATCAACCGTCTGGGCGCTCACGGCGGTTCTGTGTCACCAGAGGAATTCACCGACAAAGCCCTTGATCTTGTTGGGCCGCTGTCGGTTGACGATAAGACTCACGCTGCTTTGATGGAATACGCGGAGTCTGTCGGTAGCCTGGATTTCAGTTCCGACGAGGCCCGAGAAGAGGCTACACCCAGGGTAATTCACATGCTGCAAATGATTGCGGCCACACGCGAATTTCAGTTCGCTTAAAGCTCAGGAGGCTTAAATAATGGCAGCAAACGGAAAACCCCCGGTAATGGTCATCCTGCAATTGACTGGCGGCAACGACTTCATGAACACGCTGGTTCCATACAATAACCCGGTGTATTACGATGCCCGTCCCACTGTTGTCATTCCGCAGGACACGGTGTTGCCGATCAACGACACGCTGGCATTCAACCCCAATGCCGCGCCGCTCAAAGAGATGTTCGATGATGGCAAAGTGGCGATTGTTCAGGGCATCGGTTATCAGAACTCCAGCCGTTCCCACTTTCGGGGCATGGACATTTGGCACACCTGCGAGCCTGACAAGATTGGGACAGAGGGCTGGGTCGGTCGCGCAATCCGGGACCTGGACCCGAAAAAAGAGAATGTCCTGACAGGCGTAAACTTCGGACGCGGCCTGCCCAGGGCTATGGCATTGGCAGGGACTCCGATCACTTCTGTTGGGGACCTGGATAATGTCGGGCTGATGACGGGCATTGAAGAGGAGGCCCGACGAAATCTGGCGCTGGACTTGTTCAAGAAAATGTACTCTCCGGCGGTCGGAACTGGCCCGGTCATGGAGTATCTGGCCCAGACAGGCTCCGACGTCCTGACCGGCGCGGACATACTCAAAAAGGCTCCTGAGTCTTACACCTCCGAGGTTGAATACGCCGACAATCCCATCGCCAAGAGCCTCAAAGACGTTGCGAGGGTGCATCTGGCCGGACTCGGCACTAGAATCTTCTACACCGCCCATGCAGGTTACGACCACCACGCCAACGAACTCAAGACCCACCCTGGACTGCTCCAAGACCTTTCTGGCGCGATCATGGATTTCTTCCAGGACCTGCGCGACCACGACGCCTCGGATGAGGTGTCGATGCTAGTGTTCACCGAATTTGGCCGCCGAATGCGCGACAATGGCAGCGGCACGGATCACGGCTCAGGTGGAGGCGCGTTCATCATCGGAGAAAATGTCAAAGGGGGCCTGTACGCCGAGTATCCTTCGCTAAATCCATCAGACTGGCTCAAAGGCGAAGACCTGGACTGGAAGATCGACTTCCGGGGCATTTACGGAACGATGCTTGACCAGTGGATGGGACTGGACTCAGTGCCCATCGTGGATGGCCAATTCGAGCAAATACATCCATTTAATTAGCTATCAGCTTTCAGGATTTGATCGACGGTTGATAGCTGCGCGAGAGGTGCATAATGGTTAGACCACATGGACTGCTGAGGGCGGGGTTCCCTTTCCTGAAGACGCTTGGTATGCGGCGAATCACCAACTTTCCTGCCGATGTCGCCTTCGGGGCCGAAGGGCGTATTTACATACTGCTGAGGACCGAGGTTGACGCGGAAATCAGGGTGTGGCACTTCGATGACGCTGAATCGCTGACAGACCAACTGATCGGCATCGGCGGATTAGGCAAAGATGACGGCAAGATGACTTGGCCGGTGCAAATTATCGCAGACGCCGACGAAAACCTGTTTGTCTCCGATGAAGCGTTGCATCGGATTACGTCCTTCAATATGGACGGAGAGTTTGTGGCGAATTGGGGCGAACAAGGATCGGAGGATGGTCAATTGAATGGCCCTTCGGGTATCGCCTTCGATGCCGATGGGAACGTTCTGGTGGTAGACACCCTCAATCACAGAGTCCAGAAATTCACCAGTGCAGGAAAATTCATTTCCAAGTGGGGGAGCTTCGGTTCTGAGCCAGGCCAGTTCAACATGCCCTGGGGCATTCATGTTGACGAACTTGGTGATGTTTACGTGGTGGACTGGCGCAACGACCGAATCCAGAAGTTCAACTCTGACGGAGAATTCGTCTTCGAGATCGGGACGTCAGGGAATGGCGACGGCCAGTTTAACCGTCCCACCGGCGTGGCTGTGGACGCCGATGGCGACATCTATGTCGCTGACTGCGGCAACAACCGAGTTCAGATGTTCAACGAGCACGGGCGCTATTTACAGAAATTCCTGGGCGACGCGACTCTATCTCGCGTGGCGCGTAACTACATGCTCACCAACGCCTTCCCGAATCGGTTGCGTGACATGGCAAATCTGGAGCAGGAAAAGCTCCTTCGCAGTCCCAAGTCGGTCCGAGTAGACGCAGAGGGCCGCATGTACGTTCCCGATTACAGGTCATATCGCGTGCAGGTTTATCAGAAAGAGGCCATACACCTCACCGAACAGCAGTTGGCGCCACCTCTGCGAGCGCCAACGCTCCAGACCGTCTAGACGGATTTAACGAAGCGCGCAGAACCGGATTCACATGGGGGTACGTCACGACGTGCCCCTGTTTGGTTAGTTTTCAATCCATGAACCTCAACTAAGGAGGCCCCGATGGCAACGGCAATCCAAGGACAAATTCGAGTCGGAACGTTGGATGAACTGATTGCAAAAGGATGCTCCGTGGTCACCGGAGGGGGTCACACAATTGCAGTGTTCGCGCATGACGACGACGTGTACGCTTTGGACAATCGCTGTCCTCACATGGGCTTTCCACTTGACCGGGGCACCGTAAAAGACGGCCTGCTCACCTGTCACTGGCATCACGCAAGATTCGACCTTTCGAGCGGCGGGACGTTTGACCCATTTGCCGACAATGTGCGCTCCTTCCCTGTGACAGTCGTGGACGGCGAGGTGTGGGTCAACCCATCGCCGCCAGAATCCGATCCCGTTGAGCGATGGTCCGATAGATTGCACGACGGCATGGAGCACAATATTCGACTGGTGATCGCGAAATCTGCGCTGGGATTGAATTCTGCTGGAGCCGACTACAAGACGCCGCTCCGCATAGGCTCGGATTTCGGAATGACCTATTCTGACGAGGGATGGGGTCAGGCCATGAGCATCCTGACATGCGCCGCGAACATTCTGCCGCATCTCGCCGAAGAAGACCGTCCTCGCGCCATCTATCAGGGTCTACGGCATGTAGCAACCGAGTGCGAGGGCAGGCCTCCAAGATTCGTCGTTGACCCCCTACCCACTGGGGAGACCCGCCCAGAGGTGTTCAAAAAGTGGTTCAGAAATTTCATCGAGGTCCGAAATGACGAGGGGGCCGAGCGCGCCCTGAGGACTGCGATTGAAGTTGGATTGTCTCAATCAGACATTGCAGACATGATCTTCGCCGCTGCAACAGACCGCATCTACATTGACGCTGGTCACATCGTGGACTTTGCAAACAAAGCCTTCGAACATCTCGACCACATCGGCTGGGAGCATTCGGCGCAAGTTTTGACCAGCCTGGCGCTTGGAATGGCGACCGCGCGAAGAAGCGAGGAACTGAACGCATGGCGAAATCCCATCGACATATCGTCGATGGTCTGGGAGGCACGGCGAGAGCTTGCTGAACTCTTCGAGCAAGGTGAAAGCAAACTGGGCGAATGGGACGACGAACAGGAATTGGCCGACATAATCCTTCAAGATGATCCCGGAGCGACGTTGGACGCCATCAAATCAGCAGTCAGGTACGGGGCTTCGCCGGAGCAGTTGGGATCAACAGTTGCCTACGCCGCGTTCCTCAGGATGGCGCGGTTCCACACCTCGAACGAATTTGCCGATTGGGACACTGTGCACAACACCCTGACAGCCGCCAACGCCCTGCATCAAGCATTGAAGCGAGCGCCGTCAGTGGAATTGGCGAGAGCCGTGCTGGATACAGCCATGAGTGTGTATCTCGATAGATTCCTGAACGTGCCGGCTCAGCGAATGCCAACTCCCAACGGCGATCAGGTGGACGCGGAAGCATTTGGCCCCCAACTGTTGTCCCAGATGAACGTTCAACAGCAGGTTGAACAATCGGCCCAAGTTGTCTCTGACTATCTGACTGGCGCAGAAAATCCAGAAGGCGTTCTGGCGACGCTAGGGCACGCAATGCTACGAGAGGACTCCGGGTTTCATATGTTCCAGATAGTCGACGCCGGGTTCAAGCAGTACGAGGAACGCAAAGGCACAGACGCTGGCCGGCACGTTCTCGTCGCGCTGTCACGGTTCCTGGCCGCTCATTACCCGACTACTCGTTCAGTGGATCAGACTTTCCAGATTGCCGAGCGTCTGAATCGCGGCGATGAACTGTTCCGAGATGATGGGGAGTAGCAAATTCGCAAAGATAATTCGCTTGAAAGGAGCATCTAGTGGCAACGATAGTAACCGGCGGCACAGGATTTGTGGGTTCCAATATCGTCAGGAGGCTCGCTGAACAGGGGCATCAGGTCGTCTCGATAGACCTGGTTGAGCCTGACGATATGGTCCTCCGATACGTGGCGCCGTGGTCGTCTCAGGTGACCTGGGCGCAAGCCGACATACTTGAGCCTGCCTCACTGGAAGTGATCGGCGCCAGCCACGATGTCGACAAAATCGTCCACGCGGCGGTCTTCACCGGCATCAGAGAGGACATCGAGCGCAAGGACAGCCGCCGAATAATTGACATCAACGTGAGCGGTACAGCCAACATGCTGGAATTGGCCTCGAAACTCTCTATCGAACGATTTCTTTACGTGAGTTCAGGCGCAGTGTACGAAGGCTTGGAGGACACAGGAATCCTGCGGGAAGACCTCCCGTTGAACCCGCGAGGGCTGTACAATTCGACGAAACTCGCCAGCGAACACATCACGCACCGCTACGGAGAACTTCACGGTTTCGACACGGTTGCCACACGGCTCAGCAGCCCGTTCGGTCCTATGGAGCGAGTGACCGGGCATCGCGCCGTGATGTCCATGCTGCAACAAGTGACGCGTTACGCAATTCGGAACGAATCCATCCCGCCTTTGCCCATCGGCAACTGGGATTTCACTTACGTCCTGGACATCGCCGCTGGAATCCAGACTGTTCTGGACGCGCCCAAACTTTCGTTTCGGGAGTATAACCTGGGTCGCGGAGCATCAGTATCCACGGACGATATTGTGTCGGCTATGCGAGATGCCGACCCTGTGGTCACGTTCCAAGAACAATCAGACGTTGAAATGGAAATATCGTCCAGCCGTCGAGTAATGGACGCCTCTCGTGTTCAAGATGACATCGGGTTTTTGCCGGAATATGACATCGCATCGGGGCTTAAGTCGTACATGCAGTGGCGCCAGGAGTTCGAATTTATAGATTAAGACCGAGCGATAAACATTGAAACGACGGGGGCGCCGAAATGAACGTGCTATTCGTATGCAACGGAAATGTAGCCAGAAGCCAGATCGCAGAGACATTGTTCAATCACTTGTCAGGCCATCAGGCCACCAGCGCAGGGACGGCGGTGCGGCATTTGGATGTCGAAGGCCAGACGATCAAAGCCCACTCTGAAACCCCTGGCGCGCCGGTCACTCCGGGCATTGTGCTGGATTTGATGCAGGAAAAAGGCTTCGATCTGTCAGGCAACACACGTAATCAGGTCACGCCCGAAATGGTGGACTCCGCTGACCGAATAATACTCATGTTGGGTCGGATTCCGCCAGAAGTTTTTTTGTCTCAGAGAAAAAAACGGAGGTTTGGGACATCACCGACCCTGCGCATATGACCCGCGAAACGACGGCGCTCATCATGGACGAAGTGCAGTAGAAAGTGAGAGCGTTAATTAACGAATTTAGGTAACCAACGCGCTGATTAGGGCAAGAATTCCTCCATGAGAACCTTGAGTCGTAATAGACAGCGTCCGCTCCCCCATCTTGACGACTGAACCGCCAACCCCTATGGTCTGGTGACTTGATATCTTTTGGAGGGTCCCATCACTTGACCGACACTGCACTTTCTGGGGTTTACGTGCTTGACCTTAGCGACGGAATGTCCGGCGGATACTGCTCCAAAGTGCTTCGAGACCTGGGCGCCGACGTCATCAAAATCGAGGCTCCCCGTGCCGGCGATTCCACTCGCGGGATGGGCCCATTCCTGAACGGGGTTCCTAACATCGAAACCAGCGCGACGTTCCTCTACCTAAACGCGGGCAAACAGAGCCTCACTCTGAATTTGGAGTCGTATGAAGGCAGGAAAATCCTTAGAAGACTCATTGGCAATTCCGATGTGTTGGTGGAGAGTTTCAAGCCAGGAATGATGGATGCTCTGGGCCTCGGATACTCAGAACTCGAAAAGCTGAATCTAGCGCTTGTGATGGCTTCTATATCGTACTTTGGAGCCACGGGCCCGTACAGCGATTACGAAGGCTCCGATCTGGTAGCCTACGCCGTCAGTGGTTACATGTACCTAACGGGCGACGAAGACCGCGAGCCGTTGAAGGCCGGAGGGTCGCAGTCGGAGTATCAGGCGGGAATGGCCGGAGCCATGTCTATCATGGCGGCGTTGACGCATCGTGATTTCACAGGCGAAGGCCAGCACATCGACGTTTCGGCAATCGAGGCCCTTAACGCTACTTTCGACGGAGTGGGGTATTATTCGGCGTACGAAAATCGCGGCGTCGTCCCGAAACGCGCTGGGACTCGGCTCGTCCAGCGCGAGCCTCACGGCGCCTATCCGTCAACGCTCCTGCCGTGCAAAGACGGGTGGGTGCATGTCCACTATTCGCCCTCCAATCCCGAAGGCATCGCGATGCTCACGGGTGATGAACGGATGGAGTCCGACGATGTGCTGTCGGAGATGCGAGGCCACGCCGACGAGATCGACGCTTCTTTGACAGAGTGGCTGAAAGATCACACCCGCGAGGAGATTCAAACTCTGGCTCAGGAGATTCGAGTGCCCTTCACGATGGTTCAGTCGATCCCCGAAGTGTTAGAGGACCCGCAGAATACGGCGCGGGGGTTTTTCGTAGATATCGAGCATCCAGAGGCAGGAGCGTTGAAGTACCTCACCTCTCCTTATAGGTTGCCCGAGAGTCCGTGGCACGCAGTCCGCGCTCCGCTGCTGGGTGAGCACAATCGCGATATTATCTGCGGAGCGTTAGGATACTCTGACGGCGATTTCCAACGCTTGAAAGAAGCGAACGCAATTTAGATGTCCGATAACAACCAACGCAATTTTCCGTTAACTGGGATCAGGATCGTTGACCTAACCAACGTGATCGCGGGCCCGGTATCCACCCGGGTTCTGGCGCAACTTGGGGCCGAGGTTATCAAGGTTGAGGTGCCTTGGGGTCGGGCGATTGGAAACATCGCCATGCACACTGACGTTCCGGGTGAATTGCGGCCTTATAACAAAGTTGCCTCATTCAACGAGGTCAACCGAGGCAAGAGGAGCATCGCCATAGACCTTGCCCAGGAGGAGGGCAGAATCCTTCTCCGCGAGATCATAAGTGTCAGCGATGTGGTCATCGAGAATTACAGCCCCCGCGTCATGGGCAACCTGGAACTCTCTTATGAATCGCTGTTGACCGAACGCCCCGATCTCATAATGGTGTCCATGCCTGCCCTGGGCGGCGCAGGCCCGTGGAGCAGTTACATCTCCTTCGGCCCTGGGACAGATGCTCTCGGAGGACTATCGGACGTCACAGGATACGAGAACGGGCCACCCCACAAGCCAGGAAACTACTACGCAGACCACAACTCGGCGTTCCACGTATCCACAGGTATCGTGGCGGCTCTTAGCCAGAGAAGGCGGACCGGCAAAGGACAGCGCATGGAGATCGTGCTTCGAGAGGTGACGATGGCCGTGATCGGAGAGCAATTCCTGGGCTATCAACTCTCTGGCGACGCTCCTGTGCGAATGGGCAGCCACCATCGTGACGCCGCGCCTCACAACGTCTATCCTTGCAGAGGAGATGATGAGTGGGTTGTAATTGCGGTGGAAAGCGATGAAGAATGGCGCCGACTCTGTGATGCTATCGGTAACCCCAACTGGAGCGACTATGATCGATTCGCCACTAAACCAGATCGACTGGACAATCAAGATGAATTGGATTCCAGGATAACGGATTGGACACGGAATCAGACCAACTATGAGATCATGCACAAACTTCAGGGCCACGGAGTCAAAGCTGGGGCAGTCCTTAAATCACCAGATGTCCTGAGTGACCCCCATTTCAAATCACGAGGGTTCATCGACGAGACGGACCACGAGGACGCGGGAACGAACCACCATCCGGGGCTGCCCTTCAGGCTGTCCAGATCGGAACGCAGGATGGGTGTTGCGGCGCCGATGTTCGCCGAACACAGCGATTGGGCGCTGGCAGAGCTTCTATGTCTCGAACCTTCCGATATCGCGAACCTGCGGGACAAAAACACCACGCCGCTTGAGCCGGTGGACAGAACATTCTAGACCGTGCGTGTTCCTGCACGCATCCCAGGAGGTAGACATGAGCCTGAAAGACAAACATGCCATCGTCGGCGCGGCGACCACACGATTTGGAAAGGTTCCAGGCGTGTCTGCTCTCGCGTTCACCGTCGAAGCGGCGCAGTTGGCGCTGGCCGACGCTGGCCTTGCGAAGGATTCCGTCGACGCGGTGCTGTGCAAGTATCCTCCATCTGGATTTCAGGGATTGTGGGCGCACAAAGTCTCCGAAGCTCTGGGAATCCAACCCAAGATCGCCGCGACTATCGATCAGGCGGGAGCGACCAACATCGGGCTCGTGCAGTACGCGATGATGGCGATTGAGGCAGGACTCATTGAGACTGCCGTGTGTTGCTACGGAGACAATCCGCTGTCCGGGCCTCCTGGCACATACTCCAAACCGCGAGGTCCAGAGGGCGCGTACGGGATGTTCGGCGCGCCGTCTGGCTATGCAATGATCGCCCAGCGGCACATGGAAGAATTCGGCACCACGAGTGAACAGCTTGGACACGTCGCGGTGTCCACGCGGGCTTGGGCGTCGAAGAACCCGAACGCCCACAAACGTGACCCAATGACCATCGCCGATCATCAGGCTTCTCGTTACGTGGCCGAGCCTCTTCACCTATTGGACTGCTGCCTGGTGTCCGACGGAGGCGCGGCAGTTGTTGTCACTTCCGTTGAACGGGCCAAAGACCTGAACAAGCCACCTGTGTACATAATGGGCATTGGCCAGCACCACATCGCATGGGACCTTCCTCAGCGTCCGACCTTGACCACCAGTGGTGCCAAGATTTCCGGAGAAATGGCCTTCAACATGGCGGGCGTCGGCCCTCAGGATGTGGACGTATGCGAGCTTTACGACTGCTTCACCGTCGTCCCCATGATTACGCTTGAAGATTACGGGTTCTGCGAGAAGGGCGAAGGCGGCGCCTTCGTCGAGAACGGCACGACCGGCCCTGGCGGCTCGATACCGATGAACACCAGCGGCGGCCTGCTCTCGGAGAGTGGCATGGCGGGCATGCAGTTGATCGTCGAGGCGGTCCGCCAGCTTAGAGGAGAGGGCGGCGAACGGCAGGTGGACGATCCCGAAATCGCGCTGGTCAGCGGTCAGGGTGGCATTATGCACTCCCACGCCACGATGATTCTGAGGAATTAGACATTGACGACCCAATACCAAAAGCCAACACCGGAGATCAACGACGAGAACAGGGCTTTCTGGGAGGGATGTCGTCAAGGCGAGCTTCGAGTCCAAAAATGCTCCAACTGCGGCCATATTCGACACCTCAGCCCCGCCTGTCCCCAGTGCTTGAAGGCAGAACATGAATGGGTTGCCGCCAGCGGCAGAGGAACCGTGTATTCATGGATCGTCGTCCACCAGCGTTACAATCGCGCTTTCGAGGAAGACCTCCCTTATAACGTCACCATTGTTGAATTGGATGAAGGCCCCCGAATGGTCACCAGCCTTGTGGATGTTGAAAACCAAGACATCAAAGCAGGCACGCCCGTTGAGGTCGTGTTCGATAGGGTCACTGAAGAGATTACCTTGCCAAAATTCAAGAGAATTGGTTGACGATAACACAGTCATGCTGAGCGGAGTCGAAGCATCTGGTCGCGTGATCGCCAACTTTTGTCCTGTTGACGACTAGATTCTTCGAGGCCCCTCTCAGAATGACGAGGTGGCTGAAGGTTCGTTCCCCTGATGCCTGAATACCTGATACCTGACGACCTATATCGGAGGAAACCAATGGCCCTGATCTACGAAAAGAAAGGCAACACCGCCTACATCACCATCAACCGCCCTGAGGTAATGAACGCGATGGACCCGGAGACGTACAGCGAGCTATCCCAGGCGTGGATCGACGTGCGGGACGACCCAGATGTGTGGTGCGCCATCATAACAGGAGCCGGCGACAGAGCGTTCTCCGCTGGAGCTGACCTGAAGAAGACCATCCCGGTTGAGGCCGAGAAATGGCATTTCTGGCAGACTCAAGAAGAACAGATTCTCAATCGAGGCTTGGAGGTCTGGAAGCCCATCATCGCCGCCGTCAACGGATACTGCCTCGCTGGAGGCATGACCCTTTTGTTGGGGACCGACATTCGCGTTGCGGCGGAACACGCATCCTTCGGGCTTTCCGAGGTCAAGCGCGGCATTCTGCCGGGAAACGGCGGGACGCAGCGCACGATCCAACAGCTTCCGTATCCCATAGCAATGTGGCTGCTGATGAGCGGGGACCGCATAAGCGCCGCCGAGGCCGCACAGTACGGACTGATAAACAAAGTCGTGCCGATGGCCGACCTTATGGACGAAGCCGAGCGAATGGCATCGGTGATCTGCCAGAATGGGCCTCTTGCCGTTCGGGCTATCAAGGAATTGGCTGTTCGAGGCCAGTACCTGCCTATCGAATACGGTTTGCGTATGGAACAGGCTATCCAACAAGTCTTGAGAACCACCGAAGACGCCAAAGAAGGCCCCAGAGCTTTTGCCGAAAAACGCCCAGCCAAGTTCACCGGAAAATAATTTTCTATGCGACGGTAGGAGAGGGTTCCAAGCCCTCCCGAACGCGTCACCCCCAGGAGACACACCCAAATGATGAACGTCGAAGACCAGCGATACGAACTTCCTCAAGAGATTCGGATGACGCGAAACGTCGTCCGAGACTACATCAGCAGTGAGATCGTGCCCAGAGAGCAGGAAATGGAACACGACTCCATCTTTATGGAAGACGATATGTTCAACAGCCTGACTCCTGTGACGAAGGAGATGGGCCTCTGGTGTATGGGCGTTCCTGAGGAGCACGGCGGGGCCGGCCTGTCCATCTTTGCTCAGGCAGTGCTTGAGGAGGAGATGGTTCAGCACGCTGCCGGCCTCTACCGTCCTGCCTACGGCACGATGGGCAGCGGCCCGCCTGAGATTCTCTGGGAAGGAAGCGACTACCAGAAAGAGACCTATGGAATCCCTACGGTCAACGGCGAGCGTCACGGATGGTTTGCCATCACCGAACCCAGCGGAGGCTCCGACCCGGCTCGCGCAATCCAGACCCGAGCCGTCCGTGATGGCGATGACTGGATTATCAACGGGAGCAAAATTTTCATCAGTGGCGCGCCGTGGGGAGACTGGGGCATCGTATTCGCCCGCACCGACCCCGACAGTCGCAGAGGCATCACGGCCTTCATTGTAGAAAACGACTGGGACGGTTTCGATCTGGAGCCGATCCCTGTCATTCGGGCCTACTATCCCGCTCAATTGTTTTTCGACAACCTGCGCGTGCCAAGCCGCAACGTCCTAGGAGAGGTGGACAACGGCTGGGATTTGCTAGCGAATAAGCTGCTGGCCAGGGCCAGGATTCCTTACTCCGCCGCCAACCTGGGAGTGGCCGTCGCCGCCCACAAGATGGCCGTGGAATACTCCAAGACCCGCGAGACGTTCGGCGCACCGATAGCGACGCGACAGGCGGTCCAGTGGATGATGGTGGATTCCGAGGTCGAGATTCGCGCCTGCCGATGGTTAATTTGGGAGGCGGCATGGCAGTACGACGCTGGAGAGGACTTCCGACAGGCCGCTTCTATAGCCAAGGTTTTCTCTGCTGACATCCTCGGCAAAGTTGTGGACAGGGCGATCCAGATACATGGAGGCTACGGTGTCACCAAGGCGCTGCCTCTGGAGCGCTGGTACCGTGAGGCGAGAGTCCGACGCATCGGCGAAGGCCCAACCGAGATTCAGAAGATGGTCATCGCTCGTGAGATTCTAAACCCGGGCGGACCTCCTGGGTAATGGGTCGCTGTGTCCCCAAACGGAATTTGCTTGTTCCTATGGCAATCATTTGACTAACGCCAGCAGTGATACTGAGCGCAATATTTTCTTTGATGTGGACTACACGTTGTTGGGCGTTGATGGATCATTGCGCCCTCTAGCAAGAGAAATCCTCCAGCGACTTGTCGACGACGGGCATCAACTTTATATCTGGTCGGGGAACGGAATCCGGTGGCGAGACATTCGCAAGCACGATCTGCAATCTTTGGTGATTGATTGCATAGAGAAGCCGGTTTCTGATTACGTCAATGCCGTCGCTATCATGAACGTCAAACCCGATCTGGTGGTGGACGACGATCTGGAGATTGTGGCAGCGTTGGGCGGTGTCTGGGCAAGGACTTACTACTTCCCAAATTCAAGGGACACAGGCATGGAGGACATCTACCAAGTCATCCAGGAGTGGGCTCAGCACGGCCTATCAGATGACCCTCAGTTTCGCGCTCCTTCGCGTTCTCTATAAACCCCTCCGTAGGTCCCCCTTCCCAAGGAGGTATCGCGGACAGATTTATTAGCATTGACATATCCATGAACTTAGCATACCCTTACCTGTGAAATTAATACACACATCGCTTTGCAGTTAGGCTGTACTTTGTGTGTAGGTAAGAATCCAAAATATTGACGGTTGATCTCTGGGCAGCAATCAATCTTTGATACTGGGCTGGGAAAAGCGACTTTTCGAGGCGGGCAGGCGATGACCAGGGAATTTAGATCTCCTACACTTCTGCGATTTGGGGCCAACAACCCCCATCGCACAGGCAGAAGCGTCTTGAATTTCTCTTGGACGTTCAACGCAGCCGTGTTGATAGTAGTTACGCTAGTCTTGGCTTTGGGAGTTTGGGCGCAGTAGCAATAATTTTCAGCTACAAGCCAATCAATTTTCCCGAATCCTTTCGCACCACAAAGAATCGGGCCGACCTGCGCGTTATGTTCGACTGCATTCCAGAATCTGCCTAAATCCACCACACTCAGATTATAAGCAATCGCCTTCTGTATAGAAGCGCGCTAGTACCGAGGATCGCGCCACTCGAAGGCCAGAGTTGCGTATCGCACGAACACTGCGCCGCCCGGAGCGGCCAGCGGACCGTTGATCGCCAACAACGCGATAGTATGTTGATCGCCGGGCTTCGGGTCTGCGCTAACCACCACGCGTTGAGGCACGTTGAATCCCTGAACCGCGCCAGCCTGTCGGTCGCACTCGCCGTCAATCCAGATTTCGCCGTAGTCGTCGATGCACGTCTCGATCAGGCATCGTCCTTGGACTGCCTGTCCGCCGACCGTCTCTGGGATCGTGATGTTGATGCGGTACCAGATGAATGACAGACCGTCCGATCTCCACTCGGCGATGTCGTCGGTGGTCTCCCATCCTGAATCGTCGTAGTCCGCCAAACGCGCTGGACTGCCGGCGATTCGAGCCACCAACCCCTCGTTTGGCTCGCCAGGAACCAAACCCTGTGCGAACCTCCACACTCCGTTGACTGATTTCAGGTCTGCTGAATTTTGAAGGTCAATTATTGCGCGCGGCATTTGTGTTTTTCCTTATTTTTTCAAGCAGCCGATTTGACGTTTGAATCTGTCGGTTGGAAACTGATGGCTCCTGCCCACCCTAGAACCATGACGCCTGGAACTCGCCCCATTCGTCCTTGAGCACCTGCATCATTTCGCCCAGCGTTGCGTAGGTTTTGACGGCGTTGAGTATCGAGGGCATCATGTTGTCGTCGCCTTTCGCCGCTTGACGAAGTTTGTCCAGCGCTTCGGACACCTTCTGGTTGTCTCGCTCGGCTCTTGTGCGATTGAGACGTTGGAGGTGATGACGCTCGCCGTCGGCGTCGATCTCCAAGAGCGGAATTTTGATCTCTTCGTCAGTGACGTACTCGGTGACGCCGACAGTTATGCGCTCTTTGTTGTCTAGCTCGTGCTGGAATCGTTCGGCCTCGTCGGCTATTTCTCCGACCAGAAATCCGTCCTCAACGGCCTTCCTGACGCCGCCCATATCCTCAATGCGGCGGAAATACTCGTAGGCTTGCTCCTCCAACTGGTCGGTGAGCCACTCCAAATAGTGGCTGCCGCCAAGGGGGTCAACGGTGTCTGTCACACCTGGTTCGTGGGCGATGATCTGTTGGGTGCGGAGAGCCATCAGCGCAGCTTCCTCGCTGGGAAGAGCCAGCGCTTCGTCCATGCCGTTGGTGTGGAGCGATTGGACTCCACTCAGAACAGCGGCTAACGCCTGGAGAGTGACTCGAACGATGTTGTTCTCAGGCTGTTGGGATGTCAGAGTCACTCCCGCCGTTTGAGCGTGAGTCCTCAGCCACCAGGAGCGTTCCTGTTTGGCGCCGTAGCGTTCCTTCATCTCCCGCGCCCAAATGCGACGCGCGGCGCGAATCTTGGCTATCTCCTCGAAAAAGTCCTGATGTACGTTGAAAAAGAAGCTGAGTCGGGGGGCGAAGTCGTCTATGTCCAGGCCTCGGGCAAGGCACGACTCGACGTACTCGAAACCGTCTGCCAGGGTAAAGGCGAGTTCCTGGACAGCGTTGGAGCCAGCCTCTCGAATATGGTAGCCACTGATGCTTATGGGGTTCCAACGAGGTAGGTGGGCGGTGGCGTACTCGATGGTGTCGATCACCAGCCTCATTGACGGGTCAAGAGGGAAAATATACTCGTTCTGAGCAGTGTATTCCTTGATGATGTCGTTTTGGATGGTGCCTCCGAGGGCTTCGGGAGGAATACCGCGACCCTCGGCGACTGCAATGTACATGGCCCAAATTATGGCTGCCGGAGCGTTAATGGTCATGGACGTCGTGACCTGATCCAGCGGTATTCCATCGAACAGAATCTCCATGTCGGCCAGCGAAGAAACCGCGACTCCGCATCTGCCGAACTCGCCCTGGGCCATCGGATGGTCGGTGTCATAGCCGTAGAGCGTCGGCATGTCGAAAGCGCAACTGAGGCCCGTTTGACCCTGCTCCAGCAGGTATTTGAACCGCTGGTTGGTGTCCTCGGCGGTTCCGAATCCTGCGAACATCCGCATTGTCCACAGACGGCTCCGATACCCTGATGGATGAACACCCCGCACGAACGGGAACTCTCCCGGCTCGCTGCGGTCGCGTTTGTTGACGTGCTTGTCCGTGTAGGTCCGGTCCACCGGAATGCCGGACACAGTGGTGAAGCGCCTCTTGCGTTCTGGCAGGGAGGGTCGGCGTTTTTCAGTATATGGTTCAACCCGGTCGGGCATCGTAACCTCGTGCTATGAAATATGTGCTGTCGATCAGGCCCCGAGCTCCCGCCTCACGATATTGGTTCCGGCGACCATTGCCTCCAGCTTCAGGCGTGAGACCCAGCGGGGCAGTTGGAAGAATCCGCAGTCAGGGTTGATGAATATTTTTTCAGCTGGAGTGTATTCAAGAAGCTCTCGGATGCGCTCGGCCACATCCTCTGGCGTCTCGATGTAGAAGGATTTCACGTCGATGACGCCAGCGCCCAATTCTCTGTCGATGTCGAACCGCTTCCACAGGTCAGGCTCTTTCATTTCGCGGTTGGCGTACTCCAACACGAACTGGTCGGCTTTGGCATTTAGCAATTCAGGGAACATCCAGTCGTATCGTCGTTTGCCCCGTGGCCGGCTGCCGAGATTCCCAAAGCAGATGTGCAGGGCGTGTTTGGCGTTCACTCCGTCGATACAAGCGTTGTACAATTCCACCCAATCTCGGACCGAACCGGGAATTATGGCGAAAGACGGCTCGTCGATCTGCATAAATTCTGCCCCTGAAGCCTCGAGAGCTTTCAACTCGGCGTTAATGACCTGGGCGAACTCCCAGGCCATCTCCAGTCGGTCTTTGTATGCGTTGGCAGGCCGTATGTGCATCGAGATTGTGAGGGGGCCAGGGCAGGTCGCTTTCAGGGGGGTCGAGGTCCTAGTTTTGGCATAGTTAAATTCCTCGACGATCCCCAGGCCGTTTGGAACAGTGATCTTCTCCTCCGCGTGATAACGCTGTGGAGTGTCGTAGCCGTAAAGCCCGACTTTTCGCATCAAGGGATCAGGCACGATGCCGGTCATTCGATCCAGGAAACTCTGGACGAAATACCAGCGGCGCATCTCGCCATCAGAGATGATGTCGATACCAGCGCGTTCCTGATCCATGATGGCGATGTTCACCGCGTCGTCAAACATCTCCTGAGTGTCGGTCGGGCCGTAGTTCCCTTTTTCGATCTCGGCAAGCGCGGTCAACTGCCAACTGGGCAGAGCGTAACTGCCGATCACGGTGGTGGGGAGCAATGGCAGG